>Ga0233445_1000535_pt1 | contig 40966 bp, 35 predicted proteins | sample SI_124_October20_5_FD_182779 | JGI IMG/M metagenome (GOLD analysis project Ga0233445, IMG submission 182779) | Seawater microbial communities from Saanich Inlet, British Columbia, Canada - SI_124_October2016_100_MG | ecosystem: Environmental > Aquatic > Marine > Inlet | place: Canada: British...
GGAGCAGATCAGTGCGGATACCATTGTCGATGAGAAGGGAGAGCGCTACTATCGGGTGCGCCTGCGCACCGAGAAAAATGCACTGGGAACCGAGGAGAACCCGCTGCCGATCATCACCGGCATGACCGCAACCGTTGAGCTACTTACCGGACAGAAAACTGTGTTAGATTACCTATTGAAACCGATTCTAAAGGCGCAACAGAATGCACTGCGTGAGCGCTAATCACATCCTGTTGTTTGTCGATAAGATGCTGATTAGGCAACTCTAAGATTCTCCTCATTTTTACCCTATTGCATTGGAAAAGAGCAAAACTACTATAGACTGACCACCTTATGAGTGCCGAGCAGAAAAAGAAAAAACTAACGGTCCTGAATCGTGAACTGGAGATTGAGGTCGCTCACCTGAAGCAGACCATCACTATCCTGCGCGATAATCTGGAGCGTGGCGAGGTGAGCAAGGAGGAGGCGGTGCAGATGGTGCGCACTGCAGCCAATAAGGAGAGCCACCAGTTCAAAACCATGATCCAGTCGCTGCGTGAGGAGATGGAGCGACAGAAGGGGATCGAAGAGGAGCGGGTGCAGAAGGCGGTCTCTGCCGCCAACAAAGAGACCCACCAGTTCCGCAATATGGTGCAGTCACTGCGTGATGAGCTGGAGCGGCAGAAAGAGAAAGAGCAAGAGCGTATTCAGAAGGCGGTCTCTGCCAGCAATAAAGAGATTGCCCAGTTCAAGAGCATGATTCAGTCGCTACGTGATGAGATGGAGCGGCAGAAGGGGATTGAAGAGGAGCGGGTGCAGAAGGCGGTCTCCGCAGCCAACAAAGAGACCCACCAGTTCCGCAATATGGTGCAGTCACTGCGTGATGAGCTGGAGCGCCAGAAAGAGAAAGAGCAAGAGCGTATTCAGAAGGCGGTCTCTGCGGGTAATAAAGAGATTGCTCAATTCAAGAGCATGATTCAGTCGTTGCGTGACGAGACGGAGCGCCAGAAACAGCTGGAGCAGGAGCGCATCCAGAAGGCGGTCTCTGCAGGCAATAAAGAGATTAAACAGCATATGGCCACCATTGGCCGTCTGCGTGAGGAGCTGGAGCGCGGTAAGGCGCTCTGCGAGGATAAGGTGCAGGCGGAACGTCGCGCACTCAACAATGATGTAGTACAGCTACAGCAGACAATTATGACACTTCGGAACAAGCTGGAGGAATATGATGAGCTATGATTCAAGCCTAGACGATCGCTTTGACAAACGGGAGCACTTCCTAGAGATGCTGCTCAAGGTGACCAACGATCTGGCAACCAGTAAGAGTCTGGATGATGCGCTGGGGCGGCTGGTCAACCTGACCACCTCTACCATCAACGCAGAGCGAGGCACCATATTCCTCAACGATGCCAGTACCGGAGAACTCTACTCCCGTATTGCACAGGGCAGCTTCGTTCGAGAGATTCGCATTCTCAACACCAAAGGTATTGCGGGTTGGGCCTTCAGCAATGATGACGGTGTAGTGATCAATGATGCCTACTCAGATGACCGCTTCGACAAATCGGTGGATATGCGCACCGGCTTCCGTACCAAGAGCATTCTCTGTGCGCCACTGCGTACCCCGAACGGGGAGACCATCGGTGTATCGCAGATCCTGAATAAGGTGGATGGTGAGTTTACCCAGCAAGACCTCGGCCTACTGGAGGCGATGACCACCCAAGCAGCGGTGGCGATTCAGGGTAATGTGATCGTAGAGCAGATCGAGTCCTCGCGTAAACAGGAGCTGGAGTTCCTCGACGTGGTTTCCCAGATCTCCTCCGAGATTGAGTTGAGCCCGTTGTTGGCCAAGATCATGACCACCATCACCACCATGTTGGATGCGGACCGTTCGACGCTATTCATCAATGATGAGTCGACCAATGAACTCTATACTGAGGTGGGTGAGGGGCTGGGCAAGAAGGATGTGATTCGCTTCCCTAACCATATGGGTATCGCTGGTGCGGTATTCAAGAGCGGCGAGGTGATGAATATCCCTTATGCTTATGCGGATCTCCGTTTTAACCCCACTTTTGATAAACAGACAGGCTACTTTACCCGCTCGGTACTCTGTGTGCCGGTTATCAACAAAGATGGCAAGGTGATTGGTGTCAGTCAGGTACTGAATAAACATGGCGGTGTTTTCACCGACGAGGATGAGAAGCGACTCAAGGCGTTTACCTCACAGATCTCCATCGGCATTGAGAATGCAAAACTCTTCGCCGATGTACAGAACACCATGAACTACAACGAGAGCATCCTCTCCTCAATGAGTAATGGTGTTATCACCATTAATGAGGAGGGTAAGATCGCCACCTGTAACAGCTCCAGTATCGATATGATGAAGATCTATCGTACCGATGAGGTGATTGGGCAGAATGCGATTGAGTTCTTTGGTGGCGATAACCAGTGGCTTGCGGATAAGCTGGAAGCGGTGGAGGATATTGATATCCTGCCAGACCGCGAGTTGACCTTTGGTGATGAGACGGTCTCCCTCAATATTACCCTGTTGCCACTGAAGGGGAGTGAGGGTGAGGATCTTGGTTCGATGATTATGTTGGAGGACATCAGTAACGAGAAGCGGATGAAATCCACTATGTCACGTTACATGGACCCCGCCTTGGCCGATCAGCTGCTGGATGATGGAAGCCAAGAAGATATCATGGGCGGTAAGCAGGGCGTGGGTACGGTACTCTTCTCAGATATCCGTAGCTTTACCACTATTACCGAAGAGCTGGGTGCGCAAGGTACCGTTAAGTTGCTCAATGAGTACTTTGAGGTGATGGTGGATGTGATCACTGGAGAGGGCGGTATGCTGGATAAATTTATCGGTGATGCCATTATGGCCATCTTCGGTACCCCAGTCCCTCATGAAGATGATCCAGACCGTGGTGTGCGTGCGGCCATTAAGATGATGACCGATCTCAAGATTTTCAACGCCAAACGTGCCTCCGAGGGCAAACCGCCGATCGATCATGGTATGGGTGTTAATACCGATGCCATTGTCTCCGGTAATATCGGCTCATCCAAGCGGATGGACTACACCGTAATCGGGGATGGTGTGAACACAGCAGCGCGTCTGGAGAGTGCTTGTAAGCAATACGGTGCCCACATTCTGGTCAGTAACTATACGCTAGATGCCTGCAAGGGTACCTACCGTACTCGTAATATAGATAACGTGATCGTCAAGGGCAAGACTGAGCCAGTTGGTGTATTCGAGGTGCTTGACTACCATGATGATGAGTCGTTCCCCAATATGATCGATGCGGTGGGGCTCTTCAATAACGGTGTCAAGTACTGGAACGAGGCCAACTGGGATGCGGCGATTGGACAGTTCCAAGAGGCGCTCAAATGTTACGATAAGGATAAGCCTTCGCAGATGTATATTGAGCGTTGTGAGCACATGAAAGAGAACCCACCGGAAGGGGATTGGGATGGTGTCTGGGTGCTCACCTCTAAGTAGAGGAAACAGTGGCTACACCATGAAGTACATAAAGAGCATGAAGTGTTAAAAGGCAATAGCAAGCTGGCTAACCAAATTTTAGGAGCGGCGATCGCTGTTCATAAAGAGTTGGGGCCTGGTTTGCTGGAGTCAGCCTATCAACACTGTTTGGCTCATGAGTTTACGTTAAGAAAAATTGAATTTATGGCTGAATATCCGTTGCCTGTTCACTATAAAGAGATAGAGCTGGAGTGCGGTTATCGACTTGATTTTCTGGTTGAAGATCAAATTGTGTTAGAGCTGAAGAGTGTAGAGAGTGTGCAAGGTATTCATCAGGCGCAACTACTGACCTATATGAGGCTTGCAGAGAAGCAGCATGGTTTTTTAATCAACTTCAATGTTGAATTATTAAAGCAGGGGATCAAGAGTTTTGTGCTGTAAGCCGTACCTTCATGTTCTCCATGCGCTTCATGGTGTAATCTTTTATAGTTCGGTCTGTTCACTAAGCCAAAGTAAAGCGTTATAACGGAGAGTATTGTAATGAACCCAAAAGACCATTTAGAAAAGGCGATTGAGATTAATCCAGAGTTTTCGGATGCCCGTTTTCAATTGGCTCTGCTCTACATCGCAGATGGTGAAGATGATCATGCTCAACCCCATCTAGAGAAGGTCATTGAGCTGGTTCCAGAACATGCCGAAGCCTTCCGTTATTTGGGTTTAGTGCTGCAACGCGCCAAACAGTACGATGAGTCTCGCGAACGTTTCCAGCAGTCTATTGAGCTTGATCCAGAAAAAGCGATCACCTACTCTAATATCGCCTCTCTTTTTGTGGAGATGGGGCAGACCGAAGAGGCCAAATACAATCTCATTCAGTCGATTGAGCTAGACAGTAACTATGCCCCTGCCTACTACAACTTCGCACGTCTGCTGATTGCGCCAGAGGAGTTTGAAGAGGCAAGAAAGAACTACATTACCGCAATCGATATCGACCCCAACTATCGTGAGGCGCACTACTATCTCGCCAAACTGTTTGCTACAGGGCGTAAGAGTACGACCGATGGTACACCGCTATTAGAGCCAGAGCGTGACGAGGCCGAGAACCTGTTGCGCAGAGTGATAGAGATCGATCCCGCATTCGCCAAGGCTTACTACAACTTAGGTTTGTTGCTGCAACATAAAGGGGACCGAGCCGAAGCACGTACCATGTTGGAGAAGTCGATTGAGCTAGATGTCGGTTATGCCAAGGCCTACTTCCGTCTAGCGATGCTACTGGTCGAACTGGAAGAGCCTGCGTTGGCACTGGAGAACTTTAAAAAAGCGATCGAATGCTATCCTGATGATGAGCAGACCTATTATCAACTGGCAATGCTACAGTACAGCCAGAAGGATCTCCCAACTGCGCGAGAATACTTCCTCAAAACCATTGAGATCAAACCCGACTTCGCCGAGGCCCACTACAACCTCGCACGCCTACTGGAAGAAGAGGGTGAAGATGAAGAGGCCCGCAGCCACTACAACCGTACCGTAGAGATTAGCGAAGAGCACGCCTTAGGCCATTACCACCTAGGGTTGCTACTCGAACGTCACGACGAGTTGGTTGAAGCGAAGAGTAATTTTGAAAAGGCGATAGCCATCGACCCCAATTTCGCCGATGCCTACTACCAACTCGCCCGATTGCTACGTGACCCAGAAGAGTATGACTCTGCAAGAAAATACTACACCGTAGCCATCGATATCGATCCACGTCATGCAATGGCCCATTATGAGCTGGCTAAACTGTTGGGTGGAGGGTTTCGAGTGGCTGAAGATGGTACCCCAGAGACCAAACCAGACCTGGATGGAGCGGTCAACCAATTCACCAAGGCGATCAATATCAACCCTAAATTCCCCAACGCCTACTTCCATTTGGCACTGGTGCTGGAAGATAAAAGAGACTACCGCAAGGCGCAAATGTCGTTAGAGACCGCAATCAAATTCAACCCCCAGTATGCAGAGGCACACTACAGACTGGCCCTGTTGCTACCAAAATTGCAGTCATAGCAGCAGCGCTGCTCTCAGCCCCCTCCCCCTTGCAGGGGGAGGGCCGGGGAGGGGGTAGAGTACACAATTACCATAAATCTCCCCCAGCAATTCCCATTTTTAATTTTAAGTTGCGCGGCCTCGTTGCCCCAATTTCCTCACCCTATCAGGGGGAGGGCTAGGGTAGGGGTTAAGTCTCTGATTGTACGCCATATCCCCATCTCACCCTTCCCCCTCAAAGGGGAAGAGGCCAAAAACAGAGCCACAATTAGAATCGCCACAAAACCCATCATCCCAATTGGTCTTCCCGTCCTTTTTGACTATAATCAAGAGTGCCGAGAGGTTCGGCTTTATCGTTAGATAAGCGTCAGTTACAGGTGGAGATCAAAAACAATGGCCATTCAAACTCAACTCAATGATCGATCAGTCGATACAGCAGCCTTTGCAGCCGCTGTAGCAACGGTCGAAGAGAATAGTGTCACTATTCTCTCCCCTGATCTATTGTTGAAAGGAGAGTATGTCCAAAATGGGGATGACCTGATTATCCGCGGTGACCTTGGCGAAGAGATCACTGTTGAAGGGTACTTCTCCGGTGATACCCCCCCGGTGCTAGAGACGACTGCTGGAGCGATGCTCCACCCCGATACCGTCCAAAAATTATTGATTAACACTGACTCGATTGATGTTGCAGGTCCCGCAGGCAGCATCTCCATCCCCGGCCTGTTGGGTGACCCCATCGGCACCATCGATGAGATGGGTGGTGATGTCACCGCAAAAGGTGCGGATGGTGTTACCCGTACCCTCCAAGAGGGGGATCCGATCTACCAAAACGATCTGGTTGAGACCGTTGGGCGCTCCTACGCCAACCTGAGAATGGTTGATGGCACCAGCTTCCAGCTCGGAAAAGAGACCCGCGCCATTATCGAAAACTACAGCTACACCCCGGGTGTAGAGAGCGGGCAATTTGAGGCAACTGTCGTTAGCGGCTTCTTTCGTTACGCCAGTGGATCACTCGGTGGTCTGGATAAAGGCACCCATACCACCATCAAAACCCCAACCGCACAGATTGGTGTGCGTGGTTCAGAAATGGAGGGTGTAGTGGAGTCCGATGGCTCCAGTACCTTTGTACACCAAGAGGGTATTCTGGATGTCTCCGATGCCAATGGCCGAGGTACGGTAACGCTGGATCAGCCCGGTATGGCGACCGCAGTGAGTATTCGCCCTGGAGCACCAGAGCCTGCCTTTGATGCCCCTGATGAGCTGAAGGCCCGATTTGAAGAGGCACTCCCCCCCGTACCTGATTTTGTGGCTGCAGCCAATGAAGAAGAGGAGCTAGTTGAAGAGTTGCTTGAGGTGCCGGTAGCCGCAGAAGGGGAAGAGGAGAGTGATGAGCTTGAAGAGTTTGAGTTGGGTTCCGCTGTATTAGAGGCAGCCCCTGAAGATGCTCAAGTTGAAGAAGGTGTTCGCCAGAATGCAGTCCCGAAGGCATTTGATGATCTGATAACAGGGTTGGAAGATGGTGGAAACCTTACTGGGTCAGTAACACCAATCACAGGTAGCTTGGCTGTTAATGATCAGCTAGGAGATGGAAGCCACACTTGGTTTGTTGCCAGCGATCCTCAGCATGGCATTCTTGAACTCAATTCTGACGGTAGCTTCAGCTATATTCCGGAAGCCAATTATAATGGTGCAGACAGTTTTAGCTATACTGTAAAAGATGCTGATGGAGATGAGTCTACATCAACGGTAACGATTGACCTTACAGCTGTTAATGATGCACCGGAAGCTACAGGATCAGATGTGCTCTTCTATACGGAGGGTGGGGCTCCAGCAACAGATCAGAATGTCACCTTGAGTGATGTTGATGATGGTTTTTTGACTGGAGCAACGATATCGCTGCAGGGCGAACTGTTAGCTGGGGACCTACTCAATTTTGCCGAGCAGAATGGTATTATCGGCAGTTATGATAGTGATATAGGCGTGTTAACCTTGTCGGGGATAGCCTCTATAGCAGACTATCAACAGGCTTTACGTTCAGTCACCTATCAGTCTACCAGTTATGATCCAACCAGCGATAATACAGAGCTTAGTCGTGTAGTTACTTGGGTGGTTATGGATGCAAACTCTGATGGTGTGGGGGTAGGAGTGGCTTCTAGCACCCCATTTTCCAGCACTATCGAGATAACAGCAGTAAATAATGCCCCAATGATTACAGGTGGTGATACATCATCCTATCCAGAGCAGGGTGCAGCGATTGTTGTGGATGAAACCATTAGTTTGACAGATCTTGATGATACGCAGGTGACTAGAGCAACAGTACAAATCTCTAATGGATTGACGGAAGGCGACCTACTGCAATTGCCTGAACAAAGTAGTGGGATTACTGCAAGCTACGATAATGTGACTGGAGTACTAACGCTGAGCGGGAGTGCGACTGTTGAAGAGTATCAAATTGCACTGCGCGCGGTGACTTACAGTTCAAGTAGTGATGATCCTACAGTGAATGCAGCGAGCAGAACAATAACCTGGTCAGTAACCGATGCCAACTCTGATCAGGTTGGAGCAGCCACAGGGACGGGAATTGCGACTATCGATGTGACTGCAATTAATGATGAGCCTGTTGTTGCACAGGGCGAAGCCACCCTGACCTATATTGAAAATGGTGATGCATCTATTATTGATGGAACAATTACCCTTTCTGACTTGGATGATACTCAAATTACAGGGGCAAGTGTAACCTTGAATGAGCCGCGTGATCCTCAAGATGTGCTAGGTTTTAGTCAGATGTACGGAATTACGGGTAGTTATGATAGTGGTGCGGGTACTCTAACGCTTAGTGGTACAGCAACCGTGGCGCAATATGAACAGGCTTTACAGTCAGTTACTTTTCATTCAAACAGCCAAGATCCTACAGAAGTAGCGGCTACGCGCAGTGTAAGCTGGTCTGTGATAGATGCAGACTCAGATGGTGCAGGGTCGAAATCTAGCACCATTGTAACCAGTACTATCAATGTGATTGCTGAAAATGATGCGCCCGATGTGACTGCTGAGTCAAGCCTGACCTACACTGAAAATGATCCCGGAACAGTGATTGCTGCAGGTGTTATTTTGAGGGATGTGGATGATGCTCAAATCGCAGGAGCAAGAGTAACCATCAGTAGCGGATTAACAGAAGGCGACTTTTTAGAGTTGCCCGTGCAGAGTAGTGGAATAGACGGAAGCTACAGTGATGGTGTGTTGACATTAACCGGAACTGCAGCCATTGCAGAATATCAAGCGGCACTACGTGCTGTGACCTACCATTCTGAGAGTAGTGACCCAACAGCTATTTCGGAGAATAGAACCATAACCTGGACCGTGACCGATGCAAACTCAGATCAGGCTGGGGCAGCCATTGGTTCTGGAATCAGCACGATTCAGGTGGTGGCTGTAAATACCCCACCAAGCATTACAAGTGTAGGCTCCATGACCTACACTGAAAATGATTCTGCAACAGTGATTGATGCCAATATTGGCTTGGATGATGATGACAATATCGAAATCACAGAAGCAGTAGTAACCATTAGTAATGGGTTAACAGAAGGTGATTTATTAGGATGGTCTGAACAGGGTGATGCTATAAGCGGAAGCTACAGTAACGGGGTGCTGACATTAACTGGAACAGCAACCGTTGCAGAGTACCAAACAGCACTGCGTACAGTTACCTATATAACAGAGAGTAATGATCCAACTGCGCAATCAGGGAGCAGAGTCATAACTTGGGAAGTAACAGATGCTGGATTGGCTACTGGGGTTGGAACCACTACGTTCGAGGTGCTTGGACAAAATCAGAGCCCTACACTGGAGGCATCTGCCCAAAATGTGGAGTACATCTACAGCGGTAGTAGCTCTATATCTGCACCACTGTTTGGTCATGTAACCAATGTGTCGGCTATAGAGGCGAGCCAGACCCTGCAGCAGCTGCAGTTTAAAGTGACAGGGTTTGTTGATGAGAGTGCAGAGTGGCTTCAGGTTGGAGAGCAAAAAATCCTCTTAAACAGTGCTGGGGAGCCCCAGCTTAATGGTGCCGATAACATTGCCAGCTATACGGTTGGATTGGATGGTGCGGCAAAAATAATTACTCTGACGGGAGATTGGGATGCTGCTGAAATAACAACCTTGTTGCAAGGGGTCAAGTATGGCTCCAGTAGTATGGTTGCGTCTGGTGACCGTACTGTAGCTTTGACCCAGATTACTGATAGTGGTGGAAGCGGTAGTGCCACCACGATGTTTGATGATATTAAGAGTACGGTATCTGTTCCATCATCTGGAATTGATGGTGGAATTACTATCAATGCATTGGATAGTCAGGATGGGCAATATTTTCAGTATGATGAATCTGTAACAGGTAATGCTGCATTGTTGGGTGGTGCTAAATCATTTGAAATCTCAGTGAGGCTGAGTGGTGATACGATTGGCAATATTTTTGATGAGAATTCAGCATTTTATCTTTTCTCTTATAGCGAAGCAGTACCGGGCCTTGCAGATAATATTATTGTAGGGCTGAATTCTGAAGGGGGGTTGATAGCCAGTTTTGATGATGGAGATAGTGACCCAACAACTACGGAAACTGCATATTCAGACATAGCAGCGGAGCAAGTTTTTGATGGACAAGTGCATACCGTAAAGCTGTCGTGGGATAGTAGTAGTGGGCATTTTTCCCTGCAGCTTGACCAGCTTCCAGCTGAAGAGCTGAGCAAGACTTTTACGCAGTCAGGGCTGCAGACAGGTGGGGTTCTAACGGTTGGGTCAGAAGAGTTTGCTGGGACTTTTTATGATATACAGGTTGCTGCAGATATAGGTATGGATACTGAACGCACTGTAGATTGGGATATGGAAAGAGTTATTGATGGCAATGTGCGTGACGGCAATTTTTCTCTAGAAGTGATGAGCAATATAGGGGAGCCTAGTGTAGATACACTGCTGGTTCAGGAAAGTGTGGACTTGACTGATCTACAAGGCGCAACTGGAAGTAACTATCCAGGTCTTAAGATAATTGATATGAGAGGAGGGGGAAGTGACACCTTGGTTCTTAAAGAACAGGATTTGTTAACAGGTCTGGATGGCGCTACGTTGAAAATATTGGGTGATGATGGTGATGTTGTGGAGCTGGAGGGGAAAGGCACTTTATGGGCAGAACCCACGAATAATAGCTTTACTCATGCTGATACAAATACCCCTTTTTCTCTAGATATTGACCTCAATATTGCGGTAATTGAACTAACTTTGTAGTCCTATCAGGCTGGTTGTATAGCTTCCTGTATAGTGGAGTGTGTGGTGTGGCACAGATAGTGCTTGTTTTATTGGTGAGAGCTAGAAGCTCGCTACTGAAACTTACTGCATTAGGAGATCAATTGTGTCCTCTGTTATCAATACCAATATATTTTCGGTTCATGCTCAGAGGCAGGCGAGCCTGACGCAGCGTTCTGAGCAAGTATCAATGGAGCGCCTTTCTTCAGGAACGAGAATCAACCAAGCAAAAGATGATGCTTTTGGTGTGGCTATGACGGGTTACTCCAATACCCAGATTTCTGGGTACAGCCAGTCCATGCGTAACGCCAATGATGGGGTCTCAATGGCGCAGATAGCTGATGGGGCAATGGGTGGTATTACCGATGCTCTGCAGAGAATGCGTGAACTGGCTCTGCAAGGAGCATCAGACAGTTACTCTAATGCAGATAGGGAGAGCTTGCAAAATGAGTTTACTGCCCTTCAGTCTGAAATTTCTGGGATTATTCAGAATACAACCTTTAATAGTATTGATATTCTCAACCGACCTGAAAGCCAGTCAAGAAAAATACTTGAGATTCAGGCGGGGGCGAGTACGACCAATGCAGTAGAAAATCATGTGCATAATAGTCTTGAAATGGATAGCACCACTAAAGGCTACTATACAGGAGGGGGGTTGTCACAATCTGCTGGAGTTGATCAGGAGTACACACTGACAGCTGCTGGGGATCGTACTATTGAGATAGAAGTGGATGGAGTGCTCTCTGATGAAATAGAGTTGGATGCTGGTACAAAAACAACGGTGGCATGGGCGGCCGAGTTACAGCAAAAAATTAACAGTGATCCGCAGATATCTGCTGCAGGAAAGAGTGTGTCGGTCTCATATGATCTTTCAGAAAATGAGTTTGTTGTCCTCTCGGAAAGTGATGGAGAAGGGTCTACTGTTAAAATGAATAATGGGATATTTAGACTGGCGCTGGGAACTACAGCTGCTGCCGAGGATGGGCAGTCAGAGTTAGTCTCACTGGTTGGGTTGGATGTATCGCAACGACAAATGAGCTGGTCAGTGGATGGGCAGCCAATACAGCATATTACTTTACCAGAAGCGGTTAAAACCCCGCAGCAATGGGCTGCTTACCTAGAGCAAGCAGTTGATGGAGTGGAGGTCACAACACAGTGGCTTACTACCAGTCCACCCAGTGAGTATAAATTAACAGTAGCCTCCAGTACTGGTGATGATGGAAGTGTATCCCTCAGTGGTGGCGTGGCCCCGCTGGGGTTAATGGTGCCAGATACCGATAAAATCAAAATGAACCACTATGACCTAGACGACCCAGAGCATGCGCTAGGTCTTATTTTGATGGATACAGAAAAAGTTAACTCACAGGTTGATGCTGAGGCCATGTTATCAAAAATAGATGCTGCCATTGCTCATGTCAATGAAGGGCGTGCTCATTTTGCTGCGGTTGAAAATCACCTTTCAACAGTAACAAATTATCTGGATGATGCTAGAGTCAAGGTGTCTGAGGCGCGTTCAAATATTAGTGACACTGACTTTGCGGCAGAATCTGCCGAATTGGCGAAAATGGACATCCTCAAACAGGTGACAACGGCAATGATGGCTCAAGCCAACCAGCTGCCAAAGCAGATGTTACAGCTTTTTAAATAATTTAACTTATTTAGAGCGTACTTAGCCATAACCACAGAGGTTCTCAGTATAGTCTTATAATCCCCTCATCTATCAGGGGGAGGGGTAGGTTCAGTTTATCTTAAGCGTGTGATTATAAATGGCTTCTGTGTTGATCTCTTCCTTGTAGGGGGCGAGCCTAAAAATAGCGCCATAATGATAACGGCCACCACAATGTAGAGCTCCTCTCTAAGTTCTTAGGCTTTAGGGCGTAACTTATAGTGTAAGGCACTCTATTGTTGTGCGGTTTTTTCTCATTTCTGGCACCCTGCTTGCATGTTTAAAGTTAAAGAAAAGAACTTTGACGACCAACAAGAAAGAGTAACCATTATTATGGATATCCAGACCTCACTATTTCAAGCGAGTAACGCCTTTAGTCAGAAGCGCGTAGAGAGTGAGTCTCGTTCTGACTCAAGCACTACTGGATTCTCTCGAGAGCTAAACCAGCATGCAGATAAGCCTGCAGGTATGCAGTCGGTAGCGGTGATTGATCGTCTTACAGAGAAGCTGGTGCAACAATCTGAGCAGCCAGATCGTGTGGCTGCAATTAAGGCACAGATTGCAGAGGGTACGTTTGAAATTGATGCAGGAAAAATTGCAGACAAACTACTTTGGGGTGAGCGTATTGCCGCCCTGTCAAACAAGTCATAACCCATTCAACACAATTATAAAGATCACTTGGAGAGTATAAAATGCTGGTAGATGCACTGAAATCAAAAGCGAACGAGTTAGCCCCCATGATCCACTCTAGTGAATGGCAGGGTGTCACTACACTGCGCCGTACCCAGGCTGCCCTACAGTTCGAGTCGATTTCGATGTTGATGGAGGAGGCGCTCCACTCCATGCAGCAGGTTATGAAGGATTTTGATCAGAAGAGTGCAGAGCAGATGATGCAGCAGGTAGATCGTAGCAATCGTGTGGTGATGGCGCTTAGAAACCAAATGATGAGTGAAGTGGGAGGAGAGTTTGCGCAGGAGTTGAGTGAGCTATGCCAATCGATTGAGCAGGTGCTGAATCGCGGGCTTGAACAACACCGTGTTGGTGCTGTGCGTATGGCAATCAATATCATGCGACAGATTATGATGATCTGGAACAGTGGTTTTTCATTCTACCTGATGGAGCAGCACTCTGCTTCAGCTGCCCAGATGGGCAGCTATGAGTTTATCAATGACCTTACGCCCTACTCAACAGTAACACCAGACAATAGGGCTGCAGTAATTCACTAATCGAGACTGCCCATGGTTACGCATAATCTGTCACTTTTTCACTGCTAGTGTCCTAGGCATATCCCGTCGTACCCACAGGAGTGACCTCGTACAGGAGACCTCAGATAACTTACAGTAGTGAAATGCTGAGTGGGTACCATGTATTGAGGAGATACATGCCCATAAGAACCTGGTGAAATTACCCGGATTGTTGGAGCCGAGGAAACATAGCCGTACCTATATGATGGAGCGCTATGAACATAAGAGTAGTGAGAGGCATGTTGGGATGTGGAAACAGCAAGGCCTCCGATCAGTACTGCAGCTGTGAAGGGGTCAACTGCACTTGAGCTCTGTGTAAAAGAGAGGCTGAGCATGGCTAGCAGAGCAGTAGAGCCGAGTTTTCTAATAGTGTGCGTTAATTTCATACAATAAACTCCATAGAGAAAAGGTTACAGGCAGCGTTCGCCATATAGGCAACTAGGGGCATAGGTAACTATAGGCTGATAATTTGAATAGGTTGGAACAGTCAGCACGTTAGGGGTAGGAATTGTTACTACACGGGGGTGTAGATGAACAGGGGCAGATACCACAGGTGCAATATAGTGTGTTCTAGCATAGTGGTGATGGCCAAGATGCGTGTATTGGTGTGCGCCGCATCCACTTAGCAGTAACGTTGCTGCAATTGTAGTTAAGAGAAATAACCGCCTCTTATTCAATTTTTTCATGACTTGTATTTCCATAGTTTATAGGCCCCATTGCAATGCTTGTTAAGGTGCCTCTTAGTATAGCTCTTTGGAGTGAACTCAGCTGTATTTCCCTCTAAGAGATCCCTTAATTTCATCTAAGGTATGACTGAAAAATAACCTATATCTTCTTTTTCATGAGGATGGCACAGATGTTGATACATTGTCAGTACAGAGAAAAAACCGTCAATTAACAGACGTTAGAAACTATGAGTAGACGAGATATGAACAGAAAAGCCATACAGAGAGAGATGAGAGACAGTAACCGAGCAAAAAGAGTTCAAATGGTGCTATTGCTTCCATTGGTGATGCTGCTATCCGCTTGCTCCGTATCAGGAGGGGGGACACTGCTGGGGAAATCAATGAGTGATGGGGTATTCAGCAGCCCATTTTCCACGGCAGAAGCGAGAGCCGTAAATGGCGCCTCTATTGAACAGCCTGTTGCAATGCTTTCCGAGTACAACGTCGATACCCCCTGTAACGGCTGTGTCATTGAGCCAATGGTTGAGTATATTGATGTAGATGTGCCTGAATGTGTACAGCCAGTTACCACCATTACCCACCGGCCCACCTGCAAAGTGTGTAGTAATTTTTCAGTCTCTATGCGTAGCCGTGCCGGACCCGTGAGCTGTGGAAAAGGAGATGCACGATGAAAAGAGTTGATCATAGAAAAGGCCGTTACGGTGGGAACAAAAGAATGAAAACTAAAGCAACACAATGGACTTCTGTAGGTGCGTTTGCAGCCTCTATACTGTGTATCTCGGCAGTCACTGCCCCGGTTAAAGCGGGATTTATTGAAGATATTGGTTTCGGTACTACCGCTACTAGCGCCTCATTAGTGGGCCAAAATAGGAGCGGGTATACAAAACGGCTCACTGGTATCGCGCAATATTTGGCATCACAACTGAAGTTGAACCAGAAGGAGAGTCGGGGTGCCGACAGTACTGTAGTGGTTGCCTCGATTGTCAATCTTGAAGACCCCAATGAGGCCAGCCGTATCGGTTTGGCCCTGAGTAACAGCTTGACTCATGCATTGCAGATGCGTGGTTATCGGGCGATAGACTTTCACTTGCGAAAAGTGATGAAAGTGACTCAGGGGGGAGACTTTGTCACCAGCAACAGCGTAACTGAACTCAGAAATAATTTTGATATTACTTATATGGTGGCGGGAACACTCTCAGAACATAGTGATGGGTTAATTATCACCCTACGTATGGTGGATTGGGAGACTGGGGTGGTTGTATCCAGTGCAGAGGCGCACCTCACCACGGCAGAGTATTTTGGTCTGATGTCAGATATGGAGATCAGTCGTCCAGTGGTTAAGGTAGTTCGACGTAATGTTCCACAGCCAGTACAGCAGGTAATGAAATTGCGTCGCCCTACTCAAGTTCGTGAGAGGAGAAAATAATGAAATACCGTAGCCAAATGAAAAAAATAGTTACATTGGCACTGTCGCTCTCTACATTGCTATTGCAAGGTTGTGGAGTGCTGACGGGGGGGCCACTACTCCCAGCCAATACCCACTTTAGGGTTCTGCCACTACAGGTTGATCCTGGTGTGATCAATAAGTACACCCAGTTTCTTGCCGAGCAGATCGCCAGAAACCGTGACACCTACAATATCAGTAACAACCCTGTGGCAATCACCTCTTTTGTCAATTTAGAGAACTTGAAGCACACCAACAAGCTGGGGGAGCTGCTGGCCGATAATATGATCCATGAGATGCAGATCCGTGGCTTCCGTATTACCGACTTCAAGTCGATGCCAGCCATACAGGTCAGCAAGATGGGTGACTTTGTGCGTAGTCGAGAGGCGCGGGAGCTGCGAAGTGAGCACAATATTAATCTAGTGCTCTCAGGAACCTATACCAACCACGAAGGCGGGGTGATTGTGAATGCAAGGATGATCAACATCGCCAATGGCATGGTGGTCTCTACGGCGCAGACCAATATCCCTCGTGAGATCGCCTCGGCCATCTTTGGTAACTATCACCCAGAAGAGTTGTCGATTGCTGAGAAGAGAGCTAAGTCCCATCAGCAGCGGGTGGTTGCAGCGAAAGAGAGAAATAGGGGTAGGCGCCAATCGAATCGGGTTTGTATGGATAACGGGGTTTGTATTCGTGGGTCAGCACGATAATCCATAAGGAAAGCAGGGGCATATTATGAAAAATAGTGATGTAAATTATGAACAGGAATGGGGGGGCAAACTAATATCCTTAGTGTTTGGAGTGATGATGGCTATGGATGCTCAAGCGGCACCGATGGTACTGGTTGGTGATCTGACTGGTGGAACAACTGCTGCTGCTGTCACATATACAACAACATCTGCGGTGGGTGATCTGACGGGTGATGTGACAGGAAACCTGACGGGTGGCGTGACAGGTGATGTGACAGGAAACCTGACGGGTGGCGTGACAGGTGATGTGACAGGAAACCTGACGGGTGGTGTGACAGGTGATGTGACAGGAAACCTGACGGGTGGTGTGACAGGTGATGTGACAGGAAACTTGACTGGTGATGTGACAGGTGATGTGACAGGAAACCTGACGGGTGATGTGACAGGAAACTTGACTGGTGATGTGACAGGAAACCTGACGGGTGGTGTGACAGGTGATGTGACAGGTGATGTGACGGGTAATGTAACAGGTAATTTAACAGGTGGGACAGCAACGGTTACCAGTCTAGATGCTGGTGTCGGTGAAATTAAGACCACAGGGACCATCAAAACATCAGGAGTGATAGATGGGGGGTGGGTGAAAGGTAGCACAGTAACCGATGGTAGTGTGATGATTACTGGTGGTGTCATTTCAGGTGTAGATGAGATGACTGTAACAAAATTAACGGTTACAGGTGAGTTCAGTACTGCAAATACAACATCGTCAGCGATTAACAATACTTCAACTTCTGGTGTTACCAATATTGTCGATGGTAATTGGAGTGGAGAAGGTCAACCTGAAACAAATTATGAGTCCATTGTATCGGGTAGTGGTTTTGCCCTGGATGCAACCTCAGCGAGTATGAAGGCTGTGGATACAGGAGGATCGGGATCTGTTGCTTTGCAGTCTGATAGTGCATCAATTGGTGTAACAAACAATCTGACAAATAAATTTCATGGTGTAACAGTAGAAACCAGTAAGACTACAATCTCAGGAGGTACGCAGGCAACAACACTCGAACTAGATGATGCAGGTGCGCGCTTCTCTTCAATATTAGGTGCAGGCGGTAATGCGCGCGTGGCAGGTGTTGCAGACGGTGTGGATGATAATGACGCAGTTAATCGAAAACAACTCAATACCGCCTATGCTGGCGTAGCCTCTGTTGCTGCACTGGCAGCGCTACCTCAGCCATCTCCAGGTCGCCACTTCTCTCTGGGGGTAGGCACAAGCTACTACCAGGGAGAGAGTGGTGTTGCGGTGGGGATGAAGGGAAGTATTACTGATGTCACCCAATATTCACTGGGGGGGAGCTATAACAGTGCTGGAGAGGCGCTGGTCAGTGGTGGTATTGGTATGAGCTGGTAGAAAAGAGAGAGTTCACGGGAGCAGAGTGATGGATATTTTGTCAGTAGCCGGTTTTGCATTGAATGCCTACTCTTACCTAAAAGAGAATATGGCTGAGGGAGAGAATAAGAGTGGCCCAACGCCAGAGTTGGTTGCTGCACCTCCATCAAAAGGTGTGGCTTACCCTGAGGGTATGACAGTGGTTAAATCGGGATTGATACAGCAGAAAATTGCGGTTAGTGAATTGCTTGCGATGGATCAGGGGAAGAGGAAACCCGCGGTGATGACGGTGCGCACAAAAGATCCAACAGATTCTCCCCGGAAAAGCAAGAAAAGTCAGAAAAGAGAAACAGATAGGCGTAAAGGCCATATGTTGATAACAAAACGTAATCATAAGATTGATTCTGGGGTAGATCAGAGTGGGCGTTACTATCTTTTAAAGAAAGAAATTTCACAGTCTACGAACAGTAACTCAGTGATTGAGAGAGCAGAATAATGAAGAAAATAGTAAACAAGCATTGGGTTGTAGTGCCCCTGTTCTGTGTAGGCTTTCTGGCCCCTCCAACACTCTCTGCACATTCGCTAGCGCAGGCTGTACAGCTGGCGTTGACACACAATCCAGAGGTGCTTTCTGCACAGCAAGGGATCGGCATTGCGGAGGAGCAGCTTGGTCAGGCGAGAGCTGGATGGAGGCCAACGATTGATCTAACTATGGATATGGGGCGTGAGTACAAAAATAAAGATGCCACTGACCCAACTGCAATGACCAAAAATATCTCTTCATTGACGCTGAATCAGCCTCTGTATGATGGAGGGGCAACCTCGGCATCGGTTGAGCGTAGTGATTTAATGCAACATGTCTCGGTCATTCATTTTGATGAGGTGCGTACGGCAACTGCATTAAAGGCAATTGAGGCGTGGCATGAGTTATTCCGCCTACAGCGGGTGATCAAACTGACAGAGGCAAATGTTGGTGAACATCGCCAACTTTTTATACAGATTAAACAGAAGGTGGATGCGGGTGGTGCAGGCCGTGCGGAGCTGGTGGCTGCGGAGACCCCTTGGCTGCTTGCACAGAGTGCGTTGATTGAGGCGCGAGGGGACTATCAGGATGCGCTGGCAAAATATACAAAGGTAGTGGGGGTGGAGCCGGTTGAGATCTTAGTTAGTGGGCTCAATATTAATGGTGAACAGATGCCGCAGGCACTGACCGAAGCGGTTGAGCGCCTGTTGCAAGATAATTTTATTTTGAGGACTGCAGAGGCTAATTTGATGGCGGCTAGAGCAGACCATCGAGGGGCACGAGCAGGGCTGTTGCCAACGCTTGGTTTTGAGTTAAAGGGGGGGCGCAAGCAGAATGATGGGGGGGTTGAGGGGGTCGACCTGGATACTACGGCACTGATTAAGCTGAATTATAACCTCTACAATGGTGGGGCGGATGAGTCTCGTCGCAGAGAGACGGCACGGGCCGTGATCGATAGCCAGGAGCAGCTCTCTTTGGCTCATAGAAATATGCTAGAGCAGTTGACTCAATATTGGAATGGGCTGGAGGTTTCGCGCCAACTGCTCAATACCAGTCATCAACAGTATAAAATTGCACAGGAGAACCATTTATCGGCTCAGGAGCAATTTAAGCTGGGTGAGGGCGATGTGATGGCGATTATGGCTGCATCGGATGCGGAGCTAGTAGCGAAAAAGGCGGTGCTGGGGGATGAGATTGATCTCCATTTGGGACGTTATCAGCTGCTGTCTCATATGGGTCAGCTGCTAAACTATGTGCAGGCTGCGGATGTCATGGTAGTGATGGGTCAACTGCAGGCAGTGGAAGTTGCAGAGGGTAAGATGGGTTGGGTAGATCAGTTGGTTGCAGGGATTGGAGGGGAACCGTTGTTGAATGATCCAGTACGGAATAGTTCAGCTGAGGTGGTTATGGTTGAGCAGCCTGCTGTGCAAACAGTAGTGACTACACAGTGGGATGGGGCCTACTCTCAGATGAGGGATGCGGGTTGGGTTGTGTTTAATGCGATGGATGAGATTGATGGGGTAAGTGGTGTGAGAGCACCGGCACCGGCACAACCTGTTGTTGAGCAGCCAGCAGTAAGTAATATGGTGATGGTTGGCGGAGATAGTGCTGAAGGCAGTGCCGCCTTTCGGCATAATCGGGCAGAGCGTCGCAGGGTGGAGTTACAGAAGCGTTTGGGGCGCTATAGTCGGGAGAGTAGTCGTTACCAAAGAAGGCTGGAGCAGCAGAGAAGACGACTGGGATCGAAAAAACATAAGATGGAGGTTGCGTCAGCACGCATCAACCGGAATATAGCCTTAAGGAATTTGATGGCTCGTTGATCTTCAGTTGGGTGCTTCTTGGATAGGCTCCTAATTGGTCTGGTTCAATTCACCCCGATTCAACGCCTGTAGCACCTGATCGCGTGGCCCATCGGCCACAATCTGGCCTCGGTCCAGAATAATCAGCCGCTCTGCCAGTGAGAGCAGAGAGGCGCGATGGGTTACCAGTATCAGTGTGCGCTCTTTTAGAAACGGGGTGAAGCGCGCTTTCCATCCATTTTCGGTACTGTTATCCATTGAGCTGGTAGGCTCATCCAGCAGCAAGATCGGAGGCTGCAACAGTAGCGCACGGGCCATGGCAACGGCTTGGCGCTGACCACCAGATAGCCCTTCACCACGCTCTCCCACAATCATGTCATACCCTTTCGGGTGTAACTGAGCAAACTCATCCACCCCTGCCATCTGTGCGGCTTTGAGCAGCTCCTCATCACTGGCTTGGGGGGTGCCGAACTTGATATTGTCCCGCAGTGTGCCTCGGAACAGTACAATCTCCTGAGATACATAGCCGATAGAGCGCCGCAGTTGTGCCGGGTCCAGCTGGCTAAGGTGGGTTCCATCGACCAATAGGCTGCCCTCTTGTGGCTGATAGAGCCCAAGTAGTAACTTCTCCAGTGTGGTCTTCCCAGAGCCAATACGACCGACAATGGCTACATGCTCTCCGGGCTGAATGCGAATGTTGAGGCTGTTTAATGCGTTCTCCTCTTGTGAAGGGTAGCTAAAGCTCACCTGTCGAAACTCAATGGCCCCCTTGATGGGAGGACGGTTGAGGAAGCGGCTGTTGGCAGGGCGCTCTATCGGCTTCTTCATCAACCCATGCAGAGCCTTGAGTGCAATCATCGACTGGCGATAACGGATCAGCAGTCCAGCAATTCCCGTCATCGGTGCCAGTGCGCGACCTGCAAGAATAGTGGATGCGATCAGTGCGCCAACGGACATCTCACCCGCAGAGATCTGGTGTACGCCCAGTAGCACAATGCCGATGGTGGTGATCTGATGAGCGAAGGTGGTGAAGTTGATTGCCAGTGTCGACCAGAGCTTGCTCTTCATTCCCGATTTGGCGAGGCGCTCAACATAGTGCTCCCACTTCTGCTGCATCACCCCTTCGGCATTCTCGCTTTTGATGGTCTCGGCAGAGGAGATCGCCTCAACCAGAATGGCGTGTTTCTCCGTTGACTCCTCAAAGGTCTCGCGGATGGCGCGGTGCATTGGGATCTGGAATAGCAGTGCAGCGATCATCACCACGGGGATGGTCAGTAGTGGCACAAACACAATGGGGCCACCAATCATCCAGATCACCCCGAGGAAGATCACTAAGAAAGGGAGGTCGACCAGTGTGGTCATTGATGCGGAGGTAAAGAAGTCTCGTATCCCCTCAAACTCCCGCATATGGTTGGCGGTTGCGCCGGAGGCGGGGTCTCGTGCCTCCATGCGTGTGCCGAGTAGCTGCTCAAAAATTGAGGCAGAGAGGGCAAGATCGGCCCGTTTTCCCGCAACATCGATGAAGTAGGCGCGTAGTGTGCGTAGTAGAAAATCAAACCCTGCGACCAAGAGAGCTCCGATGGCCAGCACCCAGAGGGTCTCCATTGCATCGTTGGGGACCACTCGGTCATAGACGTTCATCACAAACAGGGGGCTCGCCAGTGCAAACAGGTTGACCATAAATGAGGCAAAGATGCTCTCGCTGTAGATGGGCCACCCCTTGAAGATGATCTTCCAGAACCAGAATCGTCCCTGATTCTCGTTGCTGTCGGGTGTTACACCGGAGACCACCAAGGCTTGACCGTTATAAAGTCGGTTCAGCGCCTTTAGTTCAAGGGATTTTGCCTCGCCCTGTCGATCCAGTGTGACCGCCTTATCCTCTTTGATCTCCAGCAACACGATTGCCTGTTGCTTGTTGAGAAAGAGCAGTGCGGGGAGTTGTGTGGCTGAAATGGCGTTGAGGGCGATATCCTCAACGCTGGCTTCTAGCCCGGATCGCTGCAGCGCACGTAGCGCCAGTGCGGGGGTTAGCTTCCCCTTTTTCAGTGGAATACCGGCCAGTAGTGATTCGGCAGAGAGTGGAAAACCGTGCTCTTTACTCAGTTGCAGTAGTGGAGACAGAAGGGGGTCGGACATATTTTTTCTAATCAATGGTGACCAAAATAGAGTAACTTCAGTAGTATATACACTTTACTCTTTGATAAACAATTTTCTCTCTATGCAAAACCAGATGACACTCTTTGTCGGGCTGGCTACTGCGTTATCGGCGGTGGTTGGTGGTACGCTCTTCTTCGGTGATGATGAGCCTCAGCCGGATCAACAGCAGGTTCAGACTGCAGTCGCCCCGCAGGGGGCTGCGGTGCAGGACCCTTTTTTGCAAGAGTATCAAGAGCTGGAAAAGCTGTTGGAGGAGACCCGTGCGCAGCGTAAGCAGCAGCAACTGAAGTTGGCCGCGCAGTTGCCAGCAGAGGAGAGGGCCTCGTTGTCAGTGTCTTCAACCCTACAGGCAGAACCCGCCCCTAAACCGATTGTGGTGGAAGCTACTCAAGAGGTGGTGGAGAAAAAAGTTGAGGTTGCCGAGTCTCCTGTTCCAGTGATAGAGAAGCCGCAGCCGCAAATGGTTCGGGTTGAGCCTAAAGTTGAACTTAAGGTTGAGTCTAAGATTGCGGAAGAGAAGCCAACGGTAACCGCAGTAGTGGAGTCAGAGGTGGCTCAACCTGTAGTCATTAAGCCTCAGCCGGTTGAGCAAAAAGCGGAGAAGGTTGAGTCTGCTGAAGAGAAAACAGTTCCTAAGAGAACCGAAGTGGCAAAGCCAAAGCAGCAACCCATTCCAGTACAGCTTAAGAAGCCAGTGCAGCTTAAGAAGAAACCTGCGGCGGTCAAACCTCAGAAGCAGGCAGTACCCAAATCTGTAGCGGTCAAGAAGGCAGAAGCCGTTCAACCTAAAGCCGCAATAAAAACCTCTACAAAAAGCGCTACAAAAACAACCCCCAAGCGCAGCAGTAAGCGGCGTAAACATATCCAGATGGCGACCTTCACCAGTAAAAAACGGGCGCATAAGGTGGTTAAGGATCTACGAGATGCCAAGTTTAAGGCTGAGGTGACCGCTGTGACCTCCCGTGGTAAGCGCTATTATCTGGTGCGTGACTACAGCCCTAAAAACCGTAAACAGGCGCTGGAGTTGAAAAAGATCTACGATGAATGGCTCTCCGTTGAGAGTTTAGTACGTTATTAAGGTTCTGATATGTGTGGAATTTGTGGTGAACTGAGGCTCGACAATAGTCAGCCTGACCGAACTGTTGCAGAGCGGATGTTACAAGTCTTGCGTCCGCGTGGCCCAGATGATGAGGGGGTGTGGCAGCACGGGCCGCTACAGCTGGGGCATCGTCGCCTCTCTATTCTTGATCTCTCTGAGCGCGGCCACCAGCCGATGGTGGATGAGACGCGAGAGCTGGCAATCGTCTTTAACGGCACGATCTACAACTATGTAGAGCTGCGTGAGGAGTTGAGAGGGTTGGGTTACCACTTCCACTCCTCCGGTGACACAGAGGTGATTCTCAATGCCTACCATGCCTGGGGGGTGAGCTGTGTAGAGCGCTTTGCTGGAATGTTTGCTTTTGCACTGTGGGATGGTAACAACCAGCAGTTGCACCTGGTGCGTGACCGTATGGGGATTAAACCGCTCTACTGGTTTCAAGATGGTGATCGGCTGCTGTTTGCCTCAACACTACCTGCACTATTGGCTGCAGGGGGGATTGATACCGAATTTGACTCATTTGCGCTGCACAACCACTTTTCGCTACATGCGGTTGTACCCGCACCACGCACCCTGTTTCGCCAAATCCACAAGATGGAGCCTGCGCACTGGCTGACGATTGAGCGAAGCGGTGCAACCCAACTCCATCGCTACTGGTCTCTGCAGGCGCAGCGCCCAACCACAGGAATGAGTGAGTGGGAGTGGGCAGAGGCGGTGCGTGAATCCTTGATGCAGGCGGTAGAGCGTCGTCGTGCCGCCTCTGATGTGCCTGTCGGTGTGCTGCTCTCTGGTGGTCTTGACTCTAGCCTGTTGGTGGGGATGCTAGCAGAGGCGGGGCACCAAGATATTCGCACCTTCTCGATCGGTTTTGAAGATTCGCCAGAGGAGCGGGGCAGTGAGTTTGAGTTCTCCGATGCGGTGGTGGAGCGTTTTCAGACCCGACACCAGAAGATTGTTATCCCCAATGATCAGGCGCTACCGCGGTTGACTGAGGCACTGGATGCGATGTCTGAGCCGATGTTTGGGCAGGATGCAATCGGTTTCTACCTGTTGGCCGAACAGGTCTCCAAAGAGGTGAGTGTGGTGCTTAGCGGGCAGGGGGCTGATGAGGTGTTTGCGGGGTACTTCTGGTATCCGTTGATGAATAGTGCATCTGGCTCTGCGGTGGAGCGCTTCCGCCAATTCTATTTTGATCGAGATCATCCAGAGATGATGGAGCTGCTGGGTGAGGCGTATCAGGGGGAGGATCATACGGCAGCACTGATGCAGCAGTTATTAGAGGCCCCTGGGGCAGACCAGTATCTAGATCAAGTGTTACGGGCGGATACCACAATGCTGGTGGTCGATGATCCCGTGAAACGGGTGGATAACATGACTATGGCGTGGGGGCTGGAGGCGCGAGTCCCCTTTCTGGATCACCATCTGGTGGAGCTTGCGGCTCAAATTCCTCCAGAACTGAAATTGAAGCATGGCGGCAAAGGGCCACTCAAGCTAATCTCACGAGGATTGCTGCCTGACTCGGTGATTGATCGTCCTAAGGGGTACTTCCCAATGCCTGCGCTTAAGTATGTGCGTGGAGAGTTTTTGGAGTTTATGCAGGACATTCTCGGTTCGCAGAAGTGTCGTGAACGGGGGCTATACCAGCGCAGTTATGTGGATAAACTGCTTGCCAACCCTACGGCTGAAGAGAGTTTTACCCGTATTCAGGGGAGTAAGCTGTGGCAGTTGGCGCTCACAGAGTATTGGTTGCAACGTCACTTATAAACACTCTTAATGAAAAAGGGTGTAATCACTTAACGGGTTTATGGTAATATCCCCCGCCACTAATTTTGGGTTTGGTGTGTCTGTGTTTTATCGGCCAGTTGGGTCGGTTGAACGCTAGCACTGTTGTCTTTTTTTGGAGAAACTGTATGAGTACAGATACTGTAGATCTGGGTAAGCGTCGTTTTCTAACGGCAGCAACCTCTGCAGTGGGCGCAGTAGGCGCTGCTTTTGTGGCAGTACCTTTTGTAAAGTCCATGAGTCCTAGTGCGCGAGCACAGGCTGCGGGCGCCCCTGTTGAGGCCGATATCAGCAAGATGGAACCGGGGCAGATGCTCACGGTAGAGTGGCGTGGCAAGCCGGTATGGATCGTTCGCCGCACCGAAGAGACGCTGAACACGTTGAAAACACTGGATGGCATCCTAGCGGATCCAGCGTCCAATGAGTCGGATCAGCCCGAGTACTGTAAGAACGCTTCTCGTGCGATCAAGCCAGAGTATCTGATCACGGTCGGTATCTGTACGCACTTGGGCTGTTCTCCAACCTTCCGTCCTGAGATGGCTCCTGCCGATCTCGGTCCTGACTGGAAGGGTGGTTTCTTCTGCCCATGTCACGGTTCACGCTTCGATTTGGCGGGCCGTGTCTACAGCGGAGTACCTGCGCCACTGAATCTGGTGGTTCCTCCACACAACTACATCAATGATGGTCGCATCATGATTGGTGTCGATCAAGGAGCAGCATAATGGGCTTGAGAGAGACTGAGGCTACAGGCGTAGTCGGCTGGTTTGACCAGCGTTTTCCACTGCTAAAGGTGTGGAATGAGCATTTGGCGCAGTACTACGCGCCGAAGAATTTTAACTTCTGGTACTTCTTTGGTTCACTGGCGATGATGGTGCTGGTGATTCAGATCGTAACCGGAATCTTCCTCACCATGAACTACAAGCCGGATGCAGAGCTCGCCTTTGCCTCGGTCGAGTACATCATGCGTGATGTCGAGTGGGGGTGGTTGCTTCGCTATATGCACTCAACCGGCGCCTCTATGTTCTTTGTGGTGATCTACCTCCATATGTTCCGTGGCTTGATGTATGGCTCTTACCGTAAACCCCGTGAGTTAATCTGGGTGTTCGGTATGGTGCTTTATCTTGCGTTGATGGCAGAGGCATTTATGGGTTACCTGCTACCTTGGGGACAGATGTCCTACTGGGGCGCGCAGGTGATCATCTCTCTATTCGGTGCAGTACCGTATGTGGGTGAAGAGATCGCACTGTGGATTCGTGGTGACTTCGTGATTGCAGATGCGACACTGAACCGCTTCTTCGCCTTCCATGTTATCGCTGTACCGCTGGTGCTGGTGATGCTGGTCTTCCTGCATATCGTTGCACTGCATGCCGTGGGTTCTAATAACCCAGAGGGGATTGAGATTAAGGATGGACCAAAGGGTAACCGTTGGAGCGATACCGCCCCTACAGACGGTATCCCATTCCACCCCTACTACTCGGTGAAGGATATTGTCGGTGTGATCGTCTTCCTGATGATCTTCTCGGCAGTGATGTTCTTTGCGCCGGAGATGGGTGGTTGGTTCCTAGAGAAGGATAACTTTGTCCCTGCAGATCCGTTGAAGACTCCAGAGCACATTGTTCCACTGTGGTACTTCACCGCCTTCTACGCCATCCTGCGTGCTGTGCCTGATAAGTTCCTCGGTGTGGTTGCAATGTTTGGTGCGATCATCATGCTCTTCATCCTGCCTTGGCTGGATCGGAGTGATGTGAAATCGATCAAGTATAAGGGGATGATCTCCAAGGCTGCGCTGGCTATCTTTGTGGTTGCCTTTATCGCACTCTCTTGGTTGGGTACACAGCCTGCAACACCCGTTGCAACCATGTTTGCGCGTATCTTCGCAGTCATCTACTTTGCCTTCTTCCTGTTGATGCCTTTCTACTCGAAGATGGATAAGACCAAGCCTGTGCCTGATCGTCTGCCAGAGCCAGGTCAGTAATCAGGATAAGGAGAAACTATCAAATGAAAAAGATGATGAAAAAAATCAGCGTACTGCTGTTGCTTCTCCCCTCCTTCGCGATGGCGAGTGGTGGTGGAGTTCACCTTGACGAGGCCCCAATCGACCTCTCTGATAAAGAGTCACTGAAGAACGGTGCCAAGTTGTTCATGAACTACTGTCTGAGTTGTCACTCTGCCAAATTCATGCGCTATAAGAGAATGGCAGATGATCTCGGTATGAGCGACCAAGAGGTGTTGGATAACCTAGTCTTCACTGGAGCCAAAATCCATGACACCATGGATATTGCGATGCCAGCAGAGCAGGCTGCCAAGTGGTTTGGTACGGTACCTCCAGACCTGAGTGTGATCTCCAGAGCGCGTGGTGATGATTGGCTCTACACCTATCTGCGTGGTTTCTATGTCGATCCTTCGCGCCCTATGGGTGTCAACAATATTGTCTTCCAAGATGTCGGTATGCCACACGTACTGGCTGGGCTGCAGGGTAACCAGCAGCTGAAGAGCGATAGCGTTGACATGGCGAATGGTGGAGCTAAGACCATGGAGAGTCTGGTGGTAGACGGTTCTGGTAGCATGAGTCCCGCTGAGTATGACAAGGCCGTAGGTGATCTGGTCAACTTCTTGGCCTATGTGGGTGAGCCGGTGAAGGCCTACCGCATGACGTTGGGGTGGTATGTGCTTGGCTTCCTGCTGATCCTGTTGATCCCCGCTTACCGTTTGAAGAAGGAGTACTGGAAAGACGTTCACTGATCTTTCTAATAGTACTTCACTAAACCCCGGAACCCGGCCTGAGTCGAGTCCGGGGTTTTGTTACTTTAATAGAACAGAATAAATTAGATAAACAAGGCTAAGAAAAGTTATGATTATTGCAAATCGACGCTCAATAATGGTGCTATTTTCCGGTCCGCAGGACCACTTCAGCCACCGTGTAAGAATTGTGATGGCGGAGAAGGGGATTCGGCATGAGACAGAAAATGTTGATTTACGTAGCCCAACAGATGAGTTTGTTGCGTTAAGCCCCTACGGAACGCTTCCAACCATTGCAGATCGTGATCTGACACTGTTTGGTTCTCGTGTGATCATGGAGTATCTGGATGAGCGTTTTCCGCATCCTCCACTGATGGCGGTGGACCCTGTGGCGCGTGCCTCTGCGCGGCTGATGATTGACCGTATTGATCTGGACTGGTCAGAGCGCATCAAAGAGATTGAGAAGGGGAGTGAGAAAGGGAAAGAGAAGGCGGCTGCTGCCGCGCGTAAGAAATTGACGGAGAGCATCAGCATGTTGGCTCCTCTATTTGAACAGCACCCCTTCTTTATGAGTGAAGAGTTCTCATTGGTCGACTGTAGTTTGGCCCCGATTCTATGGCGTCTGAAATCTTTGGGCATTAATCTGCCGGACTCTGCGAAGGCGGTGACCGACTATGCAGAGCGGATGTTTGATCGTGACTCCTTTATGGATAGCCTGACCGAAGAGGAGCGTGAACTCGATGAGTGACCTGCTGGTGGGTGGTGAGGCGATGAGCTCAAGTCGTCCTTACATGGTACGGGCGATTCACGCATGGATTACCGATAATGGGTTTACCCCCTATATCGTGGTTGATGCAACGCAGCCGATGGTGACGGTGCCAGTAGCACATATCGATGAGGGTAAAATTGTGTTGAATTGTGGCTATGATGCGGTCTCTAATTTATCAATTGAGAATGAGTGGATCAGCTTCAGTGCCCGTTTTTCTGGGATGTCGGAAGATATCTCTTTCCCGCCTGATGCGGTGCGCGCCATCTATGCGCGTGAGAATGGTCAGGGGATGGTGTTTCCAGAAGATGCTGAATTTGATCCATCGCAGCAGCCAGATTCTGATACGCCTAAGGTGGAAGAGAAGAAGGGGCGTCCTTCACTCAAGATTGTAAAGTAAGTCATATCCTAACTTCCTCCCCTTGTAGAGGGGGAAGTTAGATATCAATCTCCTAAAGCTGTGGCCCCGTACCCGGGTTTAGAATCCCTTGCGGGTCAAACTGCTGTTTGATCCCAGCCATCAGTCGACGTTCACTCTCTCCAATCTGTCGGGCCACAAAGGGCTGTTTTACCAGTCCAATCCCATGTTCGCCAGAGATTGATCCCTTGAGTTTAAGCACTGCAGTAAACAGTTGATCGAGACATGCCTCTGCACGCTCAATCTCCTCAGGGTCATCTGGATTCACCAGTAGGTTGGTGTGTAGGTTGCCGTTACCCGCATGACCAAAGTTGGCGATCTGGATCTGGTGTGCTGCAGAGAGCTGCTCAATGGTCTGAATCAACGCCGGAATTCTGGAGACGGGTACCACAATATCTTCATTGATCTTCTTTGGGGCAATCTCACGCAGACGGGGGGAGAGGATCTTGCGGGCAGCCCACAGTTGCTCCTGCTCAGCTTGGCTGGCTGCGATCTTAATCTCTAAATTCCCAGAATTTTGTGCGGCTTGTTGGATCGCCTCGACAGCTGCAGTGATCCCCTGTTTGGAGTCATCAACCTCAATCATCAGCATCGCCTCAGCAGCGCTGGGGAAATCTTCCCCTAGTTGGCTGCGAATCAGCTTTAAGCTCGCGCTATCCATAAACTCTAGCGCACAAGGGGTAGCCGGTTGAGCCATAATGGCTGCCACTGCATCGGCGGCAGACTGCATCTCTCGATAGAGTGCACGTATCAACAACTTCTCCTGTTGTAGTGGGAGCAGTTTCAGTGTGGCCTCGGTGATGATGGCCAGTGTCCCCTCTGAACCGGTTAACAGTTGGGTTAAATCATAACCAATCGCCCACTTGGTGGTCTCAGTACCGGTGTGGATCAGCTCACCATCTCCGGTAACGGCCTTCAGTCCCAGTACATTTTCACGTACCGTGCCGTACTTGACGGCGCGTGGGCCAGCTGTACCACAGGAGATGTTGCCGCCAACGGTGCAGAAGGGGGCGCTACTGGGGTCGGGAGCCCAGAAGAAACCATGCTTGGCTGCAGCTTGTTGGACCTCTTGATTGCTTACCCCGGGTTCTACCACCATCAGTCGATTTTCGGGTTCAATGCGCACGATTTTACGCATCTTCTCTGTAGAGAGCACTACGCCGCCAGAGACCGGTACCGCTGCTCCTGCGGTACCGCTGCCGCGCCCACGTGTGGTGATGGGGGTGTTGTGAGTTTTGCAGAGGTAGACGATCTCTCTGATCTGCTCTTCTGAGTGGGGGAACAGCACCGCTTCAGGGGTGACAGAGAGACGGCTGTTGTCATAGCTATAGCTGAGAAGATCTGCTTCTGCAGTGCGAACGTCATCCTCTCCCAATAGAGAAAGGAGGGCGCGGTGTAGTGAGGATTCCACTCCGGTCTGTTTAGTCGAGATACTCAAAGAGCTTGACGATCTTCTGTACGCCGCCGATACCTTGAGTCAGGGTTACAGCCAAGTCACCTTGTTGACGAGTGACAACACCCATCAGATAGGTCGTACCATTTTCAGTCACTACCTTCACTTTATGGGCAAAATTTCCACCTTGTGCCAGCATATCAGCCTTGATGCGGGCCGTCAGTGTGGTGTCGCTGGTACGGCTCAGTAGAGAGCTGGGGGCGGCTGTATTCATCATGTTGTGAACACGGCGCACCTTGGGGATGGATTTAACGATCTCCTCTATACGGCTGCGCATCTCTTTGGTTGGGGTCTCACCGGTAATCAGTACAATGAAGTTGTAACTGGTGATATTGACGTGAGACTGTTCGTTGAGGCGCTGATCTTGATAGATGGCATTGGAGGCGTTGAGTTCAATGATCTCATCATCCAGCTGTGTGCCGAATGAGCGCTGGTCAGATGCAGCTACTGCAGCACCGCCTGCGGTAGAGGTGACCGTGGTTGCAGTACAGCCCATCAGCTGTGAGAAGAGAGGAAGAAGGGCGGTTAAGAGTAAAATTTTGCGCATGAGGTAGTCCGTAATCAGAAACAGGAAGATCCAAAACCGAGCAGTATAGCTAATTGTCACCCGGCCAGAAAGCCTCCTTGAACCAGTTAAATTGATATTGCTGACCATCATGTGTTGCAGAGAGCACATCAAAGCGCAGATCATAAGCGTCAAATTGAGGGTGCCGTTGCAGATAGTGGAGCGCTGTTCTGGATATGCGCCGTTGCTTGGCATAGGTGACAGACTCTGCGCCATCGCCATAATGCGGGTTGTTGCGCATCCGCACCTCGGCAAAAAGGAGCCGCTTGTTGTTACGCAAAATCAGATCAATCTCTCCCCCCTTAAAGCGGTAGTTCTGGTCGAGTAGGGTATACCCCTGCTGTTGCAGGAACAGAGAGGCGGCCTGTTCAGCCTGCTGACCTGCAATAGAGGTTTGCTCTGCTTTCTGTTTCAATAGTGGTCTCTATAAAGGGTGAATCAATAGTGGATGGAAAGATGAAAGGGATACTCTATATCGTAGCGACACCGATTGGCAATCTGGAGGATCTCTCTCCGCGTGCGCAGCGAGTGCTTTCTGAGGTGGATCTGATTGTGGCAGAGGATACCCGTCACAGTCGTCCACTGCTCAACCACTTTGGTATCCAGACACCGATGCAGTCGATGCATGAGCATAACGAGCAGGATCGTGTCAGCGCATTGATTGAGCGGCTTCATCAGGGCGACTCTATTGCGCAGATCAGTGATGCGGGTACCCCATTGATCAATGATCCGGGTTATCGATTGGCAGCAGAGGCGCGGGCAGAGCGGATTACTGTATCGACGGTGCCCGGCCCCAGCGCACCGATTGTTGCACTCACGCTCTCTGGGCTGCCGGTTAGCCGTTTCTGCTTTGAGGGTTTTATCCCCGTTAAACAGCAGGCACGGCAACAGTACTTGGAGGCGTTGGCAGCTGAAACCAGGACCATGATCTTCTTTGAGTCACCGCGCAGGGTACTGGATACGTTGCATAGCATGATGCACTGCTGGGGGGGGCAACGCAGGGTGTCGGTGGCACGTGAGCTGACCAAACTACATGAGTCGATTTATACCGCGCCCCTGTCGGAACTAATTCCTTGGATAGAGGCCGATGCAAATCGTCAACGGGGGGAGTTCGTGCTGGTGGTTGAGGGGGCTGTAGAGCAACAAGATGATACCGAGGCGTATCGGATGGTGAAAATTCTGGCAAAAGAGCTGCCCCCACGTAAGGCCGCAGCGCTTGCCGCAGAAATCACTGGGGTAAAGAAGAATCAACTCTATCGCTCCTTGATGGAGTGAGTTATGCTTCGCGCCGGAAGCTGGCCAGGCAATCGCTGTGTCGCGTATCTATGATAGGTGATACAGAGGAAAGTCCGGGCTCCGTAGAGCAGAGTGCCAGATAACCTCTGGAAGGTAAAAATCAGTGGATGAATGTCCACGGACATAAGCCTATGGAAAGTGCAGCAGAAAACAGACCGCCTACGTACACCTCGGTGTGCCGGTAAGGTTGAAATGGTGCGGTAAGAGCGCACCGCGCAGCAGGTAACTGACTGTGGCAAGGTAAACCCCACTCGGAGCAAGACCAAATAGGGGGGCAATGGAGCGGCTCGCTCTGTCCCCGGGTAGGTTGCTTGAGGTGCATGGTGACGTGCATCCCAGATGAATGGTTGTCCACGACAGAACCCGGCTTATCGGCCAGCTTCCCCTCTATTTCCTGTTTTTCTCAAAAAAAATAACATCTCCCCCCTGTTTGTTCTCCTTTCCTCTTTTTTCGTGGGAAAGAAAGGGCTATTTCTCTATTAATTCTTTGAAATATAAGCAATCTATGGTGTTCTCTAAGTAATTTTATAAGTGGCTGTTGTGGTTGGGGTTTGTGGAAAACAGTGTTGAATATGGGGGAAAGTGGAGTATAGTGGGGCGTTCTGGAGAAAGGTGGCTTCTCCAAAGACCGTTAGCTGAGGGAGTAATATGTTTGAAGAGGTAGTCGATTCATTTGCCGATACCGCGATTATTCGTGTGATTGGTGTAGGGGGGGCCGGTGGCAATGCGTTAGAGCATATGGTGTCGTCTGAAATCGAAGGAGTCGATTTCATCTGCGCGAACACCGACTCACAGGCATTGGGCCGTTCAACGGCAGAAACTGTAATACAGATTGGTGCACAGACCACACGTGGTCGTGGTGCAGGTGCACGCCCAACAGTAGGGCGTGACTCTGCCTTGGAAGATCGCGAGATGATCCGTGAGGCGATTGAAGGTACCGAAATGCTGTTTATTACTGCGGGTATGGGTGGCGGTACCGGAACCGGTGCGGCACCTGTAGTTGCAGAGGTGGCGAGAGAGATGGGTGTGCTCACTGTTGCAGTGGTCACCAAACCCTTCGAGATGGAAGGCAAAAAGCGCATGTCCATCGCCAAAGAGGGTATTGAGGAGTTGAGTAAGCATGTCGACTCCATTATCACCATCCCCAACGAAAAGTTGATGACGGTGTTTGGTGAAGAGATGACACTGAAAGATGCCTTCCGTGAGGCGGATGGTGTACTGCACGGTGCGGTACAAGGTATCGCCGAGCTGATTACCCGTGAAGGTATGGTCAATGTCGACTTTGCAGATGTGAAGACGGTGATGTCCGAGATGGGTATGGCAATGATGGGTACCGGTTACGCGACTGGTGAAAATCGTGCGGCTGAAGCGGCTGATGTGGCACTGCATAGTCCGCTGTTGGATGATATCGATCTGCGTGGAGCACGTGGTGTGCTGGTCAATATCACCTCTGGTTACGACCTCAGTATGGGGCAGTACAAGGCGGTCGGTAGTGCAGTTCACCAATATGCTTCAGAAGAGGCCACTATTGTGATTGGTACTGCATTTGATCCAGAGATGGAGAATGAGATTCGTGTCACCGTAGTCGCTACCGGTCTGGACCATGTGAAAGAGGAGCAGCGCCAACAACCTTCACTGGTTGAGGTGGAGACGATGCAACGCACGGGTACGGATGACTATATCCCCAGCCCCAGTCGTGGAACCGGAGATCTGGATCGCCCTACCTATCAGCGCAATGAGGCTCCAGCACAAGGTTATGCTGGTGGCTCTAGCACTGTAGCAAATGGTGCTTCCGGGTTGAGTGAGGACTACCTCGACATTCCGGCATTTCTTAGAACACAGGCTAACTAACGTACATTGATGGCCAATGTTCCGAGGTAACAAGACAGTCAAATTGGATGGTAAGGGCCGGGTTTCAATCCCGGCTCATTACCGTACACGGCTGTTAGACACCTCGGGAGGCAAGGTGGTGGTCTCCCCAGACCACCTCTCGCCTTGCCTCAATATCTATCCACTCTCTGAGTGGGAGCATGTTGAAGAGCAGATTGGAAAACTTCCTGGCCGCCAGCAGTCTAGCTTACGTCGCTATGTAATCGGTCGTGCCCAAGAGTGTGAGATGGATGGCAGTGGACGTATTCTCCTCAATCAAGAGTTGTGTGAGCATGCCAATCTTGGCAAGGCAGCTGTGCTGGCAGGGGTTGGCTTTAAGATGGAGTTGTGGGATGAAAGTGGTTGGAGTTCAGTCTCACAGCCTGATGAGTTGAGTGAAGAAGATTTAGATCAGCTTCAAGATGTCTACTTCTGATCGGAAGAGCAGTGATCACTTTTCAGTGATGCTGGAGGAGGCGATCAATGGCCTCCATATTCAACCCGATGGATTCTATGTTGATGCCACTTTTGGCAGAGGCGGTCATGCCGCAAAAATTCTAGAACAGCTCTCGCCCGAAGGAAGACTACTGCTGTTGGATCGTGACCCTACCGCTGTTGCCGTTGCCCGAGAGAAATACCAGGACGACGCTAGGGTTACCATTGTTCATCGCCCCTTTTCAGCGCTGCAGGAGGTGCTGCAACAGTTAGAGATCCACTCAAAAATAGATGGCTTGCTGCTTGATTTAGGTGTCTCCTCTCCGCAACTGGATCAATCTGAGCGGGGCTTTAGTTTTATGAATGATGGGCCGCTTGATATGCGGATGAATCCTCAACAGGGAGTTAGCGCAGCAGAGTGGTTACAGCAGGCGGATCAACAGGAGATTGCCCGTGTACTGTGGGAGTATGGCGATGAACGTCACTCCAGAAGGATTGCGCGAGCCATCGTTAATGATCGAGTGGAGACCCCTTTCAGCTCGACCACCCAGCTGGCAGAGCTGATCAAGCGGGTGGTCCCTGGCCACTCCAAAAAACATCCAGCGACGAAATCTTTTCAGGCCATTCGTATTGAGGTTAACCAAGAGCTGCAGGAGTTGCGGCAGATGCTGGATCAGTTGGTTGATCTGCTACAAGCGGGTGGACGTATTGCGATCATCAGTTTTCATTCTCTTGAGGATCGCATGGTAAAACGCTTTTTCCGTCGTTGTGAAAAAGGAGAGCAAGATTTTCCGCCTGATATTCCACTCCGCACGGTTGAGTATCAGGGGGAGATGAAAACGGTAGGTAAGGCGCAATTTCCTTCATTGCAAGAGATTGAGCAGAATCCCCGCTCCAGAAGTGCGGTGCTGCGTGTGGCCGAGAAGCGGGCATAGAGGTAGGGGGTGATGAAGAGCTGGTATGAGACCGATCCGCTGTTCCGAGGATTCGCTGTCACCCTGATGGTGTTAGTGGTGGTGGTTAGTGCTGTCAGTGTCAGCTATCAAGAGCACCGTGAGGTGCAGCTCTATCGAACTCTGCAGGGGTTGAAAAAACAGTATGAGAAGAGTCTAGAAGAGCAGGGGAGGTTGCGGCTGGAAGAGGCGGCATGGGGCAACTTGGCAAAGATAGAGGATCGTGCGCGTGCAGAGTTGAAGATGCAGTATCCAGAGCGTACACAGCGTATCGTGGTGCGTCGATGAGTGCCCATACCATGAGCCATCAAACCATGAATCATCAAATATGAGTCGCCTTCCTGAAACAGGTGATACACCCCTGCGCAGAGGTATCGTGGTTGTGCTGCTCTCTGTTGGCGTACTGGCTGTGGTGGTGCGTGCAGCGATGCTCCACCTGTTTCCCGAAGTGGTGAGTGCAAAGCTGCCTGACCGTGCCAACCGACAACATGTAGGGGAGATGTTGATCCCCGCGCGGCGGGGTGAAATTGTAGACCGCAATGGTGCTGTATTGGCCTTGAGCACACCGATGGTGACGGTAGGCTGCAATCCCAGAATCTTTCCAGATGATCCAGCACAACGTGCAACATTGGCAAAGCTACTGGGGAAAAAACAGAGCTGGTTAAAAAAGAAGCTCTCCCGTTACGCAGAGCGCTACTACATTCCGCTAAAGAAACAGGTAGAGCCTGCCGTACAGCAGCAGATTGCGGCACTGCAGATACCGGGAGTTGAATTCCGCCGAGGCAGTCGCCGTTTCTATCCGGAAGGGGAGGCGATGGCCTCCTTTCTCGGCTTTACCAACTCCAAGGATGAGGGGCAGGAGGGGGTGGAGAAGGCCTATGAAGAGTGGCTGAACGGTGCGCCCGAGCGGGTTAGTGTAGTACGGGATGCAGCCAGAAAGGCGATTGAGACACTGGGGTTGATCGAGCGTGGTGAGGCGGGAAAAACCCTACAGTTAAGCCTGGATCGCAGGCTACAGTTCCTCGCTTACCGCTCTCTGAGTCAGGCGGTGAAAAAATTTGATGCCGCCTCTGGTACCGTAGTGGTACTTGATTCGGATCGCAGTGAAATTCTGGCGATGGTCAGTCTCCCCTCATTCAACCCCAATGACCCGGCGCAGCGCAAAGGGGGGGCGCTGCGTAACCGTGCAGTAACCGATGTGTTGGAGCCGGGGTCAACCATGAAACCCTTTACCATCGCAGCCGCACTGGAGAGTGGCGTAGTCGATAGCAACACCAAGATCGATACTGCGCCGGGACGATTACGCATTGGACGTAGCACCATCAGTGAATATCAGGGCCATAACTATGGCGAGGTTGATATGGCCAAGTTGATTCAGAAGTCCAGTAATGTGGGTTCTGCAAAAGTGGCGCTGATGATGGAGCCCAAAGATTTCTGGCGTGTACTGGACCTGATTGGATTGGGAGAGGAGACCGGCAGTACCTTTCCAGGAGAGAGTGTCGGTGTATTGAGAGACTATGCGCGTTGGCGCAAGATCGAACAGGCAACGCTCTCCTATGGTTATGGTATGAGTATGACCCCGCTACAGCTGGCGCGTGCCTATAGTGCGCTGGCAGAGGATGGGGTGATTCGTCCCGTCACCTTCCTCTATCAACCTGAAGGGGTAGAACATACAGAAGGGCGGCGAGTTGTCTCATCAAAGACCGCGCATAGCGTACGCAAAATGATGGAGAAGGTGACCCAACCTGGTGGTACAGCAAAATTGGCACGGGTTAAAGAGTATGGAGTGGCGGGTAAAACCGGTACCGTCTATAAACTGGTGGGGGGGCGCTACAAAGACAGTGACGGTAAGCCCTTTGGTCATGTCGCACTGTTTGCCGGATTTGCCCCAGTGAATGACCCCAAGATTGTGGTGGTGGTGATCGTAGATGATCCCAAGGGCAAGCGTTATACCGGTGGTGCGGTAGCGGCTCCGGTATTTTCTGAGGTGATGAGTGGTGCCTTGCGAGTGATGGGAATTGCCCCAGAAGGGCGTGCTGAAGAGGGTGATGGGCATGGTTAGCACAGTATGGAAGCTAGAAATCCTACTAGAGGGATTTGCCAAGGTGCCGGAAGCGTTGCGTAACTGTGAAGTGAATGCACTGATTACCGATAGCCGTCAGGTTGAGCCGGGTGCGCTATTTATCGCCCTCGCAGGGCAAACTCAGAATGGGGCTGATTATATCGATCAGGCGCTACAGCGGGGGGCGGTTGCGGTACTACAAGAGTCAGGAGCTATAGCGAATGAAGTTGTGATTGCTATGTCTCAACTTCGACAGCAGTTGGGTGAAATTGCCAGCCGTTTCTATGCCCACCCTTCACAGCAACTAAAGATTGCTGCAGTGACTGGAACCGATGGAAAGAGTTCGGTCAGCCACTTTATCGCTGCAGTCATGGAGCGGCTAGAGGGTCGTGCTGCTGTTCTTGGTACGCTGGGAAACCGAATGTGTAGTGGAGTGTCACTCTCTGCTGCAGGCAGCCACACCACCCCACCTCCGATTGAACTACAGAAATTGTTGGCTGAGGTGGCGGCTGCTGGTGGGCGCAGTGTCGCACTAGAGGCCTCTTCGCACGGTATTGAGCAGTCCCGTCTAGCGGGTACAAAGGTGAACTGTGCGGTATTGACCCAGTTGGGGCGAGACCATCTGGATTATCATGGAACCATGGAGGCGTATGCCGCAGCCAAACAGGCGCTGTTTGAAGAGCCTGGCCTGGAGTCGTTAGTGCTTAATCTGGATGATGCATTGGGGCGTACCATCAATGCGCAGGTAGCATCTTTGAAAAATGTCATCGGCTATAGTTTGAAAGAGCGTTCAGCAGATCTCTACGCCCAGTTAGTGACCCAAGATCAGAACGGTTTGCAGCTGGAGTTTCATTACCAAGGGAGCAGTGAACGCTGTAATAGCCCACTCTATGGCCGTTTTAATGGCAGCAATCTACTGGCAACACTGGGTGTTTTACTCTGTTGGAAGTTCCCCTTCTCACAAGCGGTTGAAGCACTACAGCAGATCCCAGCAGTGGATGGACGGATGGAGCCCTTTCATCCCCGCTCTGTAGCAGATCCCATCTTGGTGGTTGATTATGCCCACACCCCCGGAGCACTCAACTCTGCACTACAGGCTACACGAGCACACCTACAACAGCAGGATGGAGAGCTCTGGGTGGTGTTTGGGTGTGGTGGAGATCGGGATCGCGGTAAGCGCCCCAAAATGGGGGCGGTAGCGGAGCAAGGCGCAGAGCGCGTGGTGGTTACCAATGATAACCCCAGAACCGAGCCTCCTGTAGTGATCATAGAAGAGATACTGACGGGAATGAGTACGCCTCAGCAGGCGCTGGTGATTGAAGATCGGGCTGCTGCAATTCGCTACGCCTTTGAGCACGCCGCTGAAAATGATGTGATCCTAGTTGCAGGTAAAGGGCATGAGACTACACAGGTTGTTGGCGAACGGACGATTGAATGGAGTGACCGTGTGCTGGCAGCCGAGCTATCTGGGCAGGAGCTAAAGGTATGAGTGGAACCATTCAGTTAACTTGCCTGCAGCGAGTTGCAGATCAGCTCAAGGTTCCGCTACAGGGAGAGGATGCGCCATTTCAGGGGGTGAGCAGTGACAGCCGCAGCGTGCAGAGAGGCAACCTGTTTGTCGCACTCAATGGCCCCAACTTTGATGGCAGCCGTTTTCTACAGATGGCACAGCAGCGTGGTGCAGCAGGAGCCATTGTGCAGCAGCACCAGCCCATCGATTTTCCACAAATTGTGGTTGAAGATACCCTGCAGGCGCTGGGGCAGCTGGCTCAGGCATGGCGAGCACAATTTGTTCTTCCACTGTTAGCGATTACGGGCAGTAATGGGAAAACCACGGTAAAGGAGATGGCCGCATCGATCTTACGCCAGCTGGGTCCGGGAACGGTAACTCAAGGTAATCTCAATAATGAGATTGGTGTGCCGCTGACCCTGTTACGTATTACTCCGGAAGATCGCTGGGCAATTGTCGAGATGGGTGCCAGTGCGCCGGGAGAGATTGCACGACTGATGGTAATGGCTCAACCCACCGCAGGGTTGGTAAATAATGCGGGTGCTGCCCACTTGGGTGGATTTGGATCACTACAGCAGATTGTGGAGGCGAAGGGGGAACTCTATGCAGGGCTGGGGGCAGAAAGCAGCGCACTGATCAATCGTGAACTACCGCAGGCAGAGCAGTGGAGAGAGATGGCTGAGCAGAGTCCTAAAAGTCCCATTGTGGAATATGGGTGCTACAGTGGCTCGACTGCAGATCTGTTGCAGGGCGAGATGAGGCCAGAGTTGCCCTTTAGCTTGTATGCTCAGGGTGAGCAGCAGCAAATTACGCTGCCATTGATGGGGCAGCATAACCGTTGCAATGCAGTGGCAGCAGCGGCACTGGCAAAGCAGGTTGGGGCAACCTTGCCACAAATTAAGCAGGGGCTGGAGCAGATGAAAGCGGTGCCGGGCAGACTACAGTTTAAAACCGGACTGATGGGATCGACATTGATTGATGACACCTACAATGCCAGTCCAGAGTCGATACGCAGTGCGATTGAGGTGCTCAGCAGGATCGATGGAAGCCGGCTGCTGGTACTGGGTGATATGGGGGAGATGGGGCCTGAGGCGGCACAGCACCATCACCAAGTGGGCGCGTTTGCAGGCCGTGCCGGTATCGATCAACTGTTCGCACTGGGTGAGCAGGCAAAACAGTATGTGGTTGGGTTTGGGGCAGGCGGCCGCCACTTTGACGCGCTGGAGCCACTGGTTGAAGCGATCAAGCAGCAGCTGAGTAGTGACCAGACCCTGTTAATTAAAGGGTCACGATTTATGAAGATGGAGCGCGTAGTGGAAGCCCTGCTCGATCACACTTCAGCAGTAGACGAAACAGTAGACGAAACAGTAGAGGGAGAAAAGAGACCATGATGCTTTATCTAACCGAGGCGTTGCGGGCACTCGATCCCGCCTTCTCGGTATTTCAATATCTCACCCTGCGGGGAATTCTCAGTGCATTGACTGCGCTGGTGCTCTCCTTTCTGATTGGCCCGATGATGATTCGCAAACTGACCCAATACAAAGTGGGGCAGGCGATACGGGATGATGGGCCAGAGAGTCATCTGCAGAAAGCGGGTACGCCTACCATGGGGGGGGCGCTGATTCTGGTTGCGATCACCTTCTCTACCCTGCTGTGGGGCGATCT
>Ga0233445_1000537_pt1 | contig 40906 bp, 32 predicted proteins | sample SI_124_October20_5_FD_182779 | JGI IMG/M metagenome (GOLD analysis project Ga0233445, IMG submission 182779) | Seawater microbial communities from Saanich Inlet, British Columbia, Canada - SI_124_October2016_100_MG | ecosystem: Environmental > Aquatic > Marine > Inlet | place: Canada: British...
GAGATCATATTCATTTCTAAATTCTGCAACTAATTGCCTATCCATTAGATTTTTCTCCATCACCTCGATAGTGAAGAACTGATTTTACTTCTCCTATGGAAACCATTGGCATCGTTCTTATAAATAAAAGGAAAAGAGTGAAAAATAAACCAAAGCTTCCAATCAGTGTACCAATTTCTACCCATGTTGGCTTATACATACTCCACGATGATGGTAAAAAATCACGATGAAGCGAGGTTACAATAATGACAAATCGTTCAAACCACATACCAATATTCACAAATATGGATAGAATAAATACAAGTGTCACATTTCGCCGAATGGATCGAAACCAGAAAAATTGTGGCGTTATCAAATTACAACCAACCATAATCCAATAAGCCCAAGCAAAAGGTCCAAGTGCACGATTTAAAAATACAAATTGTTCATATCCATTACCTGAATACCAAGCCATAAAAAATTCTGTGGCATAAGATAATGTTACAATTCCACCCGTTAGAATAATGACTTTAGTCATATTTTCAATATGGGTTAAGGTTATATAATCTTCTAGCCTTAATGTTTTTCTAGCAATAATCATGAGCGTTAATACCATTGCAAATCCACTAAATACAGCACCTGCAACAAAATATGGCGGAAATGTCGTAGTATGCCAACCAGGAATTGCCGATGTAGCAAAATCAAAACTCACCACTGTATGAACAGATACAACCAAGGGGGCTGCTAATCCGGCCAAGAGCGCATAAACTGTTTCATAACGATGCCAAACTCGAAAACTACCATTCCATCCCAAACTCAGAGCACCAAAGAAGAATTTCTTTATTTTAGATTTTGCTCTATCTCGAACGGTTGCCAAATCTGGAATCATTCCAAAGTACCAAAATGTAGCTGAAATAATTAGATAAGTACCAATAGCAAATACATCCCAAGCTAAAGGAGATCTAAAATTTATCCATAATGGACCACGAAAGTTTGGATATGGAAACATCCAATATGCCAGCCAAGGACGCCCCATGTGAATGATCGGAAATAATCCGGCACAAACCACTGCAAAAATGGTCATTGCTTCTGCAGAACGATTTATAGATGTACGCCATTTTTGTCTAAACAAGAATAGAATTGCAGAAATCAATGTACCAGCATGCCCAATCCCTACCCAAAATACAAAATTTGTTATATCAAAAGCCCAACCTACAGTTTTATTCAAACCCCAAGTGCCAATTCCAGTCATAATTTGATAAGTGACCGACACAATCCCAAGTGTTAAGGCACTCAGCGCAATTGAAAATCCTAACCACCATAACCAAGTGGGTTTTCTATCCATAATTTTGCATATATCATTGGTGACATCTTCAAAATTTTTATTCCCATGAATAAGAGGATCACGAGCGCTTAAATGTTCAGCCATTGTGCCCTCCCTTATTTTCATCAATATTGCGATTTCTTACATTAGTTAGGTACCCAACTGTTGGCAAGATATTTAATTCTTCTAATACATGATAGTGTCTTTCATCTTTGGTCATTTTTGATATTTTACTTTCAGGATTATTTAAATCACCAAAAACAATTGCATCTGCCGGACAAGATTGTTCACAAGCCAATTTAATATCTCCATCTTTAAGAGGAACGCCCAAACGTTTTGCTTCAAATTTGGCTTCCTGGATACGTTGAACACACATTGAGCATTTTTCCATTACGCCTCTGGAACGAACTGTAACATCTGGATTCAAAACCATATTTTCCATCATATCATCACGTGCGTATTCAAACCAATTAAATCGTCGAACTTTGTATGGACAATTGTTTGCACAAAACCGAGTACCGACACAACGATTATAAACCTGTTGATTCAAACCTTCTGAACTATGAACAGTCGCTAACACAGGACAAACTGGCTCACAAGGTGCATTATCGCAATGCTGACACATCATAGCTTGAAAAGAAACATCTACATCTTCACCTTCACCAGAATAATACCGATCCAAACGTAACCATGCCATATCCCGTTTACGAAATACTTCATCCTTACCAACAACTGGAACATTATTTTCTACCTGACACCCAATAATGCATGAAGAACATCCTGTACAAGCTGAAAGATCAAAAGCCATTCCCCAGTGATGACCTTCATACGGGTGGTCGTCTTCCCAAAGTGTCGTAATAGGATGCCCATGATGACTTCCTGAGCTAGGATTTTTTTTATATTCGTTAAATGTTGTTTCTTGTACAAATGGACGAACTGGCATAATAGCTGGTGATGTGTTGCTCGGATTCTTCAATGAATGATAGGTTTGTGTCATTGCCAAATCCCAAGTCTCTCCTGTTTTTCTAACTTTAACAGGCATTCCGGTATAATGAATTTCAGACTCAAATTGAATGAGAGACGATACAGAAGTTCCTACCGTTTCTCCTTTTTTCACCGTTGGTTTCTTTTGTATCCAATCTGGACCTAATTCATGAAACCGTTCTGTCCCATTCCTACCATATCCCATGGCAGTTACAAGCGTATTATTTTTTTGACCAGGTTGGAGGAAGGCTGGTAATCTAAGTGTAGTTTTACCCGATGATATTTCAAGAACATCACCTTTTTTAAATCCTAATTTATCTGCAGTTTCAGGAGAAAATGATGCAGTATTGTCCCAAGTAACTTTCGTAATGGGGTCAGGTAATTCCTGAAGCCATGGGTTTTCAGCATGTCGTCCCATTCCCAATTGAGATGATTGGAATAAAACAAGTTCAATATCAATTGTTTTAAGTTTCGGAAATTTCACTGATTGATTTTGAAATGATATCATTTTAATAGGTTCTGTAGAAATCCGAGTATATCCATCATGCACTAATTCATTCCAAAAACGTGCAAAAGTCTTACTGCTTTTCACACGAGATTTAAATATCTTTTTCCAATAATTCCGGACCAAGTCTCGTTCGTTTTGTGAATTCCCCATCCAGGTGGATAAAGATTTTCTCAACGATCGGTTTTTTCCAAATGGGTTTATTACAGGTTGGGTCATAGACAAAATGCCCGCTGTTTGTTCACTGTCATTCCATGCTTCCATATCATGAAGAGTAGGAGCAATTACATGGCTCAAATCAGTTGTTTCATTCTTTTTGTCCGAAAAGGAAATAACTAATTCCACCTTTTTTAATAAAGATTTAAAGTTATTTCCATTTGTTAAAATGTAGGCAGGATTGGAATCAACTATTAGAAGAGCGCCAACCATTTCGCTCTCCATTTTTTTTATAAGTGATTTTATATTTAAATCCGATCCTGCAAATTGTCGGCTCGGTTTTTTTATATCCAAAGTCCTGCCTACATTACCCAAAGTTTGGTTTATTTGATTAATAATTAATTGAACTCGAATGTCATTTATTCCAGAAATGACCAAGGAATTTCCTTGATAATGTTTTAAATCTTCTGCAATCTTTTTCACATATTCATTCGTTACATCTCCACCTTGAATCGCTGAGTTTAAATCTTCAATGATTTTTAACATTTCTGAAGGGGAAGCAACAATTCTTTCGTCAGCTTTTGACCCAGTGATTGACATTCTAGATTCAATTTGTATCAGTTTTGATATTTTCTTTTCATCTAAGTTTCTGTTTTTTCTAAAATCTTTTGTAAACTGGATAGGTGAAACCCATGAACCAAGAAAATCAGCATCAATGCTGACAATCAAATCTGCTTTATCAAATCGATACTTAGGTAAAATGCGTTGCCCATAATTTTTTTCATGTGCATCCAAAATTGCTGAATAAGAATATTCATCCATTTGAACATGAGATACAGTTTTAAATTTTTTCTTGAATTTTTTCAGAGTGAATTCAAGTGAAGGGCTGGTAACTGTTCCAGTTAAAATAACAATTTCTTTACCCTTATCTCTTATTTTCCTTAACTCTTTAATAACATAACTATCAACCGCTTTCCAAGTTGAACTTTGCCTGTATAACATTGGGTCTAATAATCGAGTGGAGTCGTAAAGTTCAAGTAAACTAGCCTGACACTGAGCACACAAACCACCTTGAGTTATAGGATGATTAGGATTTCCTTCTAACTTAATTGGACGTCCGTCACGGTTTTTTACATGAACAGCACATCCCGCATCGCATGCAAAACTTGTGGATGCATACCAAGTTGCTTTCCCGGGTAAAATCTCTTCAGGTTGAATTAAAAATGGAATAGCCTTTTGAACTGGCGTTTTACTACAAGCTGTCATTAGTGCCGCAAATGAAAACCCAGATGCTTTCAAAAAACTTCTTCTTGTAAAAGCCGCGGATTCTTCCACATTTTCCACTGTTGGTAAATCGGATTGATTGCCTTCACAGGAACAATCGGTACTACAAGATTTATCCTCGAACGTTGTATAATATTGATTAATTAAATCTGACATATTTCTCTAATAATGGCAAGAAGCACAATCTAATAAAGGTGCTGTTCTTCCTGCGACTTGTTGAAGTTGATTGTGATCTTGACTATGACAATCCAAACACCAGCCCATTGATAAATCACTGACCTGCTTGACTCGAGTCATAGAAGCAACATCACCATGACATTTGGCACAATCTACATTTGCACTAATATGGGGTTTGTGGCTAAAAAATACAAAATCAGGTACATTATGAACTTTTACCCATTTTGTTGGATTTTCATTCCCTTTCTTTTGTCCATCCATCCCTATTCCTAAGGAAGCATAAATTCTAGAAATTTCCAAATTGGCAACAGGTTCTCGTGTTTCTTGTTCCGATAATCGAGTTTCATTTGTAGTATTATTTACAAATTTGTGACAATTCATACACACAATAGCCGGTGGAATACCGGCATGCTTACTATCTTCTGCACCAAAATGGCAATATTGACAATTGATTTCCATTTCCCCCGCATGAAGTTGATGTGAAAATTCAATCGGTTGTTTCGGCTCATAATCTTCCTGATTTCCAGGAATATGAAATGTGGAATTTTTAAATGACATACCCAAACCGATTACAATCAGCATGGCAATCATATAAGAGAATTGTTTATTTATACCTTTATCCATACGATGAATTAACTAACGAGTTTTGATTCCAACTCTATTGCCTTGGGGAATAGAATATTATTTTCAAGATGAATATGGAAATGAATGTCATTTTCCAATTCTTTTAAATTCGCAAATGAAGCTCTGTATGTATTACATGCATCAACTGGTGGTGTATAATTGGAAGTTAATTTATTAAGCTTCTTCAATAAATCCCCTGCTGTATCATGTTCTGCCATCATAACTGATATTGGTCCATTCACAAACGAGCCGTTACTTTGAGATTCTTGGACCATTTGTTTTATATAAGGAAATAAGATTTTCTCTTCTTTCATCATATGCTGATGAAGATCTTCCATTAACATATTAAATGTTTGTGAGATTTCTATCGTTTCAGGATGTCGACTTCCATGTACATGTGCGACTTTATTAACAAATTGGGCTGTGATAGGTCCATTTTCATAAATGTATTTATGATGTTTTTCATAAATATATTCTATTAATTCATCTAGAGCCATGGTTTGAAAATCCAGATTCTCATCTCCCTTACTCATTACTAATTCTAATTCAGCTACTAGATTTTTTAAATAGATACCTTTTTCATTGCAAGCAATTTCCAATTTTTTTTTGCCACCACAACAAAAATCAATTCCGAATTTATTAAACACGGTAGCTGTTCTAATATCATTTGTTACAATATCTGCAACTGTTTGTTCTTGAATCATAATTTTCCCTTTAATATTTAGATTTATTAATTATTATATTTTTTATGGATTTTTATACTCAGCTTTTGGACCCAAATAATACCACCAATTCAATACAGCGCAGACCGAATAAAAAGCGGCAAAACCATACATGGCTAATTCAGGAGTACCGGAGCTCATATTTTCTCCAATTACTTTTGGAATCAAAAATGCACCATAAGCTGCAACAGCAGATGTCCATCCCAAGACAGGGCCTGCTTGCTCTTCATTAAAAACCATTGAAATAGTTCTAAAAGTAGAACCATTTCCAATTCCTGTTGCCGTAAATAAAATGACAAGTATTATGAAAAATGGCATAAAATATTCCTGTGGTGTCGCAGATTGATATGCCAGTTTTGCATAATAACCAACACCAATTGCCGATATTACCATTACAATCGATACAAACTGTGTTACGATTGCACCACCTACCTTATCTGCAAGTTTTCCACCAAAGGGACGAATCAAGGCACCAATAAAAGCTCCAACCCATGCAAACATGAATGTTGCCGGTCCTTCTGGATTTGCAATATGCTGCCATACTCCATCTGCACCGAGAATATGTTTTACACCAAAAATGAATTTAATTGACAATCCAACTGCGGCTGAGAATCCAATAAAAGATCCAAATGTCATTGTATAAATAATGGTCATAATCCAGGTATGTTTGTTATCAAATATTTTAAATTGCCGTGACAAATTCGTTTTTATTTCACTCGGCGATAATGACTTCATGAGAAAAACAGTTGACCCAATTACAGCTGGTAAAACAAACCATTTTACCCACGTATATTGTTTGAAAGTGAGTATGAAATACAAACCTATAGCGGCAGTGACAAAACTAATAAGTAGCAACCAAGCAATACGCCCCATTGAAACCAATGGCGATTTTAGATTAGGGGTGACATTTTTTGTTTTAATATTATTTAAACCAGTCCATCCAAAAAAAGCTAATGGAATTAACCATAGCATCCATACCCAACCGGCATTGGCAAGCCATGTCTCGGATCCTGCCATGATTCGTTTAAAAATGGTTCCACTATTACTTTTCAAAATCATAGAGCCACCACTAAATGCACCCAGCATTGGGAATGTCATGACTAAGGGAATAAGAATTTGCATGGTAGTGACACCAAAATTTCCAAGTCCAGCATTCATTCCTAACGCATATCCTTGCATTCGCTTTGGAAAGAAAAAGCTGATATTGCTCATGGATGATGCAAAGTTTCCACCACCAAATCCTGATAAGAAGGCCAATATTTGAAATACCCACAATGGTGTTGTTTGATCTTGAAGAAAAACACCTGCACCAAATGCTGGAATCATAAGCAATGCAGTTGTAAAAAAGAGAGTATTTCGTCCACCGGCTAACCGAATAAAAAACGAGCTTGGAATTCTTAAAGTTGCTCCCGTTAAACCTGCTATCGCTGTTAAAGTAAATAATTCACTTTGAGAAAAATCAAATCCTAAATTTTTCATTTGTACTGTGATTATTCCCCACATCAACCAAACAGCAAATCCGACTAAGAGACTTGGTATTGAAATCCATAAATTCCGATTTGCTATATGTTTACCTTTGGACTCCCAGAATTCCTGATTTTCCACATCCCATCTTTCAATATCTACTTTAGACATAATTATAATTCCTTAATTAACGGGTTATTTCGTCTTCAAAAGAACCTTTAGGTTCTTCTAAGAACATCCAACAAAAGAAAAAACTTAAAAATGCACCGGCAGCAATAATAAAAAAGAAAGTTTTTGCATCAACAAGTGAATAAATCACAAGATATATAACTGCTCCAACATTTCCATAAGCTCCTGCCATTCCTGCAATTTGGCCTGTCATTTTTTTATTTATCATAGGAATAACAGCAAAAGTGGCACCTTCAGCTCCTTGAACAAATATGGATGCTATAATTGTAATACCAATTGATACTATCAGCCAACTCATCCCCTCAAACATAGGTACAACTGTTTGAACGCCATTTACTACTGGCCCCCATTCTCCAATATGAGCCATTCCAAGAAATCCAAAAGCAATTCCAATCATATATATCAACATTGTCTTTTTTCTATTTTTCATCGTATCAGACAACAAACCGCCCAAAGGACGAGCAAATAAATTAACAAAAGCGAAAGATGATGCTATAAGACCAGCAAGAGTAGCTGTCATAATAAAATTTCCATCACCACTAGTTAATTTTGAAAAGGTTGATTCAAAAAACATAGGTAACATAGAAACCACTGCTAATTCAGATCCAAAATTTGCAAAGTAAGTGCTATTTAATGCTGCTACACTGGACCAATTATATTTTTCTTCTTCAGGAACCCCAGCTTTTAAATAAGGAAGATTAATTTGTAATGTTTTTATAACATGCGCGATATAAACCAGTGCTAAAATAACATAAACAATGGTTAATATTTCTTGAGTAATTAATGGAATACCATTTATTTTTATTCCACCAATTCGCCAGGCCAAAACTCCCATTGCGCCCATAAGTGGAAATGACCACACAATATATTGTGCTAAGTCCAAATAAGAACTAACCATCATAGGAGCAGCTTTCTTCGTTTTGGGAACAGGGTTATTTTCTGGATGATCTGTTACAAGGAAATAATACATAAATCCATAAATAAATGAAACCGCACCATTCATAAGCATCGCATATCGCCACGCATCGTCACCTAAGCCTAACCAATCCCTAAACACAGAAATTGCAATCCAGGGTAATGTCATTGCAGCCCAAGCCGATCCAAAATTCCCCCATCCAGCATAAAAACCTTCAGCTCTACCAATCATTTTTGGTGGAAACCAATTTGCAACCATCTTAATACCCACAACAAACCCAGCACCAATAGATCCTAAAATCAATCTTGAAACAAGTAATTGAGTAAATGTATCACCCAAAGCAAAAAACCAAGCCGGTATTGCCATAATAACCATGAGTCCTGAAAAAACAATTCTAGGACCATATCGGTCAATAAGCGCACCAATAATAATTCTAGCAGGAATTGTTAATGCTACATTGCTTATCGCTAATACTTTTAAATGTTCTTTAGTTAACCAATTCACACTTTTTAACATGGTTGTGGCCATTGGTGCCATATTAAACCATACATAAAATGTGATAAAAAATGCAATCCAAGTAAAATGTAAAACTCGAATTCGCTCTTTACCGAAGTCAAGTAATTCAGGGATTTGTCTTTTTCCTTTTCCAGTAGTCATTTTTTATTTCCTTAAATTTAAAAGTAATTAAGAATTGTTTTTCGGATTACGAATCGTTTTACGATTCCAATTCCATCGAACAACTTGACTTTTTCGCCATAGATATGGATTGGGTACAACCAATGCATGAACTAATCGAGTGAATGGAAATAGGAGAATAATTGAATAAGCACTAACAATATGAGCTTTTACCATAAAAGGCATTGCAGTGATATAGGTTAAATCAGGTGAAAATTTAATAACGGACCATAAATATGGTGTAAGTGATGCAGCAAACCAACTGGAACCCCATCGATAGAAATAGGCTGTATATAGACCTGTCACAACTTGAACAGTTAGAAACCCAAGCACAACCCAATCCGCTTTTGAAGTAACAATTTTCGCCAATGCATTATTTCGACGACGAAGAATAATATTCAAAAGCCCAATAAAGGTCATGAGACCAAAAATAAACATACCAACTTCCATCACATAAAGACGAACAGGAATACTATTCCACCATAGTACAGTCTCAGGAACCAAAAACCAAATAAAGTGAGCCAATAACACTGATATAATACCATAATGAAAAGGCACCATTCCCCAAAAATGCTGTTTGTTTTCTAAAAATTGTGAAGACAAACTAGAATACGTATAAGCCTTCGATCTATATCGCTGGATGGTAACCATAAAAAATGTAAAAATCGTCACGTAAGGAAATATTGCGAAAAAAAATGTATCTAAAATATGTTTAAATTGGTCCATTAGTTTTCTCCATCATTAAGGCTAATATTTTCATTAAACCTATCACTTAAATATTGGATAGCAATCTTATATGGGTTTTCAGTTTCACCAAAACCATCCAAAATTTTTGTTAAAGCTGGTTGAATATATTTCTCAATAAATACAATGCGATCTTTTTCGCTTAATCCTGGTAAAATTGCTAAAATATGTGTTAAATGATCTGGTAATTCAGATGTTTCTGCGATGCCCTGATTTCGAAGTATCTCACGAATTTTCACCATGAATGCCCCTCTTTCATAGGCTTCGCCATATAAATGCCATCCTAAATCCAAACAGGTTGTTGGGCTCATATCAAATGTTTGAGTAAATTTCTCTTGAAGATCACTCATACCAGTTTCATGAACAAAATCCAAAAACCCTTTCAATTCGAAAGGTTTTTTAAATTTTAGTTTATCAATTTCAATTAGTGTTTTTGTTTCAGGGTAAGAAACCAATGGAATAAAATTGTGAAATTGATTATCCATTACATTCCCCTTTCTGGAGAATCGTTAAACCCAAAACCAACTTCCTGCTTATGTTCTAAAGGATCTTTCATCATTTCAATAGCTTCCTCTCTGTGAGATGGAGGAATTACAAATCTGTCTTCAAATGTACAAAGGGAAGTCAATTTATAAATCTTATCTGCTTCTTCTGGATTACAATCAGCTTCAACTAATGCTTTTTCTGCTTCTAATACATCAATATCCCCTACAGTTAAGGCTCGACGATAAGCTCGTATTGCAGATTGCTTTTTTAACACATAGCGAAGATGACTTTCATTTCCGCCACCAAACATGGATGCTAAATATTTAATCGGTACCCGTGCTTTATCAAAGTCAGGGAAATACTCTTCATTAATACTTCTAACAGAATCTCCTTCTTGTGCTGACATGACAGGCAACATTGGTGGCACATAAAAAAGCATGGGTAATGTTCGGTATTCAACATGAGGTGGTAACGCAATTCCCCACTCTTTTACAAATTTATAAACTGGAGATTCTTGAGCAGCTTTTAGAGTTGATTCAGAAATCCCGTTTTTCTTCGCTTCACGAATAACATTTTCATCGAAAGGATCTAAAATCATTTCTCGTTGCGCATCTACCAATTCATGATCCGGGTGTTTTGCCGTTTCTTCAATTTTATCAGCATCATAAAGTAAAACACCCAAATATCGAATTCGTCCAACACAGGAATGAAAACATGCAGGCGCTTGACCTGTTTCTATACGAGGAAAGCAAAGAATACATTTTTCTGATTTCCCAGTATTCCAATTATAATAGGTTTTTTTATATGGACAGGCGGAAATACATGATCTCCATGCACGACATCTTTCTTGGTCAAGAAGAACAATTCCATCTTCTCCTCTTTTATAAAGTGCGCCGGATGGGCAAGATGCCACACAGGATGGGTTCACACAATGATTACAGATCCGAGGAAAATAAAACATCATGAGACGCTCAATGGCAAATAACTGATCTCTCTGCTCGTCTGATAAAACATCTAAATTAATATCATTTTCAGCATAAATAGGTGAACCTGATAAATCATCATCCCAATTAGGGCCTGCTTCAATATCCATATAATCACCTGTCACCATAGAAATTGGCTTAGCCGTTGGTTGATCATCGCCGGCTGGTGCGTCAAATAAATCTTTATATTTATAAGACCATGGTTCATAATAATCGTCCATTGTTGGCATGGTCGGATTATGAAAAATATTAGTGATGGTTTTACTTTTAGAAGTTGATTTCAGTTTTAATTCACCATCAACTAACTCCCAACCACCTTTATATTTATCTTGATCTTCCCAGCGAGTAGGAAAACCCGTTCCAGGCTTTGTTTCCACATTATTCCACCACATATATTCTGTCCCTTTTCTATCAGTCCAGATATTTTTACATGCAATACTACATGTGTGGCACCCGATACATTTATCAAGGTGAAAAACCATCGAAATTTGACTTCTTATATCCATATTACTCTCTTTTAAATTTTTACCAGTTTAAGATTGGAAGTTTCCGAACCATTATATAGGTATCACGGTTTGCACCAGTAGGTCCCCAATAATTAAAATGATACGTAAATTGTCCATACCCACCCACCATTAGATTCGGTTTTAATCGGGCACGAGTTAAACTATTATTCATTCCAGCTCTTTTATTTCCACGAAGAGGTGATTTAGGGACAGATAATGTTCGTTCTGTAGCGTGATAAATAATGACAATTCCACGAGGAATTCTTACACTCACATTTGCTCGAGTTACTACAACGCCATTATCATTGTAAACTTCAACCCAATCATTATCCACAATATTTAATTCTTCAGCGTCTTTATCGTTAATCCAAAATGGTTCTACACCACGGCTAAGTGTAGACATACGATGATTATCACCATACGTGGAATGAATATGCCATTTTCCATGCGGAGTAAGATAATTAAATATTTTTGTCTTATGCTCAGTCTCACTTGTCGTTAATTCCGCATATTGGATTGGCGTTGGTTTTGGTTTATAAGTTGGTAAATGTTCCCCAAATTGAATATATCCCGGATGATCTAAATAAAATTGTTGTCGTCCAGTTAATGTTCTCCAAGGTACCAATCGTTCAACATTATATGTAAAAGGTGAATAAGCTCGACCATTTTCAGTCAACCCTGACCACATTGGACTATTTAACAATCGTTTTGGTTGAGCACATAACCCGTCAAAATCCACGCGAGATCCTCGATTTTTTTCAGCAAGATCAGCTAAAACTAATCCCGTTTTTTCTTCCATATTTTTATAGGATCGATATGCCAATTCACCATTGGTTACAGTTGCCAATGTTAATATAGTATTTGCGACATTTTTGGCTTCATTCAATGAAGGATATGTTTTCCCTTCCCAAGTTTCCGTTGGAAATTCATCTTTTAATTTCTCATACTCATCTTTTACTGAATAATTCGTTCCATGAGCTCCCAATCCATTTTTTGGAACATTGGGACCATACGATATAAATTGATTATATACATTTTTAAAATCACGACTAACCACTTTCATATTTGGCATGGTTTTGCCCGGAATTGCTTCAATTTCGCCACTGATCCAATCTTTTATTTCTTTTTGAGATATTTCAGCTGGAGTATCATGTAGTAATGGAATAGTTACTAAATCTTCCACTGAATCTGGGAAATGATTTTTGGCTACTTTTGAAAAAGAATCAGAGATTTCTTTAAAAATATCCCAATCACTTTTCGATTCCCATGCAGGAGGAACTGCTTCTTGTAACGGGTGGATAAAACTGTGCATATCCGTTGAATTCAAATCATCTTTTTCATACCAAGTGGCTGCTGGTAATACAATATCAGAATACAAAGCTGAAGTATCCATTCTAAAGTTTAGATCAACAACTAAATCCATTTTCCCTTGAGGAACTTTATCATGCCATACAACTTCTTCCGTAGATCCTTTTGCGAAGTTACTATCAGATACTTGATTTGTATGTGTTCCCAGATAATGGTCTAAGAAAAACTCATGGCCTTTGGCACTTCCACCAATTGCATTTCCACGCCAAACAAACCAAACTCGTGGAAAATTATTGGCATTATCAGGATCTTCAATGGAAAATTTTAATTCTCGTTTTTTTAACTTTTCAACAACGTAATCCACGACTCCTTTTTCATCCGTAGCACCTTGTTTCTTAGCTTCCTTCACCAAGTCAATCGGGTTTGCTTCAAATTGCGGATAAAAAGGTAACCATCCATTCCTAACTGCCTTCACATTCACATCAATGGTATGCCCTTTGGCCAAGCTATTTTCCGGTTGATGCTTTGGAACTGTATGATAATCAGTAAATCCTTTTTCATATCTCCATTGATCTGAATGAACATAATGCCAACTCGGTGTATTTTGTAATCGTGATGGACCATACCAATCTTTTGCCAAGGCAATTGATCCCCAAGATTCGCCTGGAGCTAACTTTTCCTGTCCCACATAATGAGCCAATCCACCACCATTTTTACCAATACAACCTGTAAACATGAGTGCATGAATTGCAGCGCGATATGTAAGATTAGCATGATACCAATGGTTAATTCCTGCACCAATAATAACAGTACATTTTCCACCAGTATGCATAGCTGTGCTTGCCCATTCTCTTGCAAATCGTATTAAGGTCTCAGGTGATATTCCTGTATATTTTTCGGACCAATTTGGTGTATATAAATCATCATCATCATAAGAATCGGGATATCCGTCTATTCCACGACCCACACCATATTGTGCCATTAGTAAATCATAAACCGTAGCAACTGGAACCTTTCCATCAGCGGTTTCAATATACTTTACAGGGACTTTCCGAAGGTTTGTTTCACCTTCAGCAAAATTATCCAATTCTATTTCAATTAAATCATCAGAATCATTTAAGAAAGATAGCTGTGGGCTAATGGGTGATCCATCAACATTATCTTTTAATTTAAGATTCCATTTCCCCTTATTTTTTACTGCCCAACGATTTCCAACAGTTCCCATGGGAACTTTAGTCTGTTTATCTTCTTCATCCCACATTAGAAACTGCCAATCTCCATTTTCAATATCTTTGTATTGATTTAAGCGATTAGCCCGTAACATTTGATCTGGCCTTTTTACATCTCCTGCTTGTTTTATTTCTACCAAAAAGGGTGAATCTGTATATTGCTTTGTGTATTTGAGAAAATCTTCGGTAGGGTTCTCGTGATGGAACTCTTTGAGAATGACATGATTTACAGCCATCCAGAATGCTCCATCTTGACCCGCATTTACAGGAATCCATTCATCTGAAAATTTTGATACTTGAGAAAAATCCGGAGAAAATACTACCATTTTTGTACCATTATAACGTGCTTCAGCAGCAAAATGAACATCAGGCGTCCGTGTCATATTCAAGTTTGCACCCATGACAGCTAACATTTTTGAATTGTACCAATCGGCAGATTCTTGCACATCTGTTTGTTCTCCCCATGTTTCTGGAGATGCACTAGGAAGATCACAATACCAATCATAAAAAGAGAGAGAAACCCCGCCCACCAACTGCATGAGTCTAGCACCAGCTGCATAACTCACCATAGACATTGCAGGAATCGGAGAGAAACCAGCAATCCTATCTGGACCATGTTGTTTAATTGTATGCACCATTGATGCAGCAATCAATTCTTTAACAGAATCCCAATCTACGCGACGAAACCCACCTTTTCCTCGAGCATTTTGCCACCGTTTTCTTTTTTCAGGATCATTGACCATTGATTTCCATGCTTCCGCTGGATCCGAATACTCAGCACGAGCTTCTTTCCATAAATCTAATAAGATACCACGTATATAAGGATATTTAACCCTTAAAGGACTATATAAATACCATGAGAATGAAATGCCACGTTGGCAACCGCGTGGTTCATAAGGAGGAATACCGCTTTCTAATTTTGGGTAATCCAATCCTTGCATTTCCCAAGTTACAATTCCATCCTTTACATGAATTTGCCAAGTACAGCTACCTGTACAATTTACGCCATGGGTACTTCTAACAACTTTATCATGTTGCCACCGATTTCTATAAAATTCTTCCCATTTTCTATTTTGTGGAACAATTTCATCTTGTATCCAAGAAAGGTTTCCCTTTTTATCACTCATAATGCTTTTCCTTTAACCAGTTTTCTTCTGACAGAACGGAGACGATTGCCCCAAAACAAATCAAATAATATTAGTACGATTGCTAATCCTACAAATCCAAAAATCAAAAAATTGAAATCATGCATTCCCGCTTCACTGATATTTGACTTTCCTTTCTCTTTAAAAAATGCGACCAAAGGAAGAACTTCTTTTTCATCAATAGGATGCTTCCCATATATAGGTCCCATGGTTTCGCTAGCCGGGCTAGATAACCAAGCAGCCAAAGCTGTTTTGCCCCCTAGTCGGCCATATACATCAGTTAGATTAGGGCCTAATAAACCTCCGCCCAATTGTCCTTCACCAAAAATTGAGTGACATCCTATACATGATGGTCCATTATTTTTCAATACAGTAGTACCTAAGAACAATGCTCGCCCTATAATGATATCTTCAGGTGTTAAAACACGATCAGCGAGTGATGATCCACTATATTTTGATTTTTCTTTTGCAGATTCTTCTTTAATTAAATCCAATAACGATTGAACAATAAATGGCGTTAGACCGCCAACTTTAGGCATCATTATTCCGCGTGACTCATCTAATATCTGACGAGCATATGCATCTCCAGAATTAATAATTGCTACAGGGTCATTGATAAACTTTTTAAGCCATTCGTCGTCTTTTCTTTCATGTACATTTTTTAAATCAGGTCCAGTAAGGCGACCTCCACCAATCGTGTGGCAACTTGAACAATTTTGTTTGAAAAATTGATCGACATCTTGACAAACAACTCCAGATATCAAGAAAACAAAAGGTATGAGAATTTTATATTTATTTTTCATGAATTGATTTTTATTGATTATGCAAAAATATCGAAATCTGTTTTTTTCATTCCCGGTAGATAATTCCGTTTAACAACATCCCTGGCCAAATTTCCAAGCGTTTCTTTTTCCATTAATTCATGAACCTGTGTTACGGTATCTTTCCATCTATGATGAAAAGGACATGGAAGAGCATCCGTACACGAATCATAACCAAAGCCGCATTTAGGAACCAATGACTCTGGTCCATCTATCGCAAATAAAATTTCATTAATTAAAATTTCATTTTTCTCTTTGGCTAATTCTATTCCACCATTTCGACCTCGAGTCGAATGTACTAGATGGTGTTTTCTCAAGGTGCGAGTTATTTTCGACAAAAAAGATTGGGGAATTTTATATGCGTCAGCAATTTCGGAAACCATAATGAGACCTTGCCCCTCTTTTACCGCTAGGTAAATCATTGCTTGTATAGCATATTTCGCTGATTTTGAGTAAAACATAATAATGGATAGTGTTATCTTGTTATAAGATTACTAAGGAGATATTTAACAATCAAGTTTTATTTAGGATATTTTTATCCTTTATAATTAATATTTAACATTACCCTGTCAAAAACAAACTTTAACATTTAATTAGCTTATACATTATCTATGTGATACTGTTATATATTATATCATATTCATTAATTTACTATCTTAAATATTTTCTAGTTAGCATAGTACTTTTAAACTATTACTATCTCTATAATTATTAATCAGATTTAATTATCTTATTTACTTGTTTATTAAATTCATATAAATTAGACTTGAGTGTAAAAAAACAATTTATTTTTAATAAGAATGGCAGCAGATTTTTTTTTCACTAATAAAAGAATTTTAAAATTGAATCCAAAGCCCAACCTTAGTGGGTATTTTTCCTTCTTATTCTCTCTTCTTCCTATTGAGGAGGTTTTGGATTCAGTAATTCTAATAATCACATCACTGAATTATTAAATTAAAACAATATAATAAAGGATATTTGGGTCTTGGTTTCTTCAGGAAATAATTATAACATTCAATTCATGCTTTATAGTAAATCAGCAGAATACGCCATTCAGGCAATGATCCATTTATCGGAATTTCAAACCGATAAACCCACAATGATATCATCTATAGCTAAGTCATACGATATTCCATATCAATTTTTAGCCAAAATTGTGCAAACCCTGGTAAAAAGAAGACTCATTATTGCAAAACGAGGCCGAAATGGTGGAATTAATTTAGGTCGCGATGCCAAAGATATCTATTTACACGAAATAATAGATGCCGTTGATGGACCTCCTCCGGAAAAAGATATATGTGCAATCGGCCTTGATTACTGTAGCGATGATGCTCCCTGTCCTCTACATCATAAATGGAAGCCTATACGAAAAAATATACGTGAAATGTTATCAAGTGAAAATTTGGAAGAATTAGCACATCGTGTGATTGAAAAAAGAGAGCTCATGAATAAATAGTTTTTTTTGTCTTATAAAAAGATAAAATGGTCTTGTTATTCACTTATTATCTATTTAATTTTTATTATTCATTTTATGAAAATATTGGCAAAAAGAACGCGAAACATCTATGCAAGGCATCTAGAAAGCACAATTGTCATTTTATTTTCAAATTTCACGAACCACCAACTAACTAAACAACTATAATGGAAAGAAGAGATTTTATTAAAATTGGAAGTTTTGGTTTGGGAGCAGTTGCATTTTCAAATCCTATATTTAATTATTTAAGTAATTCAGTTGTATTAGATGGCGTTACCCAAGGTGGTGGAAAAAGAATTCCAACGTATTGTGAAGTTTGTTTTTGGAAATGTGCTGCTTGGACTCACCTCAATGAAAAGGGTGAAATTTGGAAATTAACCGGCAATGATGATGATCCACATTGTAATGGGCGCCTCTGTCCACGCGGAACGGGTGGCGTTGGAATGTATTATGATGACGATCGTCTTAAAACTCCTTTAATAAGACATACTGTTAATGGTAAACAAGAATTTCAAGAAGCAACTTGGGATGAAGCTTTTAATTTCATTGCAAAAAAAATGAAAAAGATTTCTGATCAATATGGACCAGAATGTATAGCACTTTTTAGTCACGGCAGTGGTGGAAAACACTTTGGGCGTATGCTTAAAGCATTTGGTTCTACTAATATAACAGCACCGTCCTATGCACAATGTCGAGGGCCAAGAGAAGTTGGTTTTTTTGCAACCTATGGTGAAGGAATCGGTTCTCCTGAACGGGTTGATATTCGAGATACTGAATGCCTTGTCTTGATAGGGTCTCATATTGGTGAAAATATGCATAATGGGCAAGTTCAAGAAATGTCTGAAGCCATTGATAAAGGCGCTACAATTATCACAGTCGACCCAAGATTTTCAACTGCAGCTAGCAAATCCAAATTTTGGCTTCCGATTAAACCATCAACAGATATGGCATTGCTCCTCTCATGGATTCATGTCATTATCAATGAAGAATGGTATGATAAAAAATTTGTTGAAAAATATACATTTGGCTTCGATGAACTAAAGGAACATGTTAAATCATTTACCCCTGAATGGGCTTATGGAATTACGACCATCAAACCAAATATTATTCGCAAAACAGCGAAAGAAATGGCCAATGCTTCTCCATCAGTTATAATTCACCCAGGTAGGCACGTTACATGGTACGGAGACGATACGCAACGTTTAAGAGCAGTCGCAATTTTAAATGCATTATTAGGAAGTTGGGGACGCCGTGGTGGGTTTTATAATCCTGAAAAGAAAAAAATCGCCAAACTCGATATTCCAAAATACCCAACGCCATCCAAAACATGGCGAGACGCTTTTCCAGGGAAATATAAATTAGCAGGATTAGCTCTAGCATCCGGTATTTGTGATGCCACTATTCCAGCAGGCGATCGAGATTGCTCCTTCAAGGCTTGGATAGTGAATGGTACAAATTTGATTTCTACCCTCCCAAATCAGGCCAACACAATTAAAGCTATTCAAAATTTAGACCTTATGGTCGTTATTGATACCATGCCAATGGAAATAACTGGTTATGCTGACGTTGTTTTGCCTGAATGCACTTACCTTGAGCGATATGATAATTTAAGAGTGAGTGGCCACCGAGAGCCAACAATCGCTTTACGTGCACCAGCTGCAGAACCAAAATATGATTCCAAACCTGCTTGGTGGATGGCAAAAGAACTTGCACAACGTTTAGACCTAAGTGATTATTTTCCATTCGAGAAAGAAGAAGACGAATTAGATTGGCAACTAAAACAAATGGGATTATCACTTGAAGAAATGAAGAAAATCGGGTTAAAAAAATATGCTCGTGAGTATGATGACCTTTACCCATTAGAAAATCTAGAAGATTATGAGTTTAACACGAATACAGGAAAAATAGAGCTCTATTCAACAGCCATGGAAGATGAAGGATACGATCCATTGCCAAAATATACCCAACATGAAGAACCACCTGAAGGATTTTATCGGTTGATTTATGGACGAGCTCCTATGCATACTTTTAGTCGAACAGCAAATAATCCAAATTTGACTGACTTAATGGATGAAAATAAGGTTTGGGTAAATCCTAAAGTTGCTAAAGAATGGGATTTAAATAATAATCAAGAAATCTGGTTGGAAAATCAAGATGGCATTGTAACATCCTTTCCTATTAAAGTTCGCGTAACTGAACGAATTCGCTGGGACTCTGTCTATATGATACATGGATTTGGACATACAGATAAACGTTTAACCCGTGCATATGGACGCGGAGCAAGTGATGCAGAAATGATAACTAAGGTACATATTGATCCTGAAATGGGTGGAACTGGAATGCGTGGAAACTTTGTTACATTTCTAACAGAAGCACCTTCAAAAGGAAAAAGCTAATGCGATATGCAATGGCTATTGATACAAAAAAATGTGTAGGCTGCAGTGATTGTGTAGTGGCCTGCCAAATTGAAAATCATGTACCAACGGGATTTTGTCGAGATTGGGTTATAGAAGCAACATCCGGAACCTACCCTGACTTATCCATGGAATTTAGAAGTGAACGATGCAATCATTGTTCAAATGCACCCTGTGTTCGATGTTGCCCTACTGAAGCAAGTCATATTGTTGAGGGCGGAATTGTTCTTGTTGATGCAGACCAATGTATTGGCTGTGGTGCTTGTATTGAGAGTTGCCCTTACGATGCACGATATATTCACCCTGAAGGCCATGTCGATAAATGTACATTTTGCATCCATCGTGTAGAGAAAGGTCAAAACCCTGCCTGTGTTGATGTATGCCCGACAACTTGCATGTATTTTGGAGATACAGATGATCCAAATAGCGATATTTCCAAATTATTAAAAAAACGGAAATGGAAAACTTTAATTCCGGAAGCTGGAACTGACCCTAACATATATTATTTGATTTAAGGTAATGACATGATTGAAGAAATTATAATTAGCGGTAGAAATAATCCTGAGATTGATCCAACACTCCATATTTGGGGATGGGAAATTCCATTTTATTTATTTATTGGTGGACTTGTAGCTGGGATATTATTTTTTTCTGCTCTGTACACAATCAGAGATAAATCTTCTGAGTACCCTACGGTAGTTATGATTGCTCCAATGTTTACACCATTCTTCTTAGGCATTGGTTTATTTGCCCTATTTTTAGATTTAAGTCATAAATTATATTTTTGGCAGCTTTATACCAATATCCGTTGGGAATCACCCATGAGTTGGGGTGCATGGACACTTATGGTCGTTACCCCACTTTCTATTATTTGGTCTGCGAGTTGGGTGCAAGATGTGTTCCCAAATTGGGATTGGAAATATAATTGGATAAAAGATATCCTAACTAAATTTATTGAGATACGAAAACAGGTCGCATGGCTCATTATATTTTTATCAATTATTTTAGGAATGTATACAGGAATCTTATTGTCAGCATTTAATGCTCGCCCCTTTTGGAATACAGCAATCTTAGGTCCATTATTTTTGACATCAGGATTATCTGCTGGGGCAGCATTTATAATTTTGTTATCAAAATCAAAGAAAGAAAAACATCTTTTCATCAAAATTGATTTTATGTTGATTATAACTGAATTGTTTTTGATTGTTCATATGTTTATGGGGTTTCTTGCCGGAACCAAAGTTCATATTGAAGCAGCAAATTTATTTTTGGGCGGCCCATTTACCGTTCAATTTTGGGTCTTTGTTGTTGGATTAGGATTAATAGTCCCAATCTTTTTAGAAATTTTAGAATTAAAAAATAAACCCATACCTGCATATTTGTCAGCTATCTTGGTGCTTTATGGTAGCATCATGCTACGATTTATTGTTGTAGAAGCTGGACAAGCAAGTCGATGGCTTTATTAAAGGAAAGAAAATGAGTTCAACAAAATATATGAATCCTTATTTGGCGGGTATTTTACTCGGTTTAGTCTTAGTTGCCGCATTCTACTTTACAGGAAGAGGATTAGGCGCAAGTGGTGCGGTTAAGAGTGTGGTTGTATCCGTGGTTGATGTGGTTGCGCCCGATCATGCAAATAATTCCGGATTTTATAGCAAATATATTGGTGACGGTAAAAACCCATTAAAAACCTGGCTTGTTTTTGAAGTGTTAGGTGTTTTAGTTGGTGGATTTTTATCTGGGGCGTTTGCAGGCAGACTAAAATTAAAAGTCGAGCATCATCCCAACATTACATCAAAGAAAAGATTGATTTTGGCTGGAATAGGTGGTGTCCTTTTCGGTTACGGAAGTCAACTTGGTCGTGGCTGTACCAGTGGGTCTGCTCTTACTGGAATGGCCGTTTTATCTGTGGCAGGTTTTGTATCAATGATGGCCATTTTTGGTACTGCATTTGCTTTCGCATACTTTTTTAGAAGAAATTGGATTTAGGAGGAAAAAATGGGACCTTTAATACCACAAGAGATTATCGCAGAAGGATGGAATTTTTTAATTGCTTTTGGCGTTGGAATTGGATTTGGTTTTATATTAGAACAAGCAGGATTTTCATCAAGCCGAAAACTGGCAGGTGTTTTTTATGGATATGATGCTGTTGTATTAAAAGTGTTCTTCACTGGTGCGATTACTGGCATGATTGGCTTATTATATTTAAGTCTTTTTGATTGGATTGATTTAAATCTCATTTGGGTAAATCCAACTTATCTTTGGTCAGCAATTATCGGTGGTATAATTATGGGCGCAGGGTTTATAGTTGGTGGTTTTTGCCCTGGAACAAGCGTTTGTGCTGCTGCAATAGGAAAAATTGATGCCATGGTTTTCTTTGGGGGTATTTTTATTGGTATTCTACTTTTCGGCGAAACTTTTGAATGGATAAAGCCACTTTATATGGCTGAATATTGGGGACAAATAAAGCTATCCGAGCTTATTGGAATATCTCAAGGACTATTAACATTTTTTATAATTATAGCAGCATTGTTAATGTTTTGGGTCGCTGAAATGGCTGAAAAGAAATTTCCGCAAAAGGAGTATTAATAATGATTCCAAGATTATTACTATCAGCAGTCTATTTTGGTTTAGGTATTATAATTGCATTTGTACCTGAAAATACAACAAAACCTTTCCGACTTACGGCAGAACAAATGCTAAACGAAGTAAAATACCGTTCTGAAATGGTTTCATCTGATGAATTGGCCGACTGGATGGTAAACCAAGATCCATCTATCCAATTAATTGATATTAGAACACCAAAAGAATTTGACCAATTCCATTTGGAGAACGCATTGAATATTCCATTGAGTCAAATATTAGATGAAGAGTGGATCGATTTTTTAGATCAAGGAATTAAAATGAATATTTTATATTCCAATGGAACAACTTTAGCTCATGAAGCTTGGATGATATCGAGACAATTAGGATATGAAAATAATTACGTCCTTCAAGGTGGATTAAATTATTGGACAGAAACAATCTTAAACCCCAGTGCACCATCTCCCTATAGTGCAGATGATGAAATTGCTAAATATGAATTTCGAAAAGGCGCTAGTCAATATTTTGGAGGCGAAATGAAATCAACGAATGAATCCAAAAAGACTAAAACAGATAAACCAATTATAAAACGCCGAAAGAAAAAGAAAGCACCTCAAGGCGGGTGTTAATTCCAAACTAACGGACTTAATCCCCACTGTTATTAAAACGATATAAGAACTGACTTTTATAATATTATACAATTCTAGACCCCAGAAATCTGTATAAACATCCAATTGATGTCCATCCCAATATTAGGATAGACTTAGAAAAGATTCCTTATTCTGATAAATCCAAATCTAACAATTCAACTTGTTTCGAAAACTTGATAACAAAAAGGGGAAACAATTGCTTCCCCTTTTTTATATAACAAGAATGAATGACTATTTCATAAATACCATTTTAATTGTTTTTCTGAAATCAGGTGTGCTCATTTCTGCAAAATAAATTCCAGCAGGAACAAGGGTTCCTATTTCGGTAAAACCATTCCAAGTAATCACATGTTGACCCGCTTCATATGATTTTTGCGCTAAAGTATTCACTCTTTTCCCCGATACATCATAAATTGTCAATTGCACTTGATCTTCTTTGGGCAATGTAAAAGAGATGTTCGTACTCGGGTTAAATGGATTTGGATAGTTCTGTTCTAAAGTATATTGATTTACGACTGGATTATAAGGATCTGTTGACACAGTCCCATGCATATTTGCCGCGGATGCCACAGCTTCTTCCATGGTTTTATCAGGAATATTATCGTTTGGATCATCATTATGACATCCTAGACATGAAAATCCTAGATCTAAGGATGCTGGGCGAGTTTCATCGTCGCGAACAAATGAACCATCTTCTGTAAACATAGGATCTGCATTCACAGTTATTTTAAATAGATGTGACCGAATATCTCCTTTAAAACCACTTTCTCCTCGAGCAACAGCAGATTTCCCGGCAAAAGGCATATGGCAATCAACACACGTAGCAGAACTTGAATGATTTGTATTTGCGAGATGGGTTGAGTGACAAGATTCTGTACAAGTAAGATCCACACCATCACCATCCCAAACAACGCGTTTATGTGGCTCATGACAAGTTGTACAGGACATAAAACTATGTCCATCCCACGTCAAGGATTCCTCCCACGGCTCATGATGCTTAATGTAGCCACCTTTCGCCTCGATGGGCGCATTAAACCCGCGATTATGGCATGAACCACACAGATAATTAACACTATTTCCATTTGGATCTGGAGGAATTACGCCCAAAGTTCCACCAAAGTCAAGACCCGTTGTATCGGTGATATTAAATTCATATACAAGATCTATATTGGAGGCATTTGGGTCGCTCACATGGTCACTTCCAGGACCATGACACGCTTCACAACCAACACCATCTTCTACAAACGTGCCTAATCCTGTTACGCCATCAAGCCAAGTACCATCGGTTGTTGGAGCTGTGGTATGACATCTGAAACATCCATAGTTATATGTTTTATCATCGCTGGGATGATAATCTTTCCAGCCCCATTCTTCTCCACCATAAAAATTCATTTGATTATGACCTAACCCTTGATTCACAATACTGTTTGCCGTTCCAACAATTTTACCAGTATTATCAATAAATCGCGCCTTCCACCCAAAACCGCCAATCACACCTGTAATATCGTCTAACCAAGATGCGTTTATTGTATCCATCCATGTATCTCTATAGTTGCTTACAAAACTTGGAAATTGAGGTCCGCCATCTGCCGCGGCTCCCAAAATATTCCAACCCTGTGATTTTATATTTGCTTTGAATGGGTGTCCGGAACCAGACCAATCTGTATAATGGTCAGCGTGACAGACTTGACAATTAGCCGAACCCACATAGTCTTGACTAAATACCATACTAAACATACAGCTCAAAGTAACAATCATTCTTTTCATGATATAGCTCCTTTTATTATTTAAGATGTCATTGTCTTGTAATGAATTTAAGAAAAAGGTGCATTTTAAAGAAGACTTGATTGTCTTCTTTAAGTCCTTTTTCAAATACAGGTAAACTGTATTTCATACATTAGCATTTGATATTTTTAATATTATAATTATATTTTTTTTGTCAATTCATTTTTTTTAAAGCTCAGTAATCAATTTCAATCACTAATAATCAAATGGTGTTCTCATTCAATTTGATTTATAATAAAATCCTATCTTAAGTAATATTCTATAAAACAATGCGTCTCAAGATGTATACTAATCTCACTCTAAATCTATTATCAGAAGGGACAGTTTTGCTGTACCTTCTTTATTTTATCAGGATAAATAGTGTAAATTCTTGAATATGAAACATACAAGAATTTTCCCTGTTAAAGAAAAAAGTAAATTTTAACGTGTCATTATAATTAAAACGGGATTTAATATTAATATCTCAACAAAAATTATTCTTTTTATTTTTTGTTCAGTCATTGGTTTAGCACAAGAAAATCAATTAAAATCAATTTCTGTCACAAGCAAAGCAAATGGTGTTCTCATCCAAATGGATTTAGATACAAAACCTATTTTAGATAATATAACTGGCTGGCAAGCAAAATCTGGATGGTTTTACATTACACTTTATCAAGTAACGGGAGACTCATCTTCATTAATGCCATCTAGATTGCCAATTGGAATATCTCGATTCCAAATTTTTAATAATGAAGAATCTCTTCAAATTGGATTACGGATCAATAAGCCCATACAAAATCATGAATTTTCATTGAAAAAAAACTCAAATTCTTTGATAGCATCCCTACATTATTCTACTGAATATCTTGCCCAACTGGATACGATAAAAGATATGAAATTAGACAAAAAAAGATTCGTCATGAAAAATCCATTACGAAATTGGTTATACATTACCGGTACGGGTCTAACTCTATCTGGGATTCTTCAGGATCCTGCGCATAAATTAAATAATCAAACTAACGTGGGCATTGGTCTTCTTTTAACTACCTTACTCGTAGATTTAATTTGGTAAACTAGATGAGAGAAACTATCATATTTTTCGCAATAATTTGGGCGATAGTCTTTATCGGAATGGGACTTTTTATTCGTTATAAGTTTAAAGATAAGTTCGATGAATTGGACGATTAAACTCCTTTTCTATTTATCTTTATACACTGGATTATTTGGGAGTGATTGGTCAATAAGAGAATCCTATAATGCTTTATTTCATTCAAGATCTTCTACCGTCCATGCCACTTTACACGTAAATAATCTTATTAGACATGGCGTAGAAAATTTAGCGAATAATGAAAAAACTAGATTAAGTGAAATTGGGCTTTCTTATCAGGAAGACCAGATTATTATATTGAAATCCAACACGCTAGATCAAAGTTATGACACCGAACATTTTCGGTTTTATTATACACTAGATTCAACATCCAATGATGCTGTGGAAAATGTAGAGTATGTTACAACAATGGCGAGTATCTATGAAAATGTTTGGTCATTTCAAATGGATTCACTGGGATTTGATTCTCCTCCTGTAAACCCAAATAATGATCATGATTTATATGAAATTAATATTGAATACTTACCTTCTAATTATTTTGCCATAACGTATGGTGATGGTTCAGGTTCATCCTGTTACAGCACAATAAAAATGAGAAATTCTTATACTGCATCCCAATTTAGTGATCATTCAGAAATAGAGAATATTCAAGTAACCGCAAGTCACGAATTTTTTCATGCCATTCAATTTGGTTATAATTGCTATGAAGCTTTTTGGTTTATGGAAGCATCCGCCACGTGGACTGAAGACGAATTATATAATGATATCAATGATTTTTATCGATACATCCCAAACTTTTTTTTATATCCTGAAAAAGCTATTAACACTGAAACGTCATTCATGTATGGAACTTGTATTCTTTTCCAATATATAGATGAACATTTAGGCGGTCGAGAAACAATAAGAAACACTTGGAATTTTTCTAGAGACATGGCAAACCCTAGTTCCGATATTAGTTATAAAGCCATTGATGCGGCATTAAACGAAGTGAATTCAAGCTTAGAGAGTGCTGTTACCCAAATGCGTGTGGCAAACCAGATACTCTCTTCTAGCACCAACGCTGGGCTATATGCTTACGAAGAAGCTGACGGTTATTTAACGGTGGTAAATCCGCCTCCTAAAACGGATTATCTCATTTTCGAAAAAGGAAAAATCCAAACAATACTAAATAGCTCCCTTCGGCTTTATAGTTCTCATTATTATTCATTATATACGGATGCACCTATTACACTGAACTTATCAGAATTGAGTGGCCACTTTTCCTTAACATCCGTTGTTAAAATCAACGGTGAAGAAAAATGGGTTGTGAAACACGGACATGAATTAAATATTGATCCCAAAATTGGCATCGAATGGATTGTAATAATTGTTTCAGCAAAAGGTGAAGAAGATTATGATTGGGAATATAGTTTACAGCTTACAGATGGTTATTCTGAAGATTTTACCCTATATCCTCCCTACCCTAATCCATCATTTGGATCTTCAATACAGATAGATTTTCAGGTTATTTCTGAGCAAACTATTCAATTTCGAATCGTTGATATCAAAGGGCGCGAAATATGGAATTATTCCCAATATTTTCCTGAACCAACAGTTACTCAATTAAGCTGGACTGGAAAAAACAAATTGGGACATCCAGTTGCGAACGGGATATATTTTGGAATCATGAAAGGAAATTCCAAAACGAGTATATATAAAATCACTTATCTGAAAAAATAGCTGCTTTTTTAATAATATTCTCTGTCCTTCATTGATAAAAATCATTCAGAACGGAGTGAAGAACCTTCATAGTCAAAAACCAAATCATCGTTTCAGTAGATTCCACGACTCGCATTTTACGAGTCTCTGAATGACAAAAAAAATCCCGCCAAAAATTAAATGAATAATTCTGACGGGATTTTTGTTTCCCTATGAAACAAATCTAAGGTCGTTCTATTCGATACGGTATAGACCAAACTGCAGTATTATATCCACCATCTTCTACAAAAATGGTAGCCAAATCAATGGTTTCAACAAAAGACTTAAATCCACGATGACGACGCCCAAAACCTGGACCATGGGTACGCCATCCTCCTGTATGAATATTATCATTCATAGTAGCATCTAAGAAGGTACCTCTATCATTCAAATATCTTCGACCTCGTGCACGGGAAGATCTACCGTAATTTTTCAGAACCCATTCTCCAACACCAGCACTATCTGCAGTTAGTTCTGGTCCCAAATTATCTACGGTCACTTCAACCTGGTATCTTGAAAAAGCTGTGAATGTTGGTATAGATTCACGATCAATAAACAACTCACTCATTCCATCTGATTCAAAAGAATACAGCAATTCACCTTGATCAAGACTATCTGTTAATGAATAAATTACCAGTGACAAAATAGAGACTTTGTCTCCAGAACCGCCAACCATAGGTGTAAGCCCACTTATTCGCCATGTTGTATCTGAACTTCCATTTCCAGCATCTATATTCACGAATTTTACTTTGCGAGAAAAAATAGTTGAAAATTCTTTAGAGAAGCTTAATGAATCTATCGGTTGATGGCTGGCTGTGTCCATTGCTTTTACAATAAATTCTCCGAAAATAGTATAAGTAATTTGCGCTATAGCCGTATCGCCATTAATATCAAATTCTACAGTCCTATCATGACTTGTAATCTGACGGCCGAACCGGATTTTATAATCTTCGCCAAAAGACAACGTATCACTTAAAATTTTTGAGATTCCATCGGTTTCTAACCCAAATTCATGATCCAAATCTGCATCACCTTCAGTGCCAAATCCATCCACGCCGATGACCTCATCCCGATCTAATAAATCCATTAAGACAGATTCTGTATCATTTACGGGTTCATTCACACATCCATTCAATATTAATAGAATAGACAAACTTATTAAACTTATTTTATTCATTTTATACTCCATTTATTATTTTAGATTAAAATCCACGACGATTTCGTTTTCCAAATTGGTTGTTTTTACCTCGCTTCCCTTTTTTTTCTCGATGTTCTTTGAGCTCACCTCGAACATTTTTCATCATTTTCTGTTTAAACATGCCAAGTCTTGCCAATTGAACAGGTGATAATAAATCATCCATCCCAAGAAGAAAATTAGATTCAAGATCAACAACCTGCTTGCGAAGTTCTGTCATTTTCTTGATGGTTTCTTTTACATCTTTTTCAGAAATATCTTTATCTTTTTTTACTTTCTGCTTTAGATCTTTACCTAAAGCCCGTTCCATTTTCTTTGTATCATCTAATTCTTGACGATGTTGGCGAAACCGTGGGAAAAATTTCTCAGCTTGTTCTGTCGTAAGTGCTAATTCGTCTGTGAGTTTCCAGACCATCATCATTTCCATTTTCTCAGACCGTTCATGGTCTTTTTCAGGACGATCAAAATCCTGTGCCATTAAACCGGAAATAAGAGCTAATAATAGTATTGATTTCATAATATTATTTCCTTTTCATTTGTTAATTCGTTAATTAAATCTACTGAGTCCCAAAAATCGCCTTCATCTAAAAGAAAATAAGCTAGCTGTTCAGTGTAATCGTCACTTACTTCAATTGAATCAATATCCACAGTCCAAAAATCTGTTTCAAAATAATTTTCTGTTTCATCCACATAAAACAATTCATGGTCATTAGGCGTTTTTAATTCAATCACAGATAATACACCAATTATCAATACCATCATGAGTGAAGTCAATCCAACTATACGACTTTCTTGAGATTTTTTCACGCGCCCATGTAATTGACCTAAAAATTTATTAGAATCTACCGTCGATTGAATCTCTGTTCTTGTGTTCAATATTTTTTGTTCAAAATCATTCATGGCTTAACCATTCTTTTAGAGTTGTGACTGCGTGATGATAATTCACCTTTGCAGACCCAACAGACATCCCTGTTATTTCTGAAATCTGCTGATAAGGTAATTCTTGTGCAATTCTCATCATCACAACCGTTCTTTGTTTTTTCGGAAGTTTTGCCACAGCTTCCCACAATTCTTTTTTAGTCCATTCACTTTCAAACGTTGTGTCATGCTCACTTTTCTCTTGTGCTTGGTCTAAATGAAGTAAATTTTTCCACTTATTTCGTGTAAGATATGAATTGGCTGTATTCATATTAATTCGATAGAGATAGGTTGTAAATGCTGATTCAAAGCGAAATTTCTTAAGGTGTTTATATAGTTTAAAAAAGACATCTTGTGCCAAATCTTCCGACGCCATTCGATCGAAGGTAATATTATAGAAAAATCCAATCGTATTAGATAAATGACGGCGGACAATTTCATCAAAAGCTGATAAATTTCCTTTTTGGTAATCTTGAATGAGTTCGTGGTCGTTTTGCATATCATTTCACCCCATAGGACACTCAACACCCCAAGAGGTTAAAAAAGTTTTTTTTAGATGAACCATTGTCATTTTAACCAATGGGTAATTTTCCTTATCTTCTGCCTTATTAATCTTTACTTTATGGTAACTCAAATAAATAAACCTACCCCAAATTCAAAACAACTTGCTGCCATTACGCATCCACCGGCTCCATTAATGATTCTTGCCGGCGCTGGGACAGGAAAAACATTTACGCTCGAAAATAGAATTGTTCACTTAATTGAACATTACAAAATCGATCCAAGCCATATTCTTGCTATAACTTACACAGAAAAAGCTGCACGAGAATTAAAAAATAGAATAGTTGATCGCGTCGGAAATATCGCTCACACCATGACGGTAAACACTTTCCATTCATTTTGCTTTCGATTATTAAAAGATTTTGGCGATGGGACGCTCCCCCAATTATTAGATGAAAGCGAAGCGATTCATATGCTATTAGATCGATTTGATGAATTTTCATTCACTTCTGATGAATTTCCCATGGATCCACAACGAGCAGTGACAGAAAGCTTTATTCCATTTTTCAATCGAATGAAAGATGAGTTAATTAATCCAAGCATCATGGAGATTCCCGCTATTGATCAGGATGGCCTCATAACTGAAGAAATTGCAAATCAGCTGCTTGATTTAAAATATATATATCCCCAATTCCAAGCATGGAAAAAACAAATCAATGTTGTGGATTATGGTGATATGATTTTATCAGCCTATGAATTATTAAATAATAACCCAACCATTCTAAAAAATGTGCAAGATCAATTTCGTCACTTGATTGTGGATGAATTTCAAGATAATAATTTCGCGCTCAATGAAATTATTGGTCTCATTGCGGGAAAAAGACAATTCATTACAGTTGTAGGAGATGACGATCAAGTTATTTACAGTTTTCGTGGCGCAAATTCCTATAATATTCAAGCATTTAGAGATCGATATGGCAATCATCCACAGTACAAACCCATTGCCTTAGAAGAAAATTTTAGGTCAACGCAACCCATTCTGGATATTGCAAATATTAGTATTAAAGAAAATATTGATCGAATGGAAAAGACCCTGAAATCAAAAGTAGATATGGAACCGATTTTACCCATTCGATTCTGGGGAGAAAAGACTGAACAAGTTGAATTTATTGTACGAGAAATTCTACATCTACTTGATGAAGGCTATGCTTATACAGATTTCGCTGTATTATGCCGAACACATTCTCAATCAAGTTCTATTCTTGATGCACTAAATCGTGCTGGAATTCCTGTCCAATCTAAGTGGCCCAATTTCTTTAATATTGCATCCATTCGTGATATTATTGCTTGGTGCCAAATAATTGGAAAAGGAACATATCAAGATTCTGCTTTATATCGAATTATTGAAAAAGAATGTGGATATGAAGTTGTTCATTCTATATTTAAACGAATAGAAACTAGAGAGAAAACCCCGCGTTTTACCTTGCTGCAAACAAAACCACATCTTCATTCTGAGTACCCGAAAATTCAACCCCTTATTCATTCCATTTCAAAATTAAGATTACTCTGCAAGAAAAAATCAGCGGGCGAAATGCTCTGGATTATCACTGATCAATTACATATTATGAAACAGCATGCTAAACGATATAGCATGAATGATCATTTTTCACTCTTAAATGTGGGCGATTTGTTACGGAGAGCTCAAGATTTTACTCGGCGAAATAAACGAAATCACAGCTTATTTGCATTCAATGTTTATTTAGAAGCTATGATGAGAACCGGGAAACTCCCATCAATCAAACCACCGACCTATAGACATTTAGAAGGTGTTTTGGTTAATACAGTCCACGGTGTAAAAGGCGGTGAGTTTCCAGTGGTATTTCTACCCTTTCAACGAAGTGGCAGTTTTCCCTTAAATTATCGCTCTGAGAAGCGAATTAGTCGCCCACCGGATGATTGGCTAGCTTATGCAGAAAAAACAGATTTAACGCCAAAAGAGCACCACTATCAAGAAGAAAGGCGACTCTTTTATGTTGCCATCACTCGGGCGAAAGAAAAACTATATTTATTGGCTCCGAAAAAAGCCACATCAATTTTTATTAAAAAATTATCAAATACTTTGATGGAGGACCATCCTATGACAGATCCAGATAAAAAACTTAAAACCTATTCTGATCTTAAAATCAAATATGAACAAAAATTACAAAAAGCACTTTCTCGAGAAGATTATAAAAATGTTAATTATTGTTCCGATGCACTTTCATGTATTACAAAACATGAATCTGGAGAAAAACTCGAATTGGGGAATTTAGATTGGGAAAAAGAGCTAGCAATCGACTTAAATCAAGAATTTCAGATTGAAATTCCAGAGCGCATCAATCTTTCAGCCAGTGCCATCGAGACTTATGAATCTTGTCCACTAAAATTTCGTTTAGGGCGTATTGATGGTGTACCACAAACAGCAAGTAAACCCGAATTAGTATTTGGAAATATTATTCATGCAGTATTACAACGATTTCATGAACCAGAAAAGGAAATAAGTGAAGAACGTATTTTACGTTTACTGAAAGAAGAATGGAAAAAAGGTGAATTTGATTATACGGTACGGGAAGAAAAATTTAAAGAACAAGGGCAAATCATGTTAGCTCGTTATAATCGACTCGTTCAATTAAACCCGCCCATTGTTTTAGCGAGAGAAGAATCATTTGCATTTGAAATGGGCCCCATAACAATCCGTGGTGCAATTGATAGAATAGACCAAACCGAAGATGGGACTGCTATTATTGATTATAAAACAAGTAAATCAAGTACTTCCGCAAAATCCAATCTTCAATTGGCAATATATTCTATGTATTTGGAACAATTAGACGATGAAACTATTGGGGGACTCCCAGCGGTAGCAGCTCTCCATTTTTTACGAGACGAAGAAAAACCAATCCGGAGCCATTCGTTTTCATCAGATAAGATTGGAGAAACGAAAGAAAAAATAATAGAAGTTGCAGCCGGAATCCGACATAGAAAGTTTGAAGCTAAAACTGGACGACATTGTGAATGGTGTGATTATAAAAACTTAGTCTGCCCAGCTTGGGATGATGGTTGATTTTGTGAATGGGCAAATCTACTAAATAAACGAAAAATGTCATTTCGATCGAGAGTCTTTCAAAGAGTCTCGATTTTTTAGACCATAATTCTTTATGCTCTAGTGAAAAATCTATACTGAATAAATTGAATTCACTTCATTAAAAACTTTATCACTACTTCAGCTACAAGTATAGATCCTTCACTACGTTCTATATGACTATGCTAAGTTGAATGGTTTTAAGTACGCAAAATTAGAATTATAAAATAAAAAAAAAGGCCACAAAAAATGCGACCCTTTTTTCCACAACATAGATAAATAAAAAGACAAATTATTCAACATTCAAAAGGTTAAAAAATTCCACTTGAGTTTTTACTATTCTTAGATTTTATAGTTATTTCTCTCCTTGAGTGCATCCTTACCTAAATCTAGGATTATTAAAAGATCCTGACATTTTCAAGGAAAAACCATTTCCCGATTTACGTAATGGTATATCTTCATTTAATATTAAATCATTCAAAAATGCTTTTACTTCAGGAGGTAGATTTGTTAAATCAAACTTTAGAGAATTAATGTATGGCTCTGATTTTAGATCACGATCTATCGTTGCTAGTAAATCCACATTAACCTTGCCAACAGGTAGCATTAAATTACCTTTTGCTGATATTTTTCCATTTTGCTTCATACTTACATTGCCTGATACTTTTTTTATAGTAATTGAGCCAGTTCCCCCTGCAAGATAGTTAAATATTTCCCACTGTTTATCGCCGAGCTCTCTTAAAGTTCCGGTAGATGGAGTTACAACTGCATTTTGCACATCTAATTTCCAACTAAAAGTTGGCATATCTTCAGGTCCATTCTGATCAACGAATAAATCCCAGTTATTTATTGAAATAGAAATTTTCCCTATATCAACTAGAATGCCATTAAGACCTTCTTTAACATTAATATGCATTCCATTTGCATTTGCTGAAATAATGCTACCGATGGATTGAAAATATTGATCGTAGCGATTATTTGATTTGAACTCGAAATCAACATTCCTGATGTTACTTTTTAATCGATCAACATGAAAATTTGCAGAGAACTCCCTTTCTTCAAATTCCACATAATAATCTGTTATTGAACTTGTGCCGTTCCCCATTCCAATTTTTACACGAGTATTCGATTGAGATAAGCCCAGTGTAATGAGTACAATAAATAAAGAAATATATAATGTTTTTTTCATAAGAATCTCCTTGATTACATTGAAAATAGAATCTCAATTTTCCATTAATAAAATAATATCAAATGAGATAAAACTATCCAGTGATTTTTAAAAAAAACCAACATAAAATTCAGATGATAAGGTTTAAAACCTACTTATTTTGAGAAATTCTTTTTTAGAATCTCACATTGGACATAATATTTCAACATCGGGTGAATAATTTGGTTCAGGAATGACTTTTACAGTTACTGTTTCAGTCGCTGTCTCGCCATAATTGTCTTTAACACTTACTTTAAAAGAATATTCCCCAGCCTCTGCATTAAAATAAATATTCTTTGCAGTTTTATTTGGTTTGAATTTAACCGCTGAACCTGCAGTTTGGGACCATCGATACGTTAGCTTATCAGCTTCGTTAGAATCAGATCCATTTGCACTTAAAGATACCTTTGCTGTATTCGTCAACTTATCGCCGTCATGCGGAACTGTTACCCTGCATTTAGCCATCTCGATATCAATGCTTCTTTACCGGGCATTTTCATTTGCTAATCGTTCTTTACGAATTCTATTATTATTTTCTATCTTTTGTATACTGGCTCGGCCTTCCAATTGCTTTGTGGCGAAAACTATCACAAACCCCACAAGCAACAATATATACCCATTAAGATTATTCATAGCGACTCCTATTATTATTGAAAGAAATTTATTTAAATTTCATGAATTTATTGAAACCAACTTCTTCAGAATTTTCTTCTGTTTCAGAAACATTTAAATTCGCAAGATAATACCCCTTTTTTGTACCTTTATTTATTTTAACTATTGCATCTAAAAACCCTTCTCTTTCAACTAATATTTCACCATCATAACCAGTGGGAAAACCAACAATATGTAATTCTCCTGCTACACTTACCACGGTAAAAGGCGTCATTGACTCTCCTAAATAAAAGCGATATTCATCATCTTCATTCGGTGTAAATGGATCAAAATAAATAACAATTTCCTTTCCTGACATATTATTTTTATTTGCAATATTTGTGCGCAAGTCCATACCTGCCTGATTCAACATAAGTGTATCAGAATCAGAAAAAATATTTACATAATGTTTTCCAGGAAACATTTCTTCAGTCATGGCAAAGCTATTTCTAGCATAGATACCTAAAGGCAGATTAAAAATAGTTATTGATGAATTTTTTTTGTTAATATCAACTCTATATGGTTCAGCATCTACAATTATATTATTTTGGTCATTATTGGCTGTTATGATTAATTCATCACCGTTATCTGTAACAAATGTCACTTCAACCCCGACTCCGTCCCATAAATTAGCAATTATTATATTGCCGAATTTTTCTGGTAGTGGACAACCATGTTCGGATAAATCTTCATTTGCAACTCCAGGAACTTCTGGACATGCATCTTTATCATCAATAATACCGTCGCCATCTGTGTCTTTTGGCGGAGGCGTATAAGGCAATGACATATGAATTTCATTTAAATTACCCGGTAAAACTGTAAAATTAGTTTCAAATGGTTCTTCATTATTTTTCAAAAATCCTTTAAATCGATAATCACCCGCAAGAAAAACACTGGTTCCATCAAATGCCAAGACTAAGTTCACATCTATTGGATTAAAGGGCAAAAGTATTTTATCATGCGTAGATAAAAAAGAATTTGGAATAGCTCCTGTTTGGAATGGCACAAAATCTTCATCAGTTGTGCTTTTAATTTCTGCACCAACCATTGATTTTAATGGACGAATAGAAATATCATTCCATCGAACTTTATCTCTACTTGTAGAATCAACTCTTACATAGGCATACCCTAAAAATGGTGAAACAATTTTTTGAATTACCGGTTCAACAACAGAGTTGACCATTTGTCGTAAATTTCCAAGAGAAGTAAAGGGTAAATTAAAAGATTCTGAACTCACAATGTTTTGCGTTGATACATCAATAAGTTTTAAATCAATTTCATATTGTGATGCCAATGTATTTATTTCCCCTATAAAAATAAAATCAGTTCTTTTTGGATAGTCATAAGATTTTATAAGTTTGATAAAGTTATCAGTTTTCATCCTTGTTTGAATTGATTCTCCAGCAATTCTTACAAAAGGATTGTTTGCAACAGCGGTAGTTACCATAGCTGAAACGAGTTTTGGATCTAATGGTTTACCCATTACAATTTCATCTCCAATTGAAATATCTAATTTATTAAATAAAGGAAATCTGAGTTTTTTATTTTGACTCTCATCCTGTATTCCACCATGGAATACAACATCTGTAGTATCATAACTTACAAAATGATAAATATAAACCATTGGAGGATCTGTAATGGTAAAAGTTTTAGCAAAGACTATTGTCATTCCTAATGTAAATGTAATTAAATAATGTTTCATGAGTAAACTCCTGTATTTCATCGATGATTAATTAATTTAAATTTGATAATTCACTGACATCAAGAATATCGCCAGTTTCAATATCTACCACTCTAACACCTAGCGCAACTTTTTTATAATCTGGGTGTGTTGATGTTAAACTTTCATATGGAATTAAATTATTATAAACTATTAAAGTTTCCACTCCAAATTCCTTCAATTGTTTCCATTCATCTAGGTACAATGGATTTAGATTAAATATTTTCTCATTGTACATCCAGGGACGTTTTAGATATAAAGTCTTTAACTTTTCATATACTGCAACACCTTCTTCAACAAGTGCAGTTACCATTCCATCTTCAATCGATAAATTCATTTCATTAAAAGATGGTTGTAAACTAAAATAAGTATCCGATTCTATAGCTTGTTTATCACCGTCAAGAATCATAATCTTTTTTCCTCGAAGATTTCCAATATTAATTTTCGATTTAAATTGTTCTAAAACTGTATTATGATTTTGAATGATTCCTTCGTCTGTTCTACCATTAAAAACAAAAGCTTTTGAATAAATAATTTTTCCATTATTATTTGCATCTACCAATTTAATGTACACACCATTATCAGGTATATAGCGATATGTAAATAAAATATCACAATTTGTTTCATCAATAAACTCAGACCAATTTTCATAAAGAATGGGAGATGTGTTAAATACGATGCTATTGTAAATAGGAGCATATTTAAGTTTAAACCCACTGGATTTTTCCATTATTACAGGTTTTTCATTTCTATATTTTTCATTATGAATTAAACCAGTGATAATACCATTTTCAATCGCAATAATTTTTCTGGATGGAAAATTTTTATAATTTCCAGATATATTTAAAATATCAGCATTTAATAAGCCAATAGATGTTCCTTCCTTAAATATTGATGAAGGTAAATCAGAAATTGACTTGACAATATCATAAGCATCATTAAATGAAGATACATGCTCTTTCGCTGTAGGTTGAAAATCCTCTCCAACTTGAATTAATCCGGATGTTAAAACTTTCATACTTTTTAGATCAATCAATCTCAAGTAAACAATTACTGATAAATCATTATTTGAAAAATCAAGAATTTGATACGTCAGCAAAACAGGGGCTTTCAAATCATTAATTATTAAATCTAAATCTTCTAGATTTATCCCATGCATATAAAAAGCATCCATGGGAGCTGTATTAATATATTCAGAAGGATCCCGAGGATTAACATGATCTAGTTTTTCAGCAATCGTTAGATTATGATTTAATAAACCATCTATAAAACCTGTTTCCAATGCCATATCCCATTTATTCAAGCCTTGATAACTATCACCAAGAGGGAAATCATCAATTCTTGCAAGATAAATACGAGAGTTAAGATGAGCATCAGGCACATGACTTATAAACTCACTAAAGTCTGAATGTTCGGTTATTCTTTTCCCTAAGTCATGAACGTCTAAAAAAACTTGTGCAGATAATTTTAAACCCTGAACTGGTTGTTGACTTGTTTGGGGCGTTGTTCCAGCGGTATTACATCCTTGAATTACTAAAAAAAATGCTATCAATGTAACAGGAATAATATTGTTAACTAGTTTCATCTTATAACCTCCATATTTTGTATTAATAAGACTACTTGATATTATGGTCTCAATATTAACAAAACCCTTAATTTGGCATTAAGGTTACCCTTATTTATTAAAAAAAGAATGAAAAAATAAATTATAAATTAAATTCTCCAATCATTTCATAGGTCGTTTGATATTTTTCACCTATTTCATTTTTATATCTCAAACAGTATTCTTTATAGATTTTATGAGCATTCCCATTTTTTACGAGGTTTTTATTGCCAATAACAGCATAAAACAACCCATCATCATTTAAAGAATCAATTTCTAAAATTCGTTTTCCAACCCATACAAGGTTTTCCCATTCACTTTTATTTTTATATTCAATACCAAGTTTTTTACTATAATTTATAATATTTCGAACCATATCAACCCGAATTCTGTCAATCCAATCATTCTTCATATCTAATAAAACACCATCTTTGCCATGAAAAATAATTGGCCACTTTTTATCAAGAATATTTTTAATATTTCCATTTTCTATTTGATGAAATAAATCTATGTAGTCTGAATATATCTTTTCATTTTTTTGAAAAGATAATCGATTATCTATTTTCACAATTAAGTCACCATAAGGAAAAATAATTTTTCGAATTTTATTTAAGGAGACTGCTCTACTGTTGGCTGCGCTTTTACCATTTACATCCGGCCAAAATTCTAAATTTATATTTTTAATTGAAACTCCACGGCTATTTTTTAATAATATAAATAAAAATAATTCTCGAGCTTTTTTCGAATGCCATTCATTTTGATGAATTTCTCTTCCATCAACCCAAAGCCTAAAATCTCCAAATACCTGTACCGTGACTCCTTGGCTCAGAATAAAATTAGGGTCATCATAATTCTTTTCGATGGTTGAAGGTGGTATAAGTGAACGAACAAGTTGAATCCCGTCGGACTTTGTCCAGTGCTTCCAAAAGTGCCAAAGAATAGAACCAACGAGAAAAACCAATATAACTAAAATCCAATGTGAAATTTCGGTCCGCTGATTAATGACGTGTGATATTAAGGGTAAACTCAATGTGTAATACTCTAAATATTCCTTATTATCTATTGAGCCATTACGTTTTACAGTTGTGATTAACATTAATTCATTCGTTTTTTTAATATACTCTAATGAAATAATATTAATATAATTCACATCGTCTGGATAAAATCTAATTTGAGTATTTTGAAAATCTTTTTGATCAATAAATGATTCATAAAGAATATTATGAGTTGAATCCGTTATGTTATTGGTTGTTAACAATGTATAAATACGATTTGATTCTGGAATTAAAACCGTATTTTGTTGAAAATCATTAATAGTTAAATTGGGATCATCGTCCCATAATTTTGAAATTGTTTTTGTGCGAAGATCTAAAGACCAAAGATCATTAAATTTTCGAAATCCCTGCTCTTGCTTTCCACTTTCATTTCCCCCTCCACCGAATATAAGATAAGTACGATTTTTACTATCCGCCTTAATTGTCATTTCATTTCTAGGGTAATATAAATCTTCATTTTCAGTTTTTAAATCAACCTTTATCCATTCTCGAATGGATGAGTCATACACTTGTAAATCATTCTTTATTGTATACCAGCCATAACCACCTAATATATACCAATCATCATTTTCAGAATCTTTTATAATTCCATGTAAATAATGTTGATCTTTGCTAATAAAATTTTGATCATAACCAATCCAATCTTTTGTTTCAAAATTATATGTGTAAATAGGACTATCCCCAGCACCATTCCATGAAATTAATTGATGTTTTAAATTATCGTAATTATAATTATTTTCAGAATGCAGTGGGACGAAGGAGAAATGAGATTCTAAGTCAGGATTATATGGATTCTGCAAAAAGAATGAATCATTAATAGCATATACAGTATTACACATTTCTTCATTAAATCCAAAGTATTGAAAATCTTTCCCAGTTATGTCTTGTGAATAAACTTTTCGCCATTGAAAATGATATCGTCTAAGCCAATTTGCATTTTTCACTTTTCCAGGATATTCTCTGCCATTTTCCATAGATCCAATTGCA
>Ga0233445_1000540_pt1 | contig 40616 bp, 40 predicted proteins | sample SI_124_October20_5_FD_182779 | JGI IMG/M metagenome (GOLD analysis project Ga0233445, IMG submission 182779) | Seawater microbial communities from Saanich Inlet, British Columbia, Canada - SI_124_October2016_100_MG | ecosystem: Environmental > Aquatic > Marine > Inlet | place: Canada: British...
GGCCTATGGTTGGGGGCACAATATCAGTGAGGGCGATGTAATTGTTAGTACTGCAATAGAGCATCATGCCAACTTAGTTGTTTGGCAGGAAATAGCTAAAAAAGCAGGGGCAACTTTAAAAGTAGTTGGTTTAAAGAATAAAGCAGAGTTGGATTTGGATGAGTTTGAGAAAATCTTAAAAGCTGGCTCAGTAAAACTTGTTGCTTTTAATCATGTTTCTAATTCTCTTGGTACTGTTAGTCCAGTTTCAAAAATTGTTGGCTTTGTTAAAAAACATGCCCCTTCTGCCAGAATCTTATTAGATGCAGCTCAGTCTGCACCACACATGCCTCTTGATTTTCATGATATGAAAATAGATTTTATGGCCTTTGGTGGTCATAAAATGTTGGGTCCAATGGGTGCTGCTGGATTATTGGTGAGAAAAGAATTATTAGAGAGCGGAGAGATGAGACCGTGGTTGTTTGGTGGAGGAATGATTGATCAAGTTGGAGAACAAGATGCTACTTATGCAGATAACTTGGCAGATCGTTTTACGGCCGGCACACCAGACGTTGCCTCAGTCAGAGGATTAGCTGTTGCCTGTGAATATTTAGCAAATTTGGGTATGGATGAAGTAATGGAGCATGATTTTTCCTTAGTGAAATATGCTTATGAGAAATTATCTGAAATAGATAATTTAGAAGTTATTGGTTTAAAACCAGAGATGGTGGATGGAGCTCCAAATAGATTGGGATCTGTATCTTTTATTCATAAAACAGTACATTCTCATGATTTAGCTCAAATCATTGACAGCGAAGGAGTTGCTGTTAGATCTGGTCATCACTGCACTATGCCACTACATGTGGCTTGTGGCTGGGTAGCTACAACTAGAGCAAGTTTTAATGTTTATTCTTTAAAAGAAGATATCGACGCATTAATAAGGGCTTTTAAAAAAGTTGAAAAGATTTTTGGAAAGTAAAATGACTGATTTTTATCAAGAAGAAATGATCGCAGAATTTAAAGAACCTCAAAACAGGGGCAAGATTCCTGATTTTAATTTTGAACAAAAAGGAGTCAATGCTTCCTGTGGAGATGATCTTGTTGTTTTTTTAAAGTTATCAGACGATGGCTTGAAGATAGAGAATGTTGGCTGGGATGGTCAAGGCTGTGTAGTGAGTGTTACCAGCATGAGTGTTCTCTCAGAAAAACTCAAAGGAAAAACATTGGAAGAAGTACTTGGTTGGGATGAAAATAATCTCCTGCCTTTTTTTGGCATGGAAGAGCTCAATAAAGCTAGAGAAAAATGTTTTATGCTTGGTCTTAGAACTGTTCAAAAAACAATAAAAAATATATAAGGGTTTTTATGAAGATTTTTGTTGGCTCAGCAAATCCAGTTAAAGTTAATGCGGTACTTGCTGCAGCAATTGAAACCTGGCCTGATGTAGAAGCTCAAGGATTTTCTGTAGAGAGCGGTGTTTCTGATCAGCCTTTTAGTGATGAAGAAACTAAGCAGGGAGCAATCAATAGAGCAAAAGCAGCACTAGAAGAAGGTTTAAAAATAAACAAAGAAGAAATTGTTTATTTAGGAGTTGGAATGGAGGGCGGCATAGTAGATCTTGATAAAGAAATGTGGTCTACGGTTTGGGCAGCAGTTGTTGATCAACAAGGAAGTGTTACTCTTTCAGCTGGGGCCAGATTCAGAGTTCCAGATTCTGTGGCAGATAAAATTAGAGCAAAAGTGGAGATGGGTCATGCTGTTGCGGAAATAATTGGTGAAGAGAATAAAAACAAGATTAAACAAGAACAAGGATTAATTGGTATTTTAACCAATGGTTTTATAGATAGAACAGAAGAGTATCAAGGAATTATCAAGTTAGCTTTGGGAATTTGGTATGGCAAATCCAAAGCAAAGGAACTTTTTGGATAATCTATGCAAGAACAAATAACACCACAAACATTTAAGGCTAAGCTTTCTGAAAAACAAGTCATAAATGAAAAATTTACTACTTATCATTTTGAGTTAGTTGAGCCAAATAAAATGGAGTTTTTATCTGGACAGTATGTTTCTTTCGCTGTTTCAGATACTGGTGAAAGACGCTCTTATTCTATTTCTAGTTCTCCTGATATTGATCATGGTTTTGAGATAACAATAGATGTTAAACCAAATGGAATTGGGGTTAAGTTTTTTGAAAACTTAGCTTTTGGTGACGAGGTTTCATTCATGGGTCCTATGGGGCAGTTTTTTATTCAGGAAGAACCAATAGAAGATGAGATTGCTTTTATAGCTACTGGCTCCGGAGTAGCGCCAATGAGAAGCATGATCATAGATCTATTGAGAAATAAGGCTGACAAGAGAAAAATAACTCTTTACTGGGGTCTAAGGCACGAAGAGGACATGATTTGGCAGGATGAGTTTCAAGATTATGCTCAATCATTTGAAAATTTTAGCTTTCATCCTACTTTATCTAAAGCCAAACAAGAGTGGCCACTATGCAGAGGAAGAGTAACAGATTGTTTAGACATTCATGAGTTGTCTACTAATGCAGGATTTTATTTATGTGGCAGTAGCCAAATGATTCAAGATGTCAAAAATATTTTAATGAAAAAAGGAGTTTCTGAAGCAGCCATTCATCACGAAAAGTTTTATTAGTTTAATCGGCTAATAGATCAGGATATGTGTAGTTATAGTTTTTGATTTTCTTGTTTTCTAGAATTGGCATTTTCCAGATAGTATAATTTTCTGATTGAAATATTTTTTGATAGTCATCATCAATATAATTTCTAACTTTTACGAATCTGTTTACACATGTGCTATTTATTTTATTTCTTTCTTCTAGTTGATCAAAATATCTATGTTCGCATATCAAATAAAATGTATCTGCATCTTGAACTAAGGGAGTCATATTTACACCAAAACTAGTAGTTTTTATCAACTTTTTATTGGTCATTTTTTCTAAATGAAACCAAAAACCAGTAGTTCCCCAGCCATCAAATGGAAGATCATCTTTTGCTTTTAGAAAGGCCATGGCGAATTTTGGTTCTTTATTTTTATCATCTTTAAAATAGTCATCAAAAATTACTTGAGACATATTCTTTTTTTGTTCATAAAAAGATATTTTTGGTGGATGATAATAAATCATACTAGTTGAAGACATATACATTCTTGTTGGAAAAATTATTAATAATGCTAGCCCAAGCCAATAATTAAGTGTGAAGAGTTGGTAAATTCCAATAGAAATAATAATTAGGAAAAAAGGCAGAGTAGATAAGAGATATGTATCAGCAATGCTCCCATTTGATAAAACCATGAGAAAAGAAGACATGGCCATAAAGAAAACAATAGATATTTTTGTTTTATCATTTTTATTTTTTTCTATTAAGAAAATTGCAATAATCAATAAAAACAAAGCGACTGTTAAATAGTTTGCCAACCCAGGTCTTTCCCATGAAAAAAGCATTTCTTTAATTTTTAAAAATATTTCTATAATTTTATTAGAAAAAAGCATGCTTTCATGTTCTTTATTTAGAATTAAGAATCCAAGCTGATCAAAAATGAAGTTTCTATAGGTGAGTGCTAGCCACAAAAATCCAATAGATAATCCACTCGTGAGAGGAATGACTGCATTTTTAAAAGAAAAATCTTTTTCTAATAATTTTTTCCAATACTTAATAATAAAAAATAATCCGGCGGGCAGAATGAGAAAAACTCCATAGTGAAAGTGTAGCGATGCAAACAAGAAGATAAATGCTAAGGAAATATAAAAGTAGTTATTATTTTTGTGAGTTTTTAATATCGACCAGAGAAAAAGGGTTGAAAAGATAGGTAAGAGAAAGGGCTGAAGTAGTTGCTGGCTCTCATGAATTAATTCTGTATTAAGAGCAAACATTAAGGCAGTGATCAGCCCCAGTTCTTTGTTTTTTATTTCTTTTCCAACTTCAAATGCAGCTATGGGCAATAGTCCCAACAACAGTGCCCAGACCTTCATAAATACTTCTGGTGATCTCGTGACTGACCAAATAGTAGATATAAAATAGAAATATATTGGGGAATTAAGTAGCCACCCCATCCCTCCAGCAGCCAGAGGTCCTCTCATTGGTTTTTCTTTATTAACAACAATGTGTTCAGCGACAATCATGTCTCTGCTTTCATCATTGCCATCTTGTTCCCAAACCATTCTTTCAATGTTAGTAAACCTCAGCCATAGACCAAACAGGACGATGATCACAAGGAAAATATGATAGATATTTATTCTTTTAAAAATTTTTGCAATTGAATTAATCATAAAAGTGAATAACAATAATTCTAACTTAGATAGAAATCATAAGAAAGGCAAAGATGACAGATGTCAATCAGGATCAAAATGGCAATTTAAGCAAAAAAATTGGCAAATACACGGTTAAAGTAATCCGTGAAAAATGTATTAGTGCAGGAACTTGTGTAGCTATTGCTCCTGGGGTTTTTAAGCTAGATGAAGAGCAATTGGCGGTCATTATTTCTCAAGATGGCAACGACGATGAGACAAAGTTATTGGCAGCACAGAGTTGTCCTACAGCAGCTGTAATTGTCACCAATGATGAAAATGGCGAGCAGGTCTGGCCTATAGTTTCCTAAGAAATGATATTGACTCTAGTCTTTTCTCGTGCAGAATACTAACAAAGTGGTACAAATGTTTGCATCACTTAATTTACTGCCCCTTAGAACACCATTTGGTGACTAAGCTTAACAACACAAGTGAAGCCTTGGAGGGGCATTTATGAAAAAATTGTATCCATATATATTTCCAGCAGTAGCTCTTTTATTTGTTCTTTTCCTTTTGTTCCGTTGGTATAACTTGAGAACTCAAAGAGAAGGTATGACCTCCTTATTGAGCGATGGTGTAAAAATTGAAAACCTTGATCCTAGTGAAGCTTCAGACTTCTTAAAAGGTGCAAAAGACTACCAAACAGCTTCTTTAAGTGGTGAAGGTACCAACATGGGTGAGATTCGTTATGAGATTAAAGACGAAAGAGTCTCTTTCAGCATCTCAACTGTTTTACCAAGATTAACAGAAGGTAAATATCAAGTTTGGTTGAAAGATGTTGATAGCGAGGGCAAGAGAAAAGGATTGGTTTTAGAATACAAGAAGGGTGGATATGTTGGATCAGCAGCAATTAGTGCTGAAACTCTCCCTTTTGAGGTGATTGTTAGCAAAGAAATGACTGATGACGATCAACTCGAGGAAATTATGCTAGAAGGAGTTGTAAAAACTCAGGAATAATTTCGAATTGCGTCTTGATAAGGACGTCAAGTATGTTAGGCTTTATTAAGTAGTTATAGACATCGAGAGTACTCGGGTCATAAAAAGAAGGAGCACAACTATGGCAGATGCCTACAGTTATACTAACTCCAAGGATCAAACCTACTACCTCCACACACGTGAGGTAACCTTGAAGAACGGCCGCGTTCAAAGAATTTATTTCTTTGCTCGTGACGTTAGAGATGGTTCATTAGATGCTGTTCCAGCAGGCTATGAGGTCGTTGAGACCAAGAGAACCGGAATGCCAGTTTTGAAAAAATCAAAATAGGCCTAATCGTTTAAAACGGAGCCTTCCCTCGTTGGGTGTTTTCTCAGCGAGGGAAGGTTTTTTGTATGATGTCCTACATGATTTTTAATATTTCCAAGTATAATCAGAAACACTTATGAATTCTCTTACAGAAGAAAAAGTTTGGCAGTCATTAAGTCAGGTAATGGATCCTGAGCTCAATGTTGATATTGTGAGCTTAGGGCTGATTTATAAAGTTGAATTATTCAATAAAGAAACAGTAAAGATAACCATGACTCTTACTAGTCCGGGATGTCCTTTGGCTCCAGTAATTGATGATATGGTTCGTCAAAGTATGTTTGGTTTAGTGGAAAATGTAGAGCAAGATGTCGAGATTGTTCTTACCTTTGATCCCCCTTGGGTTCCTGATATGATGTCCGAAGAAGTAAGATTGGAGCTAGGATTTTAGCTTGAAAGCCTAACATGAAAATATTCATTGGCGCAGATCATGGAGGATTTGCTCTTAAAAACTCACTCATTCCTTGGTTGAAAAATGCAGGTCACGATATAGAAGATTGTGGAGCTGCTTTTATGGATCCTGGCGATGATTATCCAGAAGTTGCTTTTTGTGTAGCAGAAAAGACTGTAGCAGAGAAAAACAGTTTTGGAATTCTTTTATGTAGATCTGGAGGCGGAGTTTCAATTGCTGCCAATAAGGTAGTTGGAGCTAGAGCAGTTGCTGCTAGCGACATTGAGTCTGCAAGACATGCCAGAGAACATAATAATGCACAGATTTTAGTATTAGGAGCAGATTTTGTTTCTTCAGAAGAAAAAGTAAAGACTATTATTACAGAGTTTTTACAGACAGAATTCTCAAGAGAGAATCGTCATCAAAGGAGAATCGATCAAATATTTGCTTACGAGGAAAATAAAAAATGAAAATATATCCTTCAGTTTTAACAGGCTCTATCGAAGAAGTTCAAAAACAAGTTGATATTGCCAAAGAGTGTCCTGATGTAGAAGTTTTACAATTCGATATTATTGATGGCTTTTTTGCTGATAATTTAACTGTTTCGCCCCAAAGTTTACTGGAAATTGATTTTGGAGATTTAAAAATAGATCTTCATCTAATGGTGGAAGAGCCAATGGATATGATGGAAGAAATAGAATCTGTTAGAGAAAATTTACCAATTAGAGCCATTATTGCTCAAATAGAAAAAATGACCTATCAACAAGATTTTGTAGATGATCTAAAAAGTATGGGCTTTAAAGTGGGGTTATCTTTAGATATTTATACTCCAGTTGATTCTTTAGAAGATGGGGTTTTGGAAAAAGCAGATATTTTACAATTTATGGGCATTGAAGCTGGTTTTCAGGGACAAGAACTAAAACCCGTTGTTTATAAAAAGATAGATGAATTTTTAAAATCACAGAATAGCTCTTCACTGGAAGTAATTTTTGATGGTGGAGTGACAGAGAAAACAGCTGAAAAATTAGTAGATTTAGGAATTTCTTCTTTTGCTGTTGGCAGCACTCTTTGGAAAGCCGAAGATTTTTGCAGTCAATATAGGACTTATTTGCAGATGGGGAATCTTTAAAAAATTTGCTACCATGAGCGTATGCTCAAAACTGAAATTACAATTCCAGGGATTAAAGAATCGTGTACGATTAAAAAAGTTGCTATTTTTGGTAGCGCTGATGTAGATGAAAAACACCCCTTATTTCAAGAAGTTTTCAATATTGCTAGATTTTTAGCCTATCAAGGCAAAGTAGTTGTTAATGGTGGGGGTCCAGGAACAATGCTGGCGGCTACACAAGGAGCAGAATCTGTTGCTGGTGAGACTGTGGCTGTTACTTTTAAACCAGATGATATGCCTGAGTTTGAGGGGATTGATGGCCAGAATAAAGTTGATAAAACAATTATAGCCACTAATTACATTGAGAGAATGTTTGGCCTTATGGATCAAGCAGATGCTTTTATCTGTGTAAGGGGAGGTACTGGAACCCTAAGTGAATGGGCAACCACTTGGTTACTTGCTCATCTATATTATGGAAATCATAAGCCACTGATATTGTATGGTGATTTTTGGCATGAAGTTATGAGGGTTATGGGTGAGTATTTCTTTATTGGTGAAAAGGAGCACGAAGTTTACAAAATTGTAAGCAATGAGGATGAGCTAATTATAGCTTTGAATGAGTTTGAATCAGAACTCGCCACTCGTTGTCAGTTGCCTCAAGAGCAATAAACAGAGTAAACTATTTTTGTTATGTACGACTTTATTTCAATCGGTTCTTCTTTGGTAGATATGTTTGTCCATTCGGATAAATTTTCTATGAAGAAGTTAGAAGGTGAAAATCAATTTTCCATTCAAGGAGACAAGGTAGAGATAGAGAGTTTTGTAGTTAAGGCTGGTGGAGGTGCTGCTAATACAGCAGTAGGATTTTCGAGGCTAGGATTTAAAGCAGCCATAGTTAGTGAAACAGGCAGAGATGATTTTTCTGATGTTATTATTCACAACCTACAAAAAGATGGAGTTGATACCAAGTTAATAGTCAAAGAGAAAAAAGAAGTCACTGGAGGATCTGTAATTCTTGTTGGTCAAAATGGCAGGAGAACAGTAATGGTTCATAGGGGTGCTGCTTCAATGCTAGATTCTTTTGATATTCCTGTATTTTGGCTATCAAAAGCAAGATGGGTTCACCTTTCTAGTATTGCCGGAAGAATGGGGGCATTAAAAAGGATTTTTGAATTAGTAAAAAAGAATCCTGACATCAGGTTGTCCTGGAATCCAGGAAAAAGTGAGCTAAAGCTAATTGCCGAAGGAAAGATAAAAGTCGAGGATATTCCCTGCATGATTCTATTTTTGAATGACAAGGAATGGGAGATAGTTAAAAAGCAGCAAGATGAACTAATTAAAGAGATTCCACAAATAGTTATTACCAAAGGATCTGAGGGTGGAGAAGTATACATTCATGGAAAAAAAGATCTTAGGTTTTTGGGAGCTCAAGCTAAATCTGTTGATGACACTGGTGCAGGGGATGCTTTTGCCACAGGATATGTGGCTGCCCAGTTTTTAAATATGCAGCCTAAAACTTCAGTTGAATGGGGTGTAAGAAATGCTGGATCAGTGATTAGATATTTTGGAGCACAAACAGGCTTATTAGAAAGACAAAGAATAGAGGGCAATAACGGTTCATCCACTGCTCGGTAGAGATGATATGTATTGACCTGTTGTTTTAGGAGTTAAATATGAGTTATAGTATTACTTTAAGACATAAATTATGAATAAAATAGGTCGTTTACTAGGTATCTTTGTTGCTACCGCTGCTTTTTTGTTGGTTACAAAAAGTAGTATTTTTGCTGCTACATTGCAATTAACTAGTGCTGGAGGGACTAGTGTTGGTGTATTAATTACTATTAATACCACGGACACAACTCCCACCCTGGTTGGTACAGCATCACCTGAAGCTACCGTAGATATCACCATAGACGATCTTACTGTGGCTGTTTTGGCTGATGCCAATGGCGATTGGTCATATACACCAATCACGGCTCTATCAGCTGATTCTCATGGCTTAGCTCTTGCCTCAAATTTAGAAACCCTTAATTATATTTTACAAATTTCTGGAGACTCTTCAACAACAACTACCACGACTAGTTCATCAACAACAACCACAACGGGTGGTATAGGTGGTGCAACTGAGAGTAGCTCTGCTACTTTGCCAGTTTCTGGAGGAGTAGAAAGCACTTTTATCATGGTTGTTGGTGGAATATTTTTAATGGGCCTTGGATTAGTAACTCAACAAATGGTTCCTGCAGTCCAAGAGAGTGAAGAGTTGTTTTTAGAAGAAACAACAAAAGAATAGTTAGCAAACGAAATTGAATAGGTTGTACTGCCCATGACCGATTATAAGCAAGTTCTCCAAAAAGAGATTCAAGACCTCAAAGACAGGACAGGCCAGTCTACCTTGCCAGAGGAGATGCGTGGGAAATTGGAGAAAGAAATTATTTCTCTTGAAAGAAGCGTTGAACTTGGTAGCTATGATGAGAAGTATGAAAAAGTTTCCCGATATATTAACTGGTCTCTAAAAATTCCTTGGACACAAGAAACAACTGACGTAACAGATATTCAAAAGGCCAAAGAGGTTTTTGATAAGCATCACTATGGAATGCAAGAGGTTAAAGATCGTTTCTTGGAATATATTTCTGTTTTGAATTTGCGTCAAAGACAAGCTCCTGGGGAAGATTTTAAAGCTCCAATTCTGCTTTTAGTTGGTTTAGTAGGTACTGGTAAAACAACCTTCGCCTATTCCTTGGCAGAAGCTTTGGGAAGAAAATTAGTTCGTATTCCTTTTGGAGGAATGGGTTCAGCAAAAGAGCTAAGAGGAAACTCAAGATTACTACTTGGATCGGAGCCGGGAAAAGTTGTTAAAGGTGTTTGTGATGCTGGGGTTAAAAATCCTGTTATTCTTTTGGATGAAATCGATCGTGGAGCAGAAGAAGCAAACATGGATCTCATGGGTGTTTTAGTAGAGCTTTTAGATCCTGCTCAAAATCATGCTTTTACCGACACATATATTGATTATCCAATAAACTTGAGTCATGCAATTTTCTTAGCTACAGCTAACAACACCACAAAGATTGCCACAGCTGTTATGGATCGTATGGAGAAAATAACTATGCCTTCATATACTGATCACGAAAAGATTCAGATTGCCAAACAATATATCCTGCCAGGACTTCTCAGGGATGCTGGTTTATCAGATAGTCAGTTTAATATTCGCGAAGATGTCTGGAAGATGATCACCCGCCCATTGGGTTACGACATGGGTATTCGTACCCTGCAGAGAACCCTTCAAGGAGCTGTTCGTAAAGCAGTGCGTATTATCGTTGAGCGTAAATTTGAGAGAGTAGAAATTACTAAGGAAAACGCAAAAATATTTATGCCTAGGTATTAAAAAGAAGGAGAATTATGACAATAGTTTTAACAGATGAAGTAAAAAAATTTATTAGAGAAGAAATAAAAAAACAGCTATCACCAAAGAAGGCTGTTTTAGCTGAATTGGAAAACTTTGATAAATTTTTAACTAAATCTAAGAAAGATTTCAAATCAATTTTAAAGGATTTAGAATCCTCAACCAAGAAAATAAGCTTATCAACTAAAAAAATTACTAGTTTTAATTTATTGAAAAAATCCAAAAGAGATTTGGATCCAGCTTTAAAAGAAATTGAAAAATTATCTATAAAATTAGCTAAACAAAAAGAGATTGCCTCTCTAAACTCTAAGAAGGTTGAAGATCGTCTAAAATTAGTTTATTCTATTATTAAGAAAGTTTTACCAAGAGAAGGTAAATAGAAAAGGATTTAAAAATGTCAGAGAATAATCAAACTCCACAAAGTTATGCAGATAAGTGGAAAGATGCTGCTGCTCAAAAGAGAGAAGGGCTTCAGCCTCGTGATGTAGATGCCAAGAAGCAAGAAAGAAAAGAGAGCTGGGCTAAAAAACGCCAAGGTTGGAAAGAAGGTTGGGATAAGGGTACTAAATTTGTGAAGGAAGGAATGGCCTCTGCAAAAGATAAAGCTGGGGAAGTCGGAGATTGGATGTTGGGAGCACCAGAAATGGCAATGAATCAAGTTGATAGTGCTAATGTTTGGGTTCGTGAGAGAGCGGCCGATGCAGCACAGTGGTGTGATCGAGCAAATGATTCAATTGGAGATGCTTGGGATGGTTTTGCAAATAAGCACATAGGCGGAGTTGAGGCAAAGGTTCAAGAAGCCAGAGCTGCTGGGAATGAAAGAAAAGCAGCCCGTGCTAATAAAAAAGCAGAAAAGTTTGCAGACAAAAAAGAGAATGGTCAAAAAGCTTTAAAATTTGCTCTGGAACAAGCTAAAAAATTAGTAGCTTCTTTAGAAGGCCAATTGGAAGGTAAGGAAGAGGCTCTTCAAGAAAAAGTTGATTCTTATGGTCAATCAAAAGAAGAAATGGATAACCAAGCAGCAGCTCTTAAAAAAGATGCAACCAAACGAAAAAAAGGTGTTAAAAGCGTAGTTGGTTTTAGGAAGTTTATTAGTGGGGCTGTGCGTCCAACTAGAAATTAATTTGAAAGGAAATTGAATATGAATAAAACAGAAATTACAACTAAACTAGGGTCGCTTGATCTTACTGAAGATGTGTTGGCTTTAATCAATGAAGAATTAGCCTCTTATCCAGAAGAACTTCAAGATGAGGATCTTAAAAAACTAGATACCTTTTTATCTGAATTACAACAAGAAGAAATGGAAGATGCCATGGATTCAGAAAAAATAGCTGCTTTTTTGGAAGATGCTAGTGAACAAATGGATGAAAATCTAGAAAACTTCACTCATGATTCTTTGAAAAGTATGAGAGATGGTTTATCAATGGCAAATGATGTTGTTGATTCGGTAAGCTAGAAACTTAAAAATAGAAATATTGAAAAGGGAGCCTTTCGGCTCCCTTTTGTGTTACCATACATACATGGATAAAGTTGTTTTACTTGAGGAACTGCAACAGAAGCTTGAAAACTCATATAAATCATTACCCTTAGCTACTAAAAAAGAAGACTTAGTTCATGGTGAAGGAGATTCTAATACCAGGGCTATGTTTATCGGTGAGGCCCCAGGAAAAGATGAGGCGATTCAGAGAAGGCCTTTTGTGGGTAGATCGGGCAAGCTACTTCGTAAAACCATGGAGGAAGTTGGTTTGCCACCAGAAAAAGTTTTTATCAGTAATATTGTAAAAATTAGGCCTCCAGAAAATCGAGATCCAACTCCAGAGGAAATCGCTGCATATAGGCCATTTTTAAATGAGGAAATAGAGATTATTGCACCCGAAATAATAGTGACACTTGGCAGGTTTAGCATGGCTAAGTTTTTACCTGATGTAAAAATCTCACAAGTTCATGGTAGATTACACAAAGTTGTTTGGGAGGGAAAAGACCTATTTGTCTTACCCATGTATCATCCAGCAGCAGCTCTGAGATCTACGAAGATGAAGGATGCATTTACTAGTGACTTTAAAAAAGTCCCTAAGATTCTTTCTTGGTTGAAAGAAAAAAATAGAACAAATAAATTAAAAGGAAATATAGAAGACATCTTATTTTAAATTGAAAGGAAATTATGTCAGAACTTAGAATAGTGCCGTTGGGTGGCCTCGGAAAAGTAACCCAAAATATGTATTTATATGAATATGGAAATGAAATCCTAATCGTTGATTGTGGAATTGGTTTCCCAGATGAATACATGCCTGGAGTTGATACCTTGATTCCAGATACCTCATATTTACATGAGCAATTAGAAAAAGGTAAAAAAATCGTTGGTATTGTTATTTCTCATGGTCATGAAGACCACATGGGAGCTTTACCATACATTTTGCCAGAGCTAGAAGAGATTCCTCAAATTTGGGGCTCTCCTTTAACAGTTGGTTTTATTAAAAAGAAACTTCAGGATGTAAAAATTGAAACACCACTTAGTCTTTTTAAAGATTTGACACCAGTTAAATTTGGTGAACATTTCTCTGTAAAAACTATTGCAGTTACTCACTCGGTACCTGATACAAAACATCTTGTTATTGAAACTCCAGAAGGAACTGTTTATCACGGTTCTGATTTTAAGTTGGATGATAATCCAATCGATGGAGTTAAGACTGATTTAGAGTCAATTAAGCAAGTTGGTGAAAAAGGAGTAGTTTTAGCTCTCTTGGATTGTTTGAGAGTTGAGGAGCTAGAGCCAACAGAGTCAGAGTCAGTAGTTGGTCCAGAGCTAGAGAAATTAATGATTAATACCAAGGGTAAATATGTCATAACTCTAATGAGCTCACATATCCATCGTATTCAACAGGTGGTTAATGCTGCAGAAAGACAGGGTAGAAAAATTGCTTTCATTGGTAGATCAGTAGAACAAAATGTCACCATAGCTACAGAATTGAAGAAGTTGATCATTCCAGATGGAGTGATGATCGATAAGAGAGATATTGATCAGTATAGAGACAAAGAACTTTGTATTGTGATTGCTGGATCCCAGGGACAAGAAGGCTCATCTATGATGAGAGCTGTTTTTGGCGAGCACAGACAAATTCAAATCTTACCAAATGATAAAGTTGTTTTTTCAGCCAATGTTATTCCTGGAAATGAAATTCCATATTACAGGGCTATTAATGAGCTAGCTGGCAATGGTATCACTGTTGATTATCCAGATGTAAATTCAAAACTACATAAATCTGGGCACGCTAGTGCTCCAGAGCAAAGAGAAATCATTAAGCTTTTGAATGCAAAATATGTCATGCCTATTGGAGGTGAAGACCGCCACAGAGCTAAGTTTAAGGAATATGTTTCTCAAGCTTTAAGTTATAAAAAAGGTTTTACTCTGATTCCAGAGCATGAAGAAGTGATTGGTTTAAAGGGTGGTGAAATTTCCATTGTTGATCATATTTCAATCAAGGCTAGAACAGTTGATGGTTTGGGAATTGGTGATGTCGGTCCAACAGTATTATCAGATCGCAGATCTATGTCTCAAGCTGGAATGATTGTCTTGGTTCTTCCTAGAATAAATGGTCGATTGGACTTATCCAAAATTAATGTTATTTCAAAGGGCTTTGTTTTTATGGAAGAAGCTGATGATGTTATTGGTTTTATCAAACAAGAAACAACAGCTGTTTTTGACTCTCTTGGAAAACAAAACAAGAAAGACGAGGACATAGCTAAAATCTTGGAAAGAAAATTATCTAGAAAGCTTTATAAGATAATTCGTCGAGAACCAATGATCATCCCAGTATTTTTGGATGTGTAAGCCAATCTCTGGCTATGCTATATTGAATAGGTTATAGACCTTGAGGTTGTAGTGGTTGACATTAGCCAATAAGTATCCTATAACATTTATAAATATGATTATCCCTTAAAGGGATGGCTATGGGTAGAAAAAGAAAAAGACGCAAAAAAAATCAGCTTAAAATTGTAATTCCACCAGATACACTTAACTCTATTGGAGCGGTTTTTCTAATGATGTTGGGTGTTTTGGTAATGGTTTCCTTTTCTGGCCAAGGAGCACTTCTCCAAAAGATAAATAGCCTACTTAGTCAAAAATTTGGTTTATCCATGTTATTTGTTCCATTTGTTTTTATCTCTGCAGGCCTATCAATGCTTCGTGCAAAATGGGTGTGGTCAAAACCACATGTTTTACTTGGTACGCTTTTAATGATGTTATCTACTCTTGGCTTTGGAAAAACAGGCGCAGTTGGCGATGCTTTATTTGCTAATTTTGCAACACTTTTAACTCCAGTTGGCACATATATCCTATTTATCGCTTTTGGCGTGATTGGATTTTTAGTAATGACCCAATGGTCATTGGCAGAAATGATTAAGTTTTTAAGTAAGAAGAAAACAGACAAAGAAGCCAAGGAAGAAGCTAAAGACCTATTTTCTGGTGAGAAAAAAGGTTTTGATTTAACTAGACTAAAAATTCCAGGAATGGGTAAGAAGTTTGAAGTTAATGATGGTAGAGAAGAAACCAAACAAGAGCCGATTAAAGAAGATAAAAAAATTGAGAAGCTTTCAGAAAAGAAACCAGTCGAAGGTAGAAATTTATTAATTAAAACAGATCTTACTCCTAAGAATAGACCTGTTTTATGGGAATATCCTCCTGTTAGTTTATTATCTGGAAAACCAGGTGGTAAGGCACAACGAGGTGATGTAAAAATAAATGCTCAGATTATTGAAAATACCTTAGATTCATTTGGCATTAAAGCTAGAGTAGCTGAGGTTAACTTTGGCCCAGCTGTTACTCAATATGCTTTGGAAATTACCAAAGGAACTCGCCTTTCAAAGATTACTAGTTTATCTACAGATCTTGCTTTGGCATTAGCTGCTCCAACAGGACAGATTCGTGTTGAGGCCCCTATTGCTGGAAGATCATTAGTTGGTATTGAGGTACCTAATCACTCTGCAGAGTTTGTGACATTGAAAGAAATGATTTCTTCAAAGAACTTGAAAACACATCCTTCAAAACTTGCTGTTTCTTTGGGAATTGATGTCGCTGGAAAACCAGTTGTTGCTGATATTTCAAAGATGCCTCATGTATTGATCGCTGGTGCCACTGGTTCTGGTAAATCTGTAGCTATTAATGCATTTTTGAGTTCTATTCTATTTAGATCTAGCCCTGATGAAGTGAAACTCATCCTTGTGGATCCTAAGCGCGTTGAATTGACGGGATATAACGACATACCTCATCTATTAACTCCAGTGATTGTCGAGCCTAGTAAAGTGGTTTCTGCGCTTAAGTGGGCCGTTAAATTAATGGAGGATAGATATAAGCAATTAGCTGAAGTTGGTGTGAAGAATATTGATTCATACAATGAGTTGGCCGGATTAATAGCTATGCCAAATATTGTGATTGTGATCGATGAGTTGGCTGATGTGATGCTTTTTGCTCCAAATGAGGTTGAAGAGAGTATTACTAGAATTGCTCAGATGGCTCGTGCTGTTGGTATCCACTTAGTGCTTGCTACACAGCGCCCTTCTGTTGATGTTATCACTGGTTTGATCAAGGCTAACATTCCAACTCGTATTGCTTTCAATGTTTCATCACAGACAGACTCTAGAGTTATTCTTGATGGTCCTGGTGCGGAAAAACTTCTTGGTCGTGGTGATATGTTGTATCTCCCTCCAGATAAAGCTAAGCCTGTTCGTATTCAAGGTACCTTTATTTCTGAACATGAGACTAAGGCTCTTACAGACTTCTTAAGATCACAGGGAAAGAAGCCAGATTACAGTGAAGATATTACTACCAAGTACAAATCAGGAACAATTTCTGGTGGGTCTGGGGGTACTAATGGAGAAGATAGAGATGTGCTTTTTGCAGATGCAGCTAGATTATTCTCTCAGGCTGACAAGGCATCATCTTCGCTTATTCAGAGAAGATTGTCTGTGGGATACGCCAGAGCAGCTAGGATTTTAGATCAATTGTTTGAAGCAGGGATGGTTGGTCCTCCAGAGGGAAGTAAACCAAGAGAAGTACATAATCAGAGGGTTCAGGAGTATTTAAGTACTCAAGCTGATTAGTTTTAATTTTTCTTTTCTAGTTAATTTTTTTATCTCAGCTTCTCTTTTGCTTGCTGTAGATTTATCTTTAGATTTTTCTTTGTAAACTAGTTTAACGGGCCCTCTGCCTTTAGTGTATTTGGCACCATTACCTGAGTTATGTGAGTCTATTCTTTTTTCTAAGTGGTTGGAGATACCAGTGTACAGAGTGTTATCTGCACAGCGAATGATGTAGATGAACCATTGACTATTTTTGGTCATTGTTAAGTTCTTCCACTAGACCAGAGAACTCATCTATTTTGAAGCGATGAAGCATTAGGTTATGAAGTCGGTTAGCTCTTTGTTCATGATAAAGAGCACCTTTAGAACCTTCTTTTGCTGATTTTATTAAAACACTTCTCATTTCTTTAGCAATCTCTAGGGCTTTTTCAACGGTAGTGGTATTTCCATCTTTTGGGATACCAAGGTTGATTAGTGATATTTCTAGTCGTTCAAAACCAGATAGTGGATTTAATTTTTCCATAATTTTGTGGAGATGGGGGGCAATGAACCCCCGTCCGTAGACTCACGTTTTATCAATTTCTACAGATATATAAAATTTTTGATATTTCTTAAGAAGTAAATTTTCAAACTTTTTTTAAGAAATCTGCACAAGTTCTTCGAAGAGATGCCGTGCAATTACATCTTTTCTGCACATTGACTGTGTTGTTACCCATAAAGTTCCACCAATGAGAGACTCTCTATGAATACCGGCTTAAGCGTAAAGCTGAGCTGGAGTTGCAAACATTGATTGAAGACCAGTGACGGTTTCGCTCATGAAGTTAGCAACTTTACTGCGCATTGTATTTGCAGTTGTAAGTTAGCCCTGTTTTACATCTTTCTTGGCTAAAGATGATCTGCAATTGGTAAAGAGCGGTCACGTCGATGCAATACATCCCCGTAGATCGGATATTATACGGTTCTTTGTTAATAAACTCAAGGGTAATATCCTATAATAATTTGATACCTAGAATTAAACATGCTATAATATTTTTTATACAGAAATTGCGAGGGCACTAGTGCTTTCGCTCCCAAGTAACGATTCCTGGAAAGAAAGCCAGGATGGACACCAAGTCGAGCCGAAAGCGAAGAGGTGCTCTTTTTTATTAAAAAGCAATGTCTGAACACAATCTATACCCCCCACAGTACGAAGCCCTTATTTTAGCCAGTCGTCGCAGAGAGTTAATGCCTCTAGTGATTGCGCTACTTGGGATAGCTCCGGAAAGAATTGATTTTATTGATCCTGAGCAACCAACTCCAGAGGCAGAATTTCAATTAGAGCCAAATGGAGGAGATCCATTTGAAGCAGTCAAGTTTAAGCTCAATAGAATTCTTGAATTATTCCAACCAACATCAGAAAAGAATAAAGAATTAGTTCTTTATGCATCTGACATTGTTTTCTCAGCCAATGGACAGCATATGGCCAAGCCTTCTAGAGAAGGAGAAGAGATTGATGTTGCGGTCGCACAGCAAGAGTTATTTGAAAAATATAGTCAGCCATTTTTAGCAGAATGGAATATTGCCTTTGGTGTAGCTGACAAAGATGGCGTGAGTATGGGCAACATTAAAATTGAAGCTGATTATCCAAAACTAACTAAAGAAGAAATTGATCAATATTTTAAAGTAGATGCAAATCCAGGTCTTAGAATGGTGGAGCTTGGAATAGAAAAGAATTTATCTTTTAGACTATTTTTAGATGAAGGTCAGGAACCAGTGATATTGGATGCCAAGAATGATCGTAAGTTACTCATGCAGTTTATTGTTCAAAAACTTCCCACAGAAGAGATGTTTTTAAATCTTCTCAGAAGAGAAGTAGAGACAGAGTCACATAGATATGGATTGATTGTTCAGGGTTTTTTAACCACCGTGAGCTAAAGTCATAATCGTAATTTTCTTTGGCTTTTTCAAAGATAACTGCTCAGCACAAGCTCTTAGAGTATTCCCGCTAGTAACAACGTCATCAAATAGCAGAATGTGTTTGCCAGTAATTTTTTGCTGGTATTTTTTATTTATCACAAAAGAATTTTTTACTAATGAGCTTCTCAAATTTTGATTACTTGTAGAAGCTAGATTCTGAGTGTGTTTAATCTTTTTTAGTAAAGGAAAATATGGTTTATTGATTTTCAAAGATAATTCTTTGGCGATTAATTTTGTCTGATCAAAACCGCGCAAGCTCTTCTTCTTTTTATGAAGTGGCACTGAAGTAATGATATCTATGGATGGAACAAATATTAGGTGTTTATATAGCAGACTCGCAAAAATTGGTGCTAATTTATACACTCCCTGATATTTGTATGACTTAATGGCGATGGATAGAGGTGGGAGATAAAAACCCAATACTTGGAGATCATAATCTAATCCCTCTAGTTTTGGGGTGAAATACAAGAAATCTATTTCATTGCAACAGATATTGCAAAACAAAGAACCCTCAGTGGAACAAGAAACACAACAAGGAGGAAATATTTTTTGAAGGAGAGACACAAATAAAACTTATCAGTGTTTTGTGACCTGTGGGCGATAGGGGACTCGAACCTCTGACCTCACGAATGTGAATCGTGCGCTCTAACCAGCTGAGCTAATCGCCCTGGTAGCTCTGATATTATAAATCAACACATTTCAAAATCGAGGATGAGAAAAACCGTATATAATAGCCTTGTAGTTATCGAAAGGACGTATGTCACTAAAAAATGAAATCACAGAAAAAATGAAGAATGCGATGAGATCTAAAGATGCTGAGACTCTTGGTACTTTACGTCTTATTCTTTCGGAACTTAAAAACTTTGAAATTGATAATGGCGAGCAGGACGATGCTGGTGTGGTGAAAATCATTTCTAAAATGGTTAAACAATGGAAAGATGCTATTAATGACTATAAAAATGGTGGTAGAGAAGATTTAGTTGCCGAAGCTCAGTTAAAGTTGGATGTTTTAGAAAAGTTTCTACCAGAACAAATGGGTGAAGATGAATTACGTAAAATAGTTGAAGAAGTAGTTGCTAGTCTCCCAGATGCAAAACCAGGTCCTGTAACAGGAATGGTAATGAAGAAGGTGGCAGGAAAAGCAGATGGAGGCATGGTCTCCAAATTAGTGAAAGAGCTTCTGTCCTAAGGAGTTTGTAATAAATGATTCAACAAACAAAAACAGTTGGAGAGTTATTGAAGATTGAAAGAGAAAAAAGAAGAATCTCTAGGTCTCAGTTAGCTCAAGAAATAAGGGTAAAAGAAAACTTTATTCATGCTTTAGAAGAGAATAGGTTTAAAGATTTACCTGCTGCTGTTTTTGTCAAAGGATACATTAAAGCTTACGCAAGAATCTTAAATTTTGATCCAGATCCAATGTTGGCTCTTCTCCGTCGTGATTTTAAAGAAAGTGCTAAAGGCAAATTAGTTCCTCAGGAATTCTTAAAACCAATTCTTCGCTCCTCCTCTTTATCTTCTGTAAGATTTGCCTTATTTGGTGGAGTTGGAGTTTTTCTAGCCCTCTTTTTATACATTGGTATTCGCTGGTATTCATTTATCTCTCCTCCAAAGATTACAATCACTGTTCCTGCAGAAAATGAGATAGTTTCTCCTCAAGTTATTATCCAAGGAGTTACTGAGCCAGAATCTAGAGTAAAGATTAATTCACAAGCAGTGCCGGTGCAGGCAGATGGATATTTTGAAACAAACATTACTTTGCCAAATGAAGGTATGTCTACAATCACTGTTGAGTCTACAGATCGTCAAGAAAAGAAAAATACAGAACAAAGAACAGTTTTTGTCCGCTTTTAAGAACCTTTTTTTTCAGGTAGGATAAAATAGATTTAAAGATCAAGAAAGGTCTCAGATATGGAAAGTATTTTACCCACAGTTTTAGCCGTTGTTGCTATTGTGTTAACAATTATCCTCTCGGTTGTTGGAGTTCAAATAATTATGGTTCTCTCAGAGGTTAAGAAGACTCTTAACAAGGTTAATACCACTCTTGATGATGCAGAGGCAAAGATTAATTCTTTGATCTCACCTCTTCAAAACTTAGGTGGTTTGGCCAATGGTTTGCAAACAGGAGTTAAGGTATTTGAATCTTTTACTGGTTGGCTAGATAAGAGAAAAAATGGCACAAAGAAAAAATAACTTTTCAGAAGAAAACTTCATGACTGGCTTTGGCGTTGGTCTTGCAGCTGGTGCTGTTGGTATGTTTTTGTTTGGTACTGATGAGGGAACAAAGCTTCGAAAAGAATTAAAAGATCACTGGCAGGAAGCTGCCGCTGATTTACTCGCTGAAGGCGTGATTGAAAATGCAGAACAAGACCTATGGGGGTTGTTCAAAGATATTTTAGATAAAGCTGGGTCTGAAGTCTCAGAACATCAGTTGGAATCAATTAAGAAATCAAAAACAGCTACTACTGCTAGAAAAACTAGGAAGAAGAATCAGTTCAAGGGAGTTTAATTCCTTTTGTCTACTGATATAATCAGCACATCATGATGAAAGCATCAGAACTTCGTAAGAAATATTTAGATTTTTGTGTCAAAAACGGACATGTTGTTGTTCCGTCATCACCTTTGGTGCCAGAAAACGATCCAACTACGTTATTTACTGGTTCTGGAATGCAACCAATGATCAATTATCTTTTGGGAGAAAAACATCCTAAAGGATCTTTAATTGCAGATTCACAAAAGTGTTTTAGATCACAGGATATTGAGGAAGTTGGCGATAATAGGCATACTACTTTTTTTGAAATGATAGGTAATTGGTCTTTAGGAGATTATTTTAAAGAAGAACAATTATCTTGGTATTTTGATTTTTTAGTTGAAGAACTTGGATTAGATCCAAATAAATTATTCGTCACGGTATATAAAGGCAATAGTGAGCTGGGGATAGCAAAAGATGAAACAGCCATTGCTCTTTGGAAAGAACTATTCGCTCAGAAAAACATTGAGGCCAAGGTTGTAGAAAATGCAGAAGAAGTAGGTATGAATGGGGGAAGAATATTCCCTTATGGAGATAATAATTGGTGGTCTAGATCAGGAGCTCCAGGAAATATGCCGATTGGTGAACCAGGAGGCCCTGATAGTGAGGTCTTTTATGACTTTGGAGTAGATTTAAATTTTCATGAAAATTCTGAGTGGAAGGATTCCCCTTGCCATGTAAATTGTGACTGCGGAAGATTTATGGAGATTGGTAACTCTGTATTTATGGAATATCTGAATACAGACAATGGCTTTGAGCCACTACCTCAAAAAAATATTGATTTTGGTGGAGGATTAGAAAGAACTTTGGCTGCTGTAAATGGTGACCCAGATGTTTTTAAGACTGATTTATTTACTCCAATTATTAGTGTTTTAGAAGAAATTTCTGGCAAGGAATATTCCACAGAACCAATGTCTTTCAGAGTAATTTCTGATCATATGAAGGCCGCTGTAATGTTGATTGCTGATGGAGTTTTTCCTTCAAATAAAGATCAGGGATACTACACTCGTAGATTACTTCGTAGAGCTATTCGTTATGGGAAAAAACTTGGAATTGAACAAAGCTTTTTATCAAGACTAGTGCCTAGTATTGTTGAGATGTATGCCGATGCCTATCCAGAACTAATTAAAAAACAAACTTCAATAGAAATAGCTGTTTCTCAGGAAGAAAAGAAGTTTTTAAGAACTTTGGAAAAAGGTCTTCGTGAGTTTGAAAAATCAACAGAATCTTCCAGTGAGTTGACAGCAGAACTAGCTTTTACTCTTTATGAAACCTATGGTTTTCCATTGGAGTTATCTTTAGAAGAAGCAGAGACAAGAAAGCTGAAGATTGTTGAGGGTATTGAAGATGAATTTACAAAAATAAAGAAAGATCACGCTGATAAATCTAGAACTGCCTCGGCTGGTAAGTTTAAAGGCGGTCTTCAAGATCATTCAGAAGCAACTGTTAAATATCACACCGCTACTCATTTAATACATGCAGCTCTTCGTAAGATATTGGGAGAAACCATCAATCAAAAAGGATCCAATATTAATGGAGACAGATTGCGCTTTGATTTCTCTCATTCAGCTCCTGTAACAAAAGAGGAATTAAAAGAAGTTGAAGATCAAATTAATGCTTGGATTAAACAAGGATTTGATGTTTCTAAGAAAACAATGCAGAAACAAGAAGCTTTGGACGATGGAGCTTTAGCTTTCTTTATTGAAAAATATCCAGATGAAGTTAGTGTTTATGCCATTGGTAATGATCAAGAAACTATTTCTAAAGAATTTTGTGGTGGACCACATGTAAATAATATTTCTAAAATCGGTGGGATTGAAATCTTCAAAGAACAATCAGCTTCTGCTGGGGTTAGAAGAATTTACGCCAGATTGAAAAAATAAACACCCCCTTTTATTCTCTTCGGAATTTTGCTTAAATGGAGTACAGACGCCAGAGGCGTCTTGGTTGTGGTATTTAAAGAAAAAATATGTCATTAAATCTGCCTTTTATCTCTCAAAAAAAAGATCAGGAAACTTCAGAAGTTTCTGAAAATTCTTTTTTGTGCCTGGTTTTTACTGAAAATGGAGTAAGAGCTGCTTTTTGGCAGGTCGATGATGGAGAGGTTGATCTTAAAGAAACATCTTCCCTGCATTCTTTTACCAATGACGATGAGGCCATAATTTCTACTGATGCTGCTCTTAAAGAATTAGGAAAAGAATCAGAATCAACCAATGAAGTTGTTTTTGGTTTTGATCCAAAATGGGTTAATGACTCTGGATTAATTAAAGAGAAAAAGCCTTTTATTAAAAAACTTACTGAAAACTTATCTTTAAAACCAGTTGGCTTTGTGGTTTTAACTGATGCTCTCATTCAAGATGTTCTCTCAAGAGAAAAAAATATTTCTCAAATCCTTGTTTATATTCAAGAAACAGCTCTTTCCTTAATTTTATTAAAGAAGGGTAAGATTTCTCAGCAAATCTCGGTTGGTAAATCTGAAGAAGTTGTGTCAGACATTATCGAGGGACTAGCTCGATTCTCTAAAGAAAAAGGAGATGATGGTGAGGGATATTTACCAGCCAAGATGGTGATTTCATCTTTGGTTTTGTCTAACCAAGACTTACAAGACATTCGGTCAAGCATCATTGGATATAATTGGGCAGATAAACATCCGTTTGTTCAATCACCGCTCATTGAACAATTTCATGCAAATCAAGTTTTAGAAACCATTGTTAAACAAGGTGGATTGGCTGTTGCAGAGGCAAGAGGATTGTCTTTAGCAAAAGAATCTGAAGAAGAAATAGAGAATGCTGTAGAAAATACTGCAAATCCAGAGGATTTTGGTTTTTCTAGTGTAGACCCAGATATGCCTGGAGATAATTTTTCCTCACCCAATAATGAAGAAAAAACAGAGGCCACTAGTTTTGGTGTGCCAATTTCGCAACAAGAATTACCAAGAGAGAGATCGAGAAAATTCCCAAAAGAAGAAACTAAAGAAGAGCATAAGACAAAAAATCCTTTATTCAAAAGAAAAGAGTCTGGACCGATGAACAAAATTACCAATTGGTATAAAAACAATCCTCATAAAAACATGATTTTGGGAGGAATTGTTGGAGGGGCAATTGCCTCAGTTGGTTTATTTATTGGTTGGCTTAATTTCTCATATAAAGTTGAAGTTACTTTACAGTTAGCTGAAAAAGTAATCACCAAAGATGTGGAACTATTAGTCGATACAACAATAGCCACTTCAAATGTGGAAGATCTTTCCCTAAGAGGAGAGTTGGAAGAGGAGGAGTTTTCTGGAACAAAAGTAGTTGATACTACTGGGGTTAAATTAGTTGGAGAAAAGGCTAAAGGAAAAATAACGATTCTTAACAAGACAACTTCTCAAAAAACTTTTTCTGCAGGAGCTATTTTTACTGCTGGAACACTTAATTTTTCTCTAGATGAGGAAGCAACTATTGCTTCAGCATCAGTCACTCAATCTGGAACCAGTGAAACAAAAGACTATGGAAAACTGGAAACTACTGTCACTGCCATCAAGATCGGTGCAGATAGTAATCTAAACAAAGAAACATCTCTGTCTGTTGGTAGTTATGACACTGGTACTTATTCTGCCGTTGTTGTGGATACATTCACCGGTGGCTCTAGTAGAGAAATTAGAGTAATTTCTGATGAAGACAAAGCTTCGGTTTTGAGTGAATTAAAACAAGAGTTATTTGATAAAGCCAAGGAAAGTTTTTCTGAAAAATCAAGCAATGGTTTACACTATGTTCTCTCTGGAAAACAAACTGTTTTAGAAGCAGATTATGGTGGGGCTGTAGGTGAGGAGGCTGATCAATTGGCCCTAGAGTTAAGCTTAACAATAGAGGCAATCAGATACTCATCAGATGATATTAAGCCCTTGGTTGCAGAGATTCTAAAAGAGGAATTACCAGATAATTATGAGTTTGCAGATGAAGATCCTCAAATACTAACTTCTCCAAGAGAAGAGGCTAGCAGCAGCGCTCAAATTATTCTTGATGCCAATATTAGCGCCAAAGCACTACCTATTTTTGATAAAAATAATTTATTACCTGTTTTAAAAGGTCTTCCACTGGAGGCAGTAACCGGCAAAGCAACAGAGAGACCAGAGGTAAAATCTGCTTCTTATAGAGTAAGACCATCATTAGCCAAGACTTTTAATTCAACTATGCCAAAAGCAGACAACAGGATAATTATTGAAATCGAGGAGAGTGGGAATTAGTGAAAAAGAAGACTTCTTCATTTTCTAGTAATCAAAAAAAAGATTTAATCAAAGTCTATAGGGATGCTATTAAAAAAGGTGTTGCTATAGAAAAAATAGAAAAAAAAATAGAAAAACTATCTAAAAGATTTGTAGTTGCTGATAAAAAAGAAAAAAAAGAAATAGAGAGCAAAGAAAAGCATTTTAGATCAAATATTCCCAAAGCCATTAGAATGGGAGCAGCAATTCTACCAACAGTTCTTTTGTTAATTGGAGTTAGCTTGGTTGGCAGTGCCACTTATCCTATTTTGGCTTACTACGTGGAGGATTTGTCACAAGGTAGAGCTCAGTTAAGTGCCCCGGTTCCACCAGACCAAATATTAGAATCTACTTCACTGGCTCTAAATAGCTCTCAAGGCTATGATGCAGGTGATTTTGGAGTAGAAGTCGGCAGTGATGAACCAATAATTCTGGATTCGGTTTTAGATTACACTAATCTGAGTAACTGGTTTGAAGGTGATGATTTGCCAAAGTTTGTAGGAGAGGGTGAAGAAAACCAGGTTTCCTCATATATTTTAGATATTCCAAAAGTCGATGTTAAAAATGCCATTGTGGCTGTTGGTGGTAGTGATTTGAATAGGAGCTTAATTCAATATCCAGGCACTGCTTTACCGGGTCAAGCAGGTGCCCCTGTTATTTTTGGTCACTCTGTTTTGCGCCAATTTTATAGTCCTAAAGAAACAAATTCTCGAAGATATACATCTCTCTTCAGCTATATTATGACTCTGGAAAGAGGCGATAAAATTTACGTAACTGTTGAGGGAGTGAGATATACCTATGTAGTTCAGAGTAAGAGCGAGGTTAAGCCAACCGATACATATATCCTTTCTCAGCGCTACGATACTAGACAATTAAAACTGGTGACTTGTACCCCAGAGGGAACATACTTGAGAAGAGGAGTAGTTACTGCCCAATTGGTAAAGGATAAGTAGTTATGTCGATTTTAGCCATAGATTTTGGAACAAAGAGAGTTGGAATAGCTATTTCTAGTGGAACTTTAGCTATGCCTTTAGTGGTTTTACCAAATCAAGAAGATTTATTTGAGAAGATAGAACAAATTGTTATTGATAAAAAGATTAAAAAAATAGTTCTTGGTTTATCTGAAGCCGAGATGGCCTTGAAAACTAGAGATTTTGCAGACGAATTAAAGGGTTTTGTTAGAGTGCCCATCGAGTTTTTTGATGAGACACTTAGCTCCCAAGAAGTAGAAAAAAGAATTCAACAACAAGGGATTAAGAAATCAGTTAGATCTGGCCCGATAGATCACTTTGCAGCAGCCATCATTTTAGAGGAGTGGCTAGAGGAAAACACTATTTAATTTTCAGCAAATATATTTGTAATATGCTACACTTGTTCCCTACACAGGAAAGATAGCTTTATGAAACGCCAAAAATCTTCTTTTAAAAAACGTTTTTTTCTCCTTATACCTCTCTTATTGACTCTATTTTTAATATCTCTATGGATGTTTTTTTTGACAGTTGTCAGTCCAGTAGATTTAGAACTTAATCAAACTCAGTTGTTTGTTATTCCAAAAGGCCAAGCAGTGTCAGTCATTGCCAGCAGACTTGAGGAAGAAGGTTTAATTAAAAATTCCTTGGCATTCAGATTTATCGTTAAGAAAAATGGATTAGCTCAAAAAATTCAAGCTGGCAGTTTTGATTTATCAACCAGCATGTCTTCAGCAGAGATTGCCCAAAAACTTACTCAGGGAACATATGATTTATGGGTGACTATTCCAGAGGGATGGCGAAGAGAAGAGATTGCTGATAGCTTAGCAAAACAAGAGTTAGAAAGTTTTTCTAAAGAAGAGTTTTTACAATTAACCAAAGGACTAGAGGGAAGACTTTTCCCAGACACATATTTAGTTCCAAGACAGATTTCAGCAGAACAACTAACTAGATTATTACAACAGACTTTTGATAAAAAGATTACTAAAGGACTAGAAGATGATCTAAACGAGTCCTCATATTCTTTAAATGAGGTATTAACCATGGCTTCAATTGTTGAGAGAGAAGCAAAGGGTTATGACCAAATGAGAAAGGTGGCTGGAGTACTTTGGAAGAGGATAGATATTGGTATGGCCCTTCAAGTTGATGCAAGCTTACAATACATCAAGGGATATGACTCTATTCAGGATTCTTGGTGGGTAACTCCTACATCTGAAGACAAAAAATTAAGTTCCGTTTTTAATACATATAAATACCCAGGTTTGCCACCAGCTCCAATAGCAAATCCAGGACTCAATGCTATTAAGGCAACTTTGAACTCAATAGATACTGGTTCACTTTATTATCTTCATGACAGAAGTGGGGATATTCATTTCGCAGAGACCCTGGACGGTCACAATGCAAATATCGACAGATACTTGCGTAACTAATCTTATTCTGATAGAATCGCGAGTTATTGTGCTAAGGCTTTGGGAAGAAAGTCGATTTTTCGTTTTTCTATCTCAAAATAGTGCAAAAAATAGCAAAAATTTATGATTCCTGAAAATGGTATCGTGAATAAACAAAAAAAGAAATACCTATTCTATAGAATGATTGGTTACAACAATCGCATCGTATAAGTTTTTAAAATGTGAAGACGGCTCAAAAAAGAGTGCGTCTCTATTTTTGTCAGAAAAGACAAACAGGTTACTTGAGTAATTCTTGATTCAAGTAATCTAAATTACATAACATAAAAAGAGGGGCAATTTATGTCAAAGCAGGTTCGCGTTAATTGGGGAAAACAACACAAGGTATTACCAAAACTTGATCTTATCAAGCTTCAAAAAGAAAACTATGAATGGTTCTTGGAAAAAGGAATCACTCAGTCTCTTCAAGAAGTGAATAATGAAAAAGGAATAGAGGATTTTACCGGTAAGAACTGGGCCCTTTCATTTGGTTCATACCGTTTTGGACAATCTAAATACTCTACTTCTCAGGCTAAGAAAAAAGCAGTTTCCTACGATTCCCCTTTATATGTTGAAGCAACCTTATTAAATAAAAAAACAGGTGAAGAACAAACTCAAGAAGTTTTCTTAGGCGATTTGCCAATGATGACAGATATGGGTACTTTTATTATTAATGGTATTGAACGTGCCATTATTACTCAATTAGTTCGCTCTCCAGGTGTTTCCTTTTTAGGTGATGAAGATCCAAATTCTAGAAGAGTTCTCTATAAAGCAGAGCTAAGACCATTACGTGGTTCTTGGTTAGAAGTTAATGTTGGTCGTCGTGATGTTATGACAGTCAAGATTGATCGTAGACGTAAGATGCCAGTAACAGTGTTACTTCGTGCTCTTGGCTATGAGTCTGATGATGAAATTAGAGAATTGCTCAAGGATTCGGTTAGTAAAGATGAATTTGATTTATTGGAAAACACTTTGAAAAAAGATTCCACTAGCAATCAAGCTGAGGCTTTAATCGAGATTTATGAAAAAATGAGACCAGGTGAACCAGCTGTTTTAGAGACTGCTAAAGAGTACCTTTCTCAACTTTTCTTTGATTCCAGAAGATATAATCTTGGAAGAGTCGGTCGATACAAAATCAATCGTCGTCTTAAATTAGATAAAGATGAGAATACTACTGTTCTTACCCCAGATGATATTATCGAAACTGTTCGTTACTTAATCCAATTACAAAATGGTATTGGAAAAACAGATGATATCGACCATTTAAGCAATCGCCGTGTTCGTAGAGTCGGCGAACTTGTTCAAACAGGAGCCTTCCGTATTGGTTTAATTCGTTTAGAAAGATCAATCCGTGAAAAAATGTCTCTTACTAAGACAGATGAGACTTTGTCTCCAGCTGCCTTGGTAAATGCTAGACCATTAATCGCTACTATTTCTGAATTTTTCCGTAGAAACAGATTGTCTGCTATTTTAGATCAGACAAATCCTTTATCCGAGCTAGACAACCTTCGTAGATTGTCAGTTATGGGTTCAGGTGGTGTTACCAGAGAGCGTGCTTCATTCTCTATGCGTGACATTAATGCTTCTCAATATTCTCGTATCTGTCCAGTTCGTTCCCCAGAGGGTCCAAACATCGGTCTTGTTACTTATTTAGCTCTCTATACCAGAGTCAATGATTTTGGTTTCTTGGAAGCTCCTTACTTTAAATTAGAGAAAAAGGGTGGAAAAGTTAGAGTTAATTATGATGAGATTTTTTATCTTTCAGCAGACGCTGAAGAAGATCACAAAATCACTCATGCTAGTGTCAATATGGATGATAAGGGTGTTATTCAAGATGAATGGGTTTCTATTCGTCATATGAATACATTTACAGAAGGTCCTATAGATGATGTTGAATATATCGATATTGTTCCTCGTCAGGTTATTGGTACTTCTGCTTCATTAATTCCTTTTATTGCTAACGACGAAGCTAATCGTGCCTTGATGGGTACCCATATGCAATGTCAAGCTGTGCCTTTGGTCATACCTCAGGCCCCTATTGTTGGAACTGGTATGGAGAAAGCTGTCTCTATAGCAATGAATCATTCAGTTGTTGCAGATTTCCCAGGAACTGTTGAATATGTAGATGCAAATAGGATTGAGTTAAAACTCAACAAGTCTTCACATAAAGAAGCTGAGTCTCACTTTGCTAAAAAGACAAATGAAAACATTCAATATAGTAAGGGAGTTGTTACTTATCACATCATTAAATTTGAAAGAACTTCTCAAAGTACTTGTTACTCACAAAACGTAGCTGTAAAAATTGGTCAAAAAGTTGAAAAGGATGACGTTGTTATCAATGGTCCTTCAGCTGATGAAGGAGAGCTTTCTCTAGGTACAAACCTTTTGATTGCTTATACTTCTTTTGATGGTCTTGGCTATGAAGATGCTATCGTTATTTCTGATCGTTTGGTTAAAGATGATTCATTAACTTCTATTCAGATTAATGAGTACAAATCAAAAGTCATGGATACCAGATTAGGTCCAGAAGAGTTAACCAATGATATTCCTAATGTCAGTGAAGCCTACCTTAGTAATTTAACTATGGAAGGTATTATTCGCGTTGGAAGTCAAGTTAATTCAGGTGACATCTTGGTTGGTAAAGTTGCTCCAAAAGGAGAAACAGAGCTTTCACCAGAAGAAAGATTGCTCAGAGCTATCTTTGGTGAGAAATCAAAAGAAGTTAGAGATACCTCACTTCGCCTACCTCATGGTGAAACTGGAACAGTTATTGATGTTCAAGTTCTAGATAGAGAACTTGGAGATGAGTTGGATCCAGGAACCTTAAAAGAAGTTATCGTTAAAGTAGCTCAAATTCGTAAAATTAGAGTTGGTGATAAGCTAGCCGGTCGTCATGGAAACAAGGGTGTTATCTCAAAAGTAGTTCCTACTGCTGATATGCCACATTTAGAAGATGGTACTCCAATCGATATCATTATTTCTCCTTTATCTGTGTTGGCTCGTATGAACTTAGGTCAGCTTTTAGAATCCCACTTGGGTTGGGCTGCACAAAAACTAGGTTACAAAGTTGCTATCCCAGCTTTCGAAAGAATAGATGAAAGCAAAATCTGGAGTGAATTGGAAAGAGCAGGACTCCCTGCTTCTGGAAAAGTTCAACTCTTTGATGGTCGCAATGGAGAGCCTTTTAATGAAGATACAGTGGTTGGTGTTGCATATATGTTGAAACTTAGCCATATGGTTGAGGATAAAACTCATGCTCGTTCTACTGGTCCTTACTCCTTGGTCACTCAACAACCTTTGGGTGGTAAAGCTCAAATGGGTGGACAACGTCTTGGAGAAATGGAAGTCTGGGCTCTAGAAGCACATCGTGCTGCTCACGTTTTGCAAGAAATGTTAACTATTAAGTCAGATGACGTCAGAGGTCGCGCCAATGCTTTCGAGGCAATGGTTAAGGGAGAGGAAATTCCAGCTCCTTCAGTACCTGAATCATTTAAGGTGTTAATGAGAGAGTTGAACTCTTTGGCTTTAACAGTTAACCCAATTGACTCTGAAGAAGAAGATGAGGTTGAAGAAAAACCAGTCGAGCTTTCAGCAGAAGACAAGCTTGAACCAGATGAAGAAGAAAAAACTGAAGGTGAAGAAGCTGAGGAGGTAGAAACTCCTGAGAAAGAAGAACCAGCAGAAGAGGATGTTAATGACTCAGAAGAAAGTACGGATGAGGAAGGAGGAGAAGAATAATGAAAAATATCATAGACTTTTCAGCACTACAAATAGGAATTGCTTCTCCAGAGGAAATAATTTCTTGGTCAAATGGAGAGGTTAAAAAACCTGAAACAATCAATTATCGTTCTTTAAAGCCAGAGAAAGATGGTCTCTTTGATGAGAAAATCTTTGGTCCAGTTAAAGACTACGAATGTTACTGTGGAAAATACAAGAGAATTCGCTACAAAGGAATTATCTGTGATAAATGTGGAGTTGAAGTAACTCAATCCAAAGTACGTCGTGAGCGCATGGCTCATATAGAATTGGCTTCTCCAGTAGCACATATCTGGTTTTTCAAGGGAGCTCCTTCAAAATTATCATTATTACTAGATATTTCTCCTCGTAACCTAAACTCTATTATGTATTTTTCACAATACATAGTTTTGGATGTTGATGAAGATGAAAAGAAAGAAGTTAATGATCGTTTAGAAGTTGGCTTAGTGGCTGCTCAAGATGAACTTAAGCAAACTGCTGAAAAAGATATTGAAAAAATTCAAGAACAATTGAAGAAAGATCTCTCTACTTTGAAAGAAAAAGTAAAGAATAAAGAAACTCTTCAACTTAAACTTGAAGAAATCAAGCTTAAAGCCAAACAAGGTCTTTCTAATGTTAAACAACAGCTAGAGATTCAAATCGAGCAAACTGCTGAGATTTTTAAGACTATCAAAACTTTAGTTAAGAAAATTAAAAAACAAAGTATTTTGAGTGAAGATGAATATTTAAAACTCGATGAATACGATGCAGCTTCTCATTTGAGAGTTGGTATGGGTGCTGAAAGCATTCTAGAACTCGTCAAAGAAGTAGATATGGATTCTTTAGTAGAAATCCTTCGCTCAGAAATGATCGAGAGCAAGGGTGCTAAGAGACTTAAAGCTACAAAGAGACTTCGTGTTGTTGAGGGTTTCAAGAAAGCAGGAATTAATCCTTCTTGGACATTTTTAAAGAACCTACCAGTTTTGCCAGCAGACCTTCGTCCAATGGTTCAATTATCTGGTGGTAGATTTGCCTCTTCAGATCTAAACGACTTATACAGAAGAGTTATTAATCGTAATAATCGTTTGAAACACTTAATTAACTTAGGTGCTCCTGAGATTATTTTACGTAATGAAAAACGCATGCTTCAAGAAGCTGTTGATTCTTTAATTGATAGCAGTCAAGCTCGTCAAACCAGAAGAAGATCTAACCGTAGACCACTAAGATCTCTTTCAGAGATGTTGCGTGGTAAACAAGGTCGTTTCAGACAAAATCTTCTTGGTAAGCGTGTCGACTATTCTGGTCGTAGTGTTATCGTTGTTGGTCCAGAGTTAAAACTTGATCAATGTGGTTTGCCAAAAGACATGGCCTTGGAAATCTTCAAGCCTTATGTTTTACGTGAACTAATCGTTCAAGGAGTTGCTCCAAACGTTAAGAGTGCTCGTCACTTAGTTGATCGTAGGGAACCAGAAGTTTACGATGTTTTGGAAAAAGTTACGGCTAATCACCCAGTGATTTTAAACCGTGCTCCAACTCTTCATAAGCTTGGTATGCAGGCCTTTTATCCTCAGTTAATTGAGGGTAGTGCTATCAGACTTCACCCTTGTGTGTGTTCTGGCTATAATGCCGATTTTGACGGAGATCAAATGGCTGTACATGTACCTTTAACCAAAGAAGCTCGTAGAGAAGCTGAAGAGTTAATGATGGCTACCCACAACCTACTTAAACCAGCTAATGGTGAACCTATTACTGTTCCTAATAAGGAAATGGCTATGGGTGTTTATTACTACACATCAATCGATGAGAGAATAGAAAAATTCCCAACATTCTTTGCTTCAAAAGATGAGGCTTATCATGCTTACCAAATTGGTTTACTTGGTTTGAAACAAGCTATCACTGTCAGACTTCCAGAAGAAGGAGTGACTGCAACTTCTATTGGTAGACTTCGTTTCAATGATTTACTTCCAGAAGAAGTAGGTTTCATTAATGAGCCAGTAAAAGCTAAAGATATCAAAGAATTAATCACTAGAGCAATCGAAAACTATGATGACATTAAAGTTTCAAAACTAATCGACTCTATTAAGAATCTTGGTTTTGAAGCTGCTACTATCTCAGGTTTATCAGTATCTGTGACTGACTGTCGTATGATCGACGAGAAGCCAGCTATTATTGATAAAGCTAACAAGAGAGTAGAAAGTGTCCAGGATAGTTATGAGAATGGTTTGATTACTGATGATGAAAGACGTAGAAAAGCTATCGATGTTTGGATGGAAACTACTGATGAGTTAGCTGAAAAAACCTGGGATTCTTATACCGATGATAACGCTGTAAAAATCATGATTGATTCTGGAGGTACTCGTGCTTCCAAAGATCAGGTTAAGCAGTTGGCTGCTATGCGTGGATTGGTTGTTGATCCTTTGGGTAACATTGTGGAAATGCCTACTAAGTCTAATTTTAGACAAGGTTTGACTATTTTCGAATATGTGACTTCAGCTCGTGGTTCTCGTAAAGGTTTAACCGACTCAGCTATTAAAACAGCTGATGCTGGTTATTTAACCAGACGTCTCAGTGATGTTTCTCATGATGCCATCATTAGATTGGAAGATTGTGAAACCACCAAAGGTATTGAGATTGGAAAAGAAGTTCGTAGAGATGTTTTCTACAACAGAATTCTAGGTAGATATCTATCTGAAGATGTTAAAGAGGGTAAAAAAGTCATTTTCAAAAAAGGTGATTTTATTACTGACGAAGTAGCAAAAACAATTGATCTTAGTGAAAAAGTTGAGACTGTCAATGTTCGCTCACCTCTTACATGTGAGGCTCGCAAAGGCCTATGTCAAACTTGTTATGGTTGGGATTTCTCAACTAGAGAAACAGTTGATATTGGAGTTCCAGTCGGAATAGTTGCTGCTCAATCTATCGGAGAACCTGGTACTCAGCTTACAATGCGTGTTAAGCACTCAGGTGGTATCGTCGGTCTTGATGTGACTCAAGGTTTACCTCGTGTTGAAGAACTCTTGGAAGCTCGTAATCCAAAATTAGCCGCTGTGGTTGCTAGAATTAGTGGAAAAGTTAAGATTGAAGAAAAAGATGATGAAAAAATCATTACTATTACTTCAACCACTCCTCCAAAAGAAGAAGAAGAGTACATTGTTACATCCAATAAAACATTATTGGTAGAAAATGGTGAACTCGTTCATCCAGGACAAATGCTTACTTCAGGTGGAGCCGATATTCAAGAACTTCTACAGTTACAAGGTCTCTTGTTTGCTCAACAACACATTGTTCATCAAGTTCAAGGTGTTTATGAGTCTCAAGGTATTGGTATCAATGATCGTCATTTCGAAGTTATCTGTCGTAAGATGGGTGATAAGGTTCGCATTGAAATGAGTGGCGATACTGATTTCTTAACAGGAGAAACTACTGAACGTAGTAGATTCATGGCTATCAATGATGAGACTATGGCAGCAGGTGGTGAACCATCAACCGCTAAAGTTTTATTATTAGGTATCACTAGATCTTCACTCTTTACTCATTCTTGGCTTTCTGCCGCATCGTTCCAACACACTAAACATGTGTTAACAGATGCAGCATCTGCTGGAAAGATCGATAATCTAGAGGGATTGAAGGAGAACGTTATTATTGGTAGATTAATTCCTACCAGTGAGGAGCGTGCTCGAGAAATGTAAATTAACTGTGAGGGTTGTAACATCGAGTGGCAAAACAAGCTACGTCATGTTACAATCCCACAATCTGAAATCGAAAGATAAGAAAGTAAAAGAAATTTATGCCTACAATTAATCAACTTGTTAGAAAAGGCGGTAGAACCAGTAAATCTAAGAGAATTAAAGCAGCTGCTTTAAGAAGATCTTTCAACTCTATCACTGGCAAACCAGTCAAGACAACCAATCCTCAAAAAAGAGGTGTTTGTACTGTGGTTAAAACAATGACTCCTAAGAAACCAAACTCAGCTTTACGTAAAGTTGCTCGTGTACGTTTATCAAATCGTATGGAGGTAACAGCTTATATTCAAGGTGAGGGACATAATCTAGCTGAACACAGTGTGGTTATGGTTCGTGGTGGTCGTGTTAAAGATCTACCAGGTGTTAAATACCACGTTGTTCGCGGTAAATTTGACTGTGCTGGCGTCGAAGGTCGTAAGACTAGTCGCAGCAAGTATGGTGTAAAAAGAGGAAAATAATTAAATGAGAACAAAAAGCGCAAAAATTCGCGAAATCGCTCCAGATGCAAAATATGACTCTGTTTTAGTTTCAAAACTAATCCATCGTTCCATGAAAGATGGCAAAAAAAGTGTTGCACAAAAACAAGTTTATAACGCTTTGGAAATAATAGCTGAAAAAACCAAGAAGAAAGTAACTGAAGCTTTAGAAGAAGCTGTTTCAAATATAACTCCTCAAATGGAAGTTCGTTCCAGAAGAGTTGGTGGTGCTTCTTATCAAGTTCCAATGCCAGTTCAAACCAGAAGAGCAAATTCACTTGCTATCCGCTGGTTGGTTTTAGAAGCCAATAAACGTCCAAACAAAGAATACCGTTCTTACGCAGAAAAATTATCTGCTGAGATCATCGATGCATTGGGCAATACAGGTGGTGCTATTGAGAAAAAGATGTCTGCTCACCGCATGGCTGAAGCAAACAAGGCTTTCTCACACTTCCGTTGGTAAATAGAAGCGATATCACATTCATATTCCTGGCAGGGGAACTCTCTTTTTTTAAAGAGAAAACATGTGATTGAGTCAGGAATAACAGAAATTATTAAAGGCAAATATGTCAGACAAATCGTCAAACAAGAGAGTTCCGCTAGATAGAGTTAGGAACATTGGAATCATCGCTCATATCGATGCTGGTAAAACCACAACTACAGAGCGAATTCTTTTCTATACCGGAAAAAACTACAAAATTGGTGAGGTACATGAAGGTGCCGCAACAATGGACTGGATGGCTCAAGAGCAAGAGAGAGGTATCACTATTGTCTCTGCTGCTACTACAGCTTTCTGGACTCCTTACTTTGATAGCTTTTTACCAAAAGAAGAATATCGTTTTAACATTATTGACACACCAGGACATGTTGATTTCACAGCTGAAGTGGAACGTTCTTTGCGTGTTCTTGATGGTGGTGTTACTGTTCTTGATGCCTCTGAGGGAGTTCAATCTCAATCAGAAACTGTTTGGCGTCAAGCTGATAAATATAATGTACCTCGTGTTTGTTTTGTTAACAAAATGGACAAACTTGGTGCAGACTTTTTAGCTACTGTTCAAGATATTAGAGACAAGTTTGGAGTTATTCCAGCAATCATGGTTTTACCAATGGGTGCAGAGAATGATTTTAAAGGTGTTATCCAACTTTTGGAAAGAAAAGCTTTGTTCTGGAAAGATAGCGCTGCTGCTACAGAACCAGAAGTAATGGAAATTCCAGAAGAATATAAAGCTCAAACAGAAGAATTGAGAGCTCAATTAGTTGAATCTATTGCTGAAACAGATGATGCAATAATGGAAAAATTCTTTGCTGAAGAAGAAATTCCTGTTGAAGAATTAAAAGCTGCTCTTCGTAGAGCTGTTATTGGTTACAAATTAGTTCCAGTTTTTGCTGGTTCTTCTTTGAAAAACACTGGTGTTCAAGTTCTCTTGGATGCTGTTATTGATTACTTGCCTTCTCCAAATGATATTGAAGCAATTAAAGGTATTAATCCAGATACTGAGGAAGAAGTTGAGAGAAAACTTATTACAGATGAAAAATTCTGTGGATTAGCTTTCAAAATTCAGACAGATCCTCACGTTGGTAAGCTTACTTACTTCAGAGTTTATTCTGGTGTTTTGAAAGCTGGTAGTTACGTATATAACTCTACTCGAGATAATAAAGAGAGAGTTGGTCGTTTATTGCTTATGCATGCTAACAAGCGTGAAGAGATTCAAGAGGCAAGAGCTGGAGAAATCGTTGCTGTGGTTGGTTTAAAAGAAACCAAAACAGGAGATACTCTTTCTGATGATAAGAATAAGATTGTTTTAGAAGGTATTACCTTTGCAGAACCAGTTATTTCTTTAGCTATCGAACCAAAAACAAAATCTGACCAAGAAAAAATGGGCTTGGCTTTAAATAAACTTTCTGAAGAAGATCCAACTTTCTCAATAAAGGTTGACCATGAAACTGGCCAAACTATTATTGGAGGTATGGGTGAGCTTCATTTAGAGATCATTGTCGATCGTATGAAGAGAGAGTTTAGTGTTGATGCTGATGTCGGTGCTCCTCAAGTTGCTTACAGAGAAACTATTACCAAAGAAGCTAAAGGTGAGGGTAAATACATCAAGCAAACTGGTGGTCGTGGTCAATATGGTCACGTTTTACTTAGAGTTACTCCAAAAGATCGTGGTACAGGCTATGAATTTATTGATGAAATCCGTGGCGGATCTGTTCCTCGTGAATTTATTCAGCCTACAAACAAGGGTATTACAGAATCTTTAGAGAGAGGTTTCTTAGCAGGTTATCCAATGGTTGACCTTTCAGTTGCTCTTTACGATGGTTCTTACCATGATGTTGACTCTAGTGAGTTGTCTTTCAAGATGGCTGGTTCACTAGGTATGCGCGAAGCTATGAAAACTGCAGGTATGGTTTTAATTGAGCCAATTATGAAGCTCGAGGTAACTACACCAGAAGAATTCATGGGTGATGTTATTGGAGATCTGGGAAGTAAAAGAGCTCAAATCCAAGGTACAACCAATAGAGGCAAGGCTGTGATTATTACGGCTCTTGTTCCGTTGGCAGAGATGCAAGGCTATGTTACAATCTTGAGAAGTATGACTCAGGGTCGTGCTAACAGTGTGCTATTACCAAGTCACTATGATGAGGTCCCAAAAAGCATTACTGAAAAAATAGTAGAAGAACGCAAAGGAGCTCGAGTTCGCTAGAGTTTTTTTGCACTTTTAAAAAGTAGTAAAAGAAAATATAAACAAAAAGGAAAAATATGTCTGACGGTTCAAAATTTGTCCGCAACAAACCTCATGTCAATATTGGTACCATTGGTCACGTTGACCACGGTAAAACCACTTTGACCGCTGCTATTACAAATACTTTGGCAGCAAAAGTACCAGGAGATACCAACAAGGCTATGGGTTATCTAGATATTGATAACGCACCTGAAGAGGCAGCTCGTGGTGTTACTATTAACATCTCACACATTGAGTATGAGACTGAAAAGAGACACTATGCTCACATTGATGCTCCAGGTCACGCTGATTACATCAAAAACATGATCACTGGTGCTGCTCAAATGGATGGAGCTATCTTGGTAGTCGCTGCCACTGATGGTCCTATGCCACAAACTCGTGAGCACATCCTCTTGGCAAATCAGGTTAACGTTCCTAAGTTAATCGTTGCTTTGAACAAATGTGACATGGTTGATGATGCAGAACTCTTGGATCTCGTTGAAATGGAGGTTCGTGAACTTTTGAGTAAATACGGTTTCGATGGAGATAACACTCCAGTCGTTCGTGTTTCTGCTCTTAAAGCTTTAGAGGGTGATGCCGCAGCTCAAGATCAAGTTTTAGAACTTATGAATCAAGTTGACTCATACATTCCAGAACCAGTTCGTGAACTCGATAAGCCATTCTTAATGCCTATTGAAGATGTTTTCTCAATCAAAGGTCGTGGAACCGTTGCTACTGGAAGAATAGCTTCTGGTATCGTTAAAGTTGGTGAAGAGATCGAGGTTGTTGGTTTCAAAGACACTTCAAAAACCACTGTTACTGGAGTCGAAATGTTCCGTAAAATGCTCGATGAAGGACAAGCTGGCGATAACGTCGGTATTCTTCTAAGAGGTGTTGGAAAAGATGATATCCAGCGTGGTCAAGTTTTGGCCAAACCAGGTAGCATTACTCCTCATACAGAGTTTGAATCTGAAGTTTATATCCTAAAGAAGGAAGAAGGTGGAAGACACAAGCCTTTCTTTACTGGTTACAAACCTCAGTTCTACATCAGAACAACCGATATTACCGGTGAAATCACTCTCCCAGATGGTGTAGAGATGGTTATGCCTGGTGATAACGCTAAGATGAATGTTAAACTTATCGCTCCAGTTGCTGTGAACGAAGGTTTGAGATTCGCTATCCGTGAAGGTGGAATCACCGTCGGAGCTGGTGCTATTACTAAAGTTACAAAATAACTTTAGGTTAAAACCGAAAATGAAGACCCCGCTGAAAGGCGGGGTTTTTGGTATCTATTTACTAATTATTATTTTTTGATACACTTTGATCCTTATGAAAAACTTTGAAAACAAAGTAGCTAGAGTTGTGGTAGTGAATCCAGATGGCTCAATAATTCTTAATCGTCGTCCTGATTGGAGCAAGCAAGCTCCTAGCAAACTTCAGATTTTAGGAGGTAAGTTTGAGGAAAAAGATTTAACAAGAAAGCATACTGCCCAGAGAGAAGTAAAGGAAGAATTAGGCTTAGATCAATTAATTGGCGAGTTTTTATTTATTGGTGCAAGTGAAAATAATGGATGGGTTACTTTTGCTTTTATATTATTACTAGATGAAAATTATGATGTTAATAGTATGCCAGATCATGAAGAATTTGATTTATTAGATGTTGTACCTCTTGACCAGATAGAATTGAAAATTTCTGCTGATGAGATCGCTTTTGATCATCCAAATATTCTAAGAACAGCTTTGCAGGTCTTATCAGAAAATTTATAATCTATTGATGATTTACCAGATCTCTGATATAATCATCACTCTCGTTCGTAAAGAGAGAAAATGCGATAATTCAAGGCATTTTAATTACACTAAAACTAGAGTAATTAGCCCTGTACATATCGTTATTTTTTAGTTATAATCACGCCCTGTGATTTTAAACCTCTGGTAGACCAGAGAGAAAAAATGTTGGGTTCAAAAATTTGAACCGAATATATAAAAATAGAAAAAATATGGCAAAAAGCACTGGAACAAAAAACGTTTATAAAATTAGAGTTCGACTTAAGTCTTACGACCATCGTGTCGCAGACGAAGCAAGTCGAAAAATTTTGCAAACCGCTTTGTCAACCGGAGCTAAAGTAGTGGGACCCGTCCCATTGCCTACTCACAAGAAATCTTTTACGGTTTTGACTTCACCTCATACCGATAAAAATGCTCAAGAGCATTTTGAAATTAGAACTCATAAAAGATTAATTGAAATAGTC
>Ga0233445_1000543_pt1 | contig 40292 bp, 42 predicted proteins | sample SI_124_October20_5_FD_182779 | JGI IMG/M metagenome (GOLD analysis project Ga0233445, IMG submission 182779) | Seawater microbial communities from Saanich Inlet, British Columbia, Canada - SI_124_October2016_100_MG | ecosystem: Environmental > Aquatic > Marine > Inlet | place: Canada: British...
ACGAATTGGAGATAACTAGATTTGCCATATTTACCTTAGCCGTCTAGGCACATAAGTGAACGCCAAAGCGTTCATAGACCATGAAGCGTTTACCGCAGGGCCTTCGATTCTCATACTTACTGCCCTCGCCGTCCCAAGTGTGGGCATACGTTTCACATCAGTTACGGTCGAAGATGCTTCCGACTCCCACACCATGTCACCATCGGTGGTACCAGCGGAAGTATTAGAACCATCCCAGTCCCAAGTAGCAGTACCCCAAAGAGCGGCACCCTCGCGTCCCGCAACAACCAGATCGAACTCTTTAGAAGCGGTAGCATTATCGTAATCTTTATAAACTTTGATTTTCAAAGTCAAAGAAGCCTCAGCCAACGTGACCATCCGAGGTTTCCCCCACCGCTTTTTAACGACAGGATTTTTCCCCGAAACCCACGAAGTAGTAAAATGCGACTCGATATGGCTTTCCGTAGACCCCAGATACCTATCCGATATGCGGTCATGACCAGCATGCAAGTCAACAACTGAACCCGTATTAGTGACACATCCAGCGAGTAGAGACTCAGTTGAATTCGGTGGACGGAACGTCAACAAAGGCCCAGCGTCAATATCTGTAACAACCCACGCTCCTTGTTTCCCTAAAGAAGGATCGTAGATAAATACTCGTCGAGTGGTTACCAACTCCTCTGTCCAATCCACAGAGACATAGACTTTGTTATCGTGCCAAGCCAACTGGGGAGGGTTAACGAAAGTTATTTTCCCTTCCTCTATGGCTGGTTGAATCTTATCGAAAACCCAAGTGAAGCGTTCTCCATTGTAAAGATGGACACCGCTTTGCGCCGACCAGCAAAACACTCCGTATGGGGTCGAGACGGGAGAGGACAGAGGTATTGAACCCACAGCATTCGATACAGGAACTACCTGAAACGAATCGGAATCGAAACCAAAAACAGCGTAAGTACTGTTTGCCTTATAAACAACTAGTCGATCACCGTGAGCGGCTAGACCCGTAATATAATCACCGTATTCGCCGATGTCTATATCGACGTAATCCGAATTAGCCCACTTTTGTGCATCGTTCAAATTAGACCAACGCAACCGACTTTTGAAACCCGTACCAGACTCGTATGTATTTGCCACCCACACAAAGTTATTCCACACAGCGATATACTGCGCCTGAGGCATATTCAGATCAGTACCATCCGTAGCCGAACCCAAGTCAACGTCGTTGACACCATCCCATTTGAAGGACGGCTTATCGTACGAAACGCCATAGGCCACGTTATTGAACGTCACCCCGTACACTCTCGATCCGTCTGTACGCGCTGTAATGTTTGTTAAATCAGTAAAATCAGTAGACGCGGAATACGAAACGCTTGTTCCATGATTGACGAGTACCTGATGGGTACCGTTATCGGTATGTAACCCCCAAATACCTTTAACGTCGCCACCCAAAGCAGTTGGGTTGCGACGATCCACACCAGAACGCATCGAAACCCCGCCACGCGGGTCAACGGAAACGTTCATTAAATCAGGAGACTCAGAATTAGCAAGATCAAACTGATCTGCCCTGTAATTCAGTCCCCCAGAGAACGTGTTTAAAGTTAAAAGACTAAAGTTACGTGAGGCCATGCGAAGTTACCACCGTATGCCCCCAGTAGAAGCGAAACGTGTTCGCCATCCCCCGAAACGGCTACCTAAGCGCGAATTCAAAATCATTGGTTGAGGAGCAGGAGTGTCAGCAAACCTGCGAGAAATGTTATCCAATTCCAAACCAAATTGTTGCTGGTACTGTTGCGCCATCTGCGGATCCTCTTGCTGCAAATAAACACGAGCCAAACCATAGGTCACGAGAATAGCGTGAAAAGGATCAGGGAGGTCGGGAGTGGTTCCATCACCACTCGTCGCCCCGAAAGCAGACGGTTCCCGCATACAACGGACATAAACCGTTAAGGAACTTGAGTCTGGTGTCGGGTAAAAACGGATTGTATCGTCCCAAGAACTCCACTCGTAAGGTACGCCGCTAGAAGCAGAGTTCAAAGGATACATACTGTCGGCACCATCGCGACCAACGTACTGAAGAACGTGGTCATCGGTGCGGAGAGAAGATATTTCTCGTATCGTAGTCGCACCACCTATGGTGGTAAGAGAGTAATCTGAAGTGCCGTCAACAGTAGTGAAAGTCAACGCTTTTTCGAAAAAAGGCCACCATTTTTCGCTGTAAATAATCGTGTCGTAACCTTGACCCAGCATCGTGTTTAAAACTATGTCGCTAATATCGGATGTATCGATATCGATGACACTACGGATCTGGTCACGCATCTCTTTGATCGTCATCGACATTACATTGCCGCCTGACGGGTATGCCCCACACACAAACTAGTGCCTTTAACAGGCCCAGCCTTGCACGGGGTTCCCTTGTTGGTTGTCGCTAAACAACCCGTAGGTTCAGGAATATCTTCCCAGAGAGAAACACCAGCCACTTGCACAGCGTTCTTCCCGTGTCCATGACGGCTTTGGCCGACAGCCACACCGTTTGATGTACCCGCGAGAACAGCATTTGAATTGTAAGCAACAGCGTTTACTCTGGTCATAAGTTCCTTAGAGGCTCAAGCGGGGGGCAGTTTCTGCTGCCCCCCGCTTAAACTAGTTGGCATTAAGCGTTAGCGATGCCAGTCAATTTGCCCTGACGGGAGCGGTTAGTTACGGTCAAGTTGCCGTAGCACAAGATTTGTGCAAAACGAGCATCTTGGTTTGTAGGCCGCACAAATGGAGTTGGTTTGAACCAAACATCCGAGTGAGCAACAAGACGAATATACTTAGTGTTAAGCATATACATGCTGCCGCTGGTGCAAGAATCATCAAAGGTCACAGGTGCGCCCTTGAATAGTAGATTCTGGAACCCAGCATCAGCAACAGAAGAGTCGCTGTACCGTAGTTGAGGCTGAAGCAATGCTTCGTAAGCCTCGTAACCTGATTGGGTTGTCATAACGATGGTCGGTTGGTCGTTACCAACAGAAACATCGTTGTAAAGGGTTGACATTTGAGCCAAAGTCAAATTGGCAGGTGTACCCGTAGCGGCGGTTTCCGTAGAAGCCCACCACCCGTTACCCGAACCAGCAGGATCAATGCCGCCGACGACACCAGTAGAATCAACAAGTTTGGCGATGCCATCCCAGTCTTTTCCTGAGTTGCCTGTACCGTCACCCCAAAGCATGGTGTTCATGTTTTCGATGATGGTTTCTTCGGTTTGCATGATTTTGCCCTCAAGGAGGTCAATAATCTCTGCTTCGCCATTGTTTTTGGCTTCTTCGATACCAGTAATGGTAACGGTTGCTGCATACTGTTTCCAAACGAATTCAGCAGCAGAAATGCCAGTCTGAGCATCGATATTCAGGTTTTCTGAACCTGCGTACGATGCGGCAGATGAGTTTAGTCCGTAGATGATCGGAGTAACAATTTTTGCACCCCCGCTTACACGCCGAATGGTTTGACCATTGGTAAGCGCGTAAAACAGCGGGCGAGCCGAAAAAATGTTATCCGTCAACTTCGGAACGTAGTTATTAAGCGTGGTTGACAGAATTTCGTCAAAGTTGGAGTTTCCAGCCATGCTAATTTACCTTTCCATAGTTGTTGGTTAAGACTGCTTGATAGCAGCCATGTAAGCATCACGAACCGAAGATATGGCACCAGCAGCACGATCGACACTTCCCGATGCAGTTCCGCCTGTAGGCGACACCACATTGGCAGCACGTTTCTCGTCAATAATTTCAGAATTCCTAGCCTGTTCAGCCATTGAACCGTAGTTCATATGGGTGAAAGCAGCATCTAGATTCCCGATATCGTTTTTCAAGGCGTGAGAGAACAAGGCGTTCTCGTCAATGTCTGTTCCGTACTTGTCTCGTAACCCGTTCAGTTCCTTTTGCAAGTTTTGCTGTCTTAACGCTTTGTTTTGTTCTTCAATGGATGATTCCATACGTCGCAAGCGTGTTTCTTCTGGGTCGAGTTCCTCGTACGGATCTTCCGTGCCGACGTTCCCGTTGCCCATGCTGATCCCAAAAGCGTCACCTAAAGCGGTGATTGCTCCCTGAGGATCGGACTCTAATGCTTGAACGATTGCTTCACCTTGAGCCAATCTTTCGCGTTCACGGCCCAACTCTTGCGTCTTACGGGTGTAATCCGCTTGTCGTTGATAACCGTTTTGAAGTTCATCCAACGAAACCTTTTGTTCTTCACCATCAACTTTGATAGTATAGATTTTGTTGTTTGAGCCTTCTGAAGTGGAAGGGTTACTGGTGTCCAGTCCCGTAGTTTCATTTGTTTCCATTTGGAATCCTTTCGGGTGTTCCTATTAGTAGAGATTTGTGTGTCCCATTACATGTTGGGCAACTCAAGGCCCATCTGGCCTTGCATCTGCGCCATCAACTCTGGCGGAACCCCGCCAGTTGCTTCAAACGCACCTCCGCCGCCCATCGGCGGCGCACCCATTCCCTCCATCGGAGGAGGAGGCATCCCCCCAGCAGCCATCGGATCTTGGGGTGCGCCCTCAGGGCCAGCACCCATTTCAGGTGGTTGTTGCTGCATAATAAACTTCTCAGGGTTCTTTACCCCAAAACCAAACGATAAAACGTGGCGAGCCAACTCAGCGGGATCAATAATTGTTCCCACCAACGGTGCCACAGCATTCATTAAAGAAATCGCTTCCTGCCTACGGGCAGTCTCATTCATCGGCTGGGTAGATCCACCCTCAACGGAGAAATCGAACTCTCCGAGAATGTCGTCCCGTTCGTACGCGACGTAAAACTTTTGGTCATCTTTACCTGTGATTCGAACCATTTGGGCTTGAGTCATGTACTGCTGCATCAATTGGATGACTCGTTGGGCTACCTCGCCTATTGTTAGTTCAATCATCGCGAGTTTGTCAGACGCGCGGGCGTTACCAGCATCAGCAACTATGGCAGCCTCCGTCGCAGTACGACGGATCTCTGGCATAGAACCACGAGCGTACTCAGACACACCCGAAACAGTATTGATATCGCCTTCGATAATGTTCGAATGGTTGTAAATCTCAGGGGCCAATGGCACCTGAGGCATCGGTACAACCACCTCACCCAACGAACGGTTCTCGTCGATAACGGGAACAAACCGCCCATCGTCTTCGGACTCCAAGGCTTCACGGCCTTGGGGGCCGAAGGAGCGTTCGTGGTAAAGGTATTTGCGGGCATACCGTTTACGGTGGTTCATCATTTGCGTCCGAGTTTTATTCAACTCTTCTTGCAAAGATTCGATCGATTCAACATCACCCATCGGGTAGAAAATGTCTGGGATGTCGTAGTTTCGTAGCATCACAAAGGGATGACCATAGTTGTACGGCATCGGAGTTGGATCCAGAAGGTAGTCTTCTCCGTTTTCAGCGCATACAGACAGGGTATTAGCCTCAAGGTCGTAGTATTCGAAGATCGTTACTCTGTCTGTTAGGTCAGAGTACTGGTCGCGCTCATGGTCGTTTTCCCACCGTACTTTTAGTCCAGCGTCGGGCTTCAAAGCCTGACGCACACCTTGGCGGAAGCGTTTGTCTCGCTTAACTTCGGAAAGGGGTTTAACGATTCGTTGCGCTATCCATCGCGCGTCTTCCATGCAGGTCGCTTCAGGGTCGATGAGGATATCGAAAGGAGAGATGCGTTCCACGAATGCTTGATCTTCAAGAATGTGGCGGGTTGTGGAAGGGATGCCACCTAGAATGTCGTCGTCTGTTGGCAGTTCCCCTGCCATTTGCGGGTTTTCGGCTCCAAATACAGACACTTCGTCGCGTTGCTTCGCGTACTCTTTGTCCAATTCTGTTTCTGAAAGGGCGCGTTCCTCTTCAACGAACTTCCAACCGACTTTTAGCCACCCATGACCAAGGATAATGAAATCTTTAACAGCACGACGGAAAGGTTTACGGTAATCGTGGTGTCGCCACAAGTAGTTGACGACGGCTTCGACAAACATCGCCCGTTCAACGTCGTCTTCACGGTTGGGGGTGATGGTAATCTTCGGGTGGTTGACAGCCACCGAAGGGGCGATCACATTTACTGTAGAGAAAGCAAGGTTTACGGAAATGCGGTCTGTCGTTTGATCGCCAGCGGTATCCCAATACGTTTTGCCACGGTACAGGTCTATCATCCGTTGCCATTTAGCGTCGTAACCCTCGTCTGTGCGCCAACGCAACGCAAGATCAAGGCGGTCACGCGTTTTAGCGTACCGCTCTGATTTAGTTTCTTTTGCCATTGTTTACGACCAAGGTTTCTCGACAGGGACAGGATCCATGCCGTTTGCTTTCGCTTCTGTAACGATTTTATCGGCGCGTTCCCGCATGGAAAGGTTTTGTTCGTCTTTCGGTAGCAAAGCCTTAGCGACTTCGCCGTTGTGTACCTTTACCGACCGTACTTTGTTACTGAATTCCCAACGGGAGAGCAACTCTTCGTCCGATAATGGGCCACGTAACTTTAATACGCGCACCTTGAACTCTTCGAAAGAAGCGTCAGGCGGGAAAACCGCCATAATTAAGGCTGCTTAGAAGCAGGCTCAACCTTGCCACCCAAACCATGCTGGTTTTTAGGAGTCTGGCGCGGGCGGGTAGAAGCACCCTTAGCACCTGACACAGCATGATCGGATCCACCAGCACCGAGGGTCGCTTTTTGCGAACCTCCTGGGCGAGCAGGGCCGTTAGAAAGCATCGAAGTTTTGCCCAAAATGGGTTTCGCTCCAGCACCAACATCGTTGTATTTAGCCATTCGGCCTATTGCCATAGGATTATTCCTTTGTAAATTGTCCTAACAAGACTGTCAGGCTGTCCCACGGCCAAGATTAGTGCCGATTTTGTCGGAACCACCTTTGCCGATCGAAGGTATCTGCCGTACCCACCAATCGAAAGTCCAGTCGTCGCTCTGCTCCTCCACATACTCAGGGATGTAAGCGTACTTCCTCATTTGGTTAGCCAAAGCGAGAGACATCACACGGTCGTCGTAAGGCGACCCAGACATTCCACCATTCGAGTTTCGGGTGTAAGTTCTTAATTCCGCTAGCGTGTTATTGCAATGCAACACCAGTTCGTCGTTTTTTAACGCCTTTGAAAGTTCATCAATCATCAGCGGTTTCGACGTTCGAGTAGTTTTCCACCCAAACTCAGGAGAAATCTTTTGACTATTAGCGTTCAACGACCGCTTACGAAAGAGATTAGGGTACCCGAGTTGACGGAGTTGCACAATCGTAGTCAACCCGTGGTTGTTGGACTCCACGCAACACAAAGCGTTCCCATACCAGATACCCAGTCGGTACACTTCGTGCGCTAGTTCATCAGGGGGTATGCGGCCATGCCAAATAGCGACCTGCTCCCCTGCCTTAACATCGACAACCTGTACACAAGAATAGTCGCCGTGACCAAGACCTTCTGCGGTATCGACACCAAGCACGTACCCTGACCATCTTTGTGGTTCTTCCCAAACAGTTAGCATCTGAACTCTAAAACATTCGTTTGTATCTCATGTAAATAGCCGACCACACCCTGTCGAACATGCACACGCATATCATCGAGAACGTCAAGATCAAATACAGGGTTACCAGAGCGAACAAATGCCTCTTCGGGACTCGACGGATACTCCTGTGCGAGTTGCCACGGCAACATCGAATCTTTTTTTCCTTCATACCACGCCTCATCTCGATCCCCAGTAGCCGACCAAGGGAAAAACATCGGATCGAACTTGTTGTTCCCAGTTGAAGCCCCAGTCCACAGGTTATGGAAAAAGTTACCAGACCCATTCGCCGTAGACAAACCAATAATACGTCCACCAACATCCGCCACAGGCTCAATAGAAGCCCACGCCTCCTCAGGATTAGGCAAAAACGCCCATTCATCGACAACAATCAGCGTAGCCGACTCGCCACGGGCAGGATCCGATGCCGAAGGCATCGAAGTTATTGACGAACCATTAGAAAAACCCATACGTTGTTGATGCTCCATCAACGACTTAGGGCCACGATCCAACATCCAATCAGGTAAGTGTTTAAACCCGTACTTTGTTTTACGCAACAAAAGAACCGCTTCCCGCTCTGTACGCGACAAATCAATAATGTTTTGATCGGGTCTAAAAAACGCCAACCAGAACTGATGAGCCGAAACCAGCGTAGTCCAACCAATCTGCCGAGCCTTCAACGTCAACGAATAGCGGTTATCAGCCCAACGAACCAACGCTTCCTTCTGTGCAGCCCGTAAATCAAACAGGATGCGCCCATGAGCAGGATGAGCGATATGCCAATATCGCTCCAAAAAATATTTTTCAGAAGCAACACACCGTCGCCACTCAGCCTCTTGCCGTAACTCAGCCAGTCTACTCATCTATTCATCGTCAAACTGGTCAGCCCACCAAGACCACGACCAACGCTCACAGCACTCCTCACACATACAAGGCGGAGGCGGATACTCAACCACCTTCGATCAACCTCAAATGAGAAACCTGCTCAGACAACTCATCAGCCAACTCCCCGTCAGACAACCCAGCAACCTCACGCTCATCATCAACAACCACAGTCCGCTTAGGAGTAAACTTATCGATATACTGTAGATACAACGAAGCAGCCTTCACATCGCCATCCGAAGCGCGCGCCCAAAGAGCGTCTACTACGCTCTGAACCCTTTCAGGGTTTATGTTTAATTCAGCGGCGCGCTTATCCCACTCTTTTACGAAGCGTGGGTCGCGTTTGATCCGCCGTATCGAGTCGGGGTGAACGTCATTGAGGTTTGCCCATTCGTATTGGGTACGGGGATCTCTTTCGGCTCCCATGAGGAGCCAGTCGAGTAGTGCTTTCCAGTTGGTTGGCATGACTTTGAGTCCTGTGTCTGGGTCTGTTGCCCAGCCTTTGCCGCCGCCGTTTGTTCCACCCATTATTGCTCCTGTCTGCGTGTGGTTTCCTCTATAGGTACAGGTGTCCCAAACGAACAGGAGTTTTGTTACGATTGTGTTACAGAGTGGGAGAAAGTGCTTGTTTTCGTGGGACAAAGCAGCCTTTAAAGAGAGGAAGAGGGGGGTACTTAGTAAACATGATACATCCATCAAGGATGGATCATGGTACTAAGAACAAACCAAGCACCTTTACGCATACAGGCACCAAGTAAATAAATACTTAACGCCCTGTCCTTTGATATCTATACATAGTAAACGCGCGCGCCCCCCACCCCCCCCTATGGGGGGGTGGGGATGGTGGTTCGCCGAGTGTACTCAGTACAGTACTGTACTGAGTACTTGTTGGCCGACTTTTCCCCCAATTTACAATCATCGAAGATGATTACACGCCCGCACATAGAACCATCTCCGATGGTTCCACACGAACTGCCGAAGGCAGCAGCAACTGATCATCGTTGACCCCTTTAGGGGTCAGTTGTTTTGGCTGGCTGGCTGGCTGGAAGGTACTAAGTATTTACTTAGTACCTTCCAAATTTTTGGGGGGCTTTTGGTTTGGTAATCTTGACGCTTACAGCGTCAAGATTACCATTGTCTCCCCCTAAAGGGGGAGGTTTATTTGGTATCTCAAATCCCCAAAGGGATTTGAGATACCAAGGGTTTTGTCGGCGATTTTGGTTCATCAACCACTTCTCTAAAGAGAAGTGGTTGATGGTTGGTTCTCCCCATTCTCTAAAGAGAATGGGGAGAACCATAGTTTACTCTCCCTTCCCCCCTTCTCTGAAGAGAAGGGGGGAAGGGAGAGTAGTACTTCTCCTTGGATTTTAAATGGAAGAACGAAGTGATTCCATTTAAAATACAAGGAGAAGAAACATGGAAAATTCAGCAGCAATCATCGAGGCTTTGCAAAAAGTCATCTCGTTAATTGAACCTTCGGTTCAAGTCGTGGAGTCTTCGACTCCAACTGTTAAGTCGGAGCCTTCGGCTCCAGTTGTGAATCTTACCGAAGTTCCTTCGGTAGTCGAAGTGACATCTTCGATGTCAAAGGATTCCAAAGCGGCAGCCAAGGCTGCCAAGTCAGAAGCCAATAAGGCTTTGAATCGGAAAATCAACGCTGCCTTGGCAGTAGCCACAAAGTCAGCCAAGGCTGACGACCTTGACAAAGTTGTATCTTCGATACAAAAGGCATTGAAAATGACTCCAGCCCATTGGGATTCAACAATCCTTCGGATTGTGAAGAAAGCAGACTCCCTTGGAGTCACGGTTTCCTAAGGGAAACCTTGGCGGGGAGTTTTACTCCCCGCTTGTCTGCCTGTGTCCCCATTCCCTTCGGGAATGGGGATTACACGGGGTCTTGATCTTTGAATAAATACACACACATGGAGGTATGTGCATGGGTAAGTTGAGTGCGTTGAGTATGTTAGGTGTGTCTGAAGCGGAAATTTCCGTGATGTATGTTAAGCACCATCCTGAGCGTTATACGCTTGGCAAAGTAGAGTTGCTACGTATGTTAGGCATGAATGCAGGTAAGTTCCTCGATTGGGAGGACACTACAGACGGTAAGGAAATGGCTCAGATACGTAAGCCACGGGTTACCGCACCTGTTAGCGAGTTGGATTACCCTGTCTATGGCATAGCCAAGGGAGCCATGAAGTATTGGCCTCACGGGTTGGACGGGGAATGCGTGTTGGTGGCATGACTTTATGCGGTTGGCTTATTACCTCTTTACCCCCCTTTCTTTAGAAAGGGGGTAAAGAGGTATTATGAAAAATTATTTTAATTATGACACAACGCCTAAGGGAGGCAAAATGGAAAACAAATCAGATAATCTCGTGTTTCGGGTGACGTTGCGAGGTCTAAACTTCGCTGTTGCACAACTCGTGCATGAGGTTGACCATGACACATCGAACAAGGAACTCGTAGAGTTCGCCATGATTGAACTCCAGCGCAAGGGGTGGGCAACCATTCAGAAGGAGACAGAGACGGTGTGCGTTGAACAACAGTTTGATTATCCAGTAGCGTTATAAACAGGGGCAGCGACCCTGTGTGTGTAAATAAAAATTTCGCGGCTTCGCCGCGTTTAGGTATGTGTTATCGCATACAAGGAGGTTAGGTATGGTGTTAGGTGCGCGCAGAGAGAAGACTTGGGCGTTTGTTGTGTTGGGCATGAAGGTGTTTGTGTTCCAACCTGATGGGTGTGAGGATCATGTTGGGATTATCGAGGAGGACGGCATGGTTGCGTACATCGGTAGGTATGGGTCGTTGTCTCAGGCTATTAGCGGGTCTGTGGTTGCGGTTGGTCGGTTACAGGGTGGCGCGTTGCATCATCCTGATTCGTTTACTATCAGTCAGGGGTGTTGAGCATGGGTACAAGAAAAGACCCTATGGTTCCTAATAGGTGGGGGATAAATTGTATTGGCGATGAGGGCATGGTTCACGCTGAGTTTCAGTACATGCATAAGGGGCAGCAGTTCCATGAGGATTTGTGTCACCCGTTGTATGCGCGTGATGAGCCTGACAAAGTTATTGCTCATGGTGTGGGTGGTAAGAGTTGGGAAGATAGGTTGATCCATCTTTTAGGGGTCTGGTTGCGTTACAGGGGGACTGGTTTCTTCTTCGTGGGGTCAGAGAAGTATAAGGTTGTGCGTGTTGATGAGGTTTGTCAATGCGAGTAGAGTATCCCTCTTTCCCCCCCTTTCTTTAGAAAGGGGGGAAAGAGGGAATAGCAAATTGTTAATTGTTAATACACGAACACATGGAGGTTAAGTATGTTGTTGAAAGATAGTTTATACATAGGTGAAGGGCCAGCAGATGAGGCGTGTCCTCAGGTTGGCGATGAAGATTACACGACAGAGGGGCGGCGTTATGCGTCTCGATACATTATGCAGATTCGTCGTGCGTATGGCAAAGAGCCTGCTAATGGACGTTTGTGGGTTAAGAGTAATCCACACGATTTCGGTTCCTATTACACGGTTGAGTATGATTATGTGTGGGAAACTGATGGCAGCGGGATGACCGTTGCCGAAGCGTATGGGTATGACGTTGAGGGTGACACCTTGAAAGCGTTGCGCCGATGGGATCGGTTTGACAAAGCCAATGAGGCTGTTGAACCCGATAAAGAAGCCATTTACGAAGAGGTAATGGCTGATTATAAGAAAGCAAACTATAGCACGGAGGTGCGGTAATGAGTAACGTAAGGGTTAATGTTAATGCTGTTGAAATGGATGCGTCCATTGACGGCGAAGAAATTTGGGAGTCGGTCTTTGAACAGGTCGGCGACGTTGTGAAGGAATCCGCTTGGGATGCGGTTTCTGAGCAGGTGCGTGAAACCATCGGGGATGAGGCTTGGGCAATTGTTGCTCCGCATGTGCGGGAAACAACTGCTGAAGCAGCCACGAACATAGTGCGGGAAGAGGCTTGGGATGTTGTTTCTGGGCAGGTGAAAGAAATGATCGGGGAAGAGGCTTGGGATGCGGTTTCGTATTCTGTTGAGTCTTTCTGCGATGATTACATTCCGAACTGTGTTGCAGATGCTGTGGACGATGCCCACGATGATCAAAACATTAGTGAGGTGATTACTAGCCTGTTGGGTGACTTTAATCGCACTTCTCGTTTTGGTTTATGTTCCCTTGGGGAAGCGTTTCAGGATGCGGTTGAGACAGCGACAAGCAACATTGCGAAGAACAAGGGTGCATCTGAGGAAGAAACTGACCCTGTTGCCCCTTCGTATAGAACTGCGATAGAAGTGCTTGAACGACGCATGGCACGGTTGGAAACCTTGCTACGTCGTTTCGGTGAAGATGTAGATGACCAAATGGGTACTAACGCTCATCCACAAGTTGTATCTACGGAGCCGTTCTAATGGAGAAACACGTGTTTGAGATGGCCGTTAAGTATAGCGAGTCGTTCACGGTAGAGGCAGAGGGGATCGACGACGCATGGGAAAAAGCCATGTGGCAGTCGATCCCACCTGTACCTGAATTGGCAGACACGGAGTTGCATTATGTGGGTGTCTCATCCGCAATCTCCGTGTTTGTTCAGGCCACGTGTGCTTCTTGCGCTGAGATAGACACAGTTGAGGTAGATGCGGAAATGTATGAGAAGTGGCTGCGTAAGTTGCTTTCCGTTCAGGATGCGTTTCCCCAACTGTCTGCGGCAGAGCGTGAGACTCTGATCGGCAGCAAAGGGTATTACCTATGCAACAAGTGCTGGTCGAAAGAGTTTGGTGATGATGATGACGCGTAAACACTTTGAACTAATCGCCATGATCCTCAAGAACGCTATGGAAAGCGACGAGGATGTGCGTTGGATCGCTAAAGAGTTCGCATACAGGCTTAGGTTTGAGAACGATTACTTCAAGCCTGATGTGTTTCTCGAAGCGTGTGGCTTCGGGTCGGAGGTTTCGGCATGATCGTCTTTGGTTATGTTTGGACAGGAGTAATGGCAATGTTTATCATCGTGTGCCTTGGGTACGGGGTGGTGACTATTGCTAAAGATGTCGCCGTTTATAGGCGATTGGTAAATAAAAAACGTGGTAGCGTTAAGTGCGCTCCATACAATTGGGAGGAAGAAAATGAATAGAACACAAGTGAATAACGTGGCTCCAAAGACACATAATTGGTTGGTCACGGCTACACAGTCTCCGCATGGCGGAGCAGTAGCACCAATAAATACAAGTAAGCGTGTACAAGATGTAGCGGGGTTGGCTGACGCTGACTTTGGTATCACCTATTACGATTCAGGTTACTTCAATGAAGCGACTATGGATTTCGAGGTTCCTACTTATGATCGCGGTGACTTTAAGGGTCAGGCGAAGGATCAGTACATTGTGCGTACAGACACTCAACAGATGTTGGGCAACCATTCAGGGAAGTACCCTGATCGTGAAGGTTACAACCACGTGTTTAACACGTTGGAAGAGTTGTTTCCTGAGAGTTGCGAATCTGTGACCGTTTACGGTCATGGAGAGCGTCTTGTTGTCGAACAGGTGTTGGATGACCCTATCGACTTGGGTGGTGGTGACACTATCCAGCCGTTTATTTACACTCGTATGTCTTTGAATGGGACTTGGAAAACGGAAGTCATTCCGATCCAGCGTCGAATTTCATGTGAAAACATGTTAGGGCATAAGGGTTCAATCGTTGGGGTTAAAGCCACACGAAACCATGACAACATCTTGACGATGCGTTCAGATGTGTTGGAACAATCCATGTATCAAGCGAGAGAACTTGCTCTGTTCGCAGAGGAATTAAGCATGTATGATGCAGATAGAGCGATGTTTCAACGTATGTTGGATGAGATCATCCCGTTGCCCGAGGAAGATGCGTCGTCTCGTTTGCAGACTTCGATTGCTCGTAAGCGAGGGTCGGTTGTTAATGCATGGAACGAAGAGATGAGTCGCTTCGGTACACAAAAGTGGGGTATGCCTACTGGTTCCTTATGGTTAGCGTTTAATGCTTTCCAAGGAGCGGAACAGCATCGAATAAATCAGGGTTACAAGTCCACGGAAGAGTCTTCGCAGAAAGCGTTGGCTAAGTCGTTGGATGGGAAAACCCCGATTGCTGATGCAGCAGAACAATACTTGCGTGAGTTAGTATCCATCTAGTAGACTGGGGGCAGGCCGTTGAGCCTGCTCCCATCAAGTTCCCTCCGCTTGTTGGTCGAGCGGTTCAACATGGTGCGGGGAGGTTTATCCTCCTCGCACCCCTTTTTAAGGAGGATAGGTATGCCAAAGGGATACAAACCAAAACATTTAATCAAACACGGTTTACAGGCTTACCAACAAGGTTGGTGCCATTGTGTTAAGTGCCTTCAGGCACAGAAAGATTTCGCTGCAAAGCGGGAGGAGAAGCGCAGACCGAAACCAATGGACATTCGGACTGCGTTGAAAGGTAAAACGCCAGAGACAATGACATTAGAAGAGCATAGGAGAGCGCGTGGTTAAGGAAGAAAAAAACAAAACTCGCCACATGGTTAAGTGTGTTGCTTGCGGCTGGTTCATGGGCAAAAAAGCCTTAGTATCCAGCGATAAGCATTGCCTTAATTGTGGCGCAAACATGGAATACAAATAGGAGCATTATGTGGGTAGTAACAGAGGACGGCTTTTTCTCAGCCGTGAAAGATAAATACGATGAGCGTCAACAGCGAATGATTGTTCGGGCAAGAGATACCCGTTCATTAGAGTTGCTGTTGCAGCGCATCGGCGATGCCGATGGGGAGATCGACTCCCATTCGGGAACCGATTACAAGCATCGGGTGTGGATAGACAACGAGCAATGGGTTAAGTACCTTGTGGATGTAGGTGAAAGCATCGACTATCCGAACTTCAAGTCTGCGGTAGGTAGATTTTGGGGCGACGATTTTGGTGACACTCCTTACGGCAGGGCAGTTATCCAAGAGCGTAAAGACTCTTTGATGCTCGTGTGGTCAGTTCTTTACGATGGTTGGCCTGATGCCAACCCGCATAAAGACCTGAAAATGGCTGAAGCGCGTTCACATAGGGGTTTGGCAAAAGCCAAAGCAGAAAAACAAAGACAAGCAGAAATGGAAGGTAGCAAATAATGGCTCAGATACTGGAAAGTATGCCGCCTACAAACAAGGGGCGAAATGCAAGAAAATACCCGTGGGATACGTGGCTTGATGGCCGTGTATGGTTGTTGAAACAGGGAGAAGATTTCCATACGAAATCTTTGGTATCGTTTAGAACCAACTTATACCGTAACGCTGCGACGATGGGGTTAAGGGTACGGACATCGCTCATCACGGCTGACGCTTCGATTGCGTTACAGGCTTTCCCGATGAACATGGACTATCACGACTTCGTTATCGACGGGGGCGAAGATCCGCGACCGATAATTAAGATGAATCACACGGAACTGTAACAATTGTAACAGGATTGTAACAAAAGACATCCGATTGTAACCTGCATGTAGAATTTTGCAGAGTAAGGTCGAGGGGTACTTAGTCACGCCCCCCTCCTCCTCAAAGAGGAGGGGGGCGGTACTAGGCATTAACGAACAGGAGAAAAAAATGCACTACCCGATACACAAAGACGCTGATGGCAGGTGGGTTCACACTTGGGTTCGGCAGTCCAGCATTAAAACGTCAGACATGTGCTTGGAGAGATTCAGGAATGACATTTGGTCTGTACGCGAAGAACCCGTGAAGGATGCTGCCACCTTAGGGACGGCATGCCATTCTGCTGCGGAAGATGTGTTGAATGCGAAGATTGACGGAGTGACAGAGATGTCGCTCGAAGACGCACAGTCGGCGTTCCTGTACTGGTGGGAGGACGCTATCCCAACGATAGACGTATGGGCTTCTTACTCGATTGAGACGGCCACCGCGGTCGGTTTGGCCAAGGTTAAATCATGGTACGACGAGGTTTACCCTGAGTTGCGTCCGATCGAAGTCGAGAAAGACTTCGACGTTCTCTTGCATGAGGACGAAGAACGAGTAGTTCGCATACGAGGAACCATCGACCTTGTTGAGAAGGATCGCTTGTGGGACTGGAAGTTCCCAAAGAACGATTACACCCGTAACGCTTGGCAATACGAGCGTTGGGATGTCCAGAGTATCGCTTACTGCTATGCTATGGGAATCGAAAACTTCAGTTATGCGATCATGCACCCGAAGGGTGTGGGGCGTATGAATCTAGTTCGTGACGAACGCCACTTTGAGTGGCTTCGTCAAAAGGTCTTAGGCATCTGCCATTACGTTGAGGCTCAACCACCCGCTCCGTGGGTGATGGGTGATGACGGATGGTGGTGTTCTGAGAAATGGTGTGCCAACTGGCATGCTTGTAAGGGAGCCACAATGGAAGGAAATCATAATGGCATTTAAACCCATGAGTCCGCAAGAGCGGGCTTCAATCGAAGCACAGGTGCTTCTTAAAGCAGGAACTGAACTTGCTATCGCAGAAATTGCGAATGGTGAGGGAGGGGTCGCAGTCACAATGGCTGTCGAAAACGCAAAAGCATTAGCGGCTGCGTTGCCTGCTTTGAAAGCGAGCCTCGTTGAAGGCGTTGTCCAAGAGGCAACCGAAACAGCGGTGTCTACGCTTAAAGAAGCATTCCCTGAAGCGGTAGCGGTACAAGCCGCTGCCCCGCGTACTTACGCTAAGGGACAATCTATGTACATAGATGATGACGAGTACACACTCGTTCAACGGTTATTCATGGCCGAACGATCCAACGGAATTGCTTACGCATCCAAGGATTCATTCTTCATGGATAATCAAGCGGTACGTAAGATGTTTGCGGCTGGCAGTCGGCAGTTCCCTGCTGATTACTGGGCTGAAGCAATGCGTGGCCGAGACATCCCCGTTACCAAAAATGGTAAATGCGGTTTAGGTGACTTCAAGATTAAGAAAGGCGTATCCCTCGATGAAGCGGGCGTACCCTTCCTTGCCCAAGGAGAAGGCAACCATCCTGTCGCTAATAAGAGCGGCTATTACGGTGGGCTTGTAAACAACACTACATTCAACTGGGGCGATCGGCCAGAGCCGATTGATCCTCAGGGATGGTTAAACCAAGTCAATGCCTGAACGGCTTGACCTAGAGGCTGCCAAGCGTCTAGTGGGGCGGGGTGTTTCCGATAAGGAAACCCCCGCCCCCGCGGGTTCTGCGGAAAGTATCTCCGCAGGTGACCTGAAACGCTTGTTCACGCCCAAACGTGACCAGATACAACGTATGCGCCATGACCTTCGCGTAGGAGGTGAATGGCGGTTCGGGATACGTGCTTTTGATGATGCTACATTAGGTGGAGCGCGGCCAGGACAGTTAGTTACCCTTATTGGTAAAACGCATACAGGTAAAACAATGCTAGGCATGAACCTAGTGGCAAAAAACAGAGGCCATCGAACCCTATGGGTCAGTCCTGACGAAACCGAAACGATGTTTTGGGGACGTTACGCTGCGATGCGCCTTGAGATAGGTCAGAAAGATTGGGTGCATAGGCTCATTCGAGAAGATGAACTAGCGTGGACACGTACCAGCGAAATCATCGAAAGCGAATCGAACCTGCATTTTGAATCTACAGGGATGTCTGTAGATGACCTTGATAAGGCGATGAGGATCGCTTCCACAGAGTTGTGGAATGGCGAACGTCCTCACGTGTTAGTTTATGATTACCTTGAATTGATTCGCGGTGGAGGCTCTGGTGACGCTGCAAGTGTCCAAGCCAAAATCGAATCGTTCAAACAGTTGATCTCTGACTGGCGTGTTATCGGGGTAGTTCTTCACCAATCAGGTCGAGGGGCTGGCACACGAGGCCAAGCAGGAGGAATCGACTCAGGTCGGTTTGCTTCAACCAGCGAAAGCCACTTCGTGTTAGAAACTTGGAGACGTTGGGACGACACCAACCTTGAAGAAGAGGTACGTCGCGCTTATGAAAACGAAATTAGTGTAGGCTTATGGAAGAACAAAGCAGGCGAAGGCCAAAAAGCAGAGGTGAACTTGACAATTCATCCCAGCGGTCGGCTATTAGAAGCAGGCATCAGATGGGAGCAGGTGACTTTCAATGTCGAACCCGATGAAGAATCTTTTTGAAGGTTTCGCGTGGGCACACGGAACTGACGAAGGTGGATGCAAGTGGGCGGAAGTAACAGACGACCTATTTGGTAGACACATCCAAGGAACCGAAATGATCGGGATCTACCCGATGGTTTACGACCCTGAGGAAGAAACCGTTGGTCAGGGTGGTTACACAAAAGACCCGAAAGGGAGACGGTATTACGAGTCAATGAACCCTGACCTGTGGAAATGTCTTTGGGGAGCCATCGACATAGACGAGGGCAACGACTCGATGATCCACGCAGAAAACGCTTCGATCATCCTTGAGGCGATGGGTGTTACCGCATGGGTAGAACTATCCCGAAGCAAAGGCTGTCACGTTTGGGTGTTCATGGAAGATTGGGTTTCGCCAACGACCATGCGCCAAGCGTTAACGGCAGCCTTGCAGTTGGGTAAGGTTCCTTACGATGCTGTTTATCCAAAGCAAGAGTCCCTAGACGGGCCTCCAGGAAACTACATGAGATTACCTTACGGGGGGAAACGCCCCAAAGGTCGCCAAGAAGTTTACCTAGATGGCTATCCGATGGAATACCACGACTTCGTTATCGAAGCCGAACGCACCCGTGTTACCTTAGATGCGTTGGAGGAAGCAGCAGGATTCTACGAAGAGCCTGTATCTAATCTTCCCCCTGTACGCGAGTACTCTAAGGAACCGTTGATGAAAGTCGACGGGATGCGGTTGCGAGGAGTGGCTAAACGGATGTACGAGAATGGCCCCGTTTCTTACTACACGGAAAATGAAGGCGCAGGGCGAGGTCGGCACGGTTTCTTAAACCGTTTCGCCCGAGCCATGTGGGAAGCAGGCTACGATAATTCTGCTATCCTTAGGTGGACGCAAGACCTAGACTCCAAGTTGGGGTCATGGTGGGAAGAAGGGCCGAAATTTGAAGGACGAAGAGATGCCGACAGACAACTCCGACACCTCATCGAAGCAGCGAGAACACAAGCCACCATCAGGTGACGACAGTTTCTCGTTCGTTGTACAGGGGCGACCTAGACCGAAAGGTCGTCCCCGCATGTCGCGAGGCGGGAGGGTTTACACCCCTGCTGAAACGGTTAACGCAGAAAAAGCGTACATAACCGCAGTAGGAGAAGACCCTCCCGTCTTCGACGGCCCCGTGTCTATCGAATTGACTTTCGACAATGACGGTACGCTAGTAAAAGTAACCCCAGCCGAAGGTTGGGTATCTCCTCTACGGGGAGACATCGACAACTACTGCAAACTCGCCTTAGACGGTTTGCAAAGAGCAGGAGTCATCATGAATGACAAGCAAGTTGTTTACATGAGTGCGGTGAAAATGTGACCTTTTCGGAACAGTCGTTTACCAAACGCTTACAAACAATGGGCGACATAGCAGAGCGCGCCTTTGAAGAGCGTTACGACCAAAATTTTTGCCGCTACGGGCTTAACCGTCCCTCTATAAACATGGCGATGCTACCGCCGCACCTCAGGTACACCCCTGACTATTTGACATCTCAGGCATTAGTGGAGGTTCAAGGGTTAGGTAGTGACCAGATTTTGAAAGTGAAACTAGACAAATACGAGTCGCTGAAATGGTGGAACAAAACTCACCCTGTGGTTCTATTTGTTTACGATTCATCAAATGATCGGTGCGCCGCATTGCCTTTCACTAGGTTGCGTGGCTTATTTAAAAACGCGGAAATAGATTCCTTCCCAGAGGGAAAAGAATACTACGCCGTTCCAGCCGCACTAATATGGACGGATGAGTAGACGCGAAAGTTCACGCGATCCGATTGGAGCCTTATGGCTCTTTGACCAATCGAGTCCGATATCCCAAAATCAGCCTGACACAATAATACAGGCAGTACAGGAATCGGCACCACACATTGAACCGCCGACATCGGCAGAAGAAAAATCAGTATTACACGAAATCCTTATGGATTCGATCGATGCGTTAGGAGACATAGAAATATGGATTCTAAACGCATTGGTGTACGAAAAAATGAGTCTACGGGAGGTTGAATACGTGCTAGGAATACCAAAAACAACTGTCGCTCGTAAGCGCGACAAGATCTTCTCGAAACTACGAGAGGCATTACAAACCAACAAACAAGTAACGGAGTATTTAAATGGAAAAAACACATACGGAACCAAGGATCATCCCGAAAACATGGGACGATGCGATAGGAATAATAGCGGGGAAGATTGATTATAAACGAGCATTAGGTGTGCAGCACCCAATGATCGGAGATTACGAACTACAAATCCCTGTAATACGAATGGCATACGATAACTTCGCAGGCCAATACTACGGAGCAGAACCACCAGAACACGTGGCAGCCGACTGGTTCACGGCTATGGGAATAATCGCCCTAGACACAGCAGGCACCTTTGGGTACGAAATGGAGACAGCAGAATCTTTGCTGCCCCTGTTGCGTTCCAAAATGGACGACTACGGGTACGAAAACATTGCTCGTTTTGGTTTAGACGGAATACTGGTGCGTATGCACGACAAAATTGCTCGCCTAGAAAACCTTGTAGGTAAAAAAGGGCCACGCAACGAAAGCGTGGCAGACACTCTGGCCGATCTGATCGGTTACAGCATGATCGGGTGGTTAGACACGATGGGATTATGGACGCTGCCTCTTAAAGGCAGCGACCTACTCAACTAAGAGTACGGAGTTTCTTCGCTCATCGGGTCAGTAGCGCGCATGATTAGTTCGCTAATCGTAGCGAATACGTAATTATGTATAGGGCTATGATTGAAATCGCCCTTATCGGACTCAGCAGCAAACGCCATAGCGTGTTCAAAAGGCAACACAATCAACAACCCAAGGTCGCCTTCGACCCATACGGCGTGAGAACCATCATCGACGTTAAGAACGTCAGAGCGTTCAAGCAGGTTCTCGCGAATCTCTTCAGCGATTTTTTCGCCATCGCTCTCTAGCCACTCTTGGAACTCTTCGTCGAGGTTCGACATAACTATCCGCGAAAAGCATCCACAGGGTTACGCATTAGCAAACCGCCAATAAAGGTTATAGCGGCTTCACCAGCGATAGATCCCGTAATTGCAAGAACTACGACACCAAGAAGAGCAGCAACGCTCAAAATTTGACTTTGGTATTCTCTTAAACTGTCCACAAGTAACTCCATGTAGTAGGGCCAACGATGCCGTCAACCTTGATTGGATAATTTTTTTGAAAACGCTTAACAGCCAAACGGGTTTTCCGCCCGAATTTACCATCAACAACAAGGTTTGCACCAAAATCGTTTAAGCGTTCCTGAATCATCGACACGTATTTACCTGAAGAACCACGCCTTAACGGGTTCTTCGCAAGTAACGAACCGATATCTTCTAAGTATTCAGCGATTTTGTCCCAATCAACGTCCGAAGGATTGTCCTTCGGGAACAACATCCCACCTTTTACCCAATCAGACAAAGTATCCGCAGGGCAATACGTGTTAGCGAAATCACGGTGAACCTTAACCCACAGATGCTCTCCATAGGTATCCCGCATTGCAGCAACGACCTTAGCGATCGAACGTTTGCCCATATCGGTAAGATTATCACCTGAACCGATATACGAAATGGAAACAGTATTTCCGTTATGTCTCTTCGTGGCAGCACCCTGCATCCAGCCGCGGCCTTCAAAAACTTCACCCGTCACACCAGAAACCAACCAATTGTACGCGATCGACCGCCAGCCACGAGTCATCACATGGTACCTGTCGTGCTGTCTGACACGTTCATGCGGGTCAGACGCACTTCCAGTCGTATGATGTACCACAATGCCCACAACGGGCTTCCTGAACGCGTACAGAGGTTTCCCTGAGTTAAGTGCGCCCCATGAATTTCTTTTAATGTATTCCATAAGCCTACCTTACTGCTCTTTTTGCGCTTCGCGCACCAATTGGTTCATATCGTTGATTTCTTCCCGCTCAGTCCAGAACTTAGAGCGGTAAGCCGCTTCCTGCTCTGCTTTGGTATTGGTTCTCAAACCAAGACCAAACAAGAAACTCATCCACGTTGAGAGCGTTCGTTGCTGGTACCGCTCTTCAGAGGGGAACAATCGCCGCATATCGCTAAACGTCGGCAACAACTGAGCCATCGCATGTAAATCGTAATCGCGCATCAACCATTTATCGTCCTGCTTAACAGTCGCACCAAAAGCATCCAGCGTTTGCATAAGTAACGGGATTTTCTGGTAAACCGTAGGAACATGCTGGTATCTGCCATCGAAATTGTACCCTTTCCAAATGTTTTGCTTTGAATGCCACTCATACGGAGCCTTCAATAAAGGGGTTACCTGCGTCCCTAAGACGCTCATCGCTTTTCTGATACGATCCTGAGGGGAAGTATCGTCCATGACCAGCATCGGATCTATTGTTTCAAACAAAACCTTAAAGGGCAGATCGGGAAGAATATACATGTTTTCCCCCTCGTACTTGAACGGCAACTGAATACCACCCTGACTAATGTAGTAATCAGGCACAATAGGAGGCTTCTCCTGCCCCAATTCGATTTCCTTCTTCAACTGCCAATAACGGTTCATCTTCGCAGGGTTTCTACCCATCTGTTCCATCATCAGAGGCAAAGCGTTCTTTGTCCACGTGTAAAAAGGAATCACCTTTTTGATTACGTTGCGTTCAAAATCGGACAGATCGTCGTAATCGAAATGGTATTTAACGATGTTGTCGAAAGCAAGCGCGCTGTCGCCACCCTTTTTGATCGTATCGAACCCCATGACTCCACGAACAAACGTTTCAGTTCCCATCCCCAACTCCCGTGATAAACGTAACGGAGCGTTAGCGGGATTAAATGGGTTCACATCACGGAAAGAAATTTTTCGTCCGCCAACCTCAGGAGCGACAAGGAACTCTCCAGCCGTTTGACCAATCGTGCCACCCAAAATGCCATCCTGTTGCATCATGCGGATGATGGCCACATCGTCCGCAGAAACCTGACCCCAAATGCCACGCGCCTTTAACGCTTTCCTCATCTTCAAAGCACGATCCGTCAAGCCTTGCTCGACCGCATGGTCGTGCTGGAACTGCCAATAAGCGCGTTGGAATTGACGGTAACTAGACGTGTTCACGCCGTGTAGGTAGTTCATGAACACCGCGGAGAAATAGTTTCTCATATGAAACCCAGGTTTCATAATCATGTAGCCCTTCATCAAGTTATGCAACTTGTCGTAATGCTTCATAAAAGCCCCAAAACCACCCTGAGCGCGGTAACGAGTAACCGCCGTCATCGACTCAACCAAAGCCGCTGGCCCCTGAGCATTAACCCCAAACGACCTAAACCCACTCATCCAAAGATCCTCAAACTCCTCTTCCCTGTCCTGCCACCTCGTTAAAGGAAACCAGCCATTAGGATTATCGCCTACAGGAGTAGCGAGAGCCAACGCCTCTGCCGCATCCACCCCATCCTGTAAAGCCTCATGGACAAGACGCAACTCATCTCTAGTGGTCAAATCCAAAATACCGACAGCGGTTTTGATGTCTCGTTGCTGCTCCGTTAAGGTCGTTAAAGGAATCTCAGAACCATCCTTATGGATAATGCCCATGCGTTCCAACGCTGCTTGCCCGCGCTCGACGGCCTTAACTCTCGTAGCGATAGTGGTGTGGTCGTTTTTCAGAGCGAACATCTCGCCTTTTAACATCGCCAGATCGGTAGAATCATAATCCGTTTCAGCGATCATAGAATTAATGGCGTAGTTCAACTCATCGATCTCTTCACCTAAACGAGTGCGTTCCTGAACCAACTCTGCCGCCTCAAATTGAAGCGTCTCCAAGGTATCGCCCTGCTGTGGAGTAAACGCCCCACCACTTATCGCATTCTCCGCAGCCGCTTCATACTCGTCGATCCATTGTTGCCCACGAGCAAACCCGCCCCAACTCTTATCGGGAACCGTATATTGCAAAACGGTGCCATCCGCAGTAGTAGTCATACCTCTCCTTGGTGTAATAATCTGAGGCTCACCAACAGGATCTAACCCAGTATCACTCCAATTCCCTCGAATGTCTTGACCAATATCTGTAGTCGCACGAAGAATACGTTCAGCCTCAGACTCAGCAAAAGGCACATCTTCTATAGGAACCCCGTCTATAGGAGATTTACCAAACCCACCCTTTTGCCTATCCCACTTGCCAATATTGGCTTTCTTCGGAGTAGTGACAGCGCGAGGATTTATCAACAAATAATTAGGGAATCTAGTATCTCTAGTGTCAGCAAGATTTTGGTTAAAGAAAGAAGCACCTTCTGGATTAGCCCAGACCGCCACATCGTAACCGTCGGCTGTCAGCGACTGTTTATAAGTTTCAAAAAATCTCGCCCACAAACGCTGGACATTTGACAATACCTGCTCATCCGCACCCAAAGTGTCTACCGCTTTGGTGCGGTAAGAAGCCTTACCCAAAATAATGTTTCTAGTCAACGATGACAAAGGATCCTTGCCCTGCTCGCTGAACCCCGCAAGAATCTTCATCATGGAGATCAAATCAAAATATTCGGGGTGTATACCGTCATTGTGCCCATTCGCTGTTTCTCCCAAAAGAACAGAGGATTGCTCAAGCCGCATGCGGGCCGAATAACCCACCATAACATCGGCCTCACTCGTAGGCGATGCAGAAACAACGTCAATAAAGTTTAAAGAGTAACGCTCCAATTCGCGCTCAGGTAAATAACGTACCCTAATGTTTCCCTGCGTGACGTACTTCGATATACCATCGGCATTGAATTGGTGTTGTCCCGCCAACATCCCTAAAGTCTCGCCCTCGAACTCGTACAGATCCGTCCCCAATTCCAAAAAGCCCAAAAAGGTCATTCTGTCTCTAAAAGATAGAGAGTTATAAGTCGGGGAACCTTTATGGGCAAGAGTCTCGGTCAAATCGATCAATGACAAGGCTCGATCCATTTTCGTTGCTATCTCAGGTTGAATGGCTCCAGTTTCTAACATCTGTTGTACTTGCAAGTGAAGGCTCTTCAATATTTCTGGATCTGCATTCATAACTCGTTCCAGCATGTCCCAATGCATGTCACGCAACGCTGCATAAGTATCTCGACCACCAACCTCACTCAAATTGGCTGCTTCCGTTAGTGCCCCAACAGCGGCATCAATAAGAACCGAATCTTCCGTCTCTCTGGCTAAAGCCACCGAAGACTTTGCAACATCATCAACAAACAAAGGAGCAATACCATATGTCTTGATACTCTTCCGTCCACGGCGTAAATTAATATCAAGCCTATGGTTAACAGGCCGACCTTGCGTGTAATCGTAGTTAGTAGTTACCGCACTAGTGTTGATGTACGCCCCATCGTTCCAATCCCCCTTCTGCGATCCAACTATTCCAATCGGATCTATAATCCGATGCTGGTTTTGTTCATGGGTAGCGTGGGTTAACGACAAGAGTTTCTGTTCGTCGATGTTTTCAGCGGACAAAGTACGGGAATAAACAGTTTCTCCCGCTACAGGGCGACCAATGAAATAAAACGTCTGGGAAGTATCTCCAGCGGGGGGCTTAGGAAGCACCCCAACAATTTCGACACGCATACCAGTTTCTTCGTAAGTTTCCCGAATGGCAGCCTCCATCGGAGTCTCCCCTTCATCAATACCACCCTTGGGGAACGTCCATTCCAAACCACCGAAAGGCTTCCCAGAAGGAGGGCCATCGGTGGGCATCCTCAATAAAAGATTATCGCCTTGCGACTTAGGGTCAACCACCACAACGCCGTAATTCCCTGACCTAGAATCCCAAGGGACTTGTTCCCCAGCAGCAATCCGTTTCAGGAAATCAGCAGCCGATAAATGGCCTTCATCGCTCATCGACAACGCTTTCTGGACAATTCTCTTTATATCCGTTCCAGATTGTGGTGGTATTTCAGCACCCCGAATTACCTCTCGAAGTGACTCGCGCAATGGGGAACCAGTACTAAAACCAGTCTCCGCATCAAAGCCTGCGTCTGCGTCTAAGCCAGAAGCCGAAAGTGCCGCTTCCCAATACGCTGGATCGAGATTCTCTCGATCGAGCGCATCTTCAGCAGAGGCTATCGCCTCCGCCATCGACGTAGAAAGCGCATCAGAAACGTCAGGAACGCGTACAGGCTCTTCAGCCATAACAGCGGTCGCTAACTTCTCCAAGTCATCAATGAGTAGTCTCGCCTCTTCACCTGCGTGGTCAATGAGCAAAGGATTCATTTTCCATCCGTCGGGGACTTCTCTCCCGACTTGTTGGAAAAACTGTGTAGGTTGCTGCATCGACCACGTAACTTGATCATTCCACATCTTCAGATCATCGATAATGTCATCGATGATAAATTCCAAAGGATTATCTGCGGTACCAGTTTTAAGCAAACGATACTGCCCCTTGGCAAGGACATCCTTTAAAGCATCACGATGATAAGCACCCATTGATTCAAACGCAGCATCCCAAACCTCCACCCGCTTACTCACACCAGCCGTCAACTTGTCAACACTAGCCGCAGCCTTCGTGCCATCAAGCCCATACTCCAACCCGTTATTTATGTAAGAATCAAACCACTCAAAAAACGAGTTTTTGTAATCAATCAATTCGGCTGCCTCAGCCAATTTCGGAGCCTTCGAGTCAGTACCACGGCCAGCAGCCCGCATCACCTCATGCAACCATACGTCAAAAGCGTTGGTAAAGCCGTCAACCACCTCTTTAGCGTTCTCTGGAGTGCCACCCTGCAAAGCGACCTGCATCCTTAGAAGCAGCCCATTAAACCACTTCTTGTATGCGGAAGCAGCATTTGGTTCAAGACCTACAATGGATGCAACCAAGTCGCCTTGAACAGCGAGGTTGGCCAACGGGGCCAACGTCGGCCCCGTAGCCGTATCTGCAACATACTGTCCGACCTCTTGCTCCTGCCAGTTGGGTTGCATAACAAGATCCATCATCTCGTCCGCCGCCGCAACGCCATCTTCCAAAAGTTCAAGCGACTGAACATCGCTTGATACCCCAAGATCCAACTGCGACCATTTTTCAGGAGGCACGTAAACAGAAGGTTCTACGACACTTTTCGTACCAAAAAACGGGTGCTTCTGAGAGTACTCAGGCTCCATCAAATGTCGGAACGGAACAAGCCCACTTTCCTCAAAATACTCGTAAAGAGCCTCATTCGGCACACCGAAAAGATCCGCGGCAAGCGAATCAGCCGTAACATCTTCAGCGATTTTCGTTATATGAGGGCTGACCCCCAACTGCTTAATAGCCGCCACAAGAGCCAGATCCTCTGGAGAACCAGCAAACAATACAGCGTTGATTAAGGGATCGCTCGGATCAGCCACCGCTGGGCCTTTCAGCCACCGCTCGACACGAACTCTGTTGTTTCGAATAGACATAGCCAACGCTTGCTCACGGGCATACGCCGTGGGTTGCCCACTAACAGACAACCCAAGCACATCATCTGTCGTTAGCCAATCGATTGCTTGCGACTCGCCATCAGGCGAAGTCCAAGCAGGGTACCCTTTTCGTTTAGCAGTCTGCTGAACACCGCTATGAGCAGACATTACGATCTCTTCAATAAGATCAGGATCCACATTAGCCCTAGCCAACGAATCCCGCAAAAGGTTCCGACCCTCAGGATACAGCACACCCATCTCCTGAGCCAAACGCCTAGCACGAGTATCAAGAAAATCAACCAAGACTCGAACATCCGATTCATGCAAATCAGGCACAGCGCGACGCACAATTGCTTCCCAACCACCATACTTGCTACGCATCCCCAGCAACAAATTGAATTGGTTAGCAATACCGCCTACAAGAGACGCACCCTGCTCATCGTACGAGTCGCTGATTGCCTGCCACAAACCCGTAACATTAGCGTTGTTGTTGTACTGCGGATCCAAGAAAGTGGCATCGCCAAGTATCTCCGACACCTCCCCATACTTGTAACCAGACCGTTCACGCAACTTGCCTTGCGCCCGATAATGAAACACCGCTCCATTATCCAAACGAATAGGTTGCCCCGTAAATATGTTTATCCCAAAGTTGTCGCCCTCGTAGCCAAGGAAATCGTTATTGCCTACCAGAATGTCCAATGCCGACTGTTCGCGGATCAAATCAACAACAGAAACAGTTTCATCAGGAAGAATCTTCCCCGCCAATTGCAACTTCTCGATCTCCGCTCGGGTAACAAGACTGTAAGTCCCGTCAACCATCCTGACACGAACAACCCGTGTCGCATCCACCGATAAAGGCATCTGTTGGAAACCATCAGACCACGGGGTTATTTTCCAAAAGCCACCTGATTCATCGAGTAAAGGAATCCCAAACTCTTTGCCCAAAATTTCTGACAAAGAAACAGAAGCCCGCGACAGCGACCCCGCTGGAGCAGCAGAACCATCGCCACCCTGCAAAATATGCAACTCCCTGTAAAGCAAATCGGCAGTCAACTCAGAAGCAACCCTTTGCTCTGCACCATGAGCAGCACCATGAACAGGCATCACATTGTCATCGACCTGCCTATACAACTTGACAAAATAAGTATTAGTTTCCCCATTAGGAGACTTCAAGCGGATTTTCAAACCAACATTTGTTCCACCCACGACAGGCTCCGCAGAATGCTCGACCTGATTAATCAAACCAAATCGTTTTGCAGCCGACGAACCATCAAGTATCTGACCGTTGGTTAACAAATCATCAATAGACGGCAAAGGGTCGCCGAATGGCACAGCCATCGTCGACCCGCCATCTTCTATTATGTGCTTGTACCGAAGTAACTCCACATATTTGGCTATCCCACCGATCCCATCAGGGTCTAAACCGTTGTACCGATCTCCCATAGGGAAAGCAAAGAGTTCAGCGGCCTTCAAACCGCTCTCCAACTCCATGCGACGGACTTTTAACTTTTCAGTAGCAGCGTCAACAAACTTCCCCAATTCGTCGCCATCAACAAACGCTTGCTCCATCTCATCAGTACCGCGAACCCCGTAATAAGTCAACAAGGCTTGCTGATACTCAGGCGTTGCCCGAACCTTTTGCATATCCCCAAAATATTTTAATAAAGTACGGCTACGCTGTTGCTTGGAACCATCAGTCGCAACCTGTCCCCAAGCCTTACGATGAGCCTCAGCGATAAACTCCCCCGCTGCAAAAACATTCTCAGGAGACGGGATGTCCCCCAAGATCAGGTCATCCCCCACAATATCTGCATGCTCCCGAACAACCAGCAACGCTTCATCAATCTCGGAATTCAACTTACGACGAGTAAACGCAAACTGTTGCATCGCCGTAACCAGCGGCTCGTCCTCTAAAAGGCTTTCCGCCGCTGCCCAAGAACCCCAAGAAGTAGTTTCAGCCCGATCCAAAACCTTACGCACCGCAAGCATCGAAGTCTCTAACTGCGTTTGATTAAACGTCCGATCGCCTACAGTCAACACAGGCACCCCATCGACCTCGGAAACACTTGGATGCGACCCAACAAGAGAGGCAAAGAATTCTCCGAAATCCTGTTGACCGTCAAAGCCCCTCAACACATCATCAACAGCGAGATGAACATCAGAACTACCAAATATACCCTTAGAAGCAGACTCCATATCCAAGATGACACCCGTAGCAGTTTGCAAACGACGCAAATGGTATTTTAAACGAGGGGCATTCGACACTAGATCCTGCAACTGGTCTTCCAAAATCCGACGCTCTTGCTCCATCCCAACGAGAGACTCGAAGGTCGCTCCAGAACCTTTACCGACGGACAACGCTTCTATCTTCGAACGAACGGCTTCGATCTGTACATCAACTTTTAAAGCCTCCGATTCCAAATCGGCCAATAAATCAACCTGAACATTGTAATCAGCAACAGCACGCTCGAAACGCTTGTTCGCAACGTCCAAAACCTTCTGCAACTCTTCTATCTGACCAGCGATCATGTCAGCCTCTTCGCCAGAAGTAGTAACAAACTCCTCCATCGCCTGTCCAATTTTTGCCGTAGCGCGCTCCGTGGCCTGATGAGCATTACGCACCGCAACAATAGATTTCGTCAAAGTCGAATCAGGGATATTTACAAACTGAGCAGACCGCTCAAAAAATACACCCTTCTCAGTCATCAACGTCTCGAAGAACACCTCGCCTGTACGCGCTGAAATCGCCTCGATGTAAGTAGACAAAGACCGCCCAATATCGTCATCGAACAAAGCGTAACTAATGTTAAGCCGATACATCTGATCGGCGATCTGATTTTCAACGCTTTCTGTAACAACCTCGCCCAAAGCGTTTGTCTCCCCAGGAGCATATAAAGCCATCCCTAAGAAACTGCCTGAAACACCAGATTCAGCAACAAGGCGTTCAGCCTCCTCAACCGAATGCCCTTGCTTAGTTAAATCATCTATCCGCTTGTTGAATTCGATAGAAGAAATATATTTACGAGCCTTCTCGAACCCCGACGGTTCGTAAGAACGAATCCGATGCCGACCCTGAACCAACCCGCTGCCCTTACCATCTAAATAATTTCTTGCGTCGTCAGATAAAATACGAGGCACATAATGATCCACTTCCCCCAAGAAATCCATTCCAGCGTGACCATTCGCAATCGCGCGAAGGTTACGCATCACAGCGACACCCTCATGGTATAACTCGTCGCCGATTATCGCTATAGCGTCCTCGTCGCCCGCCAAAGCGTGATACACGACAGAACCATCATGGCCTGAACCGCCTACAGACTTCATAAACGGTTCAGTTGCCCTCAACAACTCCAACTTGACAGTACGGCCCATAGCGTCGCCACGAGCAGCAGCATGAAGCGTCGCTTTCATGGCATGGACTTCAACAGCACTAGTCGTATGCTTCAAAGTCTTTCGAGCATCCATCAACCGTCCCGTACGACGCAACCAACCAAAAATACTAGTAGGGAGTTTAGAACCGTAACCAGATTTGCCGAAAGTTACTTTACGGAAAAACTGTGGCATCCCACGAACCATCCAACCAACAGCAGGAGTTTTAGAAGTTATACGCCCGTACTTGAATCCAGTACGACCTACAGTTCCGCGATTAAACAGTAGCCTCTGCAACTTACTGCTTCCCTTAATGGAAATACCAGCGGTAAGCGCAGCCTCAGCCGCCTCCTCGGCGGAATCGTAGAACGCCTTACCCGTATGGCGGCCACCTTTACGCCAAACATCATCAACGAAACGTCCACCCTCGTCCATCCCAAACAGATGCCAATATTTTGCAGCCATTTTGTACTGATCGTCAGAGACACTCGTGATACCCGTACGTATCGCAGAAGCACCACCCTTATACACGACAGCAATATCGTCGACCAATGCCTGCGGAATTTCAACTATAAAGTTTTCAAACGCAGGGCCAGAAACACCTTGCATCTCTGCCAAATCAATAAACCATCTACCATCATCAGACTTGGATAAATACTTAGGCGCAGCCGACGTAACGTCATCGCCCGAAGACCATATCGTTTGAGCAACAGCCCCCAATTTTGAACGGCTCAAAACCTCTGTTCCATCGAGAACCGAATCGACCAAAGCCTGTTCGCCACCGACCCCTTTAAGGATCGCTCGTCGCACAGCCTCCGCGGCAACATCGTCAGCCTGACCCCTCGCCAAAGCCGCACCTAGTTTTGCTGTTTTACCAACTAAACGAATAGCGTTTAACGGGTCACCATAAACGTCACCAGCGAAACCCAAGGCAATTCCAGCCCAATCCTCCCATTTGTCGGCTTCGCGGCCCTTCTCAGGATCATTAACGCCAATACCGTAGTCATGTAACACCTCGCCAAAGGTATAACCCTCCTTCATATGGCCCCACCATTCAGCCAAATCCTCTTTAGGGCTTTCTACCTCAACCCCCAACCCCTCAGCCTGCCAAGGCCCAAACTTGGGTATATGAAACACCTGATCAGTAATCAATTTGGCTGTTGATGATGTAAACGTCAATAGTACGTTTAGACCAACCAAAGCCGTTTCCAATGCACCCATCGCAGGCGAATCTATAACAGAATTAACTACCTTTGCTTTCCACCCCAACTTCGGATCATAATTCTCCTCTACCCAACGCTGAGTCTCACGCGCAGGAGCCGTTACCTGCTGGAACAAGCCCTGCTGTAAGCGGTCGTAATCAAGATCCAACGCACCTGTCAAACCCTGAATCGTAGTAAAGTCAGCGTTTCGTTCACCTACGGTACGGGTCGGCCCCGAAGGTCGACCCACCGTATCATAAATCTGACGACGAACATCAGCGTCCTCTCGTACAGACTCAGGCTTCGGTTTCGCTAAACGACGTTTATCAGCCGCTTCGCGTACAGACGAAGGAGAAAGATCAGGGAACGCACCGTTATCTTGTTCAAAAGCCATGCGGCTTAACTCGTTCGAGCAGGACGAGTAGGATCTCCATAAAGAGGGAATTCGTAGGGTGTAGGAGGTCTAAACGCTGGTCTGAACGCATCCAACTTGCCAAGCATCGCCTCAATAATCGCTCGGTCGGCTGTACTCATAGCAGGGCCACCTTGATAAGAAGTCGAACCCAAAGAATCAATATATTGTTGACGCTTATCTTCGTCATAAGATTGGATATTGATAGCGATAGATTTCAAACCATCATCAACCTTCGGATAAGCAGTATTCAACTGCCCCAACGGAGAAGCAGGATCCAAAGCATAAGGATCAGGGGCATCTGGCTGATTGGCTAAATCAAACTGTCTAGCGTCCTCAGCCAAACCCGTAGCACTCAATTGAGCATTAATATCAAACTGGCGTTGCCCCTCATCGAACTGTTGCTGTCTCCAAGCCTGATCGGCCTTCGCTCGGGAAGCAGCAGCCGCTGCAGCAGCAGCCTGCTCCTGTTGACGGATCTTAACCGACTCCAAGCGTTGACCTTCCTGCAAAGTCGCACCAGTCTGTTGCTGACCAATCTGGAACATAGCGTTAGCCAAAGCCTGATCGCGAGACAAACCGAACTCTTCTTGACGGCCAGCCTCCTGAAGAACCATTTCTCGTTCCTGCTGATTCAACTGAGCCATACCTTGCGCGAGTTGAGTCCTCAACTCGTTTTCCAAACGGAACTTCTCGTCACCCACCGCTGTTTGCGCTTGAGCCGCTAATTCGGCAGGAGCAGACAACCGTTGCGCCGCAGCCGTATTAGCAACCTGCTGCAACCTAGCCATACCCTCAGTCGAAGACGCTGCCTGTGAAGCAGCCAATCCCGCAGTCAAATTAGCGACCTCTTCAAATTCGGAAGTAACCGCAGGCCCCAAACCCTGACGGGCGGCAGCCGCCCGATCAGAAGCACCCTGAGTCAACCCAGCAGCACGATCAGCAGTTGAAGCCGCTAACGTACCCTGAATATCAGAACGATTAGCCTCCTGTGCCGTCAATTTCGCCATCAAATCAGATTCGATTTGGCTGATGTTCCCTACCTGACGATCATGGGAAGCAGTTAAGTCTGCTTGCTGTTGCGCTTCTAAAGCAGTTAAGTCGGCTCGACCACCAGCCATTGCTTCATTGATTTTCCCAGTCAAATCGTTGGTTTGCAAACCACCGAATTGATCCTGCGCCTCCCCACGTAAATTGTCGTACAAACTGGAGATCATGTCAAGCAAACCACCTTGACCTACCGCACCAGCACCTGTAGTACCTGTAGTACCTGTGGTATCTGTCGAGGTTGTAGTAGGCGGAGTAGAAACCTGTGGGGTAATAGCATCAGTAGCGACACCAGTAGTACCACTTGGCAGGCCACCTTGGTCAGCGAGACGTTGCATCTCTTCTTGACGAGCAATCCACATTTGCGCTTCAGGTGAATTCGCAGGAGTTTGACCCGACTGGCCCCCTTGACCAGCGAGAGTTCCCATCAATTCTTTAAACAAAGGCATTGTTTCTTTATTGAAAATAAGTTCTTTTGTAGCGGGAGGAACCGTTCTTTGAGGGTCAAGACCCTCCAACTGGCCGCGATAGTACTCAGAATTGTTTGCTGCCTCAGTATTAGAATTGGAAAAGATTGCTGGGTTTGGTGGGGCTTTATGTTGCATTTTATCCCATATTGCGCCAAACACCGAACCGATAACATCGCCACCAGCACCAAAGTAACCATCGTTAGATTGAGAGAGTGCCTGCGGGGTACCTTGCGGTACCTGCGACGGAGGAGGAGGCTGAACCTTAGGCGGCAGCCCTTGGATCAGCGATGGAGATGGAACCTTTTGTGGCGCAGGCTGAGGAGCAGGAGGCTGAGTAGTAGTAGGAGGATTCACCAACGCATTAGGATTAATCCCAGAAAAATCCCGTTCACGAGTATCCTCCCCACCAGAAATACCAGAATTCTGTTGCAAAACACCCTGAATACCACGAGCAAACGCCCGCTCCTGCATCGCCTTCATATTCAACAACGGATCAGTAGCCATTACGACATTCCTTGTAAAGTTTGAGCCAAAGCAAAACGCCGCAAAGCATTACTAATATCATCCGACATGATGCCGCCATAATACTGTTCCTCAATTTGCTGACGCTGCCTATCCAACTGGCGATTAGCCTCCTCAACCTGCGAAGTCAACCCAAACTGGGCCATCTCCTTATCAGCAGCCGTCTTCTCACGGCCACGCTGATGCAAACCAGAATCAACCATCCCACGGCGGTTAAAACCGCCACCTAACGAACGAGAAATACCCTGAAACTTCTTACCAATCTTAAATGAACCCAAAGCCGACTGACGACCCAAACCCTCACGGGCGCGTTGGATATCATCCAACCCGTACCCGTAAGTAGTGGTTCTATTACCTGTTTGAGAAGAAGCCTCGTACGACATACTAACTAACCTGCCTCTGTGTCCCGCTTTTCATCTTCAACGGACTGCAAAGCATCAGATAGAACCTTATTTTCCGCCTTCGCGTGAGCAAGCGACCACTCGACTCGTCCGCGTTCACTCAATTGAGCGAAAATATCATCAATAGTTATTTCCATTTATTTTTCCTTTTCTGCATGCCACTCCAAGTGGCGTTGTTGTGAAGAACGAGTATCGCGTACGTCGCGCTTAACCTCGCCGATATCTCTACCTATAGCCTCCAACCTTATCTGATTGGCTTCATGTTGTACAGTATTTTCCTGCCTAAAACGTTTAGCGAACAAAGCAAACGTGCCGCTAATAAAAGCGGCACCCAAGACCCCGACGAGTCCTACGAGTTCTGCACTCACACCGTTTCCAATGTTTCTATGCGGGCCGATAGCGTGTCTATCTGCGTTTGTTGTCGTTGAACAACGTTCACTAACGCTGGAATAATCCTTGTGTATTGGACGGCTTCAGGTTGTAGCATTTCTTCGCCGTTGGCATCGGTTTCGGTTAACCTCACGCCGTCATCGTCGGTTATAAATGCGCCGTCATCATCGGTTATGAATACTGGGCCGTAGGTACACCATCGCTGGTTCACCTTGTCTACTTCTTCGGCAATGAACCCCTCATGTGACCAGTCACTTCTATCCTCTGACGAAGTTGAGCGGAACCAAGCAGGACGGAGTTGAAGAACCTTGTCCGCTTCATCATCCCATAGTGTCTCTATGTCTGTTTTGTAACGAGCAGACGAGGTAGAACGCCTTATAAGACCTGAAGAGTTGACATTCACATTCTCAGCAGTTGTTGTGTATCGGTCATAAACAAGGGTGCTGGCAAAATAGGCGTTACCCGTGATTCGCCACCCTACCCGCAGGTAAGCGTTGCCCGTGGAAGCGGTGGACTCTTGAAACGCAGCATTATCTACCCGAGCCACAATAAACTCGTCGGTGGAAGAATAAGGCGAGCCAAAGAACCAAGTTTTATCGTTACCAGAGTTGAATGTGTAGACTCCAGCACCACGGCTTGACCCTACCGACTCCAGCAGAATGTCAGACTGGGTATAGCCGCTGCTTGCACCCTCTACTTTTATTCGTGCTATGTCAGTCGTGTGTACAACATGAAGTGGCTCGTCAGGCGCAGTAGTACCGATACCGACTAGGCCAGTTGCGTCAATCGTCATGGCTTGATTCGTGATACCCGTGGCGTAAGCGTTTGATGTCCCAAAATGAAGCAACGACCCGCCACCAGTCATTTCCGCAGCGATGCGTACACAAGGATTGCTGCCCGTTAAGTACATGAAGTCAATGGCCTGAAGGTCACCCGATGTGTAAGCGGTGTTCGCTATTGACATCGCACCACGGCCCGTACCAGTAAACGTTGTTAAGCCATCGTCTGACTCTATATGAAGTGGTGTCACAGGCGCAGTAGTACCGATACCGACCTTGCCATCACCATTTATAGTCATTCGTGTGGTAGGTGTCGCCTCCGTTCCACCATTGACCTCAAAGTTTATTTTATTATCAGGCCCGTGTCCGCTTGCAACCGCATAGTGGTTGAATCTGATTTGATGGAAGTTGTTAACCCATGAAGGGCCAGAACCACTTCTAATGACCGCATCAGCATTCGTGGCTGCTTGTATAAATAACTGAGGTTGGGTGTCTGATTGGACATGCAACGGGTAAGTAGGTGCAGTAGTACCGATACCGACATTGCCGTCAGAGGTGAGAACCATCCGCTCCGCAGTACCCGCAGCGTTCGACGCATAGAACGCCAGACGGTTTGTGTCATTGCCCAGCCCGTAGAAAGCCGTGCCGTTCTCCCACAACGCCAGCGACCTAGTGCCATTGCTAGGAGAACCAAACGACAGCGAATGGTTAGGCGTTGTGGTGCCGATACCGACCCGATTATTCGTTGAGTCCACCACCAAAGTAGAAGTATCAAACGTAACATCGCCCGTAATGTTCGTATCCAGATTCAAAGTAACCGTGGCGGCAGAACCACCACCAGTAAGGTTCGTGCCAGCAGTAACAGTACCTATAATCCCGTCAGCACCCGCAGCACCAGTATCCCCAGTAACACCTTGAATCCCCTGAATGCCTTGAATACCCTGAATCCCTTGGGTGCCTTGAGGCCCGTCACGCAGCACAAAGTCAAACGCAGCAGCCGCACTTGTGCCGCTATTCACAATAGTTGCAGTACCCGAATTGGCTACAGAACCTACCGTGCCAACAGCAATGGTCGCCGCGGCACCATCGGTGCCATCGGTACCAGCCGTACCAGTATCCCCCGTGATACCCTGAATTCCCTGAATACCCTGAATACCCTGAACACCCTGAGGGCCGTCACGCAATACAAAATCAAGCGTAGCCGCACTAGAAGAACCAGAATTAGAAACCGTCGCTGTACCGCTATTAACTACGCTCGAAGTAGTCCCAACAGCAACCGTCGCAGCAGCACCCGTCGCCCCAGTTGACCCAGTTAAACCCGTCGGCCCATCAACCACCACAAAATCGAAAACAGCCGCACCAGAAGTACCACTATTAGTAACCGTTGCGGTACCACCGTCAGCAACGCTAGAGGTGGTACCAACAGCGATAGTTGCTGCCGCACCCGTATTCCCAGTAACCCCCTGAATGCCCTGCGAACCCGTTAGCCCTGTCGGGCCATCGCGTAAAACAAAATCAAACGTAGCCGCAGACGAAGACCCCGAATTGGTGACTGCCGCCGTACCACTATTGACAACACTCGAAGTGGAGCCAACAGCGATAGTCGCAGCGTCCCCTTGAATGCCTTGGATACCTTGGATACCTTGAATGCCTTGGATACCTGTAGCACCAGTTGAACCCGTTGGGCCTGTAGAACCAGTAGCCCCCGTCGTACCGTCATCGGCCAAAGTCTGCCAGTTCACACCATCCGCAGGCGTGTTACCTGTCGTGGATTGGCGGGCAACGTAGGAGGCACCGTTGTATGCGACGACATCCCCTGTCACATAAGGGGTAGCAGCGTTGTAGGTACCGAGGTAGGTTAAACCATCTGAAATAGCAATTTCGACTATTGGTTTTAAGTTGCGAGTAAATTGAAGGTCAGCCATTACGCCTCTAAAATGGCGAGTCGTTCACGGGCATCCTTTAATGCTAAAACAAGCAATGAAATAACACCCATCCTATTAACGCCAGTTAAAATTTTGTCATCGTTTGCGTCGGTGCCGTGGGATGCTAAAAACGGGGAAACAGCGTCAAGGTCTTCTGCCATGAAACCAATCTCAGGGAGATTGGGAGCGGTGATACGGTTGAACATCTTAACATCTAGGTCATCGACCATGGAAGCCGTCAACCAACCCTCAAGGTCGGTAGAAATATTTTCTTTTTCGCCAGCAAGAGAGGAGTTGCGTCTCAGAAGGTAAGCACCCAGATAAGAAACCCACTCAGCAGCATCACCAGTAGCAGCAACAGGCGCATCGACTATTATTTCGCCTGAAACAACTCGGAAGTCGTTGGTGTATATGGCTTCTGTGGGAGCAGCGTACGTGCCAACGTCATAGGTGCTACCCGCACCCCAAAGCAAATCCCCGCTAGCAGTAATATTTCCAGTAACAGTCAACGCTGTTAAAGACCCAACGCTAGTAATAGCGGGTTGGGCGTTTGTTGTCACCGTACCCGCTGTAGTCGCACTCGTGGCTGTGGCAGCATTACCTGTACAAGAACCAGAAGAACCAGAGACGCTGCCTGAAATGGTTCCTGAAACTGTTAAACCTGTTAAAGACCCAACGCTAGTAATAGCGGGTTGGGCGTTTGTTGTCACCGTGGCAGCGGTAGTGGCGGAAGTCGCTGTTGCAGCGTTACCTGTACAAGAACCAGAAGAACCAGAGACGCTGCCTGAAATGGTTCCTGAAACTGTTAAACCTGTCAACGTCCCTACCGACGTAATCGCAGGTTGGGCGTTTGTTGTCACCGTACCCGCTGTAGTCGCACTCGTCGCTGTTGCAGCGTTACCAGTAGTAGACCCAGAAGAACCAGTTACATTCCCCGTAACGTTCCCAGTAACGTTCCCAGTAACGTTCCCAGTTACATCCCCCGTAACATTCCCAGTCATGTTGCCAGTTAACGGGCCAGCAAAAGCGGTAGCAGTAATCGTACCCGTAGCATTCGTAGCACCGTTGATGTCCAACACGTATGAGGCCGACGGGGTAGCGGTACCAATACCGACCACGTTATTGGAGGAGTCCACTTTTAAGGTGGACGTATCGACAGTCAGATTGTCGTTAATGACAACCGAACCTGCGATAGTTCCGCCACTAAGTTGCAGAACTCCAGGACTTGAATTAACCCAAGTCGTAATATCTGTAAAGTTTTGGTTCATATCGGAAGCAACCGCAGCAGTTCCCGATGAAAACGAATTGGAGATAACTAGATTTGCCATATTTACCTTAGCCGTCTAGGCACATAAGTGAACGCCAAAGCGTTCATAGACCATGAAGCGTTCACCGCAGGGCCATCGATTCTCATACTTACTGCCCTCGCCGTCCCAAGTGTGGGCATACGTTTCACATCAGTTACGGTCGAAGATGCTTCCGACTCCCACACCATGTCGCCATCGGTGGTACCAGCGGAAGCATTAGAACCATCCCAGTCCCAAGTAGCAGTACCCCAAAGAGCGGCACCCTCGCGCCCCGCAACAACCAAATCGAACTCTTTAGAAGCGGTAGCATTATCGTAATCTTTATAAACTTTGATTTTCAAAGTCAAAGAAGCCTCAGCCAACGTGACCATCCGAGGTTTCCCCCACCGTTTTTTAACGACAGGATTTTTCCCCGAAACCCACGAAGTAGTAAAATGCGACTCGATATGGCTTTCCGTAGACCCCAGATACCTATCCGATATGCGGTCATGACCAGCATGCAAGTCAATAACTGAACCCGTATTAGTGACACATCCAGCGAGTAGAGACTCAGTTGAATTCGGTGGACGGAACGTCAACAAAGGCCCAGCGTCAATATCTGTAACAACCCACGCTCCTTGTTTCCCTAAAGAAGGA
>Ga0233445_1000562_pt1 | contig 39315 bp, 40 predicted proteins | sample SI_124_October20_5_FD_182779 | JGI IMG/M metagenome (GOLD analysis project Ga0233445, IMG submission 182779) | Seawater microbial communities from Saanich Inlet, British Columbia, Canada - SI_124_October2016_100_MG | ecosystem: Environmental > Aquatic > Marine > Inlet | place: Canada: British...
CTCTAGCATTTCTTGATATATCATCTCACTTCGTCTACGACTCCCCACCTTCATTAATTCATTTATTATTTTCTCCTTTACTATTTTATATAATCTTTCCTCATTTCTTTCCATTGACTTTTTTTTATTTTATTTTATTTTATTTATTCTTTATTTATTCTTTATTTCTTCTTTATTTCTTCTTTATTCCATATTTAGATCTGGCATTACTTCGTTTTATTATCATTCTTGCATCATACTTTCCCCGTACTACTTTATATAATATTCCTGGTAAATCTTTAACTCTTCCGCCCCGCACTAATACTATACTATGCTCTTGTAAATCATGCTCCCCCCCTGGTATAAATGCTGTTATTACCCTTCGTGAACTTATTATTTGTATTCTAGCTACATTCCTTAAAGCTGAATTAGGTTTCTTCGGTTTCCTTACAAATACCTTCATTACCATACCCCGAACTTGTGGTTTATTCTCCCCCCTCACTTTTAATGCACCCGCATGCTCTCCACGTCTTTTACCACTACGTTTCTGTCTCCCCTTTATTAACTGATTATATGTCATTTCTCTCTTTTTTCTTTTATTCGTTCTAATTCACGATCTTTAACGTGCTTCACACAGATCGATTTATGACCATATCTAGAATCAACCACAAAAAGGTTGATTTGTTGCTCTCGCTCTATGGTCATAATTTTATTAAAATATATTTATATATCTTATAAATACATTGTTATCATTTTTGGTCATATACCTATCACCATTATCATTATTATATACGGTATTATTATACTTAATTCTTCCCCAGTTATATCTTCTACCTTCTCTACCATATATTCCCCTTTATAATTCCCAAAACTTATCCTATTATATACTCATAATGAATATATCGCACTTAATATTACGCCTAATCCACCTAATATCATTATAATTATACTTACTTTACCTATACCTACTAATATTAAAAACTCTCCTACAAAACTACTTGTTCCTGGTAATGATATATTCGCTAACATAAATATTAATAAACATATTCCATATACGGGCATTATCTCTATTATTCCCCCATAATATGTTATTATTCTTGTATGATATCTTTCATATATTATTCCCACACATGCAAATAATCCACTCGCCACAAATCCATGACTCACTGATTGTAATAATGCTCCCTGTACGCCCTCTATCGTTCATGAAAATAATCCTATCATCACTAAATTCATATGCGCTATTGATGCATACGCTATTATCCTTTTTAAATCCGTCTGTCTTATTGCTGTTAATGATGCATATATTACACCTACTACTCCCAATACATAGATTAATGGTGTATAATATCTTGATACCTCCGGCATTCCCTCTATTAATATTCTATAAAATCCATACACTCCTAATTTTAATAATATACTTGCCAATACTATTGATCCACCTGTTGGTGCCTCCACATGCGCCTCCGGTAATCATAAATGTAATGGTATCATTGGTACTTTTGTTGCAAATGATAAAAAAAATCCTAATCATATTCATTTCTCTATCTCCCAACCCATTGGTTTTATCCTCATTATCTCCCTTATTTCTATCATATTTGTCGTTCCTGTCTTTACTATTATTACTACTATCCCTAATAACATTAATAACGATCCTACTAATGTATATATGAAAAATAAATATCCTGCTCTTACCTTCCTTTCTCTTGATCCATACCGCCCTATTATTATATACATTGGTATTAATATCCCTTCAAAACATATATAAAATATTATTATATCTCTTACACTAAATATTACTATTATCAATAATTCCATTAATAATATTAAAAATCATATTAAACGCTCCTCCTCACGTGTTACACCCCTACGCACTACGCTTTTAAAACTTATTACTACTGTTGGTATAATTATTGCTGTTAACAATATAAATATCTTTGATACTCCATCTACTACAAATCATATCGTAATCTCATTCAACCCATTACCCACTCCTCAACTTATCTTATTTATTATATCTTCACCTCTACACATTACCATAATCTCCATTAACACTAATAATGTTGTTCATAACGCTACTCTATATAACGTCTTATTTCCTCCTCTTAATGTATATGGTATCGTATATAATAGCATCATACCCGCTATTACTGTCCATATTATTCATTTTATTATCCCCTGTGTTACTACTAATTCTATCATCTTCTCTCTTTTTCTCTTTTGAGTATTCTCCAACTATTCCACTGTTATATCCTTCTAGACGCTTTTTGATCTCTTTAACTTGCTTTACACAGAACACTTTCTAATCTCTATTTAATTAGAATACCCTTTAGACCCCCTTAACCAATTTAAGTCATTATGACAATCTAAAAAACGTCATATTTAACTAATCTATTTAATTTATTTACCACGTTTGCTCTGTTTACTTTGTTTACCGCCCCGCCCCTTTACATTCTTTAAACTATTTTTTCTCGTTTTTACATACTCACCCACTTTTTTCCCAACCATCCCTATCTTTACTATGATTTTCTTATACTCCTTCCCATTATATATCATTAATGTCTTCCCAATCATATCTATACTTATCCGTTGACTTCTATTATATAATTTCTGTATACGTTCACCTGAACGATCTTTAATCCGCTCTTTCATTTCCCTATTATCCTGAATAATACGCGCTTTCACCTCCTTACCATCTTTACGTTCTTTTATCATTTTATTTTCTTTTTTCGTTCCCTTTAACAATTTAATTTTCATTTTTATATAATTTTATTATAATTTCACCTTTATTTTTCTTCACACGTCATCTCATTTTACTTATTTTATATCCATGCCCTTCCATACCATCTCTTATATATCTTTTTATTTTTTCCTCTTCTACATACATTAATTCTGGTTTACCTACCTTATCGTATCATAAATTCTTCATCTTATTTGAACCACCCACGCCTTTTAATCCTCTCCTTATAATCTCAGCATTACTTTTTCTTCCCATTTTTATTTCTTTATCCCTTTTAAACGATTTTTGATCTATCCTTATTTAAGTCATTCCGACCCGTCCCTTTAATTTTATATTAACGTTAACTCGTTCACAACACCTAATATTAGGTCTTCTCCCTATAACTACATGAAGCAACCCCTGATTCTCGTTGATTTATGACCATCTTTAACATCAAACCTTTTACATTATTTATCACCTTCACTTTTTATGGCCATAATTATATTATAAATATTTTTTTATTTATTTTTTCCAACTCATGGATTTATCCCAGTGAATTTTCTATACTCTTGTACTAATTCAATTGGTGTTGTCACCATCTGTTTTCTTGCCTCATCATATCTTACATCATAATATCCCACTAATGGGTAATCTTTTCTCAATGGATGCCCCTCAAATCCATAATCTGTTAATATCCTTCTCAAATCTGGATGTCCATCAAATTCTACCCCAAACATATCATATATCTCCCTCTCCAATCAATCTGCATTTTTATATACCCCAGTTATTGTCTTAACCGATTGCATCTCACTCGTACTCACTTTTACTCTCAATCTTCTACCTCATTTTATTGATAATAAATTATACACCACTACAAATCTCTCACTCCTCTCTATATAATCTACAGCTGTCATATCCACTAACATATTAAATTCTCATTCATCCTTTAAATATTCCAATACTTTAATTATTTCACAACTATTTATATTCACTATTACTTCATCACCCAAACTCTTTTCTTGATCACCACGTGCTGTTATCACTACCCCCTCATCTATTAGCACTAATTCCTTATATAACTCTTTTAACCCTTTCATCCTCGTTCTTATTTATATTTTGAGTAATAATGGACTCGAACCATTAACTTATTGCTTGTAAAACAATCACTCTACCTCTTGAGTTAATTACTCATTATCTTATTTTCTTATTATTACTTTTTTGGCTGAATTGGATCTGAACCAACACTCCCACGATTATCATTCGCATGCTTTCCTTTAAGCTATCAGCCATTTCGGATGAAACTGGATTCGAACCAGTGATATCTTATATTATAATAGCTTTCAAAACTACCACCTTAAACCTCTCGGTCATTCATCCTTTTTTATTTTATTTATGACCATCCTTAGAATCAACTCTTTATTCGTTGATTATCGCTCTTGCTCTTCTTGGTCATAAATCTTCTTTTTTCATATTTCTTATCGTCTTACTAAATACACTACATCCTCTGCCTTTCTAGCTATTTGCGTAATTATATCCCGTCTATTATCTACCTCTTCTACTTTTAGAGTTAATATTATTGCTCCTATCATACCTATTAATAATATTACCCCAACTATTATTATCTCATATCTATATCCACTATATAAAACTCTGCCTATCTCCTCAATATTCGGTATTATCTCTATCTTACTACCTCACCCACTAATTTGTTTCGTCAAATTCGACGCTCCTTGTGTTGTCTCCACCGCATTTAATGCCGGTCCTAATAATATTCATAATATTCCACTTCCCATTATCATCCCACTCATAACTACTCATATATCTCTCCTCTCACCTTTTCATTCCCTTATATTCAACATCATCACTATAAATAAAAATAATACAGCTATCGCCCCTACATACACTATTGCAAACATTATCCCTAAAAATTCTGCTCCCATTACTATCATCACTCCAGCTGCATTTAAAAATACTACTATTAATGCTAATATTGCATGTATACTATTATCTACACTTATTACTACTAATGCCCCACCTATTATTCCGATACTAAATATATTCATAAATATTGTTCCCATCTTCGTTTTCCTCGAGCGTGAAGAGAATTGAACTCTCGTCTTTGACGTGACAGGTCAATATTCTTCCATTGAACTACACACTCTTACCTATTATCTATAATATCTACACCACCAACTTCTAACCTCTTTTTATTTGGAATGGCTGGATTCGAACCAACACTCATAATACCAAAAACTATTGTCTTGCCCTTTGACTACATTCCAATTTATTTGTTTTCTTAAACGCGTTTTATACTGATTTAATCCCACCTTTTGAAGAGAGCTGGTTTCGAACCAGCGTAGGATCTCTCCAACAGATTTACAGTCTGCCGCTTTTAACCACTCAGCCATCTCTTCTCTTTCATTTATAAAATAAATAAAATTTATTTTCTCGTACACTATAACGATTTGTTGTAGTCTTCTTCTTGTCAACTACAACTTCGTTTTTCAATTTTCTTATTTATAAAATAAGTTTTGACTATCATCTTCTTTAAAATATTTGATAATAATATTTATATAAAATTATTACCATTATTATTATCATTATATTTAATACTATTATTATTCCTCTTACCATTCCTAATATACTACCACTTTGTACCCTCTCCGGTCTTATTCTTTGAGCTACTTTTATTGATCCATATGGTCCTATTCTTTCTAATATACCCCGATCTATTATCTTATATGTATATTCATAACCAGCCTTTAATACTCACATTGTTATATTTTCATGTATTATTCTGTCCACATATCACTTCTTCGATAAAAATTTTATTACCTTCTTACCTACTATTCCTCATCTCTGTGTCTCTATACCACGTCTATTATATATTATAAACGCACTTATCCCACTTATCAATATTAATATTATTGGTCCCTTACTATATAATCTCGGTACTACTAAATTTACATCATGTTCTATAAATATACTCTCACCACCTCAACCTATAAATATACTACCTAACGCTAATGCTATTAATACTATACCTGTTCTCTCTATTTTCACATCATGTACTTTCTCTATTGTACTTTTATATCCATTATATCATCCACCAAATGTTAATGTTAATAATCTTATTGTATAAAAACTTGTACATATTGCGGCTAACACACCTAATATATAACAATAAAATCCTACTGCTGTATATTTTCCATACGCTATTTCTAATATTATATCCTTTGAATAATATCCAGCTAAATACGGAAATCCCATTAATGCTAATCCACCTATTAACATTGTTCCATATACTACAGGCATTACTCTTATTAATCCACCATACCTTCTTACATCTTGTTCATCTCCCATATTATGTATTATCGCTCCCGCTCCTAAAAATAATAATGCTTTAAAAAATGCATGATTTGTTAAATGATATATCGCTACATTATATCCCGATAATCCACATACCATCGTCATATATCCTAACTGGCTACATGTTGAATATGCTATTACTTTCTTTATATCATTCTGTACTATCGCAATACTTCCACCATATACTGCCGTTATTCCACCTACTATTGCTATGATCTTTAACGCATCCTCAGACATCTCTAATAATAATGACATCCTAGCCATTAAATATATCCCTGCTGTTACCATTGTCGCTGCATGTAATAATGCTGATACTGGTGATGGCGCTGCCATCGCATCTGGTAATCATACATGTAATCCTATCTGCGCTGATTTTGCTGCTACTCCCCCAAATAATAATAAACCTATTATTGTTAAAACCTTTACATCTATCTCTTTTCCTCCTTTATATATTATATAAAATATATCGTCATAATCAAATATTCCTATCTTTTTATATATTAATACTAATCCTATTATTACTGCTATATCACCGACTCTATTAACAAATACTGCCTTTAATCCCGACTTATTTGCTTGTATACTTGTATGTCAATAATTTATTAATAAATATGAACATAATCCTACGCCCTCTCAACCTATAAACATCATTATTAAATTCTTCGCTGTTACTAATATTAACATAAAAAATGTGAATAATGATAAATATGACATGAATCTTGATTCTCCTGCATCTCCTTCTATATAATCCATTGAATAATAATGCACTAACATTGATATACTTGTTACTACTCCCACCATTATACTAGATAATCAATCTATTTTTCATCCTCACTCTACCCTTAATGATGTTCCACCTATGTTTATTCAATCACCCATATATATTACATGCTCTTGTCCTAATACCATTACTTCATATAATCCTATTAATCCTAAAATTCATGCAACACTTACGCATATTGTTGTTATCTTCTTTGATCCCTCCGCTCCTACTACTTTACTAAATAATCCAGCCATTATCGCTCCCATTAATGGCAATCCTACTATACCTAAATACATTTTTATCTCTTTTTTGTTCGATTATGAGACTCGAACTCATACACTTTTCAGTATGTAATCCTAAATTACACGTGTCTTCCTATTCCACCAAACGAACTTTATTTTAAACTTTTACGTCATTACATCTTTTTCGGCCGTTCTTCTGAACGATCTGTGATTTATAACCATTTTTAGAATCAACCCTTTTATGTTGATTACCGCTCTCGCTCTTCTGGTTATAAATCTTTTTTTCGACAATTAAATAATTTGATTATCGTCATTTCTGTTATAAATATAAATTATTATCTATCTACATCCCCAAATACTATATCTAATGATCCTATTATTGTTACTACATCTGCAATCATATGTCCTTTTATTAACATCCCTAATCCTGCTAAATGTATAAAACTTGGCGATCTTATTCTACATCTATATGCTTCACTACCACCCTCTGATACTATATATACCCCAAATTCCCCTTTTGGACTTTCTGTTGCTGCATATATTTCTCCTCTCGGTACTTCATACCCCTCACTATATAGTTTATAATGTTCTATTAACCCTTCCATTTCTTTCTTCATCCTCTCCCTCGATGGTGGCGTTATCTTCATATCTTCACTTCTTACTAACCCCTCAGGCATCTCCCTTACACATTGTAATACTATTTTTATACTCTCCCGCATCTCCTCCATTCTTAATAAATATCTATCATAACAATCCCCATTTATTCCTACTGGTATTTTAAAATCCATTTCATTATACACATCATATGGAAATTCTTTCCTTAAATCAAATGCTACTCCCGATCCTCTTAACATTGGTCCTGTAAAGCCATTATTTACTGCTTCCTCCTCAGTTACTACACCTATCCCAACTAATCTTTGTTTTCATATTCTATTATTTGTTAACATCTCCTCCACCTCATCTATTCTTGTTTTTAATTGTATAATATATTTCTCTACATCCTCCAATAACCCTTTAGGTATATCTGTATTCACCCCACCTGGTCTTATATAACATGTATGAAATCTTGATCCACTTATTCTTTCATAAAATTCTCCTATTTTCTCCCTCTCCTCAAAACATCATAATAATGGTGTCATTGCTCCTACATCCATCCCCTGTGTTGCTATTACTAATAAATGATTTAATATCCTTGTTAATTCTAACATCATTACTCTTATATACTGTGCTCTTCTTGGTACCTCACATTCTAATAATCTTTCTACTGCTAAGGCAAAACTCTCCTCTTGTGCTAACGGACTAATATAATCTAACCTATTTAAATATGGTATCGATTGTATATATGTTTTATTCTCCATTATCTTCTCAGTTCCTCTATGTAATAATCCTATATGACTATCTGCACTTTTTATTGTTTCCCCCTCCAATTCTAATATTAATCTTAAAATTCCATGCGTACTTGGATGTTGTGGTCCAAAATTTATTTTAAAACCTTCTGCACTTCCCCCCGTTATTTCTCATGCCTCCTTCCTATTATCCTTCCTATTATTCATTTCTCTTTCTCTCTTTTTTTACGTCCACCAATTCCTATTCGTTCCTTCGAACGTGCTTTGCACTGTTTAATGAAACGATCTTTGATCCGATCTATTTATGACCATTTTTAGAATCAACCCATAAAGGTTGATTTCTCGCTTACGCGTTTATGGTCATAAATTAAACTAATTGGTCCGGATGACCTTAATTCTTTTAAAAAATAATTTTATTATTAACTACAACGTTAAACTTTCTTTAAATCTTTTACTAAACTCTCTAATGCCTCACCACTAAATTCTCCGGTTCTCCGTATCTCATTTAATAAATCCTTCTTATTATATTCCATATACTCTACTATCCTCTCCGCATATTCTTTAACGTCTTCTTTCTTTATTGTTATAAAATAGCCTACCGCACTTAAACTTAATAATATTACTTGTTTCTCTATTGCTAATGGTTCATATTGTGCTTGTTTTAATAATTCCACAATCCTTGCTCCCTTCTCTAATTGTAATAATGTTGTTTTATCTAAATCACTTCCACCTCCAAATTTCTCAAAAGCTTCAATCTCCCTATATTGTGCTAATTCTGTCTTTAATGTCCCACTATATTTCTTCATCGCTTTTATTTGTGCTGCTGATCCTACTCTACTTACTGATAATCCTACATTTATTCCAGGTCTAATTCCTTCATGAAATAATCCCGACTCTAAAAATATTTGACCATCTGTTATTGATATAATATTCGTTGGTATATATGCTGATACATCACTCCCTTGTGTCTCTATTACTGGTATTGCTGTTAATGATCCTCCTCCGTATATCTTACTCATCTTTGCTGCCCTCTCCAATAATCTTGAATGTAAATAAAATACATCCCCTGGATATGCTTCCCTACCTGGTGCTCTTCTTAATAATAATGATACTTGTCTATATGCTATTGCCTGTTTTGTTAAATCATCGTAAAATATTATTGCATGTTTCCCATTATCTCTATAATATTCCCCTATTGTACATCCTACAAATGGTGCTATATATTGTAATGCTGCTGATTCTGATGCTGTTGCTATTACTATTATACTATTCTCTAATGCTTTATATTCTTTTAATATTGATACTACTCTTGCCATTGTTGATCTCTTTTGTCCTACACCTACATACACTACTGACATACCCTCTGATCCTTCTTGCCCTTTCGTCATTCTCTGATTTATTATTGTATCTAATATTATCGCAGTCTTCCCTATCATTCTATCTCCTATTATTAATTCCCTTTGTCCTCTCCCTATAGGTACTAAACTATCTATAGCTTTTACACCTGTCTCTACCATCTCCGTAATCCCTTCCCTTTGTATTATACCTGGAGCTTTTACCTCTATCCTTCTCCTCTCTAATACGGCGATCTTACGTCCTCCATCTATTATCTCCCCCAATCCATTTAATACTCGCCCTTCTAATTCTTCCCCCACATTTACTTCCATTACTCTCTCCGTCCTTTCTACTTCACTTCCCTCTTTTATTTCTCCCTCTAATCCTAATAATACTACCCCTACTCCCTCCTCACTTATATCTATAGTTAATCCTTCCACTCCTGTCCCCCGAAATCTAACTATCTCTCCTAATCTTACCCCACTTAAACCTACTATTATTGCAATTCCATCCCCTATCTTTTGCACTAATCCTATTGTTCCCTGGTCTTTCCCCTTGTCTGCACTCTCTATGCGACTATCTCGTATTCTTTTTATTAATTCTACGCCTTTCATTGTTTTTTCTGTTCTACTGAACGATCTTTGATCCATCATTTTCATTCCGTTTTAACGTCCTTTTGAGATGATCTCCAATCTCTATTTAATTTCTGTATTCTAGTCTGTTCACATCAATTGTCTACCTATATGCTTTTTAGATTTTTATCTAAGCTAAACGTCCTTTTAGCTCTTTTTAATCAACCTTCATTATAAAAATATTCTCGGTTTCATTTTAACTTTAACTATGCCCACATATCGTCTGTGATCCATCTATGATTTATCTTACTTTTTTATTTAATCCTTTTTCTCTTTCTTTTATCCCTATTTTAATGTTAACCCACCATCGCCGATTAATATTAGGTCTTCCGCCTATAACTACATTAAACGACCATCATATTTAACTTTTTTTTCAAAGAATTTATTTTATCTTATAAACCCCCCTTAATTTATAAAAATCCTTTTAATTATAATCCTTAACGTCGCTTACGCGTTTTTACTCCTTTTGCTAATCTCCCACTCATCGTTCTCGGTTGTTTCCCCAACGTACTCCCACCATGCGGATGATCTGTTGGATTCTTCACAATCCCACGTACACTCGGTCTTCTACCTAATCTTCGCGATCTACCGGCTTTACCTACACTCACCAATCCCCTCTCTATCATATTTGATGCTCTATGTTCTATCTCACCAATCACCGCCTTTATCTCACCCCTAAAATCCTTTAACTCTTTTGATGGCATTTTAATCATAACTTTTCCATTATGCATTCCCATTATTATCCCATACACTCCACCAGCTCTTATATATTTCCCATCTATATTATATATCTTTGTTCCTACAGCCATCTCACTTAATCTTATATGTTCTCCCATATTTATTTCCCCACGCCCTCTTATCCTCTCAATATTCTCCAATCTTCTTATCTCGTCTCCAATCTTCATCCCCTTTGATACTATTATCCGTTTCCCCCTTATTTTTGCCACCATCGCCGTTCTATTTGGATCATATTCTATTTTTTCAATCTTCCCCACTATTCCTATACCCTTAAATTCTATTACTCTATATTTTCTTTTCACACCACCACCTTGACCTTTAATCGTTAGCCTACCACTGTTATTTCGACCACCAATCCTCTTCTTACCATATTGACCCTTCAATTGTTTCTTCTTTCAACGCTGACCTTGTTTTTTCATTCTCTCATTCTTTGAGAGGTTCTTATGACTAATCTATTTGATTTATCAATATATAACCTCTATTCTAATTCTTCTTCTATTGTCTTTCAGACCATCTTTTTATTCTCTTCAATTACACTGACCAATTTATTTAATTTATCTAATCTAAGTTGATCTATGCCATAATGTCTTAATGTAAATTTAATGCATCATTTAAATATAACGCAAATAATATTGTAAATACATATGCCTGTATTAATGCTACTCCCATCTCAAAGCCTACTAATACAAATCCTATAACTATTACTACTAAATGCCCCACAAATGTAACACCTATTACAGTCATCATTGATCATGCAAAACCTATTATTACTTTTAATAATACATGCCCTGATAACATATTCGCAAATAACCGTACACTTAAACTAATTAATCTAAATACATATGATATTATCTCTATCGGTATTAATATCATCGCCAAACCTATTGACGTACCTTCCGGTAAAAATAATTGAAATGTTATTACACCATGTCTTGCTGCTGCTATTATATTCACACCTATAAATAATGCCATTGACATTACTAATGTCATTATTATATGACTCGTTACTGTAAAACTATACGGTATCATCCCTATTAAATTACACATAAATATAAATGTTCCTACTATAAATATTATTGGAAAATATTCTATTCCCATATATCCCACATTCTTCTTCACTAAATCTAATAATCCTGTATATATCATTTCCATACCTTTCTGATATCTATTTGCTATCATTGTACTATTTATACTTATTAAGTAATACATTGTATATATCATTACTCCTACACCTATCCCCATTACCACACTCTGATTTGTCATTGGTATATAATACTCATCTAAACCTAACCATAAAGATGGTAATCTTATCTTTGGCCCTATCGCCACTATCTCAAATTGTTCTAACGGACTCCCTATCATTTTCTGTCTTTTTCTATCTCTTTTTTAAGTTCTCCCAAACCTTTTCTACCCTATTTACGTCATTATGACGTCTTTTAGACGATCTTTAATCCGATTCAAAATTATTTTTATAATCAACATTTTGATGTTGATTGTCGCTCTCGCTCTTCATAATTTTAATCACCCCACCCCTAATAACCTTTATACTTTTCCTTTTATATGCTCTTTGTATGAGATTCGAACCCATAACCTAACGATTAACAGTCGTTTGCTCTCCCCTTGAGCTAACAAAGATTCCCACTGTTCTTCAAAACGCTCTTTGATCCATCCTATTTGACGTCTTTTCGACAATCTTAAATCATTCTGTTCAATTAAACGCTATTTGTTCTAATTTAATATTGGTAACGGGAATCGAACCCGTACTTTCTGCTTGGAAGGCAAACAGTCTACCTTTAACTCATACCAACATCTTTTTTAATTCCTTTTTCAATGTTGTAGCTTAAAAAAGCTACAACAAATCTTTCTGTAAGGTTTTCCCTACCGTAGATAGAAACCGAACTGTCTCACAACGTTCTCAACCCATCTCGCGTGCCTCTTTCATAGTGGAACAAACTAACCCTTAGAACCTGCTTCAGCTCTAGGATGAGGCGAGACGACATCGAGGTACCAAACAAGGCCGTAGATTTGAGCTCTTAAGCCTTATTAGTCTGTTATCCCCAGCGTACCTTTTGTCTGATTGCAATTACCCTCACATTCGGTATAATTGGATCGCTATAACCTGATTTTCTATCACCTGCTCGAAATATCTCTCTTACAGTCAAGCTAGCACTTACTATTACGCTTATCATTCATATTTTCTTCTTTGAATTATACTAACCTTTGTGCGCCTACGTTACTCTTTTGTAGGTTACCGCCCCAGTCAAACTGTCTCACTCACACTTTCTCGCGTTTGCGATTAGATCTTTTCCGCTATTATGGTAGTCTTCCACCTTTTATCTCCACTATAAACTTTCGTTTAGGTTTCTTCGATTACTACCTCACCTATTTTCATAACTTCCATTCTCTATGTCAATTAACAGTAAAGGTGCATGGGGTCTTCTCGTCCCACGGCAGGTTAACCGCATCTTCACGGCTATTTCAATTTCACGGAGTTCATATCAGAAACAGTTAGGAAGTCGTTACAATATCATGCTGGTCATCAATCAAATGACGATGAATTTCGCTACCTTTGAACCGTCAGTATACAGCTGTTGTACACTATGCCTTCAATCTATTTGCTTCTTTCTTTTCTTGCCCAAAAGAACTGTTCGATTCGAACGTTCTTTGAACCATCTATTCCTTCTCACTTTCAATCTTATCTCATTAGCACTGAACACTTGTCAAACCTTTTACCTCATCTTTCGATTTTGCAAAGTTTTATGTTTTTATTAAACAGTCGCTCCCTATTCTTCTCTGCGAATCTTTCAAATCTATATTTAGATCCTTCCAATCCATAATTCTATGTATTTTGCCGAGTTCGTTTGATATGATTCTCTCCTCGTCTTCGTATTCTCAACTCACTCACCTGTGTCGGTTTTAATACGGTCTCTCCTTAATAACTTCTTTCTGGCCCATATATTTAATTTTAATCCTCTTGATTCATCTTTAATCAGATGCATCCGTCCTACTGAACCGTTCTTTAATCAGAACGATTTCTGATACCATCTCCTATACAGTTTCAGTTATTATCTGTAATTTTACAATCTTCGTTCTTTCAAACTTGCTTTGCAAAGATCGCACGTTCAATCTCCCTTTCGTTCCATTGAACTATTCTTCTTCCCATCAACTTAAATTTTCATTCTCATCTTAGGGCCCGCCTTACTCTACATCATTCAACATTCTGTAGAAAATCTTGAGCTTTCGACCTAATTGATTCTACTTCAATTATTCTTACTACTCATACCAGCATTATCTCTACCGTTCTTCATTTTTCAATCTAAACTTCTATTCGATTTTTTATATCTTCTTTTCTTCTTACGGTATGATCCGCTACCATTGTTTTTCACAATTTGCCGTTTCGGTCTTTTATCTTTATTTCCTATTTATCTTCGGCGCTAATTGACTCTATCATTGAGCTTTTACGCTTTCCTTCATTATTGGCTGCTTCTAAGCCTATATTTTGATCGTCTTCGTCCCTTAACTTCCTTTTTACTTATATTTTTGTTTAGAACCTTAACGTACAATCTGGGCTGTTTCCCTTTCATCTATTGACCTTATCGCCCATAGATCTCCTGATTAATATCATTTATCAATTTATAAGTCGTTCCTCAAAACCGTTCTTTTAAACGATTCTTAATCCATCTTTGATTTATCATCTTTGACGTTTTTTAGGCTATCTTGACTCACCTATGATTTATTGGTATTCGCAGTTTCTCAGATTTTGGTTTATTTCTCAATACCCGCCACCCAATATTGCTCTACCCCCAATACTGTACTTTAATCACACTACTTAAATAGCTTTCGCGGATTACCAGATATCACGAAGCTTGATTAGCATTTCACCCCTAACCACAATTCCTTCGAGGATTTTGCCACATCCACCGATTCGATCCTCCATTTCTTTTTCTTTCCACTTCGATCTGACCATAGTTAGATCGCCTCGCTTCGGGTCTTATCCTTATAACTTTTATCATCTTCCTTTCGTCTCCATTTATCAACTTTAACTCGCTATAAACATAAACTTGCTGGTCCATTATGCAAAAGGTACGTTATCGTATTTTTTTATTTATAAATCAATTATCTTTTATATTCTATACTCTAACTGCTTCTAAACATTAGGTTTCTCGTTCTTTTCACTCCCACAGGTTCTTTTCATCTTTCCTTCACAGTACTCTTTCTCTATCGATTAAAGATCTTTTCGCCGGCTTTGAGGATGTTCCCCCATTATCAAGCAAGTCTTCACTTTACCCACTTTTTTCTTTTATTGTATTTTCGTCCTTTCCGACCGTTATACCGTTATTTCTAACGTATTTTAGCCTTTATAACCAATTCATTCGTTCCTTCGAACGTGCTTTGCACAGATTTATTCTTCTTTAATTATTTTTGGACTTTCACCAATTTTGTTATGTCCTTCCTTACATATTTTAATTAAAAATTTTTCTAATTATTTTAGTTAAATCTTTTTACAATATTTCAGCCATTTTTCCATTTTCGCTCGCCACTACTCACGGTTTCTCGTTTGATTCCGTTATTCAGTTACTTAGATGTTTCAGTTCACTGACCTTCTCACATGCTTCATTTCTTTCAAATTATTTTAATCATTCTTAGATCAACATCTTGTTGATTGTCGCTCTCGCTCTTTATGATTAAAATCTTCTTTTCTCTATGTGCTTCTTTTATTTCTATCGGGATATTTATACTTCTTTGTTTTCACTCTGTATAACCTTTCGTTTTTCTCTACGTCCCATTAATCTTTATCTAGAGTTCCCCCTAATGCCCTTCCCCCTTACGTTCTTATTTTTTTTTATTTTATCTTTCTTTCCTCTCTTTTGCCTAAACCGTTCTTTTTGTTCTATCATTACGTCTTTTCAGACGATCTTTGATCTGTCCTTCTTGTTTTATTAAACAATCTTTTATTTAAATCAGATTAATAAATCTTACATAATCCTACACTTATTGATTCTATTTTGTATCCCACATTATATAATTTAGGTCACATTATCGTCTCTATCCCCCCGATGCCTTCGATCTTTATCACCTCCCTTCACATCTTCATTTCATATTGTTCCTTCATTTTTCCATACTTAAACGGTGATTTATTTACGGTCTCTCTCCATATTTTTATTTTTATTCCTCCATCCCCCATTTTTACATTCTCCCCCTGACTACTTATCACCCTTTTTATCTTTTCAACACCCTCTCTCACTTCATCCCTATTTAAACCCATTACAGTTACCTTATAACTGTTCTTCTGAACGATCTCTAATCCGTTATATTTAACGTCTTTTTGTTTTATTAAACAATCTTTGATTTGACGATTTTGATCTATCTTCTTATATCTGTTCTCTTTCATTAAATTCTTTTTGCGAGGATAGGATTCGAACCTACCTACATAGAACATGAGTCTATTAAGCATCCTCTGCTTCACCTCGCACTTTGAAATTATAGTTCTTCCCTTTCTCGCAAATTAGTATTCCTCGACTTTTTCGTTCTTTAACAAACGATCTTTCAATTGTTACCAATCTTACATCTTTAACCTATCCACGTTATCTTCTTTAACCTTGCTTTATAAATTCCCAATGACAGACTTCTCACTTAGATGCCTTCAGCGATTATTCCTTATTGCGTAGCTACCTAACTATGCCCTTCGACAATTAGTACACCAGTGGCAACTGCTTCAAATTCCTTTCGTACAATCGAACCATTTCATTTTATTTATTTAAAATTATTTTTTTTATATAACTATAATTTCAACGGGAAAAATGGGACTCGAACCCATAATATCTTTCGATATACAATTTAGCAAACTGCCGCTTTCAACCCTTCAGCCATCTTCCCTCACCCCATTCTTATACGTAGGTCTTCCACCTATAACTACATGGAGTCCTCATCCTTTAACATCTTTTTGTTTTAAGTTCTCCAAACTAATTTAGAAAATTTATTAAACAATCTTTTATTTGACGATTTTTAAATCTGCTTTGGAGATAGTCGGACTCGAACCGACAATCCCTTGCTTGCAAAGCAAATGCCCTACCCTTAAGCTATATCCCCACAACCATCTTTTAGGTTAGAACCGGACTCGAACCGATTTCTATGGATCTGCAATCCAATACATTTCCCTTATGTTATCTAACCACCATCTCTAGGCTTGGCTGGACTCGAACCAACAGACTGCACATCATGAGTGTGATGTTTTTCCTTTAAACTACAAGCCTTTCCCCTCCAACGCCCCGCGGGATTCGAACCCACAATCTACGGCTTAGAAGGCCGATGCCTTTTCCTTTTGGCCAGAGGCGCATCATATCCTCTCTCCCTCTCTTTCTTCGTTTTAGGTCCTCAAGACCAAACTTTTGTTTTAAACGATTTTAACTTAACGATTTTTGATCTATCATATTTGATGTTCTACCGTTCTTTCGAACTTGCTTCGCACATAACGATTTTATCAATTTAATGCTCCTTTTCTTCATTCATATACAAAACCCGCTACTAATATTAATATAAATATATTCATTATTATTATTCCACCCATATCTAATCAATTTATCACTAATATTCCTGGTATTAAATATACAACTTCTAAATCAAATATTATAAATAATATTGCTACTAAATAAAATTTTACATCATATTTATTCCTCGCATCCTCAAATGGTTCAAACCCGCACTCATATGCCGAAATCTTCTCTACATCTCATACTCGCGTCGCTAACATATATGATATTCCTATTATTAATATTCCTAATCCCCCAGCTATTAATATATATATCGCTATTGGTCAATACTCATTTACCTCTCATCAATTTCCCATTTTCTTTTTTCTCTCTTTTTGTTCCCCGGAATTATCTTTTAAGTCCTCAAGACTAATCTATTTGATTTATCAGAATCATTACCTTAAACACTTTTTAAGCTGATTTATAACCATTACTAGAATCAACATTATTATGTTGATTATGTTGATTATGTTGATTATCGCTCTCGCTCTTCTGGTTATAAACCTTTTTTAAAAAACACTTATATTCTCTTTACTCTATTCTTTGTATTATTATTGATTCTAATTCTTTATAATAAACATCTGTGCCTAATATTAATTTAACTATCTCTTTTTCATTCTTCGGAGTTATTTTTTCTTTCCCTTGTATCTGACTCTCTACCGCCTCTCATATACTCTCACCCTTACTATTTATTACTTCTCCTAAACATTTTAATATTAATCTTTTTTTTACAAATGCAATCTTTTGTCTATATCCATAATACTCTGCTCCTTTTTTTGATTCCTCTATTCATAATCATCTTATCATCATTATTCCCCTTATTTTTCACAATATTCTAACTCTAATTATTAAATAATACGCTATAAATATTATATTTAATCAAAATATTTGAGTAAATAATGATCCTATATCTAATTGTGGCATTCTCTCTCTTTCCTTTTTCCTCGGTCGTTCTGAATAACCGTTCTACCGTTACCGTTATCTTTCTAACGTGCTTTGCACTGTTTAATGTAACGATCTTGGATCCGAACGATCTTTGATCTGTCATAGGTCTTTAAGTCCTCAAGACTAATCTATTTGATTTAAGACCAAGCTTTTCCGCTTTATTTGACGTCTTTTCAACGATCTTTTAAGTTTTTCGACAATTTAAAGGCCCTTCATTCTTTTTCCTACGCCTAGTTCCCTAAGCATAACTGTGTTGCAACTTAGCTCAAGTCGTGTTAATTCATTTCGCATCTCTACTTCAATAAATCTTCATTCCCCGAACGCGATGTACAATTTGTACGCTACTCAGTCTTCCTTCACCGCGCCATGCTGAAACGCGATTACTAATGATTCCTCTTTCATCACATTGAATTTCAAATGTAAATCCATTATCTGTGGTTTTTCATCTTATTCTTTTTATCTCTCTTTGTTCCCACCTCCGTCTCTAGTATTAAGCCCAGCCCATTAAGGCCACGTCACGTAACGTCATCCGCTCCCTTTTCCGTTCTACGTCTTTTTTCATATCTTTTTGATCATTTTTTTTTAATCTTTTCTCATATGTTCGCGGGTCTCGTTCATTTTCGGAATTAACCAATATCTTACGATATGAACTTACGTTCGCCGTGCAACTCCTGTTCTAACTTTTAACTCCCTTTCCATCTATTTTCTTTCATAGATTTCCATTCGTCTTCCCATTATCTTTAATAATGTTTGTGTTATATTAATAACACACCTAGTCTGTCAAGGACTGGTAAGGTTATTCGCGTGTTATCGCATTAATATACCAAAGCCACCATTGTTCTGAATAACCGTCAATTCTGTTGATTTTTAATCTTGCGATCGTACTCTTCAGGCTATATGTTTATCGTGTTCACTTCTTAACTGATTCCTCTCTACCAATTATTAACATATCTCTTTACGGCGTAGACTACCAGGGTATCTAATCCTGTTTGCTCCCTACGCTTTCGGCTCTTAATGTCTGATTAGTGCTAGTTCATTGCCTTCGCTTTTAACATTCTCTTATAAGTCTATGCATTTCACCCCTTCCTATAAAATTCTATCAACCCGCATCTATCTCTAGTTCCCAGTATCGTCTTCTTTCTTATTTTAATCTTCTTTTCTACTGCCTACTACCATCTTCAACCCTTTTACGCCCACTCACCTCGAATAGCGTTTGCTCTTTATGTCTTACCGCGACTGCTGGCACATAATTTGTCAGAGCTCACTCATTGGTTTTGTCTTTCTCTCCCCAATTGTTCAGAATCTCTTCCATGGATTATCACTGAGTCAAAATTCCTTTCATTGCTCAATATTCGTTACTGCTGTCATCTCTTTGCCCGGCTCTACCTATTGCCGTTGTGGCTAATCATTCTCTCAAATTAGCTAAACATCCTCGACTAGGTACGCTTTCTCATACCTACTATCTAATATTCTATGATTTCTTTCATTAGCGAATTTTCCTTTTCTTTCAAAAAATACTTATCCTTTTCTCTTCGATCCATTATCTCCGCGCTACCGTTTTTTTAAACGTGCTTTGATCTAACGTCTCCCCAATTTATTTGGTATCTCTGCCAATCTAATGATTATGCACTCATATTTTACTCACCCTCTCGCCGCAATCTTCTTTCGATTGCTCGACTAGCATGTATTAACTGTAATCCTAACGCTCATTCTATTCCCAGATCATAAATATCTACTTCTTATCATTAACTTTATTTTTCGACCGCTTTATTTCAACATGACCTACCGATTTATTTTCTTGAAATGCATTTAAGCTAATTCATTTAACATACCTTAAGTCCGTTTCTTCAAACGGTCTCTCCCTTAAATTGTCTTTTCTCTCTTTTATACTTTGTCTACCTTTTTTAGTCATTCTGACTATTCTTTAACACATTAATTTTAGGTCTTCTTCTTATAACTACATAGAGTCTCCTATATAGTTAATTACCTATTTGATTTATGACCATCTTTAGAATCAACCTTTATTGTTAATTATCGCTCTCTCGAGCCTTATGGTCATAAATTCCTTTTTTTAATTCTTCTACTAAAATGTGAATAATATTAAAAATGCCATCATTAATGAAAATAATGCTGTTGCTTCTGTTAATGCAAATCCTAATAATGCTGTTCTCATTAATTCTCTTCTTAACGAAGGATTTCTTGATACACTATTTAATAATGACCCAAATACTACTCCTATCCCAGCTCCCGCTCCTACTAATCCTATTGACGCTAATCCCGCCCCTATCAATTTCGCTGCATCTACCATCTTTTTCTCTTTTCTCGTTTTTGATTTAAGCTAAATTTTATTATAATTCCTCTTTTATCATCACATTATTATAATTTATTTGTTTAACTGGTCTTCTAGATTTTATCATTAATACAATAAATACTATTATCCCTACAGCTGTTATTCAACTTCCATAACTCGCTATCATATTCCACATCATAAAAGCATCTGGCGCATCGGGTATCCTTCTTGGCATCCCATTTAATCCTACAAAATGAAATGGTCCAAATGTTATATTTGCTCCTATAAATGTTAATCAAAAATGTACCATTGCTAATCTCTCATTATACTTCCTACCGGTCATCCTCTCTCATCAATAATATATTCCAGCAAACGCCGTAAATACTGCGCCCATACTTAAAATATAATGAAAATGCCCAATTACATAATATGTATCATGAAATGCTACATCTAACCCAGCATTCGCTAACGATATTCCACTTAATCCACCTATCGTAAATAATGGTATAAAACCTAATGCAAACATCATTGCTGGCTTATTCTTCTCTATCTTACCACCTCACATTGTTGCTAATCAACTAAATATCTTTACACCAGTCGGTACACTTATAATCATTGTTGCTGCCGTAAAATACGCTATTGTCTCTATATTCAATCCCACCGTAAACATATGATGAGCCCAAACCAATGACCCCAATACCCCTATAGTCATTAATGCATATATCATCCCTGCTCTTCCAAACAATGGCTTATGTGTATAATGACTTACTACTTGACTTATTATTCCAAATCCTGGTAATATTAATATATAAATCTCAATATGTCCAAATACTCAAAATAAATGTTGATACATCACTGGATCTCCTCCTCCACTTACATCAAAAAATGCTGTTCCATAATTCCTATCCATTAATAACATTGTTATCGCTCCACCTAATATTGGTAATGATATTATTAATAACACCGCTGTTACTAATACACTTCATATAAATAATGGTACTCGCATCATCGTTAATCCTGGTGCTCTCATCGTCATTATTGTTGTTATATAATTTATTGCTCCCAATATCGATGATAATCCAGCTACATGCAAACTCATTATCGCTATATCCACACCAATACCACTATGTCCTTCTATTCCTGATAACGGCGGATATACTGTTCATCCAGTTCCGACACGACCCTCCACTAATGCTGCTATCACTAATAACATTATTGATATCGGCATTAATCAAAATGATATATTATTCATTCTTGGATATGCCATATCCCTCGCCCCTATCATTATAGGTATAAAATAATTTCCATACCCTCCTATCAATATAGGCATTAACATAAAAAATACCATTATTAATCCATGTGCTGTTACTACCGTATTAAATAATTCATGATCCCCGCCTAATATTTGACTACCACCTTGTGTTAATTCTATCCGTATTATCATTGATAATATTAATCCTATCATACCACCTATTATTCCAAATACTATAAACATCATACCTATCTTTTTATGATCTGTCGTTCATAATCATTCTAATCATTCAAATCTTCTTCAATTCTTTAATTCTTCTCTCTTTTTTCCTTTACTATTTATTATTTCTCCTACCATCTTCTATTCTCTTAGATTTTTATATGCTAAACTGCTCTTTCGAACAATCTAAACACAATCATCTTTTATAATTTAAATTCTCTCACGAGGGATAAAGGAATCGAACCTCTACTTATAGGTTTGAAGCCTACCATTCTACCACTAAACTAATCCCCCAACCGTTTTCTAATTTAAGTCTTTACAACCTTCCTACTCATTTTTCCAAATAATCTTTGATTTATTTATGACCATTTTTGGATCAACATTATTGTTGATTTATCGCTCTCGCTCTTCTTGGTCATAAATCTTCTAACTCTTTAATGTAAATTTATAGACAATCTTTGATTTATCATACCAATTGGACAAAGATCTACCACATTTCCTGATATTTCTGATTCTATCCTATCCCCTATTAATTTTATTTTAGTCTTTACTCCCCGTCCATACGTTATTATCTTATTTTCTCCTATTATATCTCTATCATATCGTACACATCTCGTACATAATATACACCGTGTCATTACCGTTTTTATTAATGGTCCCCAATTTTGATCTTCGACTCCCCTACGTTTCACTTCGTCACTTATTCCCCATACTCTCCCATACTTTAATGCCTGATCTTGTAATGTACATTCTCCCCCCTCATCACATATTGGACAATCTAATGGATGATTCTTCAACAATAATTCCATTACCGCCTCCCTCGCGTCTATTGCTCCTTCACTCTCTGTCTCATACTTATGTCCTTCATTCATCCTTGTTATTTCTACAGTACAACTTGGTATCATCTTCGACATCTCTATTCCATTCATTTCCATCTTCGTCTCCACTACACATGCCCTACAATTTCCTCCTATACTTAATCCTTCATGGTAACAAAAATGTGGTACTTTTATACCCCTTTCTTTCATTATTTCCCATAATCTCTTATTCTCCTCAATCTTTACTTCTTGGCCATTTATTTGTATTCTTACCATTTTCCTTTTTTCTCTTTTTTCGTTCCGCAATGAAACGATCTTGGATCCGATCGATTCATCTAATATTAATACTCCTAACGAGAATCGAACTCGTTCCTTATCTGTGAAAAAGATATGTCCTTCCTTTAGACCATAGGAGCTGTTCGTAACAAGACTCGAACTTGTACATCTCTTGATAAAGCATTTTAAGTGCTCCGTGTCTTCCTATTCCACCATACGAACTTTGAGAGCAACCAGACTCGAACTGACAACCTTTTGATTAAAAGTCAACTGCTCTACCTTTGAGCTATGCTCCCATAATTTTAATTCTTTTTTGTTTTTAGGTCCTCCAGACCAATCTATTTGATTTATTGTTTTAGGTTCTTAAGTCCTAAAAACTAATCTATTTGATTTAAAAGCTTGATTTTAAGCTTTATTAAACAATCTTTGATTTAACGATCTTTGATCTCTTTAACGTCTTTTAGACGATCACGCCTACTAGGATTCGAACCCAGATCTTATGGTCCGTAGCCATATACTCTATCCATTAAGCTATAAACGTTTCCCTAAATCGTTACTTAGAACGATCTTTTAAGTCCTCAAGACCAATCCTAGATTGTTAAATTGACCTAATCTATTTGATTTAGGTCCTCTAGACCAATCTATTTGATTTAAACTTTACTTAAATACCACGCCTCTTACTTCTTAGAACCTCACTTTCATATTTTATACCATCCCCCTTATATTTATTCGGCGCTCTTATCTTCCTTATCTCACTCGCTATTCTATTTACTTTCTCCTTATCCACCCCATTTACTATTAATCCAGTCTTATCTAATTTTATTATCTCTATCCCTTCAGCTTCTCAACTATATCTCTCTTTTCCACGTGTTCCTACATTCATCTCCACTTCATATCTCCCCTCTATTGTTCCATCCGGCAATCTTTGATTTATTAATCTTACATCCTCAATCCTATATCCTATACCTACACATCTTATTCCACGCTTATATCCACGTATCACACCTCATCTCCCACTTTCTAATATACCGTCGACCATACCTACCCACATTTTCACCTTTTTTTTATTCCCCCACTCACTTTTTACTATTATCTCATTTCTTACATTATCTATTTCTATTCTTACACCCCTCCGTATTTTTATACCCTTTCTTATTACACCTAATCTACCCCTTCATTCTATCATTAATATCTTATTTTCACCTTCTATTGTTACCGTTATCTTTAACGATCTTGGATCTTTCTCCGTCATTACTTTTATTTTATGTTCATAAGCTATCTTCATTTTCTGTTCTACCATTTTATCTGTCATTTTTGTTCTATCGTTACGTCTTTTCAGACCGTTATTCTTAACGATTTAGGTCCTCTAGACCAATCTATTTGATTTATGATCTATCTTTGATCTATCCTTCTAGGACCGTTCTTTCGTTATTTACGTCATTATGACATCTCTTTAACGTGCTTTGCACAAAACGATCCTTGTTCTGTTATATTTAACGTCTTTTTAGACGATCTTAACCAGCTAAAATTCCTGTCATTCCTCTCATCTCAACTGTTTCCGTTACTCTACTATATATTACTATTATTGCTAATCCTATAGCTGTATCCGCTGCTGCTACTGTTATTACTAGTAATGCTATTATTTGTCCCGTCATATTTCCATATATTCCCGCATATACTATAAAATTCATATTCACTCCCAATAACATTAATTCTATACTTGCTAATATTAATATTAAATTTCTCCTATTATATGCTATTCCCATTACACCTATCCCAAATAACACTCCTGCTATTATTAATATCCCTACCCTTTCCATTATCTTTTTTCTCGTTTACGTCATTTTGTTTTAAGTTCTCAAAACTAATTTAGTTAATTTATTAAACAATCTTTGATTTGACATCTCTTCGTTCTACTAAACGATTTTTAATCTAACTTGCTTTGCACAGATTTAGGTCCTCTAGACCAATCTATATGATTTATGACCATTACTAGAATCAACCTTCAAAGGTTGATTATCGCTCTCGCTCTTCTTGGTCATAAATCTTCTTTTTTCATTATCTCTTTTTTACATTCTCCTGCGCGATCTAAATTATCTCTTTCATTTTACTTACTCACTCTATATATTTCTCTAAGGCTACCGCTTCTACTACTATCGGCATAAATCCATGTTGCATTCCGCATAATTCACTGCATTGTCCATAATAGGTCCCTACCTTCTTTATATACATTAATACCTGATTCATTCTCCCAGGTATCGCATCCATCTTTATCCCTAATCCCGGCACCGCTCATGAATGTATTACATCACTTGCTGTTATTCATAACCTTATTGTCGTATCAACGGGCACTACTAATCTATTATCCACCTCCAATAACCTTAATTCTCCTAACTCTAATTCCTCTTCCGGTTTCATATAACTATCAAACTCTATCCCTTCCTTCTCATACTCATATGTTCAATATCATTGTCTACCTTCAACCTTTATAGTCATTCCCGGCTCTTCCTCTATTATATGTGCACCCATTGTATATATTAACGTAAATGTTGGTATTGCTATTCATATTAATATTAATATCGGTACTATTGTTCATATCGTTTCCAATCACTTATTATCTTTCTCCTTATAAGATTCATATTCATCTTCGTCTACTGTTTCTTCCGTTCTACTGAACGATCTTTGATCCATCTCTTCACCCAATTGGGCGCTTTTCGACTTAATTCCATATTTTCATATTATGAATCCTAATAATATACCAATACTTACACCTATTATTGCTAATATTACCATTAACTCTTTCGAAAACTTTACCATCGCTTCCCCTATCGGACTCCCCATCTCCTGTAATCCTATTTTTCATTCTCTCGGTCCATCTGAATATACTTTTCACATTTCCTTCTTCTGTTCTAAGTCATTACGTCTTTTTTGTTTTAAGTTCTCCAAACTAATTTAGAAAATTTATTAAACAATCTTTGATCTGACTCATCTATTTGATTTATTTAACCGTCCGCCTTTGTTCTTTAGAACGATTTAAGTCCTCAAGACTAAACTTTTGTTTTATAAATCCCTCGAGATGATGAGATTCGAACTCATAACCTTTAACTCCCAAAGCTAATATACTACCTTTGTACTACATCTCGTTCTTACGTTATAAATTTAAGTCACGTCCTTTTTGTTTTAAGTTCTCAAAACTAATTTAGTTAATTTATTAAACAATCTTTGATCTTTAGACGGATCTAAGCCCTTTCACAGATCTTAACTAATCTATTTGATTTATCAGTTTCATCGTTCTTTTGAACGTGCTTTGCACAAAACGATCTTTTGATCTGCCACACTAAGCCAGCATCCGTGGACCCATTATCTTAATTCCTATCTTTTTCCCTTTACCACGTTGACTTTGTCCTGTCATTTCCATCTCTATTGCATTCTCATTACACCTCACTCTTATCCCCGTACTACTCTTTACTCCCCACTTACTTCTTACTACCCGCCCTTTATATTTCTCTCGTCTTTTTACCCCACTCATTATATCCGTACGATGCCCCGTTCTCACTTTTCCCCCCTCCCTCTTCCGTCTAATACTTATTATTGATACTGTTATCCTATCCCCAATACGCCCATGTTTTTTATTTTCTAATACACCTATACATCTACCTACTTTACCCCCTGAATTATCTACTATTTTTAATCTTGATCTTAATCTTATCATTTTCTGTTTTGTTTTAAGTCCTTGCGTCTTTTTAGACCGTTCTCCTGAACGATCTTTGATCTATCTTTCATCTTACTTATCTATTCATTCTATCGTTATTTTTGTTCTACCTTTTTTATTCCACTTTGAACCGCCCCCTAAACGATCTTTCATCCGTTATAGGTCTTATAGACCTAGCTTTTCAGCTTTATTTAACATCTTTTAGATTATCTTTTATCTGTTTTTGATTCATACAATATTTATCATTAATTTACATTTTATTTGTGATCTATTTATTCTTTTTCATTTCATAAAGTTTTTATACTGTTTTTCTGCCATTTCCTCAAATAATTCCCAATCTTTTATTCTTATCGTTTCCATTTCATGTACCATTCTTTTTATGACCTTCTTCCTATTTAGTCCCCCAGATTGTTCTTTAAAATGATCTTTAATTCATCTATGTGATTTAATACTCCCCCCATTCGTCTGTTTTAAATCAGTATAACTATCTATTTGATTCCTAATACCGTTCCTCTGTACGATCTTTGACCCATCAAATATGATATCTTTTCGACGATCTTTATTCTGATCTACTGCCCCCTCTATCCTTTTTACTTCCTCAATTTTTCTTTGCTTCCCCATCTCTTTCTTATATATCCCCCCCATTATTTTTATATAAAATTCTTTAGCCTTTTTTCCCCGCAATTCACCCTTATATCCACTTATTTCATTTCCACCACCTCTTCCGCCCCTTTTTGTTATCTCCCCACGTTGGCCTACTATCTCCTCTATCATTACCATATATGGCAAAAATTCTCCTATGTTTATCATCCCCTTTGACTTATCACTCATCCCACTCATCCCACTCATCCCACTTATATCTCTATAATCTACACCTATATTCCAACATATTTTCTCTATTTCTCTCATATTTCTCATTTTATTTTTTATCCTTTCACCCTTTCGTTCTCTTTAACGTGCTTTGCGCAGAACTCTCTTTAATCCGTTATATTTAACGTCTTTTTAAACTAACAGGCTTTACACAGATCTTAACTAATCTATTTGATTTATCATTAATCCTATGCCCCGTATTATTCTATTTCAATCCTCCTCTGTATCATTACCACCCATTATTGGATATGTTACTTTTCAATCCTCTCAATCCATCTTCTTCATATTATTCGTATATATCATACATATCTCATTCATTCTATATATCTTATTTATTAATTTATTTATCCCACGTCATTTACCACCCGATATTATGATACACATGATACCCACTCTATTATCTAAAACTTCTATCATATCACCCCAACTTCCATTTATTATTTTTATGTTCATTGTTCTTCCTATCTGATCACTCATTGCTTCTAACAATATCTTACTCATTATTATTCCTCTATTGTCTTTTCTATTTATATATATTATTATCTCCTTCTTATCATTTTTACATGTTCTTATTATACTTCTTAATTTCCTTCATCCCTTATAGATTATTTTTATATCCAACACCTCCTCTGTTCCCCTGAACGATCTTTGATCTATCCCCCTTATCTCTTTCATTTTTATATTTAATGCCCTTTTGGACGTTTTTCCTTATCTTTAACGTGCTTTGCACAGATTTATTTTTATATCTCGGCGAATAATGAGAATCGAACCCACAACTTACGATACCACAAACCGTCGCTCTACCTTTGAGCTATACCCGCCAACCCACCTAAAGTATCTCAACTAATCTTTAGATTTATATAATTTATTTGATTTATTTCCTTTTCTGTTCTTTTAAAATTTCTAATATATTTATTAAATTCTTACCCTCTTCTATTCTTTTTATTATTTTAAAATTTATTATTTCTTTTAATAATTCATTTAATCCAAATAATTGTCCATTATACCCCCCATTTCATTTTTTTTCAAATCTTACTATACTTTTTATTTTATCTTCCATCCCCCCCGTTAGCCTACCTACATTATTTATTGTTACATTTAATACTTTCTTCTTCTCAAATTCCCTATCTTCTCTCTTTATTTCTATTAATTCTTTTATCCCACCCTCCTCTATATCATATAATTTATTTTTATACTCTACACCTACTATCTCATAACCTTTTTGTCTTAATTTCCTTATTAATTCATTTTCTGTTAACTCCAATTTATTTAAATTCAATATACTTATTTCACCTACTAATTTTAATTCCCTTAATTCTTCCGCCATCCCTTTAAACACGCTTTGCACAGAACCATCATATTTAACGTCTTTTTGACAATTTTTATTATTATTTATATATTTATTTAATATCCCCCCTCTAACCCTTTTTATCGTCATTCCATCTATTCCATCCTTACTTATATTTTCTATCTTATTTAAATAAAATAAAACCTTACTCCCCCTCAATTTACTTATTTTCTCACCCCTATATTCTTTATATCTTCTTTTTATCCCTTTCATCTTTATTTTAATGTTAACTCACCCACTACCCTCAATATTAGGTTTCACACCTATAACTACATGGAGTCACCCCCTCTCTGCATTAATTTAAACTAATTTAAATCACCCCAACTTACCTATTCATTCTCTTATATGCTTTTAAGCTCATTTATCATGATGCACGCTTTAATGGTAATCTCCCTAAACATACCCATTTCTTTAATTCATGCCTAGACATTCTATATTTTCTCACTATTCCACGCCCATTCCCATTTATTATACATCTATTTCTTATTCTTACTTTAGAACTATTTCTCAATTCCTTACCCATCTCCAACAATAATTCTTTTTTAATTTCTTCATTTATCCCCGTCATCTTTACAATTTCACCCCTAATTTGTTGTTTATCCGCAAATCTCTCTACTAAACATCGACGTCTTTTATCTCATTCACCTTTACTTCTCATTTTATTATTAATTTTCTAACGATCTTTGATCTGATTTATAACCATTTTTAGAATCAACATAAATGTTGATTTAGAGCTACCGCTCTTCTGTTATAAATCGCCCTTTTTGAAATCTACTTTATTTCATTGATTCATACTTACCTAACCCTGCCCTTATTCATTTCCAACTACCCTCACGTTTATATTCCCTCTTTTCCTTCTCACTCACGCTAAGTTTTCTCAATATATTTCTTTGACGCAGCCTATTCATTAATACCTCCCCGTGCCTCTTTAATATATATTCCCATTCCCCACCTATTATTTCCAATACTTCTACACTCTCCGGTCTTCTATAATATATTCCCCAATTTGATCCCCTCAAGCCCTCTAAATATTCAGGATATTTATTTATCTCTCTCCGTTGTCCACCATATCTTGTTACTATTATTGACCCCTCCCCCAATTTATATCTTTTTTCTCTTATTACTTTACCATTAATTTCTATAAAACCTCTTTTTACTATCTCCCCAGCTTTTTTAAAATTTTCCGCAAAACCTAATCTATATATAATTACTCACAATCGACTTTCCATCTCTACTATATCCTCCAATTGTCTCCTCCTTATCTTCCCATAATATTTCATTACCTCACGCCTCGCTTCTAATTTAGACTTATATTTTGCCTTTATTTCTAATGGTCTTATACCTAAAACCCATCTTCCCTTCATTATCTTTAAATCCACTTCTTGATCCCGGCCATTACCCTCATCTTTCATATACTCCCATATACGTTTTATTACTATCTTTCTCATGCTATCCCGTCATCTACTTTTTTGAATTTGTTTATTTCCTTTATTTCATTTCTTTCCTTTACTTCCCTCTTTATACATTCTTTATTTTATTTATTTTAGGTCCTCTAGACCAAACTTTTGTTTTATCAACCCCTTTTCAATCTATTTTATTAAAAACGTCTTTTTAGGCACACCCTATGCTTATCTATACGTTCTACTATTCTTTCGAACGTACTTTACACAAAACGATCTTTAATCTATCTTTTTAAATACGTATTTCTGTCCGGTTTCTCAATTTTCATTAATATCTTTGATATTATATCGCTTTACTTTATCGTTTTTCCTCAAATAACGTGTCTCTCTTAATATAATTATATACGTATTTAATTTTTTTTATTTTTCTCTCTTTTTAAATCATCCTTACTATTCTTTTGAACAATCCTTGATCTGTTCTTTACTTTTTTCATCATCTAAACCTTATTATTAAACATATCATATATATATAATAATATATGGTCATTATTCTACCTACCATTACATACGGTTCCTCTACTGGTTTACCACCCACTCAACCTAATATTAAACAACATGCTACAAATATTCAAAATCATATTCTATAACCCATTTTTCATTCCGGCCCACGTATATTCTCTATAGTCTCTCTTTTTATTCTATATCTCTCCATTATCGGTAATATCATTAATAATATTATTGCTCCGATCATTCCTAAAATACCACCTATCTTACTCGGTATCGATCTTAATATTGCGTAAAAAGGTAAAAAATATCATTCTGGTACTATATGCTCTGGTGTTACCATCATATCTGCTTTTATATAATTATCTACATGCCCTAAGATATTTGGTCTATAACTCACTATTGCTATTAATAACATTAATACTATTATTAAACTTAATCCATCCTTTATATAATATTTAGGATAAAAATTTGTCTTTTCTTTCTTATTTCATTCATCACCTACTATACTTAATCCTGTTGGATTATTTGATCCTTTTATATGTAATATTGCTAAATGTATTAATACCATACCTAATATTATCATCGGTATTAAATAATGTAAACTAAAAAATCGCTTTAACGTCGCATCCCCAATCGTATATCCACCTATTAATCATTTTAACATTAATGCACCTCATTTTGGTATTGCTGTTATCATATTTGTTATTACTGTACTACCTCACAAACTCATTTGTCCATATACTAATGTATATCCCAAAAAGGCCGTCGCCATCATTAATGCATATATCATTACACCCGTTATCCATACGCCCTCTCGCGGATAATAATATGATCCATAATATATCCCTCTTAACATATGTATATATATTATTATAAAAAACATTGATGCTCCATTTGCATGCATATACCTTATTAATCATCCCATTTTTACTTCACGCATTATATGTTCTACTGAATCAAATGCGCCATTCACATCAGGTACATAATGCATTACTAAAAATATTCCAGTTACTATCTGTATCATTAAACATACACCACCAATAAAACCTCAATTTCACATATAATTTAAATTAATCGGCATTTTATAATCCACTAAATGTTCTTGTACCACTGTCGGTAATTTCAATGACTTCGTATTCATAAATCTATTATTTATATTTAATTTTAATCTTCTCCCTAAGTCCCTCATTTCATTTACTCTTTCTCTATCATCATCCATGTTTCTTTTTGTTTTATTAAACAATCTTTGATTTAATCATAATCATCTTATCAACATCGATCATGCCTAGATTTATATTTTCCTTTTATCTTCACTCTTATAACTACTTTTATTTTTGATTATTTCATTATCTTAATTCTATAGTTAGGTCCTTCTTGTTTTATTAAACAATCTTTGATTTAACGATCTTTGATCTCTTTAACGTGCTTTACACAAATCTATTTAATATACATAATTACTTCCCCGCCTTCACCACTTCTCAAAATCTCTAAACCCGTCTTATATCCACTTTTTGTCGTTATTATAAAATTTGTTATCTTATCCTCACCCATTATTTTACTTATCTCATTTCTATCCATATATACCCGCCGACTACTTTTACTTATTAACCCTATCTCCCTTATAATACTCTCCCCATATTTATACTTTAATTTAATACATATTTTTACCTTCATTCCATTTACTCCCTCTCTCATTTTACGCCGACCCTTTATATATCCTAACTCCTCCAACTTATATAATATCCTTTCTATCTCCTTATTACTTTCAATCACTACAAAATCCTTATTAACCATTATCGCATTTCGTATCCTTGTTATCATATCACCTATCTTATTATTCATATTTATCTCTATATTATTATATTATTTTTTTTCCATTTTACTACAAATTTCCCAAACTAATATAATGTATTTCTTAAATAAATTTAACCATTATCAGAATCAACAACATTTATTGTTGATTTATCGCTCTCGCTCTTCTTGGTTAAATTTTTTAAAAAATAATCCTTTCATCCCCTTCAACGCTCTCTCAGCCTATTCGTTCCTTAGAACGTGCTTTGCACAAACTTATCTTCTTTTTCTCTTCTTAGCTCTCCCACCGTCCCCAGTCTTTCTCTCCCCAACACCAACTACACCACCTATTCTTACACCACTCCCCCTAAAACCTCTTATAAATGCTCCAATATTCTTTATCTCCCCGCTATATCTTAATCATACTATATAATCAATACCGCGTTTTTTTATTATCCGCCCGACCCTACCACCTAACTTCTCTATTAAAAATTTTATCGCTTTTTTTGTCTTCCTCTCGCCCATCATCCCAATTGTTCATCCATTTATTGTTTTAACTCCAACATTAACTCGTTTATTCCCATATATATTTTTAGATTCTATTGAGCTCTTTTGTCCACCCATTAATAATCCATATTTTAATCCGTTCTTCTGTTCTACTGAACGATCTTTAATCTCTTTAACTTGCTTTGCGCAGATCGTCTTATATATAAGTTTATAACTTATCTCTTTATATGTTACCTTCACATTCATATTTGTTCCATTTACTTCTAATAACCCTATTATTTTCATTTATTTCTATTTATCTTTTTTCTACCCGTTCTTCTATTATTTCTAACGTGCTTTGCACAGAACGATCTTTTATTTATCATTTATCAATCCTTTTGACACCTCCTGTACCGATTTGTAGATATATCATACCTTTATTCCTATTACACCCATTTCTGTCATTATCTCCCTTTGTCTATATTTTACTTCCCGACCTATTTCCGATAAGCCTATTGATCCAAATCCACCTCTTATCTTTAATGCTCTCTTATTTCCACCTATTCTACCACGAATCTCTATTCTCATCCCCCCACAGTTATCGCTCATTTCATATATTCCGCCTAATCTTCTTATTAAACTCCTTAACTTTCACCTCTGTTCTCTCCTCTGACATCCACCTAACTCCTCCTTTATATAATCCACTATTACCTCTATATCTCCATTTCATATACTCTTTATTATTTTATTTAATTCCCCACTTCTCATCCTCTTACCATATTTCCACACCTCCGGTCATTGCCTCTTTTCTCAATCTTTCCCACGACCTACTATTCTATTTATCTTTCCCTCCGATCACCCCTTAATTTTCTCTTCCTTCTCTCCGTTTATATTTATTATTTTAATCTCTACGTTTCTACCTGTATATTTCCCTATTACTCCGCCAAGTCTTTGTAACAATATATTCTCTATATTTTCTATACTTAAACTTTTATAATATTCTCGATCCCATTTTGATAAAAATCTTATTTCCTCCCCCTTACCATATCCATTATCTACCTTAACAACTATATCTTGCTTTTTCGATACCTCCTGTACCGGTTTATAAATAATACCATAACCTATTCGCCTCTTTTTTAATTCTTTTTTCATTTATTTATTTTATTTTTATTTTTATTTTTATTTTTATTTTAACGTTAACTCGTAACTTTCAACATACCCATATTATATAGGTCTTCTACCTATAACTACATTGAGTCTCTTTTCATTTTTATTGTTATATTAAACGCTCTTTGTTCTGACTTAATAACCCGTATTTCTTACTATTATTCGTGTTTCTAATGATAATTTTTTTCCCGCTCTCATCAACGCTTTCTTTTGTTTTTCTATTCCACCACCACTTATTTCATATATTACCATTCCCTGTCTAATTCTTGCACATCAATAATCGACCTCACCCTTACCTCTTCCCATTCTCGCTCCTATCGACTTACTCGTTACTGGTACATCTGGATATATCCTTATTCACACCTTCCCTAATCTTTTTGTTTCCCTCATTATTACTTTCCTACCAGCTTCTAATTGTCTACTACTTATATATCCCCCTTCCAATACTTTTAATCCACATTCTCCCTCATTTAATTCCATATTCGATTTCGCTTTTAAATTTACTTTAATTTTACCTTTACGATCTTTTTTATACTTCCTTTTTTTTGGACTTCACATCTTAAATTCTCTCTTTTTTGCTTAAGAGTGGACTCGAACCACCCGCTAAAAGATTTTCAGTCTTCTACTCTACCCCATGAGCTACTTAAGCTTTATATTTATCCTCTACATACTTCACAAACTCCTTTAAGTTCACTTTACTAATCTATTCATTATATAGTTATCTTCGTTCTAACATACTTTGTATAGAACGACCTTTGATCTTATTTATGACCATTTTTAGATCAACAATAATGTTGATTGTCGCTCTCGCTCTTCTGGTCATAAAATTAAATACAAATTCTTTTAAATACATAATCATGATATCTTCTCTATTATTCCACTTATTCATCATGGATTCATCCCTCAACAGGCTATCCCCATAAATGTCGTCGCTAATACTATCATTATACCTATTCCTCCCTCTCCAGTCATTATCTCTATCCTTTCCATACTTGGTTCGAATATTGCTATCTTTATTATTCTTAAATAATAATATCCACCTATTACACCAATTAATACTAATATTATTGCTATTATTATATAAATTCCACCTCTCTCTATTGCTGCTTTTATTATTCCTAATTTTGCAAAAAATCCAGCAAATGGTGGTAATCCTACCATACTTAATACATTTACTACTACTATTCCGCCTAATAAACTATTTCTCTTCCATAATCCCCTCAAGCCTACTATATAATTCATCTCACCACCCCCTAACATTACTACGCCTCATATATTTAAACTTGTTATCATATATATTATCATATATATTAATACACTCTCCACACCTACTCTACTTCCCATTGATAATCCAAACATTATATATCCTATATGTCCTACTGTACTATATGCTAAAAATCTTTTTATTTTCTCCTGTCTTAATGCACATACTGTTCCCCATATTACTGATACTATTCCTAATATCATCAATACTATCCTTATTATCTCATCTACCGCCTCAAAACTAACAAATAATACTCTCAACATTACTGATAATATTCCTATCTTTGGTACTGTCATAAACAATACTGATACCATTTTAGGTGCTCCCTCATACACATCTACCGCTCAACTATGTAATGGTGCTGCCGCCATCTTAAACCCAAATCCTATTATTATAAATACTATTCCTTGTCCCATTACTCATAAATTCATTTCATCTATTCCGTTTATGCTCATTATCTCACCAACTTCTTTAAAATTTATCGTACCTACACTTCCGTATATTCTCGATATACCATATAATCCTATCCCTGTTGCTAATGCTCCTAACACAAAATATTTTAATCCAGCTTCTAATGAATAACTATTTTTTATCTTAAATGCTGCTATAATATATGATGATAAACTTATTATTTCTAATGCTAGATATCATACTATAAAATCTCCAGCTCCTATTAATAATAATAATCCTCATCCTATAAATAATACTAATATTACATATTCATACCTATCTATTCTCTTATTTTCTATATACCCCCTCGATAAACCTAATACACCTATTATCCCTAATAAACTTACTATTTTTATTACTTTAGTATATTCATTATTTATTACACTTCCACCGAATAATTCACCTTCTCCACTTATATAAATTAATCCTAATGTTATCATTAATAATACTATACCTATTCTTAATATATCTTTCATTCGTCACCCCTCACTAATTTCTCTACTCTGTCTACTCTCTATTTTATTTAAAACGTTACGTCCAATAAATTTCTCTAACCCTAATATTAATAATCCTATCGTTGTTATACCTAAAAATATTTCAGGTCCTAATATCTTATATATCTCTATATTTCCCATTTTCTCTCTTTTGTTCGTTCTCCTGAACGATCTTTGATCTATTTTTATTTAAATCCTAAAATAAATTTGACTAATCTATTTCATTTATTTATTTAGGTCCTCTAGACCAATCTATATGATTTATGACCATTTTTAGATCAACATTCTTGTTGATTTATCGCTCCCGCTCTATGGTCATAAATTTCTTTTTTAATCTTTTTTATAAATTATACTGCCATATCAAATCATGTAAATAATCCTATTACTAACATTAATCATCCTATCGACATTGGTAATATATTTTTTCATCCTAATACCATTAATTGATCATATCGATATCTCGGTAATACCCCCCTTATTAATACAAACATAAATACAAAAATCATTACTTTTATTTGTAATCATGGTAATTTATCTGCACACCATATTCAATCTAAACCGACCGGTATATTTCATCCCCCACAAAATAATATCACTATTAATACACTCATTAATATCATATTTGCATACTCCCCTAAAAAAAATAATGCAAACATCATTGCTGAATATTCTATATTATATCCACTTACTAACTCAGCTTCCGCTTCTGGTAAATCAAATGGTGCTCTATTTGTCTCTGCTAACATTGATATATAAAATAGTATAAAACTCGGTCACATTGGTATTATATATCATATCTCCTTCTGCGCTCTTACTATTCCAGTTAAATTTAATGTTCCTGATGCTATCACTACTGATAATAATATAAATCCTATACTTACCTCATATGATATCATTTGCGCTGATGATCTTAATGCCCCCATAAACGCATACTTCGAATTTGACGCTCATCCTGCTAATATTATTCCATATACATTTATTGATGATACAGCCAATAAATATAATAATCCTATATTTATATCTGATATTACTGCTCCTTCACCTATCGGCATTACTGCTCAACTTATTAAACTTACCCCAAATGTTAATATAGGTGCTATCATATATATTACTACATTTGCATTACTTGGTATTATCGTCTCTTTCCCCATTAACTTTAATCCATCAGCTAACGGTTGTAATAATCCCCACACTCCTGCAATATTTGGTCCTCTTCTTCTTTGCACTCCAGCTAATAATTTCCTTTCAATCTGTACAAAATATGCTACCCCTATTAACACTGGTAATAATATCCCTATTATTGATATCAATGCTACCATATTCTGTTCCCATGCCATCTTTATTCCTATCATCTTTTTCTCTTTCTCTCTTTTTTCGTCCCCCCGAACGACTTTTAGGTCCTCTAGACCAATCTCTTTGATTTAAGTCCTCAAGACCATATAAAAGTTCTCTAACTACATCCTCCTAAATATTTGTAATGCTCTTCCACGAATTGCCATCTTGTTTTGTTTTTGTCATCTTGATCAGACCTCACCACTACCATTTATTCACTTCCATAACTCATTCCCCATACTTCTACCTTTATTTTTTTGTCCCCAAATCACTCCCTTTGATGTTCTCTCCCCGATTAATTCTTTAAACGCGCCTTGACCTAATTTATTATTATAAGCATTCTTATTAATACCACCCGTTATATTTACTACTTCTATTCAATTTTTTATTCCCAAACTTATTCCCTTCTCTCAACTTATATAACTCGGCACTAATATTCTCCTACCACCTACTTTATATCCCTTCATTTTATATCAATATCGCATACCTAATACACCACATATTACTACTTTTTGTATCTTTTTCATCTCTATTACATCCTTTAAATTTAATTCTACCCCCCTAAAAGTTTTTTGATCTCTGATACATCTCTGATCTATACTTCCTATTATTAGATTCTTTCTTCCCTTATATTTTATTCTTGTTATCTCATCACCTACTTGTTTCTTCATTAATCCATATCCCCCCTCGCCTCGAATCCTCTTATCTGTATTAAATGTCTTTTTCCCACCTATCTTAATTTCTCTTATCTCTCATTTTAGTCCACCTGATTGTTCTTTCTCCGTACTTCTACTAATTTTACCCCCATATCTTAATCCTGTTTCATACTGTATTCTTCTATTCATGCCACTAACATATTTACATCATTTATCCTCCGATTCTTTACCAAAAATCCTTATTCTATCCCTTATCTCCTCTAGCATTTCTTGATATATCATCTCACTTCGTCTACGACTCCCCACCTTCATTAATTCATTTATTATTTTCTCCTTTACTATTTTATATAATCTTTCCTCATTTCTTTCCATTGACTTTTTTTTA
>Ga0233445_1000569_pt1 | contig 39116 bp, 36 predicted proteins | sample SI_124_October20_5_FD_182779 | JGI IMG/M metagenome (GOLD analysis project Ga0233445, IMG submission 182779) | Seawater microbial communities from Saanich Inlet, British Columbia, Canada - SI_124_October2016_100_MG | ecosystem: Environmental > Aquatic > Marine > Inlet | place: Canada: British...
GCCAGTAGTGTTCATTCAACTTGCTATATTATAAAAATTATAGTGCAAGATTGGCTTGTAACAACGGCTTAGGCTCATATAGTGGAATCAAAAACTCAAAACTGAAAAACAGCCATATGCCACATATTGGGGTTACCAAATTTTATCTGGACTGGGTCTTTAAAATACCAGTGAACGCCTATAAATTGTGACTCATACTAAGCTGTTATAGACAAAACGCTCGCCTTTGATTATTCATGGAACAACCATTCCGCTCAAATATTTTCCTGAAAACATGGTTTGATTTCACATCCAATTTTTTGGGGATAGGATCAAAAAGGTAAAATAACAGAAATTTTTATAAAATTATCTGATTCATTGGTTATAGCTATTGTACCACTGTGAAGTTCAACTATTTTTTTTGCGATTGCTAATCCAAGGCCTGAACCGCCATGGTTTATTGAACGAGATTTTTCAACCCGATAAAATTGTTCAAAAACCAGTTCAAGTTCCTCTTCGGGAATCATTCGGCCGGTATTGGAAATTTCCAAGTTTATGCCCCTGTCTGTTTCTTTACCCTTTACAATGACAACGCCATTTTTTTCAAAATTATACCGGATACTGTTGTCAATAAGATTGATTAACAAGCGAACTAATTTTTCCTGATCGCCTTTAAAAACTATTTTTTTTGGCATCTTATTCTGAAGACTGATATTCTTTGCAGCAAATAAATCAGTATAATCATTTAAAACTTTGTTCGTAAGGGCAGCCATATCCACTGGTTCTCTGTTGCTTGATGACTGCTGTTCCAGCCGGGAGAGATCCAAAAGATTCCTGACCAGGTGGCTCATCCGGCGTGTGGTGTCCAACTGCCTCATCAGGCCTTTGCTGGCTGGTGATGACAAATCTTCATTCATGAGCATTTCTTCCTGGGCCAGCATGAGAAGGGTTATGGGGCTTTTAAGTTCATGTGAAGCATTGCCGATAAATTCCTTTTGCCGTTGAAAGGAGTATTGAAGCCGGTCAAACATTTTGTTCAGTGAAATGGAGAGATCATATAGCTCATCTTTATTCCGATTCAAAGGGATGCGCTGGTGCAAAGATTTTTCGCTGATTTCTTTTGACATCCGGGTGATGGAGACAATGGGATTCAGAATTTTCCCGGATAGCTTATAACTTATAAAAATGATGATTAACGTGCATATAAAAAGGCTAATCGAGATATAACGTACCAGTTGAATCAACTCTTCCTCAAGATCTTCAATGGGCTTGGCAATTCGAATTTCAATCGGAATCTGGTTCAGCTGTCCCTTGGTGACCAGTACTCTGAAGAGAACATCATCCTCCTTATCCTGGCCCAGCCAGATTTGGGATCTTGGGATAACCTTTTCCACCATATATGTGGTTTTATTGCCCGAAGGAGGGATATCCGTATAGTGGGTTATTTTTGATTGATACAATATTTTTTCGCTATTATCTGTTACTTTAATCCAATATTTATCCGGGTTATAGGGCATACCAGACAAGTCGTAGCTGTCATTGTTTATTGTTGGGGCCTTCATTTTTTCAGCAAGGGCTTCTGTCATATATTGCATCTCTTTATCAATGAACTTAAAGGGTTCCTCCATTAATTCAAAAAAAATAATAGATGAAAATATGATGGTTGACAAAAGAGCTGTTCCAGAAATCCATAAGGTGATTTTTTTACGTATTTTCATAAAGACTCATCAATGATAAATCCAATGCCACGGATTGTTCGGATTATGTCGACATTATCACGGACTTTTATTTTTTTGCGCAGGTTCTTAATGTGAACATCAATAAAATTAGACATGGAGAAAGGATCAAAGTCATCTCCCCAAACGTGCTCGGCCATGTTAAATCTTGAAACAGCACTTCCCTTATTGTGCAGCAAAAATTCAAGGATGGAAAATTCCTTGGTGGTTAAGCTTAGCGGTTTGCCATGCCCGGTGACTGTGCGGCTGACAGTATCCAGTTTAATGTCCCCGGCTGTAAGAACCACTTCCCTCTTGCCATCTCTTCTCAGCATTGCCCGTATTCTTGCCATGAGTTCGGCCATGGAAAAGGGTTTGGAAAGATAATCATCTGCACCGTAATCAAGCCCTTTAACCTTGTCCTCGACATCGCTTCGTGCGGTGAGCATCAGCACGGGGGTGTTCATCCCGGCCCGACGTATTTCTTTTAACACGCTCAGGCCATCAAGGCGGGGCAACATGATATCCAGCAAAACAAGATCATAGGTGATCGCAAAAATCTTATCCAGCGCCTGTTCACCATTAACTGCTGTTTCTACCCGGTATCGTTTTTTTTCCAGAGATTTACAAAGTTGCTCAAGCAGCTCTATGTCGTCATCCACTATTAGAAGATTCATACCATATTTCCAGATTTATTAAATCCCACAAGATTTATAGAATATATTGCTTTCTCTTAAATAACAAATTTTAAATAAGGATCAAAGCCCAAACGATAATGACAAAGGCAATGCTCACAAAGACGGCGGAAGAGCCGAGATCCTTTGCCCGCTCTGACATGGGATGATATTCCAGCCCAATACGATCAACAACCGCTTCAACAGCAGAATTCAAAAACTCTGTGAGAATTACAACCATAAGTGATGATATCAACAGGACTTTTTCAACTCTGGTTTGACCAAAATAAAGCCCTGTTGGCACCAAGACTGCCATTAAAAATATTTCTTGCCGGAAAGCCGCTTCATACTTCCAGGCCGTTTTTATCCCGGCGAATGAATATCCGGCGGCATTTATAATACGGGTAAGGCCAGTAGGTTTTTTGGGGGGCATATCATATTCCTCGTATAAATTTTAATTTTCCGCAAGATCAGTTTCTCTATCAGTCCATCGATTCAACCGATTTTTAAGAACATAATCCGCGCCCTGGTAATAGGACATCAGCTCCTTTACAAAAGGGTAGGAAGGGGGGACTTTTTGTAGAGACGGCTTCTTTGAATCTATATTGATCAGGCCTATCTCTTTTCTCGGTGACAGGATTAAAAGTACTTTGTTTTTCAATATTCCTAATTTCTGATAATTTGCAATGAGAGCCCTTTCGTTGAAATCGAGGGCCAGGATATTTTTCCCAAAAAAGAAATTGTCGTATGAAAAATGAAGTAAAGAAAGAAGGGTTGGGGCTATATCAATCTGGCTTGACAGCAAATCAATTTCTCCTGCTTCAATATGTTTGGGTGCATATATAAATAAAGGGATATGATATTTTTTGACCGGCAGTCCTATTTTGCCGGCACTGGCAGCACAGTGATCCGCCACGACCACAAAGACAGTGTCATCAAACCATGGCTGCTTTTTTGCCTTTTTAATCAATTGGCTCAACGCATAATCGGTATATTTTATCCCACCGGCTCTGCCGCTGCCGATTCCACCCTCACCAGGAACAAGATCAATTTTCCCTTCAGGAAAAGTATAGGGTTGGTGATTGCTTACGGTCATAATATGGAAGAAAAAAGGCCGTTTTGAATTATGAGCCTGATTGGCTTCATAAATAGTGCGATTATAAAGGTCTTCATCTGCAACCCCCCAGGCGTTTTTAAACGTGACCTCTGCATCTCTTAAATCATTCTGATCAACAATCCGGTAGCCGTTTCCTGAAAAAAAGGCGTTCATATTATCGAAATATCCGCGTCCCCCATAAAGAAAAGTTGTATCATACCCCTCATCCTTGAATACTTTGCCCAAGCTGTACATATTGCCATTATCCGGCCGTTTGACAATGGAACGTCCCGGTGTCGGGGGAATGGATAATGTAATGGCCTCAAGCCCCCTTATGGTCCGTGTACCAGTGGCATAAAAGTTTGTAAACAACATTCCTTTTTTAAACCAGTCGTCCATAAAGGGGGTTATATTTTTTTGTTCTCCGAATCGGGTAAGAAACTTTGCGCTCAGACTTTCGACAGAGATCAGAATAACATTAAGCTTTTTAGGAGGTTCTTTTTCTTCAATACGTCTGTAGATGTTATATAAGCCTTCACTATGGTATTGATTATTTTGGTTATCGACCTGTTCTTTCAGTATGTGTGAGAGTGTTCTATCATCACCGGTTTCATAAAACTGCCGATAATCAAGCGTGTTGTTTCGAAAAGCGGCGAATAATTGATAGGGGCCGTTTGATGCCAGTTCATTTACATAATTGTTGTCAGAGAAACTGCGTTGGGATTGATTTAAAAAAAGAAATGCCATGCCTGGAATCAATAAGAGACATATGGCAATAACAGCCCTTTGGGAAAAATTTTCTTTAACGGATATGGCTTTAATTAAAGGCGCTCGTAAAAAATAAAAAAGAACCGCTGTCAAAATGAACAGGATGTGCAATATCCAGAATACGGGATAAGATTGCATGATATTATCCGTAACTTCACGGCGGTAGATAAGATAATCCACAGAAATAAAATTAAACCGAACACCAAATTCGTCCCAGAAAAACCACTCAGCAATCGCATTAAAGCAAAGACCATACAATATCAAAGAAGTTGTAATCTGTGTTAAAACTTTAAAAAAGACATTGTGGAGCCATTTATTGGGTAAAAATAGCAACAAGATGACAAACGGAATATAAAAATAGCTGATAAAGGCTATGTCATAAATAAACCCCTGACCAAAAATATAAATCCATTCAAACAGGGTATGATCCATAAGGCCCCAGGCCCTGATAAAGAATTCAGCTCTCAATATAGCAAAGCCTGCAAGTGCTATAGATGAAAGCTGAACCACTAAAGCAAAACGCGTTTTTGGGAGAATAAAAAGTTTATGTGTCATGAATGATGCCCTCCCCTCTTTTGGGATAAAAAAGATAATAAAATATCAGAGTCGCATACCAGCAGATGACCATGGAAAAAAGGTCATGACTGGGGAAGTGGGCTCCCCGAACCTGTTGGCCTATCCCAAATATGAGGCCAAGACCCAGCCCGAAAAAGAACCCATATTTTTTGTAAGGTGACCCGATATGCAATAATAAAAAATATAGGCTAAAATAGGCGTATCCACCGGAGGCATGACCTGCTGGGAAGGCTTCACCGATAGGAGCACCAATGGGAACAGAATCAAATAGTCTTATATACGGAAGCGTTCCAGAGAATATTTCCAGCTCCCACGGTGTAAAGATATGCGTACTATGCTTCCCGATACCCACGATTAATGGACCGGCTAAAGATGCCGTCAAAAAATAGACCAGGATTTTTTTATGTTTTTTAAACTTTGCAATGAAAAAAGTTGAAACAAAACAGATCAACCACAATGCTGCCATGCAAATATTAAAATATCTTCCCCAGTCATGGATGACCGTATCAAACAACCAATGGCCCCGAAATGGCCAGGAGCGGCTCTGATCATCATAAAAGTGTTTGATCCACCAAATATCAAACCCACTGTATTCTAAAACGATTCCAAATAGAATCAGAAGTAACGGGGAAACGGCCATTAATGAAATGGTGCTGGACTGAGTATATTGCCATATAGTGGACGTATATTTTTTGATGCTGCTATAAACCACTGCCAGTCGCAGTCGTAACCACTGCTTTTTCCCTGCATTTAAATTACTATTTATATAAATTCTGCTGCTTTTAGTCATGACTTCATCAATTCATTACCTTGGTTGCGTATTAGCAGGAAAAATAGCATGGCTATTATGAAGGAATAGTGAAGATAGAGAATTGTTCAATTCAATCTATTGAGATTTATGAATGAAACGATAGCTTTTGAGCTTTTATTTCAAAGTTTTAATAACTGCCATGGCAGACCAAGATAGTGAACCGCACTCCTTCACGATTTCTTCATAATACCTATGCTATATATTTTCCCTTGCAATGAATAATTTTAATATCATAAACAAGTATATTTTCAGGGAACTTTTATCCCCCTTTGCCATCAGCCTTTTTTTCTTGACATTTATTTTTTTGATGACACGGATAACACAAATCACCAACATGGTGGTGAACTATAATGCTGATATCTCATCTGTTGTTCTTATGCTTGTTTATACGCTTCCAAGGTTTTTGGAATTTACTGTTCCCATGTCAGTGACGATATCCATTTTTTTAACCTTTATGCGCATGTCCCAGGGAAACGAGATTGTCGCTTTAAAGGGTGCCGGTGTCTCAATCTATAAACTTTTGCCACCCGTGATGACTTTTTGTTTCATTGGGGTTTTGTTAACCCTGTGTGTTTCGGTCTTTGGGGTTTCCTGGGGAACACTGTCTATTAAAAAGAAAAGTGTTGAAATTGTAAGATCCAGCATTGATGCAGCTTTACAAGAAAGACAATTCAACTCGGAACTGGAAGATATCATGATCTATGTTTCCCATGTAGACATGAAGACAAAAAGGTTAAAAGATGTATTTATTGAGGATCGAAGGACAAAGGGAATTGTCAGTATTTCAACAGCCCCCGACGGTGAACTTATCCGGTCTGAAGTTGACCAGATTTATACCATCAAGCTGTATAATGGTATGATCAACCAGGTGGATCTGGAAGATAAATTTGTCAATAACATCCATTTCGAAAGTTATGACATCAACATCGACCTGGATGTCATGAACAAAAGCAGCGCTGAGATAGCCAAGGAACTTGACGAGCGAGATATTGTAGACTTGATCCGGTTCATCCGTTCAGGAATAATCAATGAATTGGATTTGAGAGCTGCACTCATGGAGCTTCATGAGAAGTTTTCCATTCCTTTTGCCTGCATGGCTCTCGGTCTACTTGCATTCCCTCTGGGTATTCAATCTACCTCTATTCGACGCTCGTCAGGATTTAGCCTGGGGATTTTCTTTTTGGTGTTTTATTATTTTCTTCTGGCCGCAGGGTGGTCGGTCGGAGAAACAGGGAATTTCCCGCCTTTTCTTCAGACATAGTTTCGCTGAATCCGGTACAAAGCAACACAGGAATATCAAAACGTATTTTAATAAGCTCAGCCGATAGTTTATTCCCAGGCATATTGGGCATGGCCAGATCAGTGATGACCAGATCAAATTTATTAGGAGCTGCACGGAAGGCTTCAATGCTGCTGATACTTGAAGTCACTTGATAACCCAAACGCTCCAGCATCTGTTTTTTCATTGAAAGAATTGCTTCTTCATCGTCTACAAGAAGGATCTGTTCAGTACCTGTTTGAATTTTTATGTTTGAATTGGATATTTGTTCTGTAGAAAAACTCTTTTCCACCGACAATTCCATCCCAGTACCTTTGCCGTCGACATCTTTCAGGGTTGTGTTGTACCAGTCACATGTAATTCGTCTGCCGTATTTGGTTATGTTCTCGTTTGTGCTGTGGACACCTCCTTTTTCAGATATCATATCATGGAAAATGCTATCAGCCAATTCTTTCAGGTCTTCAGGAATAATCAATTCAATAGGATCAAATCAAATTTTATAATTTACCGAGCGCTTCTTTCACCAGTCCGGGCTTTTAAAAATTTACCATGGTACAAGATATTGTATGGATAGATTTTTCAGTATCAAATTTGAAATTCACTATACGGGAAAATTCAAAATCAAATTTTCAAATTTCCCATTATTCTTTATTGGAGATTGAGTTTCAAGGTTCCCTAAAATTTTTTATATCCTTTTGTTCGTACCCCGGAAAAATTTTCAGAATGGGATGAATATATTATAAAAATTATAGTGCAAGATTGGCTTTTAACAGCAGTTGAGGCTCATATAGTGGAATCAAAATTTCAAAACTGAAAAATATTCATATGCCACATATAGGGATTCCCGAATCTTGTTTTGACTGAGTCTTTAAAATGCCAGTTATCGTTGTAGGTTTCCAGGCGAAACCCCATATAGAAAGACAAAGGAAAAAGTATCAGATGTTAGTTTCGAATCAACTTTTTATATTGGAGTTGAATAAGCCAGTCCTTGGTTGTACAACATCTAACGACTCTTTTTTATCAATACCATTGCTCTGAACTTCAGTTGTAATGTATAGTAATTCATTATGACATCAATGAACTTACAAACCATCTATGATACCTATTATGACCGGATGATCAGCTATATTCGTGGCAAGGTCAATGATCCGCATCTAACTGAAGATATCTGTCAGGATGTATTTTTAAAAATTCAAAGTGATTTGGATAAGCTTAAAGATGAAACAAAACTGGAAGCCTGGATTTTTAAAATTGCCAAATTCACTGTTATTGATTTCTATCGTTCTAAAAGATTTGAACCCCTGCCAGATGTGGTTAAAAGCGATGTTCAGATAGAAAAAAATGTGGCCGTGGCCCAGGGGATTGATGCCATCAAAACCATTATTGATACCCTGCCGGATAAATATGCCCGGGTATTAAAATTATTTAAACTGAAAAAATTAACTGCCAGAGAAATCGCTGCAGAAACCGGGCTTTCCCATTCTGCTGTCAAATCAAGGATTCTTCGTGGCAAAGCCATGCTGAATGAAAAACTAAAAGCCTGCTGCGACGTTCAATACAGCACGGATGGATCTATATCTGATATCAATTGTACCGACAACTACTCACGGATTATTAAACAGCCATAGGAATTGAGCTGGAAATCAGTTTTTTTGAATCTTTTCCATCTCCTTGTTCGACTTACTTATTAAATTAGTACGAACAAAAAGGAGATAAAAAATGATTCGCAGTCTGATTGTAATTTTTCTACTCGTGACAGCCATCGGATGCGCCAGCGCAAATCCCAGGGAAAAGGAGATGAATATGACACCATTTGATGCAAGCACACCATTGGATATGACAGGTAAAACCATTACCCCCTATATTCTTTTTCATGCGGCAAAGCTTCTTCAATCCATTGAACCGGATGAAGTACTAATGATTGAAACCGATATTTTCAAAGCTATTGAAAGTGATATCAACGCATGGTGCAGAATGACCGGTCATCTATTGGAAAAGACAGAGATAAAAGAAGAATCTCAACTCTACTATATTCGAAAAGGTATACCTGATCTAAATCAAAAATCGTTGGCCATGATTATATCCAGTACCTCCCTTGAAGAATTATTGTCCCCGCTGGGACTGGCACTAAGCGCGGCCATCAGTGGCAGACAGGTACACCTGTATTTCCAGGGGCCGGGAACCCGTCTTCTTAAAAACGGTTATACTGCCAGTCTGGAAGGGATATCCAAACCCTTTACCGGGTTTGCCAAAAGCGGTCTTGAAAAGGCAGGGCATTTACCGGCAGAAAAAAAAATCCGGCTGTTAAAAGAACTTGGTGCCATCTTTTATATCTGTGGCGGCTCCATGGATCATTTCGGGGTAAAAGAAGCAGATCTGATTTTTGATGATATTGTCCAGGCTGAATATTTTACGATTCTTGAAGTGATGGAATCTTCCGATGTAAAGATAATGCTGCAATGAAAAAAGAATGCTGTTCTATTATATAATGAACCCGGAAGAACTGTTGCAGAAGTTATTGATAATTTAGTCATCGAAAAATTTTAGCTTAGATTGAAATACTAACGTTTATAGATGGTATAATCGCTCAGGAGTCAAATCTCCAACGTTAAAACAGTCAAACCAATCAATAGAAGTCTCAAACACTTCTCCCCGATATTCTGATTCATCTTAAACCAAGGAAATGACTATACTCAGTCGGTACTTTAAGTTGGTTTAAAGATAAGGGGTATATATAATAATTGTTCTTTTGCCTTATTTTGTTTTCGAAAAAACGTGATCAACATTCATGCCCAAAAATGACTTGTTACCTTTGAAATAAACCTGATCACCTATTTTAAATTTCTTATATTGTTTTTCAGAAATAGTTATTCCTCGCCCAATAAGAAACCACCAACCCTGTTCTTCAGTTATAATATAGTATCTTTTAGAAGTGCTATTTGCTGAATAGTCTTTAGCTTCAATCTTTGTTGACATAGTGTGGGGCTTTCCTATGAAAATATTTATAATAAATGGTATTGGTTTTGCGAAAGTTTCAAAAATAAACATAAATGTAAAAATAAAAACGAACACTTTAATTAATTTTGTAAAATATTTTCTTTTAATATAATCTTGTATAGAATCAATTATGATTTTATATTTCTTATAAATTATTATAGTAAGCAATATTGATAGGATGGAAGAAGATACCACTAAATGATTACTTGGGATAAATGGCATAAAAATACCAATTGAAAACAATATAATCCATAATATAAAAAATAAATACTATATTAACTTTCATAATTCATCTATCCCTTCAAAAATAGCTTTTTATTTTTTTTTCATAATAAAAAATAATTGAACGATTCATTTTATAAATTTGAATGATGTCTACCAGATGAGTTTTAAAACCTGGACTAAAGATTTTTTAACAATATTTCAAAAATGAGTAAAGGCATTTTAAGAAATAAATTTTAGTGAAAATCTAATTGATTCAAAAAGTATCTGCCAGAATGTTCTATATTGGAGACAAAGTTAATCGACATCCATTTTGATAATGGTGTGAGATCTGTATCTGTTTATATCGCTATTTCATATCACCAGACCCGGGATTATTGGCAATTGTCCCGGGGCTTTTTGAATCAAAGTCTGACACAAGGCCGCAAACGTACCGGGTAGTATTTAACCATTTAGGGAAAATGGCGACATTGCCAAATTCCCTAAATGGATATTTTTAGAATAATTTATTATCCCGCCGATTGCTCTAAAACACGTCAGGCATAGACTTATCCTAAAGGGTCCGGCGCGGGTTGTCGGTATTTTTTTTCAAACAAGGGTTCGGCTTTAATAAATCATCACACCCCGGCCGGGAACAGCCAGGGGCTTATCAACCGGCTGGGGTGGTAAAGGTTTTCTATGCTTTATGTCTGTAAAATAAGGCTTTTGAAGGTGGCTCCAGGGTATTGCCCAGGATGAGGTCACAGGCTTTTTCCGCCACCATCATTGTGGGGGCGTAGATATTGCCGTTGGTCACATAGGGCATGACAGATGCATCCACTACGCGAAGATTTTCCACGCCATGGACCTTCATGGTGTCCGGATCCACAACAGCCATGTCATCTTTCCCCATTTTGCAGGTACACGATGGATGCAATGCTGTTTCAGCATCCTTTGCCACCCAGTTTAAAATATCTTCATCTGTCTGAATATGATTGCCAGGAGAGGATTCCCCACCGTTGAATTCGCTGAAGGCCGGCTGGTTCATTATTTTTCTGGCACATCTGATAGCTTCCACCCATTCCTTTTTGTCCTGGTCCGTGGACAGGTAATTGAACTTAAGAGCCGGGTGCTGCCGTGGATCAGTCGATTTTATTTTAATTGATCCTTTGGAATTGGAATACATGGGGCCGACATGGACCTGATAGCCGTGGCCGTGGCTGGGCTGGGTGCCGTCGTATCGGATGGCCAAAGGTAAAAAATGGAACTGGATATTGGGATATTTGACATCTTCGTTGCTTCTTATAAATCCGCCTGCCTCAAAATGATTGGTGGCAGCAGGACCGGATCTGTGGAAGAGCCACTGGTAGCCGATAAAAGGCTTTTTCCACCATTTAAGGGCCGGGTTCATGGATACGGGTTTTTTGCTTTTGTACTGGACATAGACTTCCAGGTGATCCTGCATGTTTTCTCCCACCCCAGGCAGATCATGGACCACATCGATGCCAAGCGCTTTGAGCTCTTCTGCATTTCCAATACCTGATAACTGGAGGACCTGGGGAGAGTTGATCGCACCGGAGCAGACAATGACCTCTCCTGCATTCACTGTTTTTGGACTGCCTTTTTTACCTTTGACAAATTCCACACCAATAGCTCTTTTGTTGTCAAACAGGATTCGGGTGGTAAGCGCCCGGCAGATGACATCCAGATTGGGTCGGTTCTTCAATACTGGATGGAGATAGGCCCTGGCTGCACTTAGACGGCGGCCCCGGCTGATATTTCGGTCAAAGGCTCCAAATCCTTCCTGCTGATATCCGTTGACATCGTTGGTCAAGGGATAGCCAGCCTGCTCCGTGGAGTTGAGAAATGCCGCAAAGAGCGGATTTTTACAGGGTCCTGTTTCAAGTGTGAGGGGGCCATCCGTTCCGTGATAGTCATCCGGTCCTTTGAGACGATTTTCAGCCCGTTTAAAATAGGGCAGGTTATGGGCATAATCCCAGTTATTCATACCCTCGTCTTTGGCCCATTTTTCATAGTCCATGGCATTGCCCCGGATATAGATCATGCCGTTTATACTGGAGGAACCGCCAAGTACCTTGCCCCGGCCGTGGAAAACTTTCCGGTCGTTCATATAGGGTTCAGGCTCGGATTCGTAACACCAGTCATAATATTTATTGCCCAATGGATAGGTAAGGCCGGCGGGCATGTGAATAAAAATATCCCAGATATAATCAGGCCTGCCCGCTTCCAGGACCAGTACTTTGTTTGCAGGGTCCTGACTTAGCCTATTGGCCAGAACGCATCCGGCAGAACCACCGCCGATAATTATATAATCATAATTTTCTTTCATTTTCTTGACTCCTTTATAATATTTGAAATTTTAGGTCACCAGGCTGATAAATCCATCCACAAGGTCATTAATATCCATTTCGTCATTCCTTACAAGGGCCTGGAGGGCAACACCCTGCAGGCCTGAAATAAAACAGACTGCAGCAGCCCTGTTGGATTTCTTTAGACAAATCCGGTCAAGGGAATCCTCAAAGGCATCCACAAATTTGTCATAGGCTGCCTGGATTTTTACGATGACCGCTCCTCTTATACCGCTGAATTCGGCTGCCAGAGAAGCCAGGGCAATGATGGTGTCTGGATGATAGTTAAACTGATCCTTGAAAATAATCATCATGCCCGTGATCATTTTCTTGTAATCAATATGGTCTTGACTCAGATACTCAATGTACTTGTCAAAACTATGGTCAAGTTCTTTTACCACTTCTTCCAGAATATCCGGCTTTGAATCGTAGTGGTGAAAAACTGCTCCCGTTGTCATGTCAATGTGATTGGCAATGTCCTGAATCGTTGTTTTGTGGTATCCCAGCCGTGCAAATAAATGGGTGGCTGCTTCAAGGATTCGTTTCCGGGTGGTGATTCGTTTTGCTTCTTTTTTATTGATGAGGTCCGGCATAGCCTATCCCTAACCTGTTCAAGGTAGTATCAAGGGGGACCCCATTTTTATCCCATCCTCTTGATTGATAATATTCTTGCCTCATATAGTCCATGTCCTTTTCAGAAATCCTGTGGCCTTTGGAAGGACCGTCTGGAAGACATTCTTTTACAAATCTGTGGGGCAGGATATCCTTTTTTGCATCCAGACCCTGGGCCAGGTTAAAACACCTGACAAGGTTCCAGATCCGTTCACCCGTCTTAATAATGAGATCAGGATCTGCTTTTTTCCCCGTTGCAGCACTGAGAAGCTCTGCATAAGTTTCAGCAGATATGCCATAACTGCCAAAGTCACAATTGACCAGGGTGTCACGACCAGCGGAATAATTCTGCAACGCAATAACCATTTGCGCCTTGCCCTCGCTAGAAAGGGGATCAAGGGGTTTGCCTTCCCATTCTCCTGCCAATTCATAGGAAACGGGGAATCCTCTCTGGTGGCATCCGCCCCGGTCCGTTGTCATATATGCCAGGCCCATGCCAGAGACTCCTCGGGGACCCCACGCAGGGGATTCAAGCCCTTTGGTGTGCACGGCCAGTTTCACGGCCGTTCCCCCGATTTTCCGGGCAGCCTGCTTCACACCTTTGGACAAAAGTTTTCCAAGTTTGCCTTTTTGGCCGGCAATGGCATGGATCATATGTTCAGCCGCGATCACATTGCCGAATGTCAGTTCAATTCCCTTGGGAGCCTTAATCAATCCTTTTTCACATGCTTCCATGGCAAAGCCGATAAGATTGCCAGTGGACATGGAATCCATTCCGTAAAGATCGCAGAGTTTTACCAGGTGGGCCACGGCTCTTATGTCTGAAATATCAAGATTGGCGCCCATGAGAGCTGCTGATTCATATTCTACAATATCCGTAACAATGCCTTTGTATTTTCCCGTTCTAACGGCACCAATTTTGCTGCACCGAATAGGGCACCCCATGCAGGCAGAGCTGCCAAGCCAAATGTGTCTGGACTGTCCTATGTCTGAAAGTTGTGATGCCTTTGAAAAGGTTCCACTTTGATAATTTTTATGGGGTAAAAGGCCGGTCTCATTTGCATAATCAACGGAAGCCGCTGTTCCGGCCACTCTGAAAGCCTCCACATCCGGGCTTTCTTCAAGCTCTTTGAAAGCTTTTGCACAGGCGGCTTGAAATCGTTTGGGATCATGTACTGCAACAGGTTTGGAGCCTTTTATCGCAATGGCCTTGAGATTTTTTGAACCCATGACGGCACCGGCGCCGCCCCGGCCTGCCTGGCGGTTGTATTCACAGCCTATGAGGGCAAAAAGAACCTGGTTTTCTCCTGCCTGGCCAATGCCGGCAATTTTGATGGTTTCATCCCTTAGTTCATTTTTGATCAGCCGGTTGGATTCCAGAATATCTGTCCCCCACAGGTGTCTGGCATCCCGGATTTCCACATGATCATCATTAATCCATATATAAACGGGATTTTTGGCCTGTCCCTTTATGATGATGCCGTCAAAACCGGCATACTTAATTTCCGGAGAGAAACTGCCTCCAAAATAGGAATCCAGAAAAATACCGGTCAAGGGAGATTTTGTAACCACGCAACCCCTCATGGCAGGAGCCATGGTACCGGTCAACGGACCTGTCATAAACATGAGAGGATTGTCTTTACCCAGAGGATCGGTACCCGGAGGAACCATGTCAGAAAGAAGCTTTGCTCCAAATCCCTTGCCACCGATAAAATCTGTTTTAAAAAGATCAGACACTGGAATGGTTTCAAAGGATTTGCGGGATAAATCAATCACCAGCAGTTTGTTAGTATAGGTGTCAGGCATTGATTTCTCCTTTATAAATAAGTTCAAGAGCTCCTGCTGGACATGCCTCAACACAGAGAGGGTTTCCCTGGCAGAGTTCGCATTTAACCGCTTTTTGGGTGTCTGGATCCAGTGCTGCCATTCCAATGGGGCAGTATTGGACACATAAGCCGCAGCCGATACATTCATCTGGGTCGATGCAGACAATACCATCGTCATTTCTCTGGATGGCCTTTACGGGGCAGGCATTCATGCAATAGGCATTTTCGCATTGATTGCAGACCACTGGCAGATGATAAAGGTTTTCATTTTTGAGCTGGATCAAAAGGCGGGAACGTCTGGGATTATATCCCTTGATCAGGTCCATGCTACATGCCAGCTGGCAGATACTGCAGCCTGTGCATTTGTCAAAGTGTGTGTGGATAAAGGCTTTGATGGCTCTCTCCTCAATAAATTGATTATTTTAAGATTAGAAAATATCACATATTATGTATTATGTAAACTGTAAAAAACTTCTTTTTTTATCGCTTTTCAAAAAAACAGGCAATGAATTTGGAGCGCGTATTATATATCAAATCTGGTGTGGTATAAAAATGGTTTCCATTGTCTTTATTCCTTTGATATTGGATATGTAATGTTCGTAAAAAATGCCGGTTCGATTTTTTCTTTTCTTGATAAAAACTGAGTTTTTCTCTATATAATAATTTTGCTGTGAATGCGTGGTATAAACTCTGACTTTAGGATTCAGAGAATTGGAGGAAGTTAAAATGCTCAAGGCGATCAATATTACCAAAAGGTTTGGAGCGCTGGCAGCTGTCAACGACCTGAGTTTTGAGGTGGAAGCAGGCCAGGTATTTGGAATAGCCGGTCCAAATGGTGCGGGTAAATCAACCCTGTACAACCTCATTACTGGATTTTACAAGTATGAAGGTAAAATAGAGTTTGACGGTAAGAATATATCCGGACTTCCCACACATAAAATCGCCCGCCTTGGAATTTCAAGAACCTTCCAGATCCCTCAGATTTTTGAAAGCCTGACAGTGGAAGAAAGTGTGAACCTGGGATGTCGTTTCGGCAACAGCGGTAAATACGATCCTGGATATTCAGAGGAGATGATCTCTTTTGCAAGTCTAAAAAATGAGTGCAGCAATAATACCAGCCTGTTGAACCTTTTGGGTAAAAAAAGACTGATGATAGCCGCTGCTCTGGCCACAAAGCCTAAAATCCTCATGGTTGACGAGCCCATGGCCGGGCTTAACGCTTCAGAGATTAATCAGATGACAAATCTCATAAAAAAAATCAATCAGGACCTGAATACAACAGTTATCATTATCGAGCATTTTATGAAGGTTTTAACAGAGCTTGCCAATCCCATCCTGGTTATCCAGAACGGAACCGAGATCTGCACGGGGACGCCTGAAGAAATAACCAGCAATCCTGAAGTGATTGAATGCTACCTGGGAGACACACATGATGCTTAGTATAGAAAATTTAAATGCGTACTATGGACAGGCCCATGTACTCAAAGACGTGTCCATTAACGTTAACAAAGGAGAAGTTGTGGTGATGCTGGGGCCTAATGGTCACGGGAAAAGCACCTTGCTGAAAAGCCTTTGCGGCATGGTAGATAAAAAGCAGGGCAAAATATCTTACAAAGATCAGGATATTATCAAATTCTCATCTGAGAAGATCGTTAACCTGGGAATTACCTATATTGCTGAAAACAGAGAATTATTTCCCTATATGTCCGTCATGGAAAATCTTAAGCTCGGGGCGTATTCAAAAAACGCACGCAAATATGAAAAGGAAAACCTGGAAAAGGTGTTCACCCTGTTTCCCCGGCTGGCCCAGAGAAAGAAACAATATGCTTCAACCATGAGCGGGGGTGAAGCCAAAATGCTTGCTATTGCCAGAGGATTGATGTCAAATGCGGATTTTCTGGCCATTGATGAGCCCGCCCTGGGATTACAGCCAAACCTGAGGCTGGAGGTGGCCAGGATTATCAAGGAGATTAATAATCAGGGGAAAACAATTCTGGTGGTTGAGCAGAATATTCCACAGATAACGGATCTGGCTGACAAGCTCTATGTTTTAGAAGAGGGGCACATAACCTTTGAGGGGAATAAAGATGATGCCTTAAGCAATGACCATCTAAAGGAAATTTTTCTGGGAATGTAACCTAAGGTTAAAGAAAAAGGATCGGGGTGAACCTATATCGGGTTGAGCTCTTTTACATGGGAGAAAATATTATATGTTGATAGAGATTCTTGATGTTATTATCAGCGGTTTATTGAACGGGTCGGTTTATGCTCTTATGGCCATTGGCCTTGCGCTTGTCTACGGGGTAACAAAGGCCTTTAATTTTGCATATGGGTCTTTCTACACCATGGGCGGCTATTTTGCCTGGGTGTTTCTGGTTCCCTTAAATTTACCGGGCGGATATTATACGGTTTTCCTTACAGCCATTCCCTTTCTTTTTGTTGTGGGCTTCTTTTTAGAAAAACTCCTGGTAGCACCCTTAAGAAAGCGATCCGACTGGCAGATGAAAGCCATGATGCTGACCCTTGGGCTGTCCCTGTTTCTGGATATCGGATATATTGCAATGTTTGGTCCCAGGCTTAAATCACTGCCTGATATCGTGGAAGGGACCCTTGACATTGGGCCTCTGGTTTTTATGAAACAGGATCTCGTTATCTTTATACTCTCTATTTCAGGCCTATTGTGTTTTGCCTGGATATTAAATAATACCCGTGTGGGCATGGCTGTACAGGCCGTCGCCCAAAATCCCATCGGCGCTCAGATTGTGGGTATTCCCAAGGATCGTGTTTTTGCCGCCACCTTTGCCATCTCAACCATAATGGTGGGGATCGGCGGGATTTTACTTTCCCAGAAAAACTTTGTTAATCCACAGGCCAGCACGGGGATCATGATCAAAGCCTGGGTTATCACAGCTTTCGGTGGCATGGGATCGATCAAGGGCAGTCTTTATGCAGCCCTTATTATTGGAATGCTGGAAGCATTTGTCGGATATTATCTGGGAATGATACACATCGATATCGCTGTTTTAACATTACTTTTAATTACCTTGGCATTTCGTCCCCAGGGTCTGATGGGAAGGGAATAAATTATGCAGGCTAAAAGCATGATCAAAATTCTTGCGGTTATATATGGTATCATTGGTATTTTACCTATTTTTGTAAGTGACAGCTCCATCATGATGCGGATACTCACCATGATTTTGATATGGTCCGTTGTTGCTTCGTGCTGGGATCTCATAATGGGGTATGCCGGCATTTTTTCTTTTGGTCAGGTGGCATTCTATGTTATCGGTGCCTATTCATCGGCCATACTTTCCGTATCATTAAACGTACCGCCCGTGGTGGCTGTCCTCATGGCCGGCATCATCACAGCCATAATAGGTGTGCTGGTGGGCCTGCCCTGCCTTAAACTTGCCGGACCCTATATTGCTCTTGTTACCTTTGCCTTTCAACTGGCTTTGGAGCCTTTTTTAAAAGGCCCCCTTGGCAAAGCCATAGGCTCAGGAGGATCACGGGGTATAATCAGTGTTCCCCCCATTGAGATTTTCGGTATATCTTTTAGTTCCTCGAACCTGGTACCGTTTTTTTATCTCACACTTATAATGACACTTGTCTGCAGTGTTATCATAGTGGTGATCTTAAAATCCCATTGGGGTACGGCTTTTCTGGCGTTGAAGGATTCCGAGGATTTTGCCGCAAGCCTGGGTGTCAGTGCATTTAAGTACAAACTTCTGGTGTTTGGTGTTACCTCATTTATCACAGGGTTGTTTGGTGCTCTGTATGTGCACTATGTAGGTATCTTGTCGACCAGGATGCTGAGTATGGAAGTCTTTACTGTTCTTTTGATCATGATTGTGGTGGGGGGGATCGGCCAATATCCGGGTGTTGTACTAGGGGCAGTGGTCACGGTTACCATGAATGAACTTTTAAGGCCCATGGGTATTTATCGCCTCCTTATCATGGGAGGGATGGTGGTCATCATTGTCTTGCTGCTGCCGGACGGCGTGACGGGTTTGTTTAAAAAACTTTCGTTTTTCCGTTCAGCCGGAAAACGGGAGCAGGTTCAGTGAGGACTGCAGATGAAATATCATAGGCGGAAAAGGGATTTTTATTATAACATCTCTAACTTAATAAAACGGAGGAATTTTAGAAATGAAAAAAATTGGTTTGATGTCGTTGATTGTTGCAACCTTAATGGTAATGGGATCATGGGCAATTGCCGCTGATACCATTAAGGTGGGGTGTGCATTTTCTCTGACCGGTGATTATGCAGGTTCCGGAGATAATTATTTTAAAGGCGTTGAGATGGCAGTAGAAGAGCTCAATGCTGCTGGTGGCCTGTTGGGCAAACAGCTTGAGATTGTAATGTTTGATAATCAGGATTTTGCACCGGAAGTGGTTATGCAGGGTGCCGATTACCTGATGGACCAAAAGAAAGTCGCCGTTGTGGTTGCAGGCTGGGCCGGAGCTGGAGCAGATGTCAGAGCGTATGGCAAATATGATGTCCCGGCTTTCCTTGACGATGGTTCCCAGGCATCCGTTGATGTGTACAAGGAAGATCCTGAAAAATATCGTAATGCCTATTTTATGACCCCTGTTGCAGCAGCTCAGGGCAGCAGTGTATTTAATGTATTGCAGGCATTGCCCTATGACTATCCCAATAAAAAGGTTGTTCTCATCAATACTGATGATGCCTGGGGAGGAGAGATCGGGGCAGTTATGGCAAAACGGTTTAAAGAGATCGGCTGGGAAGTCGCGCTTCATGAAATTGTACCCTACGGCACCAACGAGTGGGGCCCGATTTTAACCAAAGTAAGACGGATCAAACCCGCGGTAATTCACTTTGAAATCGCCGCCTCACAGGAACCCATCACCTTTGTTCGTCAATTCCTTAAAAGACCGACCAATACGATAATCAGTCTGGGATGGAGTATTACCCCCCTTGAGGTTGTCGGAACTTTGGGCAAGAAAGCTGATGGTGTCATGGGTGATATGCCGGCAGGCATGCCCGTACCTCAAGCACCCACGGTAGAAGCGCAGGCATGGCTGGACAAGTATAAAAAACGGTACAAACATGATCTTGGTGTGGGTTCTTTTGTCACCTATACGAGTTTCATGGCCTGGGCCGAAGCTGCAAAAGCTTCCGGTGATGCCTATGATTTTAAAGCAGTTAACAAGCATCTGAAAACAGTGGCTTATAAGGGATTAATGGGAGATATAAGCTGGGGTGAAAACAATACTCTTCATCCACAGCCAGGTGCTCCCATGACTCACTACCAGGTGCAGAACGGTGAACTGGTAACACTTTTCACAGATCCAGCAGTAACACCATACAAGGATAATAAGTTCATTAAACCGCGGTGGATTAAGTAGTAAAAATAATTTGATTGTGAAACTTCGCCTCGGATCAATGAATTGAGGCGAAGTTTTTTTTTGAAAGATTTAGTGCTTGAGCCAAAGCAATAATCGAGAAAATTGTTGGTTTTTTGTAGCACTATCCAAATTAGAAGGGGCGCAATATGCCTGTTAAACATGTTTTTTTATCTCCTGAACAGATTTTGTTCGGGATAGGAGCTGTCGAACAACTGGGAGATTGTGTTGCTTCTATAAAAGGGAAAAAGGTTTTTATCGTAACTGACAAACTTGTTGCGGGACTGGATTCCTTTAAAGGAGTAGAAAAGTCTCTTAAAGATAAAAATATTGAATATCACCTTTATACGGATGTTGAAGCAAATCCAAAAGATTTGCAGGTAGATAGAGGTGCAAAATTATATGAACAAACCCATTCAGATATTATACTGGCCGTTGGTGGTGGAAGTTCCATTGACAGCGCCAAAGCCATTGGAATAGTCGTCAATAATGGCGGTTCAATACGGGACTACGAGGCATATGATTCCGTTGTAAATAAAATTCCCCCTTTGATAGCAATTCCAACAACTGCGGGTACGGGATGCGAGGTTTCTGCCTGGGCAGTTATAACCAATACAAGGGAAAATTATAAATTTTGCCCTGGCGGAGTACGCATAATCCCAAAGATTGCCCTGGTGGATCCCAAGTTTACCATCAGTATGCCGCCCGTGATAACAGCTGCCACGGGCATGGATGCTCTAAGTCATGCAGTTGAGGCGGTCTGCAGTCCCTGGGCCATGCCTCAAACCGATGCCTATGCTTTTTCAGCGATAAAACTGGTTGTAAAACATCTGGGCCCTGCCGTAGCTGACGGCAGTAACATGGCTGCCAGAGAGGGAATGGCAATGGCCGCCCTGGAAGCGGGTCTTGCCATGAATGCGAATACCGGGGGTGTTCACGCCCTGGGTCACCAGCTCAGTTCACAATATGGTATTCCCCATGGAGTTGCCATGGGAATTATGATGCCTATTGTAATGGGTTTCAATACCATCGCCTGTAATGATCAAATGGTAGAGATAGCCCACGCCATGGGAGAGAAAGTAGAAGGGTTGAGTAATGCTGAGGCAGCAGCCAGGGCAGCTTTTGCAGTCCTTCAATTACAGAAATCTCTCGGGCTTCCGACAACTTTATCAGAATGCAAGGCAGATCCGGCGTTAATACCGGTCTGTGCAAAATGGGCGCTGACAGATACTAGTATCCCCGGAAACCCGCGAACCATGACCCGGGAACAAATAGAAGGACTTTTTAAAAAAGCTTTTTAAGCACTGCTATTTATAGGGAAAAAGAAAGAAGGACAATGACAGATCAAAGAAAAATTTTTGAAAAAAGATGCCAGGTATTGGGGTGGATACTTTTTATCACTTGCGCTATTTTTTACATAGCAGCCGGCATCAGGGCCCGTGATCTGCTGAGCATTCTGGGCAGTCTGATTTTCCTGGTCGCCTGTTTTGTTTTTCTTATTCCCTATCTATTTCCAGACAGGACGAAATAAATCCTAAATATCATTTCCAAGGCTTGTGAAGAATAATATCCAGATGAATGAAACCATGAAAACCAGGCGAATACCCATTATTGGTGCTGCTCTTTTAGCCCTTTTTTTAGGGGCCATGGATGCCCTTATTATTTCTGCGGCCATGCCTACTATAACGACTGAACTTGGAGGCCTTCACCTTTATGCCTGGGTTTATTCAGCTTATTTTCTTGCAAGGGCAGTGGCCTTGCCCGTATTTGGAAAATTGTGCGATCTGTTTGATACTAAAAAATTATTTTTATTTTCCATAGGGCTTTTTATCTTTAGCAGCGCGGCAGCAGGTGCATCTCCATCCATGGCACTGCTTATTGCAGCCCGGGTATTCCAGGGAATAGGAGCAGGCGGAATATTTGCACTGGTTTATATTATACTTTCTGATATATCCCTGCCAGGCCAGCGGGCAAAAACCCTGTCCTTGGCAAGTTCGATCTGGGGAATTTCAAGTGTTATCGGACCGACCCTGGGCGGGTTTATTGTTACCTATTTTTCATGGAGATGGATTTTTTATATCAATTTGCCCCTGGGGATTCTCTCATTTGTCGGAATCAGCCTTTACCTGAAAGAATTCAGGGAAAAAAGTAAGGAAGTCCACCTGGATATTTTCGGGGTTACTTTTTTGTCTGGATTTATCATTTCTTTTTTGACCATATTTATTACAGGCGGCAGGGAATTTGAATGGAACTCCTGGCAGATTATCAGTTTAACTTTTGCAACCCTTATTTTTGGAACAGGGTTTTTTCTGGCAGAAAAGCGGGCAAAAGATCCCATTCTTGATCTTCGTTTTTTTAAGAACAAGCAATTTGCACATGCTAATCTTGCCTCTTTTTTCAGCAGTTTTTCTATTTTTGCCTTATTTGCCTATGCACCTCTGTTCCTTCAGGGGGCTTTGGGACAGACCCCCATGCAGGTGGGTTGGGCCATGCTATCATTGAGCCTTGGGTGGTCATTGGGGTCTTTGCTGGTTGGCAGAAGTATCGGCAGGATCAATGCAAAAACAGCAGCCCTTGCCGGTGGTTTGTTTATGGTGGCTGCAAGTATGCTAACCCTTGGGTTTAACCTAACAACAACAATGGTTTACAGTTTCATCGTATTTCAGGTGATGGGATTTGGTATGGGGTTTATTACACTTTCCACACTGATTCTGGCACAGGAAAGCCAGTTGGAAAAAGATCTGGGTGTGGCTACCTCATTTCATCAATTTTCGCGGACATTTGGTGGGACCATCGGTGTCGGGATTTGTGGCGGGTTTGCTACTTCAGGGCTCTTAAACCGCCTGGAAGATGTTTCCCATATATTAAACCCGCAGCTTTTAAACCAGCTTCGGGAGAGCATGGAGAATCTTTTTAAACCAGAATTTTCAGCCATGCTGACACAGAGTACAAGACAAATTCTTCAAGAAGCTGTATTAAAAGGCGTTTTCTCCATTTTCCTTATTGTTTTTATATCTTCCATCCTATGCTTTGTATTTTGCATTCTGCTTCCAGGAAGGGTAACACCGGAGAAAAAACATCTTAAACCCTAAACGTTTATAGCAATTTTTAAAAAAACGGTCTGAATCAGCAATAAGCCATTGGGCGGCATAGGTTTTGGAACATGCTTATGAGAATTGATATAACCTTTTGCAAATATCCATCAGACAGGGTTTTGAGGATAACTTTTTTATAACGGGCTGAACAATTACAATTATCTTTTGATTATTCTTTTAAACTTTTAGGAATGCTGCAAATCGGTATGGGATCCATTTTGTGCTTATTGGCCATATGGAATTTTTTATAGATGGAAACAACTTGTTTTTGTCTAGAGTTCAAAGGCCCTTTTTGGGGAGCATCCAGATGCTGCATGGCCCATTCCAGTTCTGCATAGCTTGCACCAATCTGGCTTTCATCGGTTCGGTTATCCTCCCACAGGCCGTCTGTGGGGTGCGCTGTCAGGATGTCTTCCATGATACCCAGATCTTTTCCCAGGTCATAGACTTGTGTTTTGGTCAGGTCGGCAATGGGGGAAAGATCCACACCCCCATCCCCATGCTTGGTATAAAAACCAACCCCAAAGTCTTCAATTTTATTGCCCGTCCCTGCAACCAGCATCTTATGGCTGGAAGCAAAGGCATACAAGGTCAGCATACGAAGCCTGGAACGCGTGTTGGCCATGGTCATATCGTCCTGGATACTTTCTGGAAAGCTGTCTTTAATTTGATCAAAAACAGGTGATAGCTCCATGTCAAATGTGTTGACGTTATCAAATTTTTTTTTGAGCCATGCATTATGGGCAAAGGATCTGGACACCTGGTCTTTGGCCTGGTAAATTGGCATGTTAAGCGCAAGGACGGGCTTGCCCGTCTTAGCACACAGACAGGATGTAACAGCAGAATCAATTCCCCCTGAAACACCAATGACAAATCCTTTTAAACCTGATTTATCAAGATAGTCAGAAAGCCATAGGACAATATGATCAACTACTTTTTTTGTTTTCATAAATATAATTCCCTATCATTTGTTATTGTCCGGAGCACGTCTTCATGTTTAGGATGATCTTAAGAACTCAGGCTTTTTTTGTCAATCCTTCCATGCTGCCGTATATATTCGTATAAAATAATTGAAGCGGCCACACTCACATTCAGGCTCTGGGATTTTCCAAACTGGGGAATGGTCAGCCGTCTGATTTTGGGGAACAGGTCGGGTTCAAAGCTGATACCAAACTCTTCATGACCAAAGATAAAAGCACTTTTAAGGGGAAGTGATGTCTGGGTGATGGACAAGCCTTTGCCGGGTTCCAGGATAAAGGGAATATAGCCTTTTTTAACAAGGTCCGTGTAACAGGAAAAAAAGTCTTTATGAAATATAGCAGGCACCCATTTAAAAGCTCCCATCCCAGGTGCAGGATCAAAAAAATCAATGCCCACCAGATGAATCTGCCGGGCACCAAAAGCCTCTGCACTTCGAAAAATTTTCCCGATATTATAGCTTGGTTTTAAATGATCCAGCACAATCACACACTCGTGGGGTCCGGATTTTGCGAGATAATTTTGATTTCTCTGCCGTCTGAATCGTCTTCTGGCCAGATCTCTTTCAGACTTCATCATCTGCCTGACTTTATGTGGTCCCATGCACTTGTCCTGTTATTTATTTCCCGATAGAGGCTATACACTGCCTCCCAGATCTCTTTTAGCTGTCTTTAATATTTGATTCAGTTCCAATGTCAGTTTTTCTTCCAGTGGGGGCACGCTGTGATCCTTCATGATGGCCGCCATTTTTTCTTCAGCCCGGTCGATAATGGTTTTTGGATCTTTCTGCCATGCAAGCAGGGGACGTGTATCAAAAAGAGATGGCTTGAAACGGGCCTCTTTGCGCAGGTGCTGGAAGGTGTGAGGGTCTTCAAGGTATTTGCCCCTATGGTCGTCTCGAATAATGACCTCGGCAGCCAGTGTCTCAGCGTTTATGTCAATTCCTTTAAGCAACCTTTTTGCATAGTCGATCATCTCATTTTCGATCACAACCAATTCAGGGCTTGTGATCAGACCGTTTTCCATACCTCCCACGCCGCCTACTTCATTGATGCCGGCAAGGGCCGTCATTGTCAGGCTGGTTCCCTTTTCAAACATGTTCTGAAGGGTCTGGCAGGTATTGCCCATAACAGGAGAGGTCGCCGCGGGGAGGCCATAATAGCGGGCCAGTTGCAGATGCGCCGTCTCAACAAGCATTACTTCCGGGTTTACAAACTGGGTATGGCCCCTTGCCATATCCATGGACTGGATAAGCGCATAGTACCAGGTGGGGATTTTTGGACAGAGGGTTTGGAGCACAACCAGGCTGCCAAGGGCTTCGGCATTGGTCTGGGTTAAGGTGCCGGCCAGGGTATAAGGTGCGTTGGCACCGATGATGGGAGTTAAAGGGACCCGGACTGGAAGGTTGTATTCCTCATACAGGAGCAGTCTTTCGATTTCATCAAAAGGAAAGTAGAGCGGTGCAATCATGCAGACGATGCCGCTACAGACAGGCCTTTTGCATAATGCCGCACTGCCGCCGGCAACAGCCGACATCATCTCAAGCTGGTATCTGAGATTTTTTGAATCCGTGGTAAGGGCCCATATGTGTTTGCGGCCGTTTTCCAGCATCACCTTAAGGGTTTCAATGTCATAGGTCTCAAGTTGAATATCCTGGGGTGTCAAAGCACCGAGTATATTGATATTTTCCAATCCATCCACAAGATGGGCCATCTCACCGCAGTCCTTTATGCCGATGGGGTGAACCCTGTCCGTACCCAGGTGATAGAGATTGATAGCGCCGCCCACCGTGCGGAAGGAGGGCATAAGATCCTTACCCGTTTTACCAACCGGAAAATCGAATTCAGGGGTTCGCCCGGCACAGGTAAAGCTTTTAGGAACTGTTTTTAAGGCCTGTTCAACCAGGTCGGAAGATAGATAAACCCTTTGTCGGGCCTTGTCCACACGGGCTCCGGCTGCGGCCAGTTTTTCAAGCGCTAAGGGGTGGTCAATGCGCAAACCTGTTTTTTCAAGTACAATAAGAGAGGCCTCATGGATTTGACCAAGTTTTTCATCTGTGAGCATATCGAAGAAATTGTCTATCATAGATTACCCTTTTTCAATGGTAAATGGTATAGTTTGATTAATTTTGAGTTTTTATATTTCTTTAAAGGCTTTGGCAAGAAATAATTGCATTTTAAAGTTCTTTTTTGTTTTGAAACAGGATTTCTATGATTTGCTCAATGGCCGTATCCGCTGTCTCGGCTTTCAGGGTACAGCCACCGGCACCGGCATGGCCGCCTCCGCCGAATTTGCTCAGAAGACGGCCGATGTTGACAAGCCCCTTTATGTTGAAAATATTGTGGCCGACACTGAGCAATACCTGTTTTTGACCTGGGTCGTTAAATCTGATTTTAATACTGGTATAGCATTCCGGGAACAGTGAATAGGTTAAAAATCTGTTGCCATCCGGTACAATGTCAAGATCTCTGAAATCGGTAATTGATATTTTGTGACGTATTTTTGTGTGCTCAATTAAAACCTTTTTATAGACAATATTTTCCTGGATAACCATGTTGCAACGCCCTTTGATTTCAGGATCTTCAAGAATATGCTCAACGCTCTTCTCCCTTAAGAGATCAACCAGCTTATTCCAATAGGCAATGTCTTTATAATCTTTGTTTTTGATGGTCATGGATAAAAGAATATACGGATAGTTTTCAGGGCGTTGTACCTGGTCCCGGGTTAAATCGGCTGCATCTATGATATCCGTATTAAAAACAAGTTCCTCATATTTGTTGTCCAGGATACCTTTTGCTTTATAATACTCGTAAACAACCCTGGCAGCTGACGGGGCTATGTCAAAATCTCCTTGAAAATTACCCTTGGGTTTGTTGGAGATGTGGTGGTCAAACCAGAGGCTGCAATTATGAGAATAGGGGATATTTGCCATGATATCACCCTTTAAAATTTGAGTTTTTCCTGACTGGATCTCATTGGGTTCAACCCATTTTATGTCCGTGTCAATATTTTCGGCCCGGTAAAGCAGGACCGCACATACAATTCCGTCAAAATCGGGGCGTGTTACAATTCTCATGTGTCATCCCTTTTAATTGTTAATCTTGAACAAGCAAAAATAATATTATAAATATCAGGTTTTGATAATAAAAAAAATAAAAGAAATGTTTAAGTTCAGGGCAATCGCATGTAGTTTCCTTATGATTCGTTCATACCCGTTCAAGTCAGCTTACCTTTCCTTCGCTGGATGGGAATAATTGACAGGTTCCAAAATGCTCATCCAAGGCAAACTGACCTGAACTAGTTGCTGTGCCGACAATTACAATCAATGTAGCGGATAGCAGAGCAAAATATTGTTTACATGCGTTGGCTCTGATCTCGCCCTCTTTCCTTTTTTGGGGATTTATATTATATGCGATCATATAACCTGTATTGAGAATTTATTCATTTTGGGAAATCATGGAAATATGAGAGATGAAAATTATTTTTATTCAATTGACCATCAGCGAACAACAAGCATAAAAATAAAACGATCTATTTTTATCTGCACCCTGGAATATGCTGCCACTATTGAAGAAGCAAAAAAATTTATTACCCGTATTTCAAAGGAAAATAAAACAGCCAGCCATAATTGCTGGGCATATATTTTAGGGCAAAAAGGAGAAATATTTCATTGTTCTGATGCAGGAGAGCCTTCTGGAACTGCAGGAAAACCAATGCTGAACACGATGGTCAGCCATCGAATGACCAATATTGCAGCCGTTGTGACCCGGCATTTTGGCGGGGTTAAACTGGGTGTCAGAGGTTTGATTGAAGCCTATGGCGAGTCTGTGAAATATACTCTAAACTTAAATCCACTTAAAAAACTGATTCAGTCAATGGAGATTGAAATTGAGGTCTCCTATGAGTTTAACTATATTCTGATGGCTCAAATAAAAAATTATTTAACCCAGATCAAAAATACGGTCTATACTGATAAAATTGTTCACAAGATTGAGATTGAACTCAAAGATTATCCCAAACTGCTCAATATGCTTTCTGAATACCAGTCCCGGAAAAAGCTAAAATTCAATGTAATAGCCAACCACCCATAAGTTTACCCTATCATTGCATAAAAATTTTTACCCTTCCTGGAAAGCCATGAAGATCCCATCCTCTTAGTTATCAAGGTTGAGCCGTTAGACCACTACTGCTGCGACCGTATGTCTTGAATATGTATCCTTAATGACTTTTGCAACGTTAGGGTTTAAAAATTATATTGACAATAATAATTTTTTAAGTATTATTAAATTTTAATTAATTATACTTAAAAAATGGTGAGTCATGAAAACAAAACTTGGTGCGCTTCTCAGGCCCATTCGGAATTCTAGACATTTTACGATTAAAGAAGTTGCAGCAAAGGCAGGTATCAGTTCCAGTTTATTGTCACAAATCGAAAGGAACAGGATATCGCCCTCTCTGGACACCTTGTTACATATTTTAGAAGTATATGGTGTTCCACCAAATAAATTTTTTAAAGACTATGAGACCAACTCCCGGGTTGAGATTATCAGAAAGGATGATCGAAAGATTTATCAGCGAAAAGGGTTTAAGTATGAAATGCTCTGCGGTGAAAGCCAGGCTAAAGGCAATCACTCTTTTAATGCTTTTTTTTTAGAGCTTGCACCGGGCCAGAAGAGAGGAGACTCAGTTGACGGGCACCTCGGACGTGAGTTGGGAATCATTGTCAAGGGATCTGCACAATTAATTTACGGCCAGGAGCTATACGAAATTTGCAAAGGAGACTCTGTGTCCTTTTTTTCACAAACTCCCCATGTGATTCAAAATTTGTCTGAGGAGATATTTCAGGCATACTGGGTGGTCACACCTGCAGAAGGGGAAGATTATTTTGGCGATAAAGTTATATAGTGCCTGACCGGAAACCCGTGTTTGGGCGAAAAATTGCCCATATACAAGGCGCAAGAAAGTTTGAAACCGTAGTGTACTACAGTACATGAGGATTTCAAACTTTTGCGGCAACGAAGTAGATGGGTGAGTTTTCGTTCAAACACTATATAGTATTTGGAGATAATAATGGGAAAGACAATTGCAGAAAAAATTTTTGAGACCCATTTGGTGGATGAACCTTTTGGGGATGTCAGTGTGTTGAAACTGGACAGGGTTTTTTGTCATGAAATTACAACACCAATGGCTATCCAGGATCTAATGGCAAGGGGAAAGGACAGAGTTTTTGATCCGGATAAAATAAAAGCCGTTATTGATCATGTAAGTCCTGCTAAAGACTCTAAAACGGCACACCAGGGAAAAATTCTTCGTGAATGGGCCATAAGGCACGGGATCAAAGATTTTTTTGATATCGGCCATAATGGTGTATGCCATGCGCTTTTTCCGGAAAAAGGATTTGTAAGACCCGGGTTTGTCATTATTATGGGGGACTCCCATACCTGTACCCACGGCGCTTTTGGTGCTTTTGCCGCAGGAGTTGGAACAACAGATCTTGAAGTGGGAATCTTAAAAGGAGTCTGCACCTTTAAAACACCTCAAACCTATAAGATTGAAATTATTGGCAAGCTTCCTTCAGGTGTATATGCCAAAGATATCATTCTTAAGGTAATCAAAGACCTGGGTGTAAACGGGGCCACTAATATGGTCATTGAATTCACAGGAAATATAGTGGATGAAATGAACATGGACCAGCGGATGACCCTTTCCAATATGGCGGTTGAAGCAGGTGCCACAAGCGGGATATGTCTTCCTGATATGACAACGGTTGACTTTCTTTGGGAGTTTATAAAAAATCAATATAAAACAAAACAGGATGCATTGGATGCATTTTCAAAGTTTAGATCAGATGATGATGCCAGATATGCAAAGCAAAAAACAATAGATGTCAGTGATCTTGAGCCCTTAACTACATTTGGATATAAACCGGACAATGTAAAACCCGTATCACAAATGTCGGGAACAAAGATCAACCAGGTTTATATTGGTTCGTGTACCAATGGGCGGCTTGAAGATTTGAAGATTGCAGCAAAGGTTCTTAAAGGCCATACCATAAGCCCCAATGTCCGGGGAATTGTATCTCCTGCCACACCAAAAATATTTTCCCAGGCCCTGGAAGAAGGGATTATTAAAACTTTTATGGATTCAGGCTTTTGTGTGACAAATCCCACCTGCGGTGCCTGTCTTGGCATGAGCAACGGTGTATTGGCCGAAGGCGAGGTGGCAGCATCCACAACCAATCGAAATTTTGCAGGCCGCATGGGTAAGGGCGGCATGGTTCACCTTGTGAGCCCTGCAACAGCTGCTGCCAGTGCTATTAAAGGTGAAATTTCAAATTCCAATTTTTTTGAACAAGGAAAATAATTATGAAAGAATTTAAAGGGAATATTTTGTTTCTTGATCGTTCAGATATCAATACAGATGAAATAATTCCAGCCAAATATCTCACGGAAATTGAGAAAACAGCTTTGAAACAGCATTTATTTGAAGACTTAAAATTAGATGGCTTTAATCCTGAAATGGATATTAAAGAAAAAGCGGTTATTGTTACAAAAGAGAATTTCGGCTGCGGATCTTCAAGAGAGCATGCACCCTGGGCACTTGAAGTGAATCATATAAATGTTGTGATTGCCCAAAGTTTTGCAAGAATATTCAGACAAAATATGTTTAATTGCGGAATGCTTGCTATTGAACTATCTGAAGATAAGATCAATCACATCTTTAAAGAGTTTGGAAAGAGCGATACTAAAATTTCAGTGGATATGGAAGCTTTCGAGATTATGGTTCAATCAAAAGATCAAACAAAAACAATAAAATTTCAAATTTCAGAATTTGACAAGGCCCTTATTAAAACCGGTGGATGGGTTGAGTATGCAGATACGCATTATTAAATGGTGAATTGTAAATGGTGAATGGGAGAGAATATTGTAAAAAATAAGAGTTTTGCTTTTGCTTTGAGGGTTGTAAAATTGTTTCAATATTTGCAGGCTGAAAAGAAAGAATATATTTTGAGTAAGCAATTACTCAGAAGTGGCACAGCTATCGGTGCATTGATTCGTGAAGCCGAACAAGCTGAAAGCAAAGCCGACTTTATTCACAAAATGGCAATTGCCCAAAAAGAAGCCAATGAAACCGATTATTGGATTGAGCTTTTATTTCAGGCAACATACTTAAACGAAACTCAATACAAGTCAATCCTTCCAGATATAACGGAACTGAAAAAGTTACTTTCATCCATTATAATAAAATCAAAAGAGAATAAAAATAACAAAAAATAGTCCCCCAACGAACAATTTACCATTGTATCCGCGTGGCTGATATTTTACCGGACATTGAAATTGTGCACGCACTGCGTTCACAATTGAGCAAACTACCCGTAAGTCACTCAGATAGGAACTATCGATCAAATATCACAAAAATTCACCATTTACAATTCACAATTAATCAACTCCTGTCTAATGTCTGCTTGTTATCCTGTTATTATCCACTCTTTCTTAAAAAATGATATTGCCACCTCTATATTTTTCTGATAGCCATTGAATGTTATTTAGTCAGTTGTTTTTCCATTGTAAATTTTAAAAAAAATATAATTTGTTGTTAGTCCTATAAAAACATACACAAACGATCTTTGTTCCCATTGCCAAATGAATACAAGATAGGATAGATATGAAAGAACATATAGAAAAAGGGAAATAAATGGCAATAAAGAAATCTGAATTATACAGCTCACTCTGGGCCAGTTGTGATGAACTCAGAGGCAGTATGGATGCCAGCAAAGGCTTTATAAAGGATGGTAACCAAAATCCTCTGCGGGAACAGGACATCCACAAGATAGTGGATACCTTTAACCATTACATTGAAACCCAGGAAACCAAATCTTTTATTTTTCAACATTCCGAGTTTACCAGCTTCGGAAAACAGATGGATGCCGTGTTTAACCAATGGGCAAGTCAAACCACAGCCTTTACCACAGCCTTGGACAAAGGATTAAAGCCAAAAAATGCCATACACACTATTTCTGAAAACCTGCTGCAACATTACGCCAACAAACCGCTCACCGATTCATATGCAATGTATCAGCATCTGATGGATTATTGGGCCAAAACCATGCAGGATGATTTTTATGAACTGGCAGCTGATGGCTGGATCGCCGGCAATAGTGTGAGCCGCATGGAAAAGAAAATAAAAAACAAGAGCAAAAAAGCCGTGAAACTGGTGGCAGGGATTGAAGGACTGGAAGGCCGCTTCATACCGCCTGCCCTGATGATTCAAGAATATTTTAGCCCGGAACAAAAAGCAATTAATGAGTTGCAGGCCCGGGCGGAATCCCTCACCACAGGCATGGATGAACTGCGGGAAGAACATGGTGGCGAGGAGGGATTGCTTGTCAATGCTATGGATGACAAAAGCAAAATCAGCAAGGTCAATTTGAGCAAAGTTGTTAAAGAATCAGGCAAACGAAATACGGACAATGCCGAAGAATACGATATGCTCCAACAGTATAAAAAACTGATGGAAGATGAAAAAAAAGTGCAGGTCAAGATAAAAACTGCCAAAGTTGATCTGGAAACAAAAGTGATTGCCCAATACCCCAAATTGAGTATTGATGAAATTAAAACCATTGTGGTGGAAAAAAAATGGATACACAGTTTGAAACTACTCATCCGCAATGAAATGGATAACATCAGCTACCGTCTGACCCAGCGCATCAAAGAATTGGCTGAACGATATGAAACACCATTGCCGAAACTTAGCAAGGAAGTGGATGAACTGGAATCAAAAGTCAGTGGTCATTTGGAAAAGATGGGGTTCAGAATATGAAAAAAAAGAAAAGCCAGGCTGCTTTGCCAGAAATTGTAGAATTAAAGGAATATGGAAATTTTCTACAGAAAATAAAAAATAAGGTTGTTGAAAGCAGGATCAAAGCGGCAAAATCGGTTAATCATGCTTTAATCGGCATGTATTGGTTTATCGGGCAGATTATTGTTGAAAAACAGCAGCGGCTTGGATGGGGAAAGTCTGTTGTTGAAATACTTTCTAAAGATCTGAAACTTGCTTTTCCTGAAATGACAGGCTTTTCTTCCCAGAATTTATGGCTTGCACGCCAGTTTTATCTGGAATACAGCCCATTTCCAATTCTCCAACAACTTGTTGGAGAAACTCCCTGGGGACATAACATCCTGATTATGCAAAAGATAAAGGACGAAGATGAACGGTTATTTTATCTTAAGACTTCCTCAAAACTGGGTTGGTCAAGGAATGTGCTTCTTAATCAGATAAAGGGCAATGCCTATGAAAATCAAAAAAAAGAAAAATCCCACAATTTCAATAAAACATTGCCGACATACCTTGCAGAGCAGGCTGATGAAATGCTTAAAAGCAGAATAAATCTGGAATTTCTGGGTATAGCCCAGGCGGTTCAGAAAAGAGAGCTTGAAAAAAGACTGCTTGCAAAGCTAAAGGATTTTTTAATAGAAATCGGCTATGGATTCTGTTTTATCGGAAGTCAATACAGGCTTAGGCTGGGCCAAAAAGAATATTTTATTGATCTTCTTTTTTATCACCGATTTTTAAAATGTCTGGTTGTGGTGGAATTGAAAACCGGTTCTTTTAAACCTGAGTATGCCGGTAAAATGGATTTTTACCTTGAGTTGTTAAATGATACGGAAAAATCAGCAGATGATAACCCTTCCATCGGCATTATATTGTGTGCTGAAAAAGACAAGCTGGAAGTAGAAGTAAGTCTGCGGACAAAAGCGAACCCTATCGGAGTAACTACATATCAATTATATCAAAAACTTCCAAATGAATATCAAGACAAACTGCCCACAGAAGAAGAATGGCAGAGGCTTTTGACTGACGGCAGTGAAGCAGAAATCGCCAGAGGAAATATAGAGGAAAATAATGAATAATATACCCGCATACTCCGACCTTTCAGGGCAGGTATTCAAAGACCTTTATACTTTTGATTTTTTAGGTAGTGTCACTCCTCGCCTTGAAGCCGATCTGGAAACAAAAGGGATCACCCGATATCCTAAACTTTTCAGTGATGTGGATGATCTGACCGCCAAACTTGAGAACCATTTAAGAAAAATGAGTTTTGTATGGTAGAAGTAGTGGAAATACAACCAGGTTTTAAGGAAACTGAAGTCGGGGTTATTCCGATTGATTGGAATTTGAATAAATTAGGCGACTTGTCAGATATGAAAAGCGGTGAAACTATTACTTCAAAAACTATTAGCGAGTTTGATATTTATCCTTGTTATGGCGGAAATGGAATTAGAGGATACACGCATAGATTTACCCATAATGGTGATTTTGCCCTGATTGGCCGTCAAGGTGCTCTATGTGGGAATGTCCAATATGTTGAAGGTGAATTTTTTGCTTCAGAACATGCTGTTGTCGTTACCCCAAACACAAAAACAGATGTGAAATGGCTTTATTATGTATTGGCTGATATGAATTTAAATCAATATTCAGAATCATCAGCACAACCTGGGTTGTCTATAGTGAAAATATTAAAACTATCTATCCCCAGTCCCCCCACCAAGGCCGAGCAAACCGCCATAGCAACTGTCTTAAACGATACCGATGCCCTCATTACCCAAGTAGAAAAACTCATTGCCAAAAAGCGGGCCACCAAGCAAGGGGCCATGCAGGAGTTGCTTAATCCAATGGTGAATGGTGAATTTAGAATGGAGAATGGAGAGCAAAATTCACAATTTACCACTCACAATTCACCATTTATAAAAGAGGGGTGGGAAGTCAAAAAATTTGGGGAGGTTCTAAAAATCAGACATGGTAAAAGTCAAAAGGAAGTAACCACAGATAATGGAGTTTACCCGATTTTAGCATCTGGAGGTATCATTGGTAGAGCAAATTTTTTTTTGTATGACAAACCATCTGTTTTAATTGGCCGCAAGGGGACTATTGATGCACCACAATACATGGATACCCCTTTTTGGTCTGTAGATACACTTTTCTATACAGAAATAAATCAAGGGTATGATCCAAAATTTATTTTTTATATGTTTAATCTTATAGATTGGTATTCTTATAACTAAGCCTCGGGAGTTCCAAGCCTTAATGCCAAGACTATCGAGTCAATAGAAAAACAATTCCCAAAATTTGACGAACAAACCCGCATCGCCCAAATCCTTTCGGATATGGACACAGAAATAAATGCCTTGGAAAAGAAATTAGAAAAATATAAAATGATCAAACAGGGCATGATGCAGAATTTATTAACCGGGAGGATCAGGTTGATATGAGTCGGGAAATAAACAATATTCAGCCCATTGCTGCTGACATAAAAAAGTTGATTGAAAAAAGTCGGCAAAATGCAGCATTAGCCGTAAATGCAGAAATCACTTTATTGTACTGTCATATCGGCAAACGGATTAATGGTGAAGTTTTAAAAAATAATCGAGCAGAATACGGCAAGCAGATTGTCGTTACGCTGGCCCGGCAATTAATTGAAGAATATGGTAAAGGCTGGGGAGAAAAACATCTCAGGCAATGTATGCAGTTTGCCAATGTATTTGCCGATGAGCAGATTGTATACGCACTGCGTAGAGAATTGAGCTGGACACATCTGCGAAGTCTGATCTACATGGAAGACCCTTTGAAAAGAGAGTTTTACATAGAAATAAGCAAACTTGAAAAATGGTCATCGAGACTATTGCAGGACCGCATTCAATCCATGCTCTATGAACGCACAGCCATCAGCAGAAAGCCGGAGCAAACCATTCTCAACGATCTTACCAAATTGAAAAATGAAAAAAAATTAAGCCCTGATCTGGTTTTCAGAGATCCGTATTTTCTCGATTTTTTAGGTTTGTCCGATACCTATTCTGAAAAAAATTTGGAAACTGCCATCATCGTTGAACTGCAAAGCTTTATTATAGAACTGGGCAGTGATTTCGCATTTATGGCGCGGCAAAAACGCATTACAATTGATAACCGGGACTATTACATTGATCTTTTGTTTTATCACCGCAGGTTAAAATGCATGGTGGCGATCGATCTTAAAATCGGAGAATTTGAAGCCGCATACAAGGGGCAGATGGAGTTGTATCTGCGCTATCTTGAAAAATACGAGCAGGTTGAAGGCGAAAATACCCCTATCGGCTTGATCTTATGCACGGGTAAAAACCAAGAGCATATTGAATTATTGCAGTTGGATAAATGCAATATCAGGGTAGCCGATTATTTAACCATATTGCCGCCAAAAAAATTGTTGCAGGAAAAACTGCATAAAGCCATTGAAATTGCCCAATACAAAATAAGGGCAAAAGATCATGAGTAAAATAGGGAAAAAAGAACGGGAAACCCAAAACAGGGTTATTGCCCTCTTCCGAGATGAAATGAAATATCGCTATCTTGGGCATTGGGAATCCAGGGAAGAAAACAGCAACATTGAAGAAGACATATTAAGCGCTTATCTCATCCGGAAAAAATACAGCCCCGATCTGATCGGAAAAGCCTTGTATGAATTTGGCAAAACAGTCAATGACCAGAGCAAGTCGCTATATGATGTAAACAAGGAGGTTTATTCGCTTCTTCGCTATGGTGTGACGGTTCAGCCCGAGATAGGGCAGAACAAAGAAACCGTCTGGCTTATTGACTGGCAAAACCCTTTGGAAAACGATTTTGCCATTGCCGAAGAAGTGACCATCAACGGTATTCACAAAAAACGACCTGATATTGTTTTGTATATCAATGGAATTGCTCTGGGTGTTCTGGAACTAAAACGCAGCACAGTATCCATATCTGAGGGCATCCGCCAAAACCTGGATAATCAGAAACATATTTTTATCAAGCCGTTTTTCAGCACCATTCAGTATGTCATGGCAGGCAATGACATCGAAGGCCTTACCCATGCAGCCATTGATACCAAAGAAAAATATTTTTTAAAATGGAAAGAGGTCACCTAAATCCACCGCCTATTTTTTTTACACCGCTCCAAGGTAAAATCGGGAGATTTTTTTTAAGATTAGAAGCAGATTTCGATGAGATTTAGCTTTTCAGACCACAAACACCCTGTAGTGCCCATTTTTTGGACGTAACTATCCTGTGAGATGAGATATTCATATACAATATTTGGAGTACATCTTATCATAAGCTTATCCGGAGGGAGCCCCTTGCAGTATTGCAATCCGCTTGCGCGCTGTTATCAATATAGCATATGATGGATGTCCTTTGGATAAACGCAAAATCAAACTTCGGGAACGTTTGATTATCCTGCCTGGGATATTTATGATCGAAAATCGGATCCGTTTCATCCTTGTGGCTTCCATGGATGGGTCTAAGGCCAATTTTTTCATCATAACATTTAAATTCAGGGCCAATATCATTATCCACCACCATGCTGCATTTTCACCGAAGTCGGCAGAAGGAAGTTTACCTCCGGCCAAATCATCTTTCATCACTGCATGAACCTCTTCACTTTTGCCACATCGTTCATGAAGCCAATGGATCAGATCCTCACCATTCATTGCTTCATAGTCGATATTGGTCACGATACCAAACACCTTATATCTTTTTTCCACCATTTGCATGGTGGGAAAAGGAAGTGTGAGCTGTGGGTCTTCCATACCTGGCAGTGAGGTTTCTTCCAGAACCTGTCGCTTGGCAAGATACCTGTATTCAGGTGCATTTTTGCTGTGACACAGTTCATTGGGGACAAAACAGACTTCTGCCCATTCACTTCCGGTCTTCATTCGTTTACCATTTATATTTTTGCAAATCGGCTGCCACTCAGAATCAACGACTTGAGCTACAGCCGTTTTGAACGCCTGGGTCACATTACACCCGATTGCAAATTCAATCCTGCCGAAACGTTTATTTTTACCAGTTTCACAGTATTTTAAAAGATCGTGCTGGTATCCCGCTGTGTCTGATCGTAGCTTTACTTTTTCCACATTTTCCGGAAGGCAGTCCAAGGCTTCTTTGAAAACCCTCAATTGTTCAAAGCCAGCAGGAACGTTACCATCACGGAATTCGGTATGTAAAATAATGCCCTGCTCATGCCACCAGGTGTTCAGCGGTTGATAAGATTTGAATCCTTTATAGCAATAAAGAGCATTCTTTTTACTGGTTTCAGCCAAGGTCGCATCCATATCCAATGTTGCCGTTTTGTGTGGACTTGCCATATTCAAGCAACCTGACAGATCTTTATTTATTTGTTTCAACCCTTGCAAATGCTTATTTGGAGTGGGGATAAATGCTTTAACATTCGTTTGACTGCGGATATTTTCCTGTTCTGGATCATGAAATCCGGATAAATATCTGAATGCCGCTGATGGTGAGGGGACGGTGCGCTTTTTCTCTTTACGCCACCTTCTTTCCAACGCTCTGCACACCTTACGTTTCAGACCGTGCATTTCAGATTTACGCAGTATTTTACAAAATCCATCATCCGCTTCCAGTAATTTTAGATCGTCAACGCAATCACCACCGGCAAGATTGAGCAGTATTAAGGACATTACCATCTGGGAATCAGTCCAACCCTGAGAATTTTCTCTTACCTTTAAATGCTTTTGGATGGACTTGGATAACCCGATGACCTTGGCCAGGTCGAGATAAACCGGCAACCCTGCTAGTGCTGTCATGCCGCTTTGAGTTTTTTCTTCTTCATACTTGAATGGTAATACGCCTTGTGACATAATGTATTTCACCTCGTTGATGATAGATTTTTGGTTGCACAAATATACTATCTGCTTGAGCCATCAAGCGCAACGAGGTTTTTTATTTTTTTGATGGTGGATTGGGG
>Ga0233445_1000578_pt1 | contig 38452 bp, 27 predicted proteins | sample SI_124_October20_5_FD_182779 | JGI IMG/M metagenome (GOLD analysis project Ga0233445, IMG submission 182779) | Seawater microbial communities from Saanich Inlet, British Columbia, Canada - SI_124_October2016_100_MG | ecosystem: Environmental > Aquatic > Marine > Inlet | place: Canada: British...
CCGAATTCAAAGCCCAAAGCCAAGCCCTAGCCGCCGACCTTATGGCCCAAGGCACCGAGTGCCAACAATACGAAATAGCGGGACGCAACCATTTTGATGTGGTGTTCGAACTCTGCGACCTAAGCACACCCGCCGCCCAGCATCTAGTATCACTAGTCACCCATTAGCAAGGATCACCCATGCCTGACTTCAAACCCGTAACCCCGCGCATCGTGGACCCTGAAGGGGTGGAGCTGGGCATAGACCCTCGACCCATGGGCATCACCACCGACGACACTCGAGCCGAACAAGCCAAAGAAACTGATGGCCAACCCACGGTGGACTTCCCCGACACCACCAACCCCTACATCGCCTACCAAAGCATCGACCTGCTGCTCTCGCTACAAAACACCCGCAGCGATGCTTACGACGAGATGGCCTTTTATATTATGGGCCAAACCAAAGAGCTCTTGTTCAAAGGCCTCCACCACGAGCTATACAACGCTCGAGAACGCATCAAAGTAGATGCCGTCGATGACGCACTATTCATCTTGGAGCGCAGCAAAGAGTTCGTAAAACTGCTCATCAAAACCTGGGACGTGGTGGCCACCGTCTCGGCCGAAGGCTTCAACCAGTTTCGCAACTACCTTGACCAAGCCTCCGGGCAACTCTCCTTCATGTACCGCCATGTGGAGTTTGTGCTGGGCAACAAAGATGAACGACTGGCCAGTGCCCACGACAACGTGCCTCACGTTTGGCCAGCTATGAAAGAAGCCCTCGAAACCCCCAGCCTCTACGACGAAATCATCGCTTTGTTGCACCGTCAAGGGTTTGCCATATCTGACGCCGCTTTAGACCACGACTGGACCGCCCCCTACCAAGCCGACGACAGCGTAGAACAAGCCTGGCTAGATATTTACCAAAACTCTTTAGCAAGCAGCACTCTCTACAAAGTAGGAGAGACCTTGATTGAACTCGACGAACTGATATCGCAATACCACTGGCGACATTATGTTTTGGTAGCTAAAACCATTGGCTACAAACCTGGCACCGGCGGTTCAGCGGGCGTGGAATGGCTTAAACACACCACCGACCAGCGCTACTTCCCCGAACTCTGGGCCATACGCACCCGCATGGGGTAAAAAAACTTACCGTTCGCTAAAACGCCAAACGGTAGGCAGCAACACACCGGCCGCCGCAACCTTCAACAGATCGCCCACCAAAAATGGGGCGACGCCATAAGCAATGGCACTAGGTTCGCCAACCCCCGCAGTGAGCGGAATGTTGAGGCGGTAGGCAAGCCAAGAAGCCCCCATACCGTAGATGATGATGCTGCCCGCTAAAAAGGCAGGAAGCGAAGTAACAAGATTCCTGTCATGTCCACGCTCCGCCATGGCACCCACCACAAAGGCGGCCATCACGAAGCCGACAAGGTAACCGGCGGTCGACCCGGTCGCTGCTTCCCAACCCCCCTGACCACCGGCATAGAAAGGAAGGCCCACAGCTCCCAAAATGACGTAGAGGCCTTGCGCAGCGGCACCAAGTTTTGCGCCGAGAACACCGCCGGCCAACAACACCACCAGAGTTTGACCGGTGAGCGGAACGGGGGTGAAACCTAAAGGAATAGTGATTTGTGCCGCAGCAGCCGTGAATAAAGCAAAGCTAGAAACTGCGAGGAGATCACGGAGACGAGAACGCGGAATCAAATCCAACAAAGTTAACGGAGGGGAAAGATGCGAGATGGCAGTCATAGGGCGTCCAATCAGGTTGGTGAATGAAGGGAATCAACGAGCGGTTAAGTATAGAAACCTTTGCGGAGGAAGCCTCTACGAACCCGATGGGAGACGACTTACCTCATCCGGTCGGCGCTACTTCCTGAATTGTGGGTGGCACGCGCCCGTATGGATGATTAACCGCGTAAGCCCGAGTGTTCAAAACAGGCCAACAGTTTCTTAACGGAGGTTAAATCGCCGTTGACGGCAATTACCTCTGCGGCAACAGCCTCAGAGAAAACGATACGACCCGAGAAAAGATCAGCCAAGGCGGCATGAGTCAAGACAATCTCCAAGTCGGCTCCCTTCCCGTCAGTAGGCACCGCAACCTGGCCTCGAATGCGTAAACCTGTTGTTGGCCCATCGGTGATGCGCCACCGTAAGTGGCCGTCTGTGTTTTCTGCGAAAGAAGGATCAAGCAACACCCGCAAACTGTGAATAAACGAAACCGGATCTCCGACAAGCACTTGCCGATACCCAAACCGGTGTTTCCGAAAACGAGACAAATCAAGTTGGTCATCTAACTCCAAAGCACGAGTAAGGCACCAATTTCGAATGTTGGCCGAAGTGGATCGCTGCCCCAAGGCCCGTAACACCGCAGCCAGTAACGCCCGTTCAGTGGTTGAGCCTCCATCGGCCCGGCCGGTTTCTGCTTCTTCTTCGCTGCGCACCAGCCAAGAAGCCAACTCCAAAGCCCATCGAAGGTCGTGACCCTCAAGAGCTTCCTGTGCTTGCCGAATTACTTCAACTCGACCGCCAAAACCTTTAATGAGTCGACGGCAACGCTCTAACGTCGGAAGCGGAAATAAAGAAGCCTCATCACCATCAAACCAGCCGATCAACCCAGTAGAAATTTGCCGCACATGGTGCTCAACCAAGCCATAGTTTTGGTGGGTAAGAAACGACCGATCAAAACGTTGTGGCAACTGAACAAAAGAAATCAACTCACCTTGAGTAAGACCCTTATTGACCCCCCGCACCGTTTGATCCCAAAGAAACTGCAGAGCATCACGAGCGTCGGTTACCCCGGCGGCAATCTCATCTGCGCCACTCAACGGCGGGCCATGGGCGCCCACTAGATGCTCCGCCTCCAAACCCAAAATCTCATCAAGGCCCCTAACCAAAATTTGTGGGTCACGGTAAGCCTCACCCCGAATAGCAAACACATTAAATAAAGCCGGCCAGACCAAGTTGTTGACACACACTGAAAGGTCGGGAAAGAAAATAGTGATGTTGTCGTCCGCATCCGAAGGAGCCAGCGTTAACTCAACGCGCAAACCAGCGATGATGGTTGACGTAGCCTCAGTAATTTCCTCAGTTGGCGCAAGAAACCCGGGGGTAAAAGGAGCGTGTTCAGCCCGACGATAATGAAGCCCCAACCCCACATGGGTAACACCATCAGGCCCTTCGGTGGGCAGCATCATGGCGAACTGATGAACCAACCCCCGTCCGGCGGTCGGTCCTACCTCAGCCCCTCTGGCCTGTAAGTTGCCGGCCACCCCATGGTGCGCCCAAATCGGCACCTCGCTACCCGCTTCATCAACAACGGCTTGGGTGCCGCTGCAATAGTGGTAATGCGTGTAAATAACCGCCACCACCGGCGCCGAAGTGTAAACCCGCACGGCTTGCAAGGCCGCTTCCATTTCTTCTACTGACTCACCGGTGTCAATAACAATGAGACCCTCGGGGCCCTCAACGAACGTCTGGTTTGACAATCCGTTGCCCACCACACACCACACCCCGTCAGCAACTGTATAAAGATGTTCCTTAAGGCGAGTTAGATGAGCAAACTGCTGCTTATGGGCCCGTTGACCTTGTGGGCCGGTAACCACCAGCGCATCGTTGTGAGTAAAACTAGACGGAATGGAGTTGGTCATGATTTATCTTTCTTTTGAGAAAAGTTTAAAGTTTGAGCCTGCCATTGGTGGAGCCGCTGCCTTGCTTCGGTTGGGGTTAGCGTCGGGTTAAACCGTTGGCAAAAATCAGTCGAGTCAGCTATTTCCACTCCCACGCCTTGAGCGCCGGCTCGTGCCGCTCCCCAAGCGGTGGCCTCTACTTGATGGAGGCGGGTCACCGGTCGAGCCAACAAGTCAGCCAATATTTGGCAGAACGCGTCGCTGCGGGTAAGACCCCCGTCAACAGGCAACGCGGTGGTGGGGTCTATGGGGTGGTGGGTGACGGCAAGATCCACGATTTCGGCCATACGAAGGGCTACCCCTTCCAATACTGCACGCGCCAAGTGGGCTGCCGTGGTGGTCGCTGAACGGCCCCACACCGCCACCGATGCTGTTGGATTGTTATGCGGCGTACCTAACCCGTGCAAAGCAGGCAACACGCTTACCCCGCCCGCATCGGGTGTTTGACCAGCCAAGGCGCACACCTCTTCAACTGATTGAGCAAAACCCTGACCAATGGCCCATGGCAACATTTCCCCGGCGCTACGCACCATCCCCTCGGCCGCCAACAAAGTTTTGTCACCCCACCCCGCCAATGCCATAGGTACCAAACCTGACGAAACATCCAACACCTCGCCGGTAGCGATCATCAACACCCCCGAAGTGCCAAAAGTTGCCTTCCATTGCCCAGCCTCCAACGCCTGATGGGCAAACATGCCCGCCTGCTGGTCGCCCACCATCGCGCCTAAAGGCACGGCCGCCCCAAAAACCTGTGCATCGGTAACCCCCAGGTTGCCGGTGGTGTCACAAAGAGTGGGGAAAAATTCTAGCGGTAAGCCTTGATGCGCAATGAGCGCTTCGTTCCACCGGGTGGGGTCAAAAAAATCCAGATAAGCCGTAGACCAAGCGCACGATCGGTCGGTGATGTGGCGCTTCCCGTCCGTTAACCGGTAGACCAAGTAACTCTCCAAGGTTCCCCACGCCAACTCCCCAGCATGGGCCCGTTGCCGCCCATCGGGAAGGGCAGCAAGCACCCCCTCAAGTTTGGCGGCAGCAGTAATGTTCATCACCGGGAAACCCTCAGCCTGCAACTGGGCGGCCCGCTCACCGCCGCGCAGGTCATTCCACACCACCATGGGCGCCACTGGGTGGCCTGAAGCTCGCTCCCAAATAACCACGCTGGAACGCTGGGTAGTTACCCCCAGCGAAGCCACATCGCCGGGTGCGCAACCGGCGTTAGCCAAGGCTTGTGCCAGTACCTGCTGCACCGCTTCCCAAACCATGGCAGGGTCTTGCTCAACTCGCCCCGCGGCGGGTTGGGTGCTCAACAAACCGGTTTGTGCTGCGCCCACCGCCACCCCATCGGGCGTAAAAACCATGGCCCGAGCACTCGAGGTGCCCACATCAAGGCCCAGCAGCAGGTCAGGCATCAGGTAACAAATTGCCCGGGTTCATTAACCCCTCCGGGTCAACAGCATTTTTGACGGTTCGCAACAAGGCCACCCCGGCTTCGCCTAAATCGTGTACCAGGTAAGGCTTGCGCACCCGACCAATGCCGTGATGATGCGCCACCCCACCGCCATGAGCCGCCGTAGCTTCCATCACCGCATGCCAGCAAGCCAAGTAAATGTTTTCCAAAACCTGAGGGTCGTCGCTGAGCCCAGCAAAAGTGAAATACAAATTCACCCCAGTGCGATAAGCATGCGAACTATGAGCAGATACCGCCACCACGCCCTCCACTGCCGACACGTCAGCAATGGATTGATCATAAATAAGCTCAATATTTGACCACGATCCCGAAATCTCAATGGTGTCCACCACCAAGTCTTGGTCAAAAAGCTCTGTCCAAGAAGGCACATGGTTACGGTTTTCCATCCAGTGTGCAGCCACTTGGTCATCGGCCCGAGTCAAGCCGCACTGAGCAGCCAGCACATCAACGGCCTCCACCTCAGCGGCTACCCGACCCACCGGCCCCTCATGAACCATCATCAACATGCCGTCGCCTTTAACCGACCATTCTTTGAAGTTGCGTCGGGTCTCTCGAGCGTCGTATTGGCGAACCACCGGCGGCATCCACCCGGCTTGCATAATCAGCCGTTGGGCTTCTAGGCCCGCCGCCATAGACGGGGTATGAAACACCCGGTAAGTGCGCTGCTCAGCTTGGCGATGCAAAGCCAAAGTTACTTGGGTTACTACCCCCATGGTGCCTTCGGCCCCTAAAAACAAATGCCGCAAATCGGGCCCGGCGGCCGCTCGTGGCGCACAACCCAAAGTCACCAACTCGCCGCTGGGCAACACCACCTCAAGGGAATACACCATGTCTTCGATGTTTCCGTAAGCGGTAGAAAACTGGCCCGCCGCACGGGTAGAAACCCAACCGCCTACCGTGCTCACGGCAATGGACTGTGGCCAATGCCCAATGGTAAGTCCCTTAGCGGCCACGGCCTCTTCAGCCACCAAACCGTTGACCCCCGCAGCAAAAGTAGCGGTCAAATTAACCTCATCTATGGCATGAATTTGGTTGAGCATCGAGAGGTCAAGCAACAACACGCTTTGGTCTGGTTGCACCCCGCCGCACACCCCGCTGCCCAAACCAAAAGGAACCACCGCAGTGTTGGTTTTGCTGGCCAAACGCATGATGGCCTGCACCTCTTGAGTGCTTTGGGGCCGCACCACCGCACCCGGGCGGCCCGTAAAAACCCCGGCCCAAGAGCGCAGATGGCTAAGCACCCAGTAATCATGGCGCCGGTCGGCTACCTGCTCATCGCTAGTTAGCACCTGGTCGGCGCCCAACAAGTCGGTGAGCGAAGTTATAAGCGAAGAATCAAGCATGGGAGTCCTTAGTCGGTGGGTAAAGAATCGGTGAACAAAGCATGGTCGGCGGTGTGACGTTGAAGGCAAGTAGCTAATTCCTGGTCAAGGCGTTCACCAGACCAACCCAGCAAGCGGCCCATCTCGGCTGCCGCTGATGCCAGAATGCTTTGCCCGCCATCCAAAGCAAAAAAAGCTCGAGGCACCCGACGTACCCAAAAATCTTCCAACCGGACAGCACCTTCACGCAGCACCGCTTGGCGCACCTCAGCGGCCACATCGCCGCCATCGTTAAGTACCGCGGCGGCTTCATCGCCGTAGAGGTCAAGCCAGCGGTTCCGCTCAGCGATCGCTACATCGCCACCCACTAAGGGCTGCTGGTCGGTGTCGTCGGGGCGAGCAGCCACCCCCAAGGTTTCCACCACCTGGTCAACCACCCGCTCTGCCATAGAACGATAAGCAGTCAACTTGCCGCCGGCCATGGTCAAGACCCCACCGGGGCCGGTCCACAGTTCGTTACGGCGAGAAATCTCCGAAGGCTTCTTACCGGCCTCGGCAATCAACGGCCGCAACCCGGCCCAACTACCGATGACCTCGTGAGGCACCAAGGGCGGGCCGGTAAAACTACGGTTGGCGGCCGCCAAAAGGTAATCCACATCTTCCGCGGTTACCTCAGGCCAGCGGTTATTTTCGGCATAAAAAGTGTCAGTGGTGCCCAAATAAGTAACCGCCCCTCGAGGCACAGCAAACACACTGCGCTTATCTGTGGTGGTCATCAAAACCGTGTTGTTGAGCGGCAACCTTTCATGAGGCACCACCAAATGGATACCTTTGGTCAAGGTCAAACGCTGGGCCTGCGCAGGATCTTCTAAAGCCCGCACCGCATCAACCCAAGGGCCAGCAGCGTTAATAACTACCCGAGCCCGCAACGTGGCCGCCAAAGATTCTTGAGGCAGCGCACCCTTCACCCGTACGCCGGTCACCCGGCCATTTTCTTGCAAAAGCTCAACGGCCGGAGCGTAAGTAAGAATCAAGGCTCCGTCTCGGGCCGCTGAACGAGCATTAGCCAGCGTCAACCGGGCATCATCGGTAACGAACTCAAAATACCGCACCGCCCCATTGCTGCCCTCAATAGCCGCCAAAGGTTCTTGCTGGTGAAGGTCATCAAGGCTCCACACTTCATGGTGATCTTCGTTCGGTACCTTGCCCAGTTTCTCAAAGGTCCACATGGCGCTACGAAACTTGGCCTGCCCAGCCGCCGAACGGGTAGGTAACAAAAAACCGATACGTCGTGTTAAATGCGGAGCCACCCGGCGCAACACCTGACGCTCTTGAGCCGCCTCACGGACCAAGCCCAAATCGCCCTGGGCCAAATAACGCACCCCGCCGTGAATCATCTTGGAACTCCGACTGCTGGTGCCCGACGCTAAATCTTGGGCCTCCACCAAAGCCACCGAAAGCCCCCGGCTGGCTGCCGACCGAGCAATACCGGCCCCGGTAATGCCCCCGCCGACCACTACTATGTCAAAGATTTGCTCCTCGGCCCGAGCAAACAGGGCAGCCCGGTGGCGGTTATCCAAATCTTGGGGGCGCCCCACCGGCGACAAAGAAACCATGGCCTCACCTTAGGGCACGAACCAGAAGGAGAAAAATCCAACGACGGGCAGAACTCTTGCTAATCTGCGCTAATTAAGAACGGGAGGAACCGCATGAAGCAACCAAACACCGACGACATGGTCCACGTCACCCGATGGGCGTGGGGAGAAAAAGAGTGGTCGCCGTTTTCGTCCGCCGAAATGGACCGTCGACAAAACGCATTACGTGCTCACCTTGACGCCGAAAATATTGATGCCTGTCTGCTGACCTCTTTTCACAACATCTGCTACTACTCCGGTTGGCTGTACTGCTACTTCGGGCGTAAATACGGCATGGTCATCGACGCTCAAGCGGCCACCACCATTTCTGCAGGCATTGATGGCGGCCAACCCTGGCGACGCACCCACGGCGACAACGTGGTGTACTCCGACTGGCGACGAGACAACTACTACCAAGCAGTGCGCTCACTACTCAAAGGCGCCAAACGCTTAGGCGTCGAGTTCGACCACCTCAGCGTGGAACAATTCCAAGCCCTACAAACTGAACTCGACGGCGTAGAACTGGTCGACATCGGCGCCGCCACCATGTGGATGCGCACCATTAAATCCCCCGAAGAACACGACCTGATTCGCCACGGCACCCGCATCTGCGACCTGGGCGCCGCCGCCTGCGTAGAAGCAGTGGCCGCCGGGGTGCCCGAACACGAAGTAGCCCTCGCTACCACCCAAGCCATGGTGCGCGAGATCTCCCAAAGTTTCCCCTTTGTGGAACTCATGGACACCTGGACCTGGTTCCAATCGGGCATCAACACCGACGGCGCCCACAACCCCGTCACCAACAAACTGATTGAATCGGGTGACATATTGTCTATCAATACCTTCCCTATGATCTTCGGTTACTACACGGCGCTGGAACGCACCCTGTTTTGCGACCACGTAACCAGCGACGAACACCTTCGACTCTGGGAAATAAACGTCGAAGTGCACGAACGAGGCCTCGAACTCATTGTGCCCGGTGCCCGCTGCTGCGACATAGCCGCCGAACTCAACGACATTTACCGCAGTTACGACCTGCTGCAATACCGCTCGTTTGGTTACGGCCACAGCTTCGGGGTGCTCAGCCACTACTACGGCCGAGAAGCCGGGGTAGAACTACGCGAAGACGTAGAAACAATACTGGAACCAGGCATGGTGGTTTCCATGGAACCCATGATTGCTATCCCCGACGGCCAACCCGGCGCCGGCGGTTACCGCGAACACGACATTTTGATTATCGGCGACCAAGACGCCGAAAATATTACCGGCTTCCCCTACGGGCCGGAACACAACATCATCGGCGGCTAACTCGGCGAGCCGAAACCGCCGCCGCCCGGGGTTTCTATTTCCATACGGTCGCCCGCTACCACGTTGGTTTGAGCACTGGCCCCAAACTCGGTGACCGTGCCATCGGCAGCAATCAACCGGGTATGACCCACCGCCCCCGGCAACCCGCCATCCACCCCGTAAGGCGGCACCACCCGGTGGCCCGACAACACGTTGACCTCCATGGCTTCTTCAAATAACACCCGGCGCACCGTGCCGTCGCCGCCCCGGTGCTTTCCCGCCCCGCCAGACCCTCGCCGGATATGAAAAGTTTCAAGTCTCACCGGAAAACGCCACTCCAAAACCTCCGGGTCGGTTAACCGAGAGTTCGTCATATGGGTATGGACCGCATCGCAGCCATCGGCCCGAGCAGTGGCCCCTGAACCGCCACAAATGGTTTCATAGTTCTGATATTCGTCGTTGCCCCAAATAAAGTTATTCATGGTGCCCTGAGGCGCAGCCATCACCCCGACCGCCCCAAATAAAGTGTCCACCACCACCTGGCTGGTTTCAACATTGCCGGCAATAACCGCTGCCGGGTACGACGGGTTAATCATCGACTCATCAGGCAACACCACCTGCAAAGGCTTCATGCACCCGGCGTTCAAAGGAATGTCATCGTTGACCAAACAGCGAAACACATAAAGCACCGCCGCATGGGCAATAGAAGAAGGAGCATTGAAGTTGCCGGGGTGCGTGTCGCTGGTACCAGTGAAATCAATACAGGCCGAACGGTCAGCGTGGTCCACGGTAATGGTCACCGAAACCTGATGGCCATCATCCATTCGGTAAGTAAACGACGAATCGGTCAAGGCATCAATAACTCGCCGTACCGACTCTTCGGCGTTATCTTTGACATGGCCCATATAGGCGTGCACCACCTCGAGGCTGTAATGGTCGATGACCTGCCGCAACTCGGTGGTGCCTTTTTCGCAAGCCGCCACCTGGGCTTGCAAATCGGCAATGTTTTGCTCTGCGTTACGAGCCGGCCAACGGCCACCCGTTAACACGGCATGAATCTCGTCATAAAGAAAACGACCTTCCGAAACCAACAACAAGTTGTCGATCAACACGCCCTCTTCGTCCACCGTGGTGGAATCCGCCGGCGCCGACCCCGGTACCCGCCCACCCACATCAGCATGGTGGCCCCGCGAAGCCACATAAAAAATCACTTCGGTTTCCGCATCGTTAAATACCGGCTTAATCACCGTGATATCAGGCAGATGTGTACCGCCGTTGTACGGAGCGTTCATCACATACACATCGCCCGGGTTCATGTGCGGGTTCTGGCGAATAATTGACTTAATGGATTCACTCATGGAACCCAAATGCACCGGCATATGCGGGGCGTTGGCGATCAACTCCCCACTGGGGTCAAAGATGGCGCACGAAAAATCCAGCCGCTCCTTAATGTTTACCGAAGCCGCCGTGTTTTCTAACACCACCCCCATTTGCTCGGCGATGTTCATAAATAAGTTGTTGAAGATCTCCAACTGCACGGGGTCAACGGTGGTGCCCACCGCTACCTGAGTGGGTAGCGCCTCTACTCTTTCAAGCACTAAGTCGCCGTTGGTTTGCGCAGTAGCGGCCCATCCCGGTTCGACCACGGTGGTGCCGGTTTCTTCTAACAACACGGCCGGGCCCGCCAAAGGCTGCCCCGGGGTCAACGAAGAACGATCAACAAACACCGTGTCACGGCTTTGGCTCGCCATGACAGTGGAGAACACTCCTTGCTGACCGGCCCCGGGAGCAACAGCCTCCGGCACTAAGTCCACCGCATCGGTGGCCCCCACGGTCTCTACCTGCATGGACTCAACGACCAGGGTTTTTTCGGGCGAAATAAAACCAAAACGGGCCTGATGCTGCTCTTCAAAAGCGGCCTGCACCTCGGCTACTGAACCCGCAGCCACCGACAACGCAGTGTCCGAACCGGTGTAACGCAAACCCAAACGACGCAGCGCAGAAATACGATCCTCGGTAACCCCCTGGCCGGCCACCGTGGCTTTACCGTCAGCTTCCATTTGTGCCCAACGAGGGGCCAGATCGGCTAAAAGCTCTTGGTTCAAGTTGGCTTCAACCGAACCATCAACCACCTGACGAATATCGGCCAACCCGATACCCAAAGCAGAAAGCACCCCAGCGTGAGGATGTAAATGAATACGAGAAATACCTAACCGGTCCGCCACCAGGCCAGCGTGCTGCCCGCCCGCCCCGCCAAAACACACCAAGGTGTACGAGGTGATGTCGTAGCCCCGCTGTACCGAAATTTTCTTAATGGCGTTGGCCATGTTTTCTACAGCAATAGAAAGAAACCCTTCGGCAATGGCTTCTGGGGTTTGCCTGACCCCAGAAGCAGCAGAAATAGTGTCGGCCAAAACATCAAACTGTTGACGCACCGTAGAGGCATCGAGAGGCTGGTCACCCTTGGGGCCAAAAACCTGTGGGAAAAACTCTGGGCGCAAACGACCCAACAACACGTTGGCATCGGTGATAGCCAACGGCCCGCCGTTGCCGTAACAAGCCGGGCCCGGGTCGGCACCCGCCGAATCGGGGCCCACCCGCAGACGCGCCCCATCAAAATGCAGAATCGACCCGCCACCCGCGGCCACCGTATGAATGTGAATCATGGGAGCCCGCACCCGCACCCCCGCCACCTGCGTTTCATGAGTGCGCTCAAGCTCACCTGCGTAATGCGACACGTCGGTGGAAGTACCGCCCATGTCGAAACCGATCAGTCGATCAAAACCCGCTGCCTCAGCGGTACGCACCATGCCCACCACGCCACCCGCCGGCCCAGAAAGCAAAGCATCTTTGCCCTGAAAATGGTGAGCATCGGTCAAGCCCCCGTTGGACTGCATAAACATGAGCCGCGGACCCTGCCCATCGGGGCGCAGTTGGCTATCTACCTGGTTTACGTAACGTCGCAAAATAGGGGACAGGTAAGCATCAACCACCGTGGTGTCGCCGCGAGATACCAGTTTCATGAGGGGGCTAACTTCGTGGCTCACCGAGACCTGAGAAAATCCGATTTCTCGGGCTAAAGCACCGAGGGCTGCTTCGTGTTCGGTGTAGCGATAACCGTGGAGCAAAGCAATAGCCACCGAATCAAAACCATCAGTTTTTGCTTTTTGCAAGGCTGCACGCGCTGCTTCTAAACCAAGCGCCGTGATGACCTCACCTTGGGCGCTCATCCGCTCGTCTATTTCAACGACTTCTTGATAAAGCATCTCGGGCAACACGATGTCTAAAGCAAACAACTCGGGGCGTGCTTGATAGCCAATGCGCAGAGCGTCGGCGAAACCCTTGGTGGTGAACAAAATGGTGGGCTCACCTTGACGCTCTAACAAAGCGTTGGTAGCCACTGTGGTCCCCATTTTTACCGCACTGATGGCTTCGGCGGGCAGTGGTTCACCATCGCTTAAGCCCAACAAATACCGAATACCGGCCATGGCGGCATCGTCGTAATGGCGAGGATTTTCGGAGAGCAACTTGTGGGTAACCGTGGTGCCATCGGGGCGGCGCGCTACCACATCGGTAAAGGTCCCGCCTCGATCAATCCAAAACTGCCAACCGCTCATCAATGCTCCCTAAACAAAACGCCTAAACCCTCAAGCCGGTCATCTATGCCGGCCAAGCGTAAACAATGCCACAACATGGCTTGCTTAGACGACACGCAAGGCCTGTCCTCGCTCACAATTACCAAGCCCGAGGTATAAGCACAACAAAAAGAAAAAGCACCAAGGCCCGCACGGCGATGGTTGGGCCGGCATTTTTTTCTTCGCTGGCGTTATTGACGAGAATAGGCTACGTTGCCATGATTGTTCGTAAAGGGCTAAGGGGTAAATCGATGCCAGATGTTGAACTAAATTTCAGCCGGGAAGAATATGCCACCCGGTTAACCAAAGTGCGCCAGTCCATGGAAGCCCACGAGTTAGACGTGGTGATAACCGTTGACCCGTCCAACATGTCGTGGCTTACCGGGTACGACGGCTGGTCTTTTTATACGCCCCAAGCCGTCATCGTTACCCTCGACGATGACCCCATCTGGTGGGGTCGAGGCATGGACGCCAAAGGGGCACTACGCACCGTCTACATGGACGAACGTCACATCGTGGCTTACTCCGACGACCACGTGATGTCCACCGAACGTCACGCCTTTCAACACTTGGCGGCCTTATTGGTCGCCTCTCGTTTTAGTCAGGCCACTATTGGGGTGGAACTTGACAATTACTATTATTCGGCCGCTTCCCACGGTCACTTGCTGGCTGGTTTGCCCGAAGCCACGGTGGTTGACGCCACGGCGCTCATCAACTGGCAGCGAGCGGTGAAATCAGAACAAGAACTGATTTATATGCGCCGCGCCGCCACCATTGTTGAAAACATGCATAACCGGATTCTTGAACTGGTTGAGCCTGGATTACGAAAAAACGATTTGGTGGCCGAGGTGTACCACACAGCAATCTCTGGCACCGATGAATTTGGCGGCGACTACCCGGCCATGGTTCCGCTCATGCCCACTGGGGCTGACGCTTCGGCAGCGCACCTCACCTGGAACGACAAACCCTTCGAAAACGAGGCGGGGACCTTTTTTGAATTGGCCGGCTGCCACCGCCGCTACAACGTGCCGCTGTGTCGTTCGGTGTATTTGGGTACGCCGCCGCAAAAAATGGTCGAAGCTGAAAAAGCGCTGGTGTCAGGGCTAGAAGCCGGGCTAGCAGTCGCTCTACCCGGCAACCGGGCATGCGATATAGCGAATGCCCTACACGACGAGTTAGCCAAAGCCGGCATTGAGCGCGACGCCCGCTGCGGTTACCCCATTGGTTTGAGTTACCCACCCGACTGGGGAGAGCGCACCATTTCATTACGGGGTACCGACGAATCCATTTTGAAACCGGGCATGACTTTTCATTTCATGCCCGGTATCTGGATGGACGACTGGGGGCTAGAAATAACCGAAAGTTTCGCCATCTCTGCTGAAGGGGCCCCTGAAGTGTTTGCCGACCTGCCGCGCAAACTCTTTGTGAAATAGCCATGCTGGACGACACGCTAAAAATTCTTGACGACTTGATCGCTTTTGAGTCGGTGGCTTTAACCCCCAATTTGGATCTCATTGATTATGTGGTGAACTACCTGGAACCCTTGGGGGCTCGCCTTACCTTGACGCACAGCCCAGACCAAACCAAGGCAAACCTCTTCGCCACTTTGGGGCCAGAAGGCAACGGAGGGATAGTGCTCTCTGGCCACAGCGACGTGGTGCCGGTAGACCCCGCCGACTGGGCCACCCCACCGTTTACTACCGACTATCGCCAAGGCCGTGTTTACGGGCGAGGTACGGCCGACATGAAAGGGTTTATTGCTTGCGTGTTGGCTATGGCGCCTCGCTATGCGGCATTGGACCTAAAACGACCGCTGCACATTGCTTTGACCTTCGACGAAGAAGACGGCTTTCATGGGGCACCCATCCTTTTAGAAGAACTGGTGCGCAACGGGCCCACCCCAGCGGCGGTCATCATTGGTGAGCCAACCGGCCTCCGAGTGGTTGGTGCTCATAAAGGGTGCTTTGAATACACCACCACCTTTACCGGGATGAACGGTCACAGTTCACTCCCTGACCAAGCGGTCAGCGCCGTGCATTATGCCGTACGCTTTGTTGCCCGACTTCTTGAACTTGGTGCAGCCTTGCCGGCCTTGGCACCAACCGACAGCCCTTATAATCCGCCCTCGAGCACGGTAAACGCGGGGGTTATTTCTGGGGGTATAGCCCGCTGCACGGTGGCCGGAGACTGCGTGGTGGAGTGGGAAATGCGCCCTATCCAAGATTCTGATGCCGACTTTGTGCGCGCCGAGTTGGCGGCTACCACGGAGTCTCTAATGGCCGAGATGCGTCAGGTATGCCCCGAGGCATCTATCGAAACGGAAACGGTGTGCGAGGTGCGGGGACTGGCCTTAGTTGAGGGATCCCCCGCCTTGTCTCTCATGGGGGAGTTGTTGGGGGAAAGCCCGGTAGAGGTGGTGTCTTACGGCACCGAGGCGGGGCTTTACCAAACGGCCGGAGTGCCGGCAGTGGTGTGGGGGCCAGGTGACATTGAGGTGGCCCATAAGCCTGACGAATCGGTGGCTTTGAGTGACCTCGAAGCGTGCCTTGAGGCCTTAGAAAAACTAGGACTAGATATCCTCACGAAAACGTTATAGTCTCTCACTTACGGCGATTTGCCAACATAGTTGATCAACCTCGGAGAAACCCATGACCAAAATGACCCCCAGCGAAGCATTCGTTGAAACTATGGTGGCAAACGGCGTTGACACCACCTTCGGCATCATGGGCTCGGCTTTCATGGACGCCATGGACATTTTTACCCCCGCTGGCATTCGCCTCGTCCCGGTGGTGCATGAACAAGGCGCCGCCCACATGGCAGACGGCTACGCCCGAGTAAGCGGCCGCCACGGTGTAGTGGTCGGCCAAAACGGCCCCGGCATCTCCAACTGCGTTACGGCCATCGCCGCCGCCTTCTGGGCCCACAGCCCGGTAGTTATCGTCACCCCCGAAACCGGCACCATGGGCATCGGCCTGGGCGGTTTTCAAGAAGCCAACCAACTCCCCATGTTTCAAGAGTTCACCAAGTACCAAGGCCACATCAACAACGAACACCGCATGGCCGAAATAACCGCTCGCTGTTTTGATCGGGCCATGTCTGAAATGGGCCCCACCCAACTCAACATTCCTCGCGATCGTTTCTACGGTGACATTGACGTAGAAATCCCTCAACCCATGCGCCCCGACCGAGGCCCCGGCGGCGAACGCACGCTTAGTGAAGCCGCCGACCTGTTGGCCAAAGCAGAGTTTCCGGTCATGATCGCCGGCGGCGGGGTAGTCATGGGTGATTCGGTAGCCGAGGCCATGGCCTTAGCCGAACGCTTGGGTTGCCCAGTGGTCAACAGTTATCTTCACAACGATTCTTTTCCGGCTAGCCACCTCCAATGGTGCGGTCCGCTGGGCTACCAGGGTTCCAAAGCAGCGATGAAGCTCATTGCCCAGGCCGACGTTGTTTTAGCTCTCGGTACCCGCCTAGGCCCCTTCGGCACCTTGCCTCAACATGACATGGACTACTGGCCGGCTGACGCCAAAATCATCCAAATTGATGCTGACCAAAAAATGTTGGGTCTGGTCAAAAAAATCTCCGTGGGCATTTGCGGCGATGCCGGGGCCGCCGCTCAATCGCTCACCGACCGACTGGCCGACCGCGCCCTAGCCTGCGACGCCACTCGAGAAGAACGAGCAACCCGCACCGCCCAAGAAAAAGCAATCTGGGAAGCCGAACTCGACGACTGGACGCACGAAACCGATGATTTCAGCATCGAAATGATTAAAGAAGCCATTGACGAAGAAGACAATTGGCTGCACCCCCGCCAAGTACTGCGCGAGCTTGAAAAAGCTCTGCCGGTACGCGCCATGGTGTCTACCGACATTGGCAACATCAATTCGGTGGCCAACAGTTACTTGCGTTTCGAAGAACCCCGCTCCTTTTTCGCTCCTATGAGTTGGGGAAACTGCGGTTATGCCCTGCCTACTATTATCGGCGCCAAAGCCGCAGCCCCCGGTCGGCCCGCTATTTCCTACGCCGGCGATGGGGCCTGGGCCATGAGCATGAGCGAACTCATGACCGCCGTGCGCCACGACCTTCCGGTGACCGCCGTGGTCTTTCACAACCGGCAATGGGGCGCCGAGAAAAAGAACCAAGTCGACTTCTATGGTCGCCGCTTCGTCGCCGGTGAACTCGACGGTGGCGAGGACTACTCAGAGATTGCCCGAGCCATGGGCGCTCAAGGCGTGCGAGTCAACCAGTTAGAAGACGTAGGCCCAGCACTCACCGCAGCCATCGAGGCGCAAATGAACGAAGGGGTCACCACGGTCATTGAAATAATGTGCACCAAAGAACTCGGCGCTCCGTTTCGCAAAGACGCCCTATCTAAGCCGGTACGCAACCTTGAACAATACGTTGACTACGTGTAAATTTACATAAGCAAAGCGTCGGCAGAAATAGCCACCAGTGACGGTCCTTGATGGGCCAAAGCCTCGGCCAAAGCGGGGTCTTGGCAAGAGTGAATAGGTTCAGTCACGAAACCCTCCTATTAGGTGTTGGTCTCTGGCCGAGTTCTCTCAGCCTCTACACAATACAAACTTTGTTCGCTCAAGGAATTTTCCCTCGGTGCCTTGGGTTCTTTAGCCATGGCACACGACCCACTCTCTCCCTCCAAAGATTGGCTGACCCCTCCACAGCCTCCGGGGTCGTGTCGCCTAGTGGTCGGAGCAACGTGATGGGCTTTTCCCCTAAGCCCATCACGCCTCTGGCCCCCAAAAGCAAAAAGATAGCTCTTCTCCTGGGCGTGGCGATGCTGGCCACCGCCTGTACAACTAGTACCACCTCAACCACCAGCACTACCTCGGCTAGTACCACCTCGACTACCAACGCATCAACGAGCACCAAGGTGGCCTCGGGGGTCACGCTGATCCCCGCTTTTAATATTCCCGGTGACCCGCCAGAAGGTGTTCCCTCCGCCCTTGATGATCGCAACGATCCTCGATTCCCCGAACCGCTCATTGACCCCGACCGCATTCGCTCCGGCGGCCCGCCACCTGATGGGATTCCACCCATAGATGACCCCCGCTTTGTGGCGGTCGCCGAGGTTGACTTTTTGCAAGACAACGAACCGGTGTTGGCCTTTCAACTGGGCGACGATGCTCGGGCCTACCCCCTGCAAATATTGACTTGGCATGAAATAGTCAACGACACGGTAAACGGTGTGCCGGTTTCTATTACCTACTGCCCACTCTGTAACTCCGCCGTGGCCTACGACCGGCGACTAGATGACCGGGTGCTGACCTTTGGCACCTCGGGAAAGCTCTATAACTCTGCGCTGGTCATGTACGACCGGCAAACCGAATCACTGTGGAGCCACTTCACCGGCCAAGCAGTGATCGGCTTCCTCGCTGGCCAGACGCTCGAAACCCATCCGGTGGCCACCGTGGGTTGGGGCGACTGGCGGGCGGCCCACCCCGACGGACTGGTGTTGTCTACCGACACCGGTTTTAGTCGCAATTACGGACGTAACCCTTACCCCGGCTACGACGATATAAATACCGTGCCCTTTCTTTTCGATGGCGACCTTGATGGCCGTTTAGCAGCTAAAGAACGAGTAATCGGCATCCATCAAGGCACCGACGCTCTCGCTATCACCACCGAGTATCTCGCCCAACAAGGGGTGATTGAGGTGACCGTTGAGGAACAAGACCTCACGGTGTGGCATCAACCCGGTACCGCCTCGGCGCTAGAAGGCCAAACCTTGGCCGACGGTCGTGACGTGGGGGCCACCGGAGTTTTCGTACCAGTGGTCAACCAGCAAAACTTGCACTTTACTGTCATCCAAAACGGTTTTACCGATGCCGAAACCTCCAGCACCTGGAACATTTTGGGCCAAGCCACTGCTGGCCCGCTCCAAGGCACCCAACTTCAAGCCGTAGAACACGTAGATACTTTCTGGTTCGCTTGGGGTGCCTTTCGCCCGGAAACCCGCATCCTCCCGTAGGTCTCAAGGGGTTGAGACGGGTACCGTTTAAGGATGCCTGACCTAAACGCCACCTGGGGATTCCCCACGCAAATACGCATCGGTGCGGGCCGCATTAGCGAACTACCCCAAGCCTGTGTGGCCGCCGGCATGACCCGACCGCTCATCGTCACCGACCCCGGGATTGCCCAACTACCCCTCTTAGGCGTGGTCCAAGCAGCACTGGCCGCCGACGGGATAACCGCCGGGGTGTTCGCCGAAGTACGCGCCAACCCAGTGGGCGCCAACGTAGACGCCGGCGTAGCGGCCTACAAAAGTGGCGACCACAACGGAGTAGTGGCCTTGGGCGGAGGCTCGGCCCTAGACGTTGGCAAATTAGTGGCCCTCATGGCGGGCCAAACCCGCCCCCTCTGGGACTTCGAAGACATTGACGATTGGTGGACCCGCGCCAACGCCGAAGTTATTGCCCCGGTAGTAGCGGTACCCACCACCGCCGGCACCGGCTCTGAAGTAGGCCGAGCCGGGGTGGTAATCAACGAAGACCAAGGGCGAAAAGTTATTGTTTTTCACCCCGCTTTGTTGCCCAAAACAGTTATCTGCGACCCCGAACTAACGGTCGGCTTGCCCCGCATGCTTACCGTGGGCACCGGCCTCGATGCCCTCTCGCATTCTCTCGAAGCCATCAGCGCCCCCACCTTTCACCCCATGGCCCACGGTATTGGCCTTGAAGGCAGTCGCTTGGTGCTCGAACACCTACCGCGGGTGGCCGCTAACCCCGAAGACCTCGACAGTCGCACCGCCATGTTGGCTGCCGCCGCCATGGGAGCGGTGGCCTTTCAAAAAGGTTTAGGAGCCATGCATGCTTTAGCGCACCCCATCGGCGCCACCTTTGACACCCATCACGGCATGACCAACGCCGTGGTGATGCCCTACGTGTTAGAAGCCAACCGCCCGGCCATTGAAGAAAAAATAGCGTCTCTGGCTGCCTACGCCGGTATCACCGGCGGTTTCGATGGGTTTATGGAACACCTCTTGGCTCTGCGGGCCGCCCTTGACGTGCCCCACACTTTGGTGGACCTCGGCGTAGACGCCAACGCCGTAGCAGCCATTTCTGCGGCGGCCGCCGTCGACCCTTCCGCGGGTACCAACCCGCTGCCCTGCACCCCCGAATTTGCTGCCCAAGTGTTCACCGCAGCCTGTAACGGCATATTGACCGTAGGATAAAACGCCATGACCCCCGACGAACTCCGTTCCCAAGTAGCCGACGGCACCATCCACACCGTAGTAATGGGCTTTACCGACCATTACGGGCGCACCATGGGCAAACGATTTGATGCCGAATTTTTCTGCGAAGTCATCGAAGACGGCACCCACGCCTGCGACTATCTGCTCACCGTAGACATGGAAATGGAGCCAGTAGCCGGCTATGAATATTCTGACTGGGCCGGCGGCTACGGCGACTTTCATATGGTGCCCGACCTCACCACCCTGCGACTGGCCGCCTGGACCGACGGTACGGCTTTCGTGCTTTGCGACTTGCACCAAGGCGAAGACCATGCCCTGGTGCCGGTGGCCCCCCGATCTATTTTGCGTCAGCAAGTAGACGTCGCCGCCCAAGCAGGCTTCACCATCGCCGCCGCCTCTGAACTGGAATTTTTCCTCTACCGAGATTCCTACGAAGAAGCCCATATTAAGGGCTACCGAGATTTGAAATCTGCCGGTTGGTACGTCGAGGACTACCACCTGTTACAAGGCGCCCGGGTTGAGGATTATGTAGGGGCCGCCCGGCGAGTTCTGGCCGCCTCTGGTGTTCCGGTAGAGAACTCCAAAGGCGAAGCAGCCATTGGCCAACACGAGCTAAACATTCGCTACACCGATGTATTGGCCATGGCCGACCGCCACGTCATCATGAAACAAGCCATGAAAGAACTGGCCGACCAACAAGGGGTCAGCGTGACCTTTATGGCCAAGCCAGACGCTGCACAACCGGGCAACAGTTGCCATCTGCATCTCAGCTTGTGGCAAGGAGACACCAACGCTTTTGTAGGCGACGGCCCCAACGGCCGCTCTGACCTGTTTCGCTGGTTCCTCGGCGGGTGGATGAAACACTGCGCTGATCTGATGCCCTGCTACGCCCCCACGGTCAACTCGTACAAGCGCTACCAAGATGCCTCCTGGGCGCCCACCCGCATTGCCTGGTCCACCGACAACCGCACCGCCGGTTTTCGCATCGTGGGCACCGGTTCAGGGCTACGCATCGAAAACCGTATTCCCGGCGGCGACGTCAACCCCTACCTAGCTTTTTCTGCTGCCTTAGCCAGCGGCCTTGATGGCATTGCCAATCAGATTGAGCCACCCGACGAATTTTCTGGAGATGTTTACGCAGCCTCCGACCTGCCCACTGTGCCCCACAGCCTGGAAGCGGCCAACGCCCGTTTTGCTGCGAGTACAGAAGCCCGACGTTTGCTCGGTGACCAAGTGGTCGACCACTACAGCCACTTTTTCTCTAGCGAAGTCGAGGCCCACCAGAAAGCAGTCACCGACTGGGAACACCGCCGCTACTTCGAACGCATCTAACTCGAAAAGTACCGAAATTAAAGGCTATGGGCCAACTGGTTAAGCGCCCCGGAACAAGTCTTTAGCGGTAGCCCACAAGGCTGGGTCTACCAATTTTAATTCGGCTACGGCTTCGGTGAGCGGTACTCGCACAATACGGTTGGCCTGCAAAGCCACCATCTGCCCAAAGTCTTGGTCATGAGCGGCCTCTACTGCAGCCACTCCGTAACGAGAAGACAGCACCCGATCAAAAGCATTAGGAGTGCCCCCGCGCTGCACATGCCCCAAAATAGTTACCCGAGTTTCGAACTTAGTACGGGCCTCAATGCCGGCCGCCACGGCATTAGCAATACCACCTAGGCGTTTATGGCCAAACTGGTCGACCTCTGGTTCAGCGACTTCTAAAGTGCCTTCCCTTGGTAAAGCCCCTTCGGCTACCACAATGGTGGAAGCAAAACGACCGTTGGCATGGCGCGCCCGCACATCGGCACTGATCTCTTCAATGTCAAACGGCTCTTCAGGGATCAAAATAGCGGTAGCCCCGCCCGCTATGCCCGCCCAAGTAGCAATGTGTCCCACATGGCGGCCCATGACCTCAACGACCATGACCCGGTCATGTGACTCCGCCGTAGTGTGCAGACGGTCAATGGCGTCGGTAGCAATCTCCACCGCCGTTTGAAAACCAAAAGTCATTTCGGTGCAATCAATATCATTGTCAATGGTTTTGGGAATACCAATAACCGGAAAGCCAAGTTCGTAAAGGCCCTGAGCAACCGAAAGCGTGCCCTCCCCGCCGATAACTAACAGCGCATCGATGCCGTGAGTTTCTAAGGTGGCTCGGCAACGCTCCACTCCGTTTTCAACGCCAAAAGGTTGGAGACGCGTGGTACCCAATATGGTGCCGCCACGGGGCAACAAACCACGGCAGGTCTCAATGTCTAACACCATGGTGTCGTCTTCGATAACCCCTCGCCAGCCGTCCATAAACCCCACCACGGTGTCACCAAAGCCTCGCTCGGCCTTGCGCACGGCGGCACGAATAACCGCATTTAGCCCGGGACAATCACCGCCACCGGTCAAAATGCCTAACTTCATGAAGACTGGTTAATCAGCCATTCAAAGACTGGGTCGGTGTCGCGAGTAGTCATCATCTCTGGGTGCCATTGCACAGAAACAATGGGCAGCCCAGGGAGTTCTAAACCTTCCACTGAGCCCTCTTCATCAAAAGCAGTGGCTACCACGCCGTCACCCAGACGAGCAACCGTTTGATGATGGAGCGAGTTGACCTTGTGATGCGTGGGGTAAATGCTGCCCAAAACTGAACCTTCAGCAAAGGTCACCTCGTGGCGTTCGGTAGTTATAGGGAGGTCAAACGCCCCGTGTTCGGGCACGTCTTGATTTAACGAACCACCGGCGTGCACGTTAATGATTTGATGCCCGCGACAGATACCAAGGACCGGCAAAGCCGCCGGTACTGCGGCATCCATTAAAGCCAACTCGAAAGAATCGCGGAGCGGTTCCTTAGCAAAGGCATCGGTTGTCGACTCTTGGCCATAGAGGTCAGGAGAAATGTCGGTACCGCCGGTCAACAACAATCCATCGCAGCGCTCAACAGCATCTACGGGGTCCATGTTGAGTGGCAGGTAAATTGGGATGCCTCCCGCCGCCAAGATGCCCTGTGAGTAATTTGCCCAGTACACGTGGGCGGGTGCCTCGTACAGGCTGGGAATATTGCCCGCCACATCGCGCCCGAAGACCTGCTTGCCAGAAATGCCAATAAGTGGTTTTGTCATACCGCCACCACGATAGGGGTCCACAACAACAGGTCGTCGCCGTCGCGGCTGGCTCGCACCTCAAAACGCAATAAACGTCCGGCTGGTAAATCCAGCGCACCTACTAACCGGTGGCGAAAAGCCAAACGGTCGCTTTCAAAAACCGGGCCCAAATGGTCGCAACCATCCCACCCGACCACGGTGGCCAAACCCGGCAACATGCGGGTCAGAGAAGCCTGAGCTAACCCTTGGGTGTGCCCGCCGTAGACCAACCGCTGGTCAAAAACTGTGGCTTCCGCATCACGATGAATAGCAGCCTGGTTAAAGGTCAAACGAGCCAAAGCAGGAGCCAGATCAACATGATCGGCCAGTGGGTCAATGCGCTCTTGGCCCACATCCCAAGCGGTCACCGGCAAAGCGGAAAGATCCCACTCGGGCACCAGACTGGACCACGAATCTAACGAAGCCGGGTCAACAGGGCCCGGGATTTCATCCTGGTGGCCCGGAGCATCCGCTCGGCAAGGCAACAAAGCCACCCGTTGATAGCGCACCACCAACTCGTTGCCGCAACGGGTTTCTATGCCCAGCCAAACTTTGCCTCGGTTGAGGTCGCCCTTAGGAGAAGCATCTCGCAAGCCCAAAACGGTAGTGGTGGTAGACAACGTTTCTCCGACCTCCACGGGCCGCAGGATTTCCACCGAACGGTAATAAAGGTTAGCGATAGCTTTTCGGGTGGCGTTGGTGGTTTGGCCAATAGCTATTTGCATAACCAAACCCGGGTTTACCAAGGCGCCAGAACGGCCGCTGATCTGCTGATAAAGGCCATGGTCGGCGGTTGCTAAATGCTGGTCACCGGTAATGGCCCGGTAAACAGCGTTGTCGGCTTGGGTGATCGTCAGAGCAGGCAACGGGGCAATGATGTCTCCGGAAGTCAGGTCGTCAAAAAAGGGGCCGTCGGTCATGACGTTAAATCTAGGGCAGGCGAAGCACTTCAAGTGGTTTGGGCCGTGCCAGACTAACGAAATGAGTGCACGAGCCGAAGGAACTTCATGGTGGCTGTTTCTGGCGAGCTCTGGGTTTTTTGTTTTAGGGGCCCTGCGTCACGGCGACCTTGTAGACCTCATCGCGGCCGGGCTTTTTGCTGCCGCATGTGTGGTGTATTTAATAGGACGAAAAAATGACAGTTAATGGCGGCCGTTTGGTGGTCGACGCTTTAGTAGCCCACGGGGTGGACACCGCCTTTTGTGTACCCGGCGAGTCGTACCTCGAGGTGCTTGATGCTCTGTATGACGAGACCAGTATTCGTTTAGTGGGATGCCGCCAAGAAGGCGGGGCCGCCTACATGGCCGAAGCCTACGGTCGCCTAACTGGCCGGCCCGGCGTGTGTTTGGTAACCCGAGGCCCGGGGGCAACCAACGCCTCAATCGGCGTGCACACCGCTGACCAAGGGTCCACCCCGATGGTGTTGCTCGTCGGCCAGGTACCCACCGACCATCAAGGTAAAGAAGCTTTCCAAGAAGTGGATTACTGCTCGTTTTTTGCCGACTTAGCTAAATGGGTGGTAGAGGTAAAAAACCCCGATGACATTCCAGCCGTAGTAAACCAAGCCTTTGCCGTAGCTCAACAAGGCCGCCCCGGGCCCGTGGTGGTTGCCTTGCCGGAAGATGTTCTGCGGGCCGAAACAACTTCCCCCGTTTTGGCCACCATCGTCGTTAAAGAAAAAATACCGACCACTGCAGACCTCAACCAATTGGTTGACCTGTTAGCTCATGCCCAACGCCCGGTGGTTTTGGCCGGCGGGGGAGGGTGGACCAACGAAAGCCGACACACTCTCACCACTTGGGCCAACCAAAACGAGTTACCAGTGGTCGTGAGTTTTCGACGCCATGACCTCTTTGACAACACCACTGAGAGTTACGCCGGAGAAGCCGGAGTGGGTATGCCCGCTCCGGTGCGTGAAACTCTGGCCCGTGCCGATTTGATAATCGCCCTTGGAGTGCGTTTTGGTGAAATGACCACCAATGCTTACACATTGTTTAACGATCCTCAACAAAAAATTGTTCATGTTCATGCTTCGGCCGAAGAATTCAGCAAAGTAGTGGTGCCCGTCTTGGCCATAGAAGCAGGACCTAACGCCATGATGGCGGCGCTGTCCGATGTTTCGTTGAGCCAGGGCATTGGGGGGTCGTGGCGCAGCGAGGCCCGACAACGCTTTCTCTCCACTCAAGAAGTGGAACCCCCAGCCACCGGGGTCGACATGGCAGCTGTCACCACTCACCTGCAAAAAGTGCTGCCCGCTGACGTCATCATCACCAACGGGGCGGGCAACTTTGCCGTATGGCCCAACAAGTTTTTTCTCTACGGGGCTGAGGCCACTTTGTTGGCCCCCCAAAACGGCACCATGGGCTATGGCCTGCCCGCTGCGGTGGCCGCCAAAGTGGTGCACCCTGACCGCACCGTGGTGTGTTTTGCCGGTGACGGTGATTTGCAAATGAATATTCAAGAACTCGGCAGCGCCCAACAAGAAGCAGCGCAACCCATAGTGCTGGTGGTTAACAACAGCACTTACGGAACCATCCGTATGCATCAAGAGCGTCGTCATCCGGGACGGGTGGTGGGTACCGACATTGTCAACCCCGACTTCGTGACCCTGGCCCAGGCCTACGGTTTTTATGCCGAGCAAGTAACCAACACACAAGATTTTGCTGGCGCATTTGAACGAGCTTCCGCCTCAACCACCGGGGCGCTACTGAACCTTATGGTGGACCCCAACCAGGTAACCCCGTGGTCCACGGTGGCATCGTTGCGTGAAGGCCAGTAGGTTCTGCCCATGACCCGCAGCACCCATCAAGCCTTAGCCGACGAACGAAACGCCACGGTAGAGATTTATATAAATGGCGAGTTCTTTCCCCGACACGAAGCCAAAGTGTCGGTGTTCGACAGTGGCTTTTTAGTAGGTGATGGGGTTTGGGAAGGGCTACGCCTCCACCACGACAAGTTCGCTTTTCTAGACCTGCATCTTGACCGGTTGTTCGCCGGCTTAGCGGCCACCGACATAAACCTAGGCTTGACCAAAGACGAAGTAACGGCCGCCTTGCAAGCCACGGTGGACCACAACGACATGCACGACGGGGTACATGTGCGGCTCATGATCACCCGGGGCGACAAAAAAACTCCTTCTCAACACCCCTCCAACGTGGTGGGTGGGCCCAACATGGTGATCATTGCCGAACACAAAGCCGCCGACCCGGCGGTAGCCGACCAAGGAATAACCCTATTTACCGCCACGGTGCGACGCCCCGCTCCCGACATGTTGGACCAACAACTTAACTGCCATTCCAAACTGCACGAAGTGATCGCCCTGATTCAAGCGGTGCACGCCGGCGCCGACGAAGCACTCATGTTGGACCCCACCGGAGCGGTGGCCACCTGTAACGCCACCAACTTTTTTATTGTCCGCAACGGGGTGCTGCACACCTCCACCGGTCAATACAACCTCAACGGCATCACCCGCCAGATGGTGCTCGAAGTAGCTCGAGCAGCAGGTATCCCCACCAAAGAAGCGCCGTTTACCTTGACCGATGTGTACGCCGCCCAAGAAGTGTTCGTTACCGGTACCTTCGGCGGGCTCACCCCGGTAACTGAAATAGACGGCCGTACCGTGTCAGGCCCCACCCCGGGGCCGATGACCCAACGCTTGCGCAGCCTCTACGCCGAGGCGGTAGCAACTTCGGTGGGGCAATGACCCTGCGCATCAACTGCTGTTCGGGGCCCCGAAACCTCTCTACTGCTTTGATGTACTCGTTTCGTCAACGCAGCGACACCACAGTTTTTGACGAACCTTTCTACGCCCACTACCTAAAGGTCACCGGGCGCCAACACCCCGGCCGAGACGAAGTACTAGCCAGTCAAAGCACCGACCCCGGCCAGGTAACTGAAGAAATAATGTTGGGTGACCACGGCACCCCGGTGGTGTTTTTTAAACAAATGGCCCATCACCTCATCGAAATGGATCGATCATTTTTGACCCAATGCGCCAACGTGTTGCTGGTACGAGACCCCACAGAAATGTTGGCCTCTTATTCGGTAAAAATGGCTGACGCCACTTTGGCCGATACCGGTCTAGAAGCCCAAGTGATGCTGCTGGAAGAAATATTAGCCAACGGAGAAACCCCGATTGTTCTGGATGCCACCACCCTGCGGCGCAACCCCCGCCAAGCATTAGAAGCGTTCTGCAGCCAACTGGGTTTGCCCTTCGACGAAGCAATGCTGGCCTGGCCCGCCGGCCCAAAACCCGAAGACGGGGTATGGGAAAAACACTGGTACGCCGGGGTGCATGCCTCCAATGGCTTTTTGCCTTACCAACCCAGCACCGCCACCGTGGCGAAACACCTACAACCGGTTATTGACCAAGCACAGCCGCTCTACCAACGGCTCTGCGCTTACGCTTCGTAACCGGCTAAAGCCACCGCCACTTGGGCAGCCACCGTGGCGTTGTGGGTTACCAAAGCAACGTTGGTATCCAAACTGGCTCCGCCGGTGGTCTCCACAATATGGGCCAACAAAAACGGGGTGATCTCCGCCCCAGAAACACCTTGATCATGGGCCGCCGCTAAACCCGCTTCAATAGCAGCCTCAATAATGACTTGGTCGGCTTCGTATTCCGCCGGAACCGGTGCAGCGAGAACCACCCCGGTGGTGAGCCCCACCGACCAATGGGCATGAAGAATCTCCGCCGTATGGGCGGCATCAGCAACCGAGGCGGTAACCGGCAGGTCATGGCCACGAGTCCAAAACTCGGGGAAAATTTCGGTCTGCCAACCCAAAACCGGAACCCCTAAAGTTTCAAGAGCTTCCAACGTACGAGGCAAATCCAGCACGGCTTTGACCCCGGCACTAACCACCGCCACCGGCAGAGAACCCAAAGCGGTGAGATCAGCAGAAACGTCACCGGTATCGCCGCGATGCACCCCACCCAAACCGCCGGTCGCAAAAAGGCGAATACCTGCCTGATGGGCAGCAAACATGGTGGTAGCCACCGTGGTGGCCCCTAAGGTTTTGTTGGCCAAAGTGGCGCCCACGTCACGCCAACTCACCTTGGCTACGTCGGGCGCAGAACCCAACTGCTCGATTTGGTCGGCGGTGAGACCCACCACCAAACGGCCTTCCAACAAAGCCACGGTGGCCGGCACCGCCCCCTGCTGGCGCACCGCATCTTCCACCGCTAAAGCGGTTGCCACATTACGGGGATGTGGCATGCCGTGGCTAATGATGGTGGACTCTAAAGCCACCACCGGTCGTTGCTCGGCCAAAGCATCGGCTACTTCAGGAGCAATCAGTAAAAAGTCAGAGGTGGTCACTCGTTTAGTTTGCCCGGCGAACAGCCAGACCCCACCGACCCTCAGGCAGCAACGCAATTAGTCGCAAAAAAAGAAAACGGCGACCAACTTGGTTGCGCAAAGAGCGCAAAGCGGCAACAATGGCTCTATGCAACGACCTCCCATGCGCATCCTTGACCTCACCGGTAGCCCCGAAGCCATGGGACATACCCACGGAAAAACCTACGCCGACGAAATACAGGCCTACGCCGAAGATCGCATCGCTTTAGCAGGCACCGAATTCTGGGCCGGCGGAGAAATAGACAAAGCATCCGTCTTAGAGATCGCCGAGTCCACCCTGCCCGCCCACCAGGCCCACTCACCCGACCTCTACGCAGAAATGTGCGCTCTCGCCGAAGGGGCCGGCATCACCCCCGCCGAAGCAGTAGTGGTTGGTGGTTTCACCGATTTCGTAGACACCGTGCGCAGCGTGGTCACCGGCGCCCACCCCGATCCCGTAGTCGAAGACGACTGCACCGCCTTTATTGTCCCCAACCAGCGAGGCGTCAACGGCCAAGGCCTTTATGGCCAAACTTGGGACATGCACGACTCAGCCACCGAACACGTTGTGCTGTTGCGTCTCCGTCCCCAAGACGCACCCGCTGCCCTAGTTTTTTCTACCGTGGGTTGCCTCGGGCAAATCGGTATGAACGAAGCCGGGGTCTGTGTGGGCATAAACAACCTGACGGCCACCGACGGCGGCCCCGGCGTGATGTGGCCCTCCGTAGTACGGGCCGCTTTGGCTACCGAATCAGCTGACCAAGCGTTACAGGAAATACTTACCGCCGACCTGGCCGGGGCCCACAGTTTTCTAATCTTCGACAAAAGCGGAGCCGGTTACATGGTTGAAGCCATGCCCAGCAAACGGCCCTACGCCACCTTGGACCAAGATGCTTTAATCCACACCAACCATGTTCTGTGGGACGATGCCCAACTCTTTGAAGGAGCAAAAAATCCGCTCCTTAAAGCCAACTCAGAAAAACGTCATCAAGAAGCCACCAAACTCCTCGACCGTCACGACCTCACCCCTCAAGACCTCATGGCGGTAACCCGCCACCCCGAAGCAATCTGCCAGATTTCCTCCGAACCCTTCCACCTAGAGTCCAGCGGCGGAGCCATCATGCGGCCCGCTACTGGTGACTTCTGGGCGGTATGGGGCGTCCCCAGCCACAACGACTACCAGCACATCCCCTTCCATGACTGACCTCACCTACACCAATCTTCACCCCAAGTGGGCCGAACAACTCACCGAAATAGAACACACGGTGTTCGCCAGTATTGACCTTGAAGACCTGCTGAGCCTGCGCGACATGGAGGCCTACTGTCGGGTGTTTCCCGAAGGCGGCTTCGTGGCCCTCGACGGCGATACCCCAGTCGGTTTCGGCCTCGGCATTTTGCTGGACTTCGACTTCGAAGACACCAGCCACTCGTTAGATGACCTTACCGGCGAAGAAGACTGCGGCAACCACAACCCGGACGGCGACTGGTATTACGGGGTAACTATCGCCGTCAACCCGCAATACCGAAAACGAGGCATCGGCAATCGTCTTTACGAACTACGCAAAGAAGTAGTACGCACGCTAAACAAAAAAGGCATAGTGGCCGGCGGGGTAATCCCCGGCTACGCCAAACACCTAAACGAAATGACCGCCGACCAATACATTGACCAAGTAGTAGCGGGCAACCTCCACGACCCAACCCTCAGCTTTCAAATCGCCAACGGTTTTCAAGCCCGCGGGGCTATACCCGACTACCTTGATGACCCCACAGTAGGTAACAACGCTGTGCTCATCGTTTGGGAAAACACCGACTACCAGCCTTAAGCAGACAACGTACGAAAACGGGCCGGCGTTTCACCGGCTAAACGACCAAACTGACGGGTAAAGCTGGCTTGGTCATAGAAGCCACAAGAAACAGCAACCGAAGCAATCGGCTCCTCAGAGTTCAACAACAACGAGGTGGCCCGGTCAACCCGAACCCGCAACACATATTGCGTAGCGCTCAACCCAAACACTTTTTTCATACGTCGCTCTAACTGCTTTTCTGAACAACCAGCAGCCTCCGCTAAATCAGCCACCCGCAGCGGGGACGACAACCGTTGCTGAACCAACTCAACTACCCGAGTGAGCGACTCAAAAGAAATACTCTCTTCGCTGGGCGTCGCCAAATCACGGCTGACGCTCACCAAAGCAGAAACTTGAGAACCCTCCATCACCGGGAGTTTCACGGTCATGTACCAGCCGAACGAACCATCGGGACGGCGAATCAACTCCAACTCATTACGTAACGGTTCGCCGGTAGCCAACACCAGTGCGTCTTGTTCTTCGTAGCGTTCGGCGAGTTGAGTAGGAAAAAGGTCAATCGCCCGAGCACCAATGACCTCACGCTTTGAAGTTCGGCCCGAACGCCGAACAAAAGCGTCATTAACCGCCAAGTAACGATCATCGGCTCCCTTCATGCAAAACATGACATGGGGGAGTGCATCAAACAATTCAACTAGAGCAGAAGTAGACCCGGCAGAAAAAAGTGACTGATTGTTTAATTCGTCCGTCATAACAAGGGAAATCGTACAAGACCTCAGCAAGTTATTTCAGCAAACTTACCAAATGGAAGAAAAAATGTCGCCGCAGAGCATCGACCTACTTACCGACCAGGCCGTAGAACTGGTCGCCCAGTGGCTCACCGCAGCACAAACAACTGAAACGAAAAGCGAACAAAAACTCAACGCCCGCCTCGCCACACTGATCGAAGACCCCGACGGGGTGGCCTTCACCATGCGTTTCGTCGACCGAGTAGCCCGTCACCGCAGCAACAAATCAGCAGCCATCCAACTACGCCGCTTGGTTGCCGAACAAAAACTCCCCAAGTTTCTGAGCCCGGTCGATCGACTGCTTCTACAAATAGGGGCACGCCTGGCCCCACACCTCCCGGGAATAGTTTTGCCGCTCGCCCGGCTACGCATGCGAAGTTTGGTCGGCCACCTCGTGGTAGACGCCGAACCAGAAGCCATGCGTGCCCACCTTGAAGCCCGCAGCGCAGAAGGGTATGCCTGCAACGTCAACTTGTTAGGAGAAGCGGTACTCGGTAACCAAGAAGCCACCCACCGTTACCAACAAACCATTGACCTCATCAACGACCCCGAAGTCAACTACGTCTCCATCAAAGTTTCATCGGTCACCAGCCAAATAAACCTTTGGGCTTTTGACCACACCCTGGGGCGCGTCAAAGCCCAACTACGAGAGATATACCGCCAAGCCGCCGCCTCGCAACCGCCCACTTTTATCAATCTTGACATGGAAGAATACCGCGACCTACATCTCACGGTTAGAGCCTTTACCGAACTGCTCGTTGAACCAGAATTACGTTCCCTTGACGCCGGCATAGTTTTGCAGGCTTACCTACCCGACACCTACGCCGTATTGCAAAACCTCACCACCTGGGCCACCCAACGAAAAGAAAACGGCGGCGGCGACATAAAGATACGCCTCGTAAAAGGGGCCAACTTGGCCATGGAAAAAGTCGAAGCAGCGCTCCACGGTTGGCAACCCGCCCCCTACGCCAGCAAAGTAGAAGTAGACGCCAACTACAAACGATGTGTGGATTGGGTATTTCACCCCGAGCGACTTGATGCAGTACGCATAGGTTTAGCCAGCCACAATTTGTTTGATGTGGCTTGGGCCCACCTGCTGGCTCAAGAACGGCAAGTCGCCCACCGCATAGAGTTCGAAATGCTCCAAGGCATGGCCCCCGCTCAAGCCCGGCAAGTACAAAGCGATACCGATGGGCTACTGCTCTATACCCCAGTAGTGGGCAAAACAGATTTTGACGTAGCCATCAGTTACCTCTTTCGACGCCTCGAAGAAAACGCCTCAGCCGACAACTTTTTACGGCACTTATTTACTCTTCACCCGAAAAGCCCCGAGTTTGCTCAACAAGCGCAACTCTTCCGCCAAGCCGTCAACCACCGCCACCAAGTGGGTTCTGTTCCTCGGCGGGATGCCATTCCAACGTCAACAGAAGGTAGCGCATTCGTTAACCAACCCGACCTTGACCCAGCCATGCCAACCACCCAAAAATGGTTGCAGCAACTAGAAGACCAACAACCTCAACCAGTACAAGCCCCGGTCACTACTTCTTTGGAACAAATAAGCGCAGTGGTGGCCTCAGCTAAAAATGCACAAAAAGCATGGACGCAGCGACCGCTTAAAGAACGCCAAAACATATTGAGAAAGGTAGCCGAAGAACTATTGGCCCGCCACGCAGAACTCATAGTCACCATGGCCCACGAAGCAGAAAAAACCCGGGCTGAAGCCGACGGGGAAATCAGCGAAGCCATTGACTTTGTGCGCTGGTACGCCCAACAAAGCAGCGAACTAGAACAAACAGACCACGCTCGCTTTACCCCTCTAGGGGTAATAGCGGTCATCCCTCCCTGGAACTTCCCGGTAGCCATCCCCACCGGCGGAGTGCTGGCGGCCTTGGCCGCCGGAAACGGAGTGATCTTTAAACCAGCACCCGAAACCCCTCGCTGCGCCGAAGTGATCGCCGAAGCCTGCTGGGCCGCCGGAGTACCCAAAGAACTACTGCAATTCGTGCGCACCCCCGACGACCAGGTAGGGCAACATTTAGTCACCACAGTCGACGGAGTGATCCTGACCGGAGGAGCAGAAACCGCAGAGTTATTTCGCTCATGGAAACCAGAAATAAAACTCTTCGCCGAAACCAGCGGAAAAAATGCCCTCATCGTCACCCCGCAAGCCGACCTCGACCTGGCCGCCGCTGACCTCGTGCGCTCGGCCTTTAGCCACCAAGGCCAAAAATGTTCAGCAGCCAGTTTAGGCATTTTGGTGGGGTCGGTAGCCACCGACCAGCGATTCTTGCGTCAAATCGTTGATGCAGCGGCGTCGTTAGTGCTGGGCCCAGCGCACGACCCAGCCACCACCTTCGCCCCACTCATTGCCCCAGCCCAAGGCAAGCTCTTAAAAGCCCTCACCACCCTGGCTCCCGGGGAAAAATGGTTACTTCAACCCACAGCACTCGACGATGAAGGCCAACGCTGGACCCCCGGCATAAAAACAGGGGTCACCCCAGGGTCGGCATTTCACCAAACCGAATGCTTCGGGCCCGTGCTGGGCCTCATGGCCGCCACAGACCTTGGAGAAGCCATAAGTTGGCAAAACGATGTTGACTACGGACTCACCGGCGGCATCCACTCCCTAGACCCCACCGAAATTGAGCAATGGCTCAACCAAGTAGAAGTCGGGAACGCCTACGTCAACCGAGTAATCACCGGAGCCATCGTCAACCGGCAACCCTTTGGCGGATGGAAACGCTCAGCCATCGGCCTCGGAGCCAAAGCCGGGGGCACCGATTACCTGCTGCAACTCGGCACCTGGCAGCCCATCGATGCCAGCGACCTCAGCGCCGCCATCGACGACGACCAAAAATGGTGGGAACAGCATTACCGCATTGACCATGACCCGACGGGATTATTTTGCGAAGCCAACATCTTGCGTTACCTCCCACACCCCGATGTGTTGATTCGCATCGCTGCAGGAACAAAACAAACGGTTATCGACCGGATACTGGCCGCCACGGACCGCTGTGGCGTAAACCCCCACCTAAGCCACGGCGACCAAACCAGCGATCAAGAATTTGCTGAACTCTTGGCCGGCCACCGCTTTGGACGGTTACGAATAATTGGCCCAGTCAGCCCAAAAATAAGACAAGCCGCCCAAGCCGCCGAAATCAACATTATTGATGCACCAGTTACGGCCAGCGGTCGACTTGAACTGCGGTGGTACCTACGCGAGCAAGCCATTAGCCGCACCCTGCACCGTTTCGGAAACCTCATTTCCGCCAGTAACGAATAAGCACTGGTTGGCGTATTGGGCATTGGGCGGCCAGACTGCACCTATGTCTGACCATTTCGACCGAGCCGATCAAGGTGCCTTAGGGACGCTACGCATCGCCGACTTCTCTCGCGTGCTGGCCGGCCCACTAGCCACCATGGTGCTCGGTGACCTCGGCGCCGACGTCATCAAAATTGAACAACCCGGAGTAGGCGACGACACCCGCACCTGGGGGCCACCTTGGTGGGGCGAAGGCGAGACCGCCACCAGCACCTACTACCTCGGTTTCAACCGCAACAAACGATCCATCGCCCTAGACCTCCGCCAAGAACAAGACCTTCAAGTGGCTCGACAAATCTGCCAAAGTGCCGATGTCGTGATAGATAACTTTCGCACCGGCACCATGGAACGCTTCGGATTAGACCGTCAAACACTCGCCCACGACCACCCCGAGCTCATTACCTGTTCGGTCACCGGATTCGGAAGCACCGGGGCAGGCGCCGATCTAGCCGGCTACGACTTTTTGATTCAAGCCATGAGCGGCATCATGCACATCACCGGCGAAGTAGACGGCCAGCCATCAAAAATAGGGTCGGCCATGGTCGACAAACTGACCGGCCTTTACGCCGCCGTAGGCATTTTGGCCGCCGTAGAAGAACGTCACCGCACCGGCGAGGGACAACACGTTGAGGTCTCGCTTATGCAATCAGCACTGGCCGGCCTGTTAAACGTGGGGTCTGCTCACGTGGTAGCCGACGTGGACCCGGGTCGCCACGGAAACCGACACCCATCCATAGCCCCCTACGAGCCCTACCAAGCAGCCGACGAACCAGTAGTGATAGCGGCAGCCAGCCCAGTCTTATGGGAACGCTTCTGCGGGGTACTTAATCAGCAAACTTGGAAAACCGACCCTCGTTTCGCCACCAACGAGGCCCGCGTAGCCCACGTACAAGAACTGGCCGACGAAGTAAACGCCGTGTTGGCAACAAACACTGCACAGCACTGGATTGCCTTACTCCAAGAAGAGGGAATCCCCGCCGGGCCCATCAACAATGTACGCCAGGCCTTTGTTGCGGCCCAGGCTTTGGGGCTTGAACCGGTAGATACCTTGACCGATCAAGAGAGCGAGTTTCGTTCGGTGCGATCCCCACTCAAACTCTCGGCCACCCCACCGGCTGTACGTCGCTCACCGCCCGTTAACGATCAACACGGCGAAGAAATTCGCCAAGAACTCTTGGGCGATTAGCCAACTGTGGGGTAGAGGTACCCCATAGGGCCCTCAATATTAATGATTGACTCAAGGCTCGCCCAGGGGAGGGTGACCGAGAGTCCACCGAGATAGCCCGGGGCCACCGAGTACTCGTCAAAGTTGAGTTGCAAACCGGAGGGGCTCAGTGCGAAATGTCCGAACACTGCGGGCGACGGCCACCCTCGCCAGTTTTCCAAAGGCTCTACCCCTTCAACTTCAGAATTAAGGGAGTCAAAAGCTAACTGGCCGAGGCTGGCCACCCACTCGCTGTCGGAAGAGAAAAGTGATTCCAAGGTAATGAGTTGCCCGGTTTCGGCGTTGAAGTTAAATGACTGAGCCGACTCGTTTCCGTTAGCGGCACCAGAGAAATAAGACCAATGACGAATAACTACGCTAACCAAGTTAGGGGAGTCCATAGTGATCTCGGTGCCCCAATGAGCAAACGAACCACTCCCCGGCATCCAGTTGGCGGTCATGTTGTAGTCAGCAGTTTCAATAGCCCACTCGATGTACTGGTCAAGTTCGGTGTCGAGATAACTCTCAACGGCGGCGTTGATGGTTTGGCTGGCTAAGGGTCCAGCAACCTGTACCCATTGAACCTCAAAATCAACACCACCCCATTCATTGGGGTGGCTACAAGAAAGAGACTTCGCGGTATAGGTATTTACCCAACCGGCATGGTGCTCAACCGGGGTAACAGCGGGGTCTTCGTGGCGACAAGCAAGAACCTCGAGCGTAAAAGTATCAAGGTTGGGTGGAGCCACAATGAAATCAGCCAACGGGCCATCAGGGTCTAACAAGTCGCTCACTTCGGTCCAGCCAATGGTTACTACCGGATCTTCGTAAAGGCGAAACAGTGGGGCAAAGAGAGTAAAAGTAAGCCCCTCGGGATTCGGGGAAAAGTTGGTGAGTTCTTCACTCAAGTCCCAGCCGGCATCTTCGGCATCGGGGTATTTCTCAAAAACCGCGGCCGCCACCAAAGGAGCCAATTGGCTAGCCCAGTCAACGCCCGGGGAGAAAATGTCAGTAGCGGCTAGCTGCTGACCAGTGTCTAGATCGAAAAATATTTGTTGTGAAGAATATTCCATACGTGCTCGCCCGTACCAATATGCACCACTATTAACCGTGACCCCCAGCAGGCGAGGAGAATCAAAAGACACATTAATTGACCAACCAATTTCTGGAAAAGACCCGGTTCCTTCGTAAAAATCCCCAGCGAAGGCCAAAGTGTCATCAATAAACGCTTCCTCCATACCCGTACCAAGATCTTCAAGAGCGTCGTTAATGATTTGATCAACCCCGGTGCCGGCTACCCGCAGCCAAGAAATACTCATCAACAAAGAAAAATCAGGATCAGCGTTTATTGCGTCACAAGAGGTGCTCACAGAAAGAAATTCGTGCGGCCAATCAGCCTGACCGGTTACCGGTGAAATTGCGTAAGGCTGTTCTTGACAAGCCTCAACTTGTTCAAGCAACAGAGAATACTGTTCAGTTGGCGACAAAGTAGCGGTAGTGGTGGTCGTTGAGGTGGCGCTGATAGTCGTCGAGGTGGTGGTTTCAACCGGAACAGCGGTAGTGGCCGGAGCAACGTCCAGGGTGGTGGTTGGCGGTTGAGCGCTGTCGCCACCGCTACAGGCGGCGATCAATAAACCGCTGGCCAGTAAAGCCACCGTGGGAAAGATTTTTACGTTAGACACCCGCTCATTGTGACACAGATGAAAAAACTTTGCCGGGCAGTTACGGCTCAATAATGTTAAAAAATAACGGGAATTCGGTAAAGGTAGCCCACAAAGCCAATACTCGGCTTTGGTCACCGTCGATGGTGGCTTGACCTTCATCTACCAAATCGGCCAACCCCGTACCGGTAGAAATTATGCGCTCCAGTTGGGTCCGGCTACAGGTAACGGTGGCCTCTGGGCAATCATGACCGAGGCCAGGAACCGCATGCAAGGTGCCATTAGAGAGGGTTACCCGCACCGTTTGATCTACATCGGGGAGGTTCCAGTTGATGTTTAGCGAGCCCAAAGCGTCGGCCGCTGGCCCGTCAATCTTGACCGCTAAATAGTCGAAGATTTGCTGGATCGAAAGACCGCTGGTTACATCGGCGGGCGGGCGTCGAACAACCGGAAGGTCCAAGGTTCCTTGGCGAAGTTCTTGCGCCCCAGAAAGATACACATCTCGCCAAACCCCTGACTCGGCTTGGTAAGCCAGTTGTTCAAAAGCTGCCGCTTGTAAGTCACGGGCCTGCTGGTTGCTGGAGTCAACGAACACGGCATGACGAAGCACTTGGGCAACCCAACGGTAATCCCCCTGGTCAAAAGAAACTTGGGCCTGTTCTAAAAGGCGCTCCATGCCGCCCATAAACTCCACATAGCGAGTACCGGCTTCGGTGGCTTCATAGGGGTGAAGGCTCGACGGGTGGCCGTCGTACCAACCCAAATAGCGTTGATAAACGGCTCGGACGTTGTGGCTCATGGTGCCGTAGTAGCCATGGCACAGCCAGTCATCCCAAAGATTCTTCGGCATATCAACGCGGGCAGCAATCTCGTCGGGAGTATGGCCCAAGTTAAGCAAGCGGACCGCTTGGTCGTGAGTCCAACGGTAAAGGTCGCGTTGGCGAGTCAAGTACCCTTGTACGTTGTCGTTGCCCCAATGTGGCCAACCGTG
>Ga0233445_1000587_pt1 | contig 37462 bp, 56 predicted proteins | sample SI_124_October20_5_FD_182779 | JGI IMG/M metagenome (GOLD analysis project Ga0233445, IMG submission 182779) | Seawater microbial communities from Saanich Inlet, British Columbia, Canada - SI_124_October2016_100_MG | ecosystem: Environmental > Aquatic > Marine > Inlet | place: Canada: British...
AAGCTGCAAAAAGTTCCACCAATTTTTTTTGATCTATTTCCATAAAAATTAAATCATATTATAATATATAAGTATTATTGAGGTAAAGAATATAATCCCTCCACCCAGATTCGAACTGGGGATCTCCCGGGTACTACTTCTGACTTTTGGGGCTTCATACAATTTCCGATGTGGAATGTCCACCTTAGGTAAAAACCTACAGCCAGGCGCTTTAACCACTAAGCTATGGAGGGATATTAATATGAACCACTACAAAAGTTTTAAAAGGTTTAAATTCCCTTAACTTTTATGAGTAAGTCCACATCTTTAAAAGAGTATATTGACTTTAAAAAAACTTCTGTTAAATCAAAAAGCAAGATTCAAGACACAGAAAGATACATTTCTATGTTTCTTGATTCATCTAAAAGGTCATTAGATCAACTAGGGGAAAAAGATGTTGTTAAATTTCTTAACTCTCTTAATTATAGTATAAGCACAATTAATGGAATTAAAGCATATCTTAAATCATTTATCAAATGGTATTATGTAGATTGGAGTGCAAGATTTAGAAATCTTGAACAACTATGCAAAACCCATAAACCTCCAAGAACATATTCTCCAGACCAAATGTTATCTTTTGAAGAATTTGAGAAAATTGTAAAAGCAGAAACAGACCTTGCTTGGAAAGTTTATTGGTTAGTATTTTTCTATGGGGGATTTAGACCATCAGAAGCTTGTAGATTAAAATGGGAACAAATCTCATTTGAACCAGAAGGTGTTATAATCAAATTAAGAACAACAAAAACAAATAAGGATTTTATTAAATCATTACCAAAAGAAGCAGAGCACAAACTTAAAGAATTAAAACAAAATAGTAATTCTAAATTTCTTTTCCCTTCTCCTTTTAGTGATAAAGATACAATAAGGTCAAGAACAGTTTGTGCAAGATTAAAAAGAGTTTCAAAGAAAGCACTTGGAAAAGAGGTTGTACCCTATCAACTTAGGCATAGTATAGCTACAATACTCTATTCTGATGATACTAAAAAAGATGATGATGTTGCACAACAACTAGGACATACAAAAGACATGAGGGTAGCTTATAAGAATATGAATGGGAAACAAATAAGAGAAAAAGCTAGGGGGCTTTGGGGAAAGAAAATAACTCCAGAAAAGAAAGAAGAACTTGAAAATTTGAGAAAAGAATTATCAGCACAAAAACAATTAGTAGATAAATTTATTTTAAAACAAAATAAAGAAGCTGAACTTATTGTGGATATATTGAACACACTAGATAAAAAGAAAATTAAAATCAAGAATTAATTTATAGCTTTTTTTATTTTTTCTTTTTCTTTTTCTGTTAATGCTTTTTGTTTTTTGAATTCGAGTTCTGCCTTCTTACCTTGAGAATAAGTTCCGCCCTTTAAAATCCCTATTTTATCCAATTCTTGACAAATTCTCCAAACATTTTTATAATCAATCTTCAATTCAGTACTTAATTCATTCATAGATCGATTTGGTTTATTGAGAATATATTTGATTATCTTAACTTTATTAAGATTTACACTATGACCTTTCATTAATAATAATGCAATAATACTAAAACTATCTCCTCCAATTAAATCATAAATTTCTCTGATTCTTTTTTTATCCCAATTTTCCATGATATTAATAATAATAATAATAATAATATATAAACTTATGTATATTTGCCTAAGTGTTATACCTATGTAGCAATTACATAAGTATTTAAATCCTAACAGCTCTACTTATGGTAAGATGACAGAAGCTAAATCAAGATTTGACCTTATGGCTATTCAAAAAGACATAAATCAATTAAAAATAATAGGAAAACAAAAAGATGTTTCTATTGCATGGCTTATAAGAAAAGCCATTAAAGAATTACTTGAAAAAGAGGCAATTAAAGGAGGAGATGATGGAGAATTCAAGTAAACCTTTTTTTATTGCTCAGTCAGTTGTAAAAAGTGGTAGAAAGCACATAGAGATAACCTTTGATACTCTTATCTTTCAAAAGAAAGAAAGGCCGTTTGATTGGTACAAAAATTTAGAACTGGATAAATCACTTGGTTCTAAAATCAGAAGGGGTATTATTCTTCCACCTAGATGGTTAAGAATTAAAATTGCAGATTACTTTTCTGTTGATACTAGTGCCATCTGGTATTCTGAAGAAATGTTAATTGCAGATGAGGTATGTCATGCAAATAAATAAAATGGTTGATAAGCGGATTGTGTTATTTGTAGATTGGGCCGTTTTAACATACAAAATTACAAAATCAAAACGTGTATTTAAGAAATTAATCAATTCGTTTCCAAATGTGGATCAAAATTATTTGAACAATTGGATTAGAGTTTATGAAAAACTGGAAAAAACAAAACAAAAAATGCTTGAAGATCTATCAAAGGAGGCAGGAGAAGATGAGTGATTTAGGATTTATGTCCATTGCTCTTTGCATTATTATGATTTCGTGGTTTTTAATCGAAAATGGGGGTTGTGGGATTTAATATGAAAGAGAAAAAAGAATTCACAAAGAAAGATATGAATTTTATTATGGGAGAAAATGGTCTTAAAAGATATTATAAAAAAATAAATTCTATTCTAAAATATTATATGGATTTAGATAAAGAATATTATTCTTTAGTTTCGTGTTGGATTTTAGGAACTTATTTTCATAAGCAATTTCCTAGTTATCCTTATTTATTCTTTAATGCTATGAAAGGTTCTGGAAAAACAAGAATGTTAAAAATTATATCTAATCTTGCTAAAAATGGTAAGTTGGTAGGTTCTATGACTCCAGCTGTATTATTTAGAACTGCTAAATTAAGAACCTTGTGTCTTGATGAAATTGAGGGAATTAATGCAAAAGGTAATGAAAATTTGAAATTATTACTTAATTCTGCATATAAAAGAGGTTTAAGTGTTGAAAGAATGAGTAAAAGGAAAACAGCAGATGGAGAAGAACAAGTTGTTGAAGAATTTGAAGTTTTTTGTCCTATTGTTATGGCAAACATTTGGGGATTGGGTAACGTTTTGGCAGATAGAAGTGTTTCTTTAATTCTAGAAAGATCTTCTAAGGCCTCTATTACAAAACTTATTGAAAATTTTGAGGAAGAAATAGAATTTAAAACAACAAAAGGAGGAATGGAACGTTTAACTGAAAATCTAAAAGATGATCAGGGATTATTTAGTCATATCTTTTCTAAATGGAATGTTTACCATAAGAATGTTGTAAGTAAGGTAAGTATAGTAAGTAATGTAAATATAGTAAATATAGTAAATAATAAAGGGAAAGCTGACAACATTGACAACATTGACAACTTTACAACACTATTTGACAACATCGATAAAGTAAATTTAAGTGGTAGGGATCTAGAATTGTTCTTACCTTTATTTATTATAGCAGATATGATTGATCCAGAGATTCTAAAAGAATTATTAAAAACATCTAAAACTATTGTCAAATTAAGAAAAGAAAGAGATCAAGAAGAAAATTTAGATGTTAAAATATATGAATTTGTAGCCCAATCTAATTATGTGGGATATATTGAAACAGCTCAAGTAGTAAAAGATTTAAGAGAATATTATGGAGAAGAGGAATCTTGGATTAATTCTAGGGGAATTAGTAGAGCCCTAAATAGATTAAAATTAATTTTAAATAGAAGAAGCACTGGGAAAAAAAGACAAGTTAAATTAAATATTGAAAAAGCACAGGAAAAATTATTAATTTTTAAAGAACCAGAAGAAATTAAAAAAATAATTAAAGAAGAAGTTGATTTCACTAAATTAAATCTAGGGAAAAAAGATGAATAAAACAAACTTTACAGCAATTTTACAGGTTGCTTTATGGAAACAAGAAGGAATGGATGAAATCCAGATAAGACAACTAATTGCAACTCTTGTTTCAAATAATGTTATACTTGCAGGTTTGAAACTTGCAGATTATTTAAATCAAATAAAAATCAAATGAAAGATAAAAACAATATTCAAAATGAAAACAAAATAAGCTCATGGGATAGAATAAAGATGTCCTATAAAGAAACAGCTATGTTAGGCCGCTTTTATAAATGGTTAAAGATGAAAAATAAGCAATATGATAATAATAATACATTCCAACAAATAAAACCTAAAGAAACTAAACAAAAACAAAACAATTCGTGAGAAAATATGAATATATGACCAAATCCCCTAGAGATTTGATGGTAGGGAAGGAGCTACGGCTCATACTAATAAGACGGAGTAAATCGGTGGGGTATGATGTAAACAAGGCCGAACAAGGCCAAATAATTAATTAAAAATGAAACAACAAACAGAAAAAGAATACAAACCCCATAGTAATATGTCTAGTGACTTGATGTGGACTCAAACACCTGAAGAATATAAAGCACAACAGAAACAAAAGAAACTAGAAGCTCAACATAGATATAGGAAGCGAAATAAAACAAGGGGAGAATACTTCAAGCAATACTATAAGAGAAAAGAAGTTATGGAAAAGAGAAATGCTTATTATAAAAAGTGGAGACTACAGAAAAAGAAGGAGGCAAATAAGCACTTATATAGACAAATCCCTAGAGATTTCCCTATATTTCACTATGTTTCCATATAAAACTAACACGCCACCACTTTAATCTAAATTACATGGTGGTTGGATTTCATAACCACATAGAGAAAGATAGAGGAAAAATTCCTAAGGATTTGTTAATATTGAAGCACTGAACCATGCAATTATATTATATTTGGGGTAATGAAGGGATATAAACAAAAAACCCTGGAGATTAAGACAAATTCGTTATAATTAGTGCTAAACAATTCATAAGAGAGGACTTAATTTAACTTGTAGGTCACAAACTAAATAATGAAAACAAAACAAATTAACGCAGGATTATATTTAAGGGTAAGCACAGAAGATCAGACAACTTTAAATCAAGAGTTAGAACTAAAGAAATATTGTGATAATAATTCTATAGAAATCTTTGATACCTATAAGGATGAAGGCATAAGCGGATCTAAAACAACAAGGCCAGAACTAGATAGAATGCTAAAAGATATGAGGCAAGGTTTGTTTGATTGTGTTATTGTATGGAAGTTTGATAGATTAGGTAGAAGCACAGCACACCTATTGCAAGTCTTAGAAGAATTAAAGAATAAGAATGTTAGATTAATAGCAACTTCTCAAAACATAGATACCAATACTCCAATGGGTAAATTCTTTTTTGTTATCTTATCTGGCTTTGCAGAAATGGAAAGAGAATTAATTAGAGAAAGAATCAAGTTAGGTTTAGAGAGAAGAAGAAAACAAGGCAAGGTAATGGGAAGGCCTAAAGGATCAAAGGATAAAGTTTATAGAAAGAAGAGTGGTTATTATATGAGATGGAAAAAATGATATCTATATGGACAACTAAAGAATGGAGAGAAGCAAGAAAGAAATGGGACAACGGAGAAATAGGTTCAAAAAAAGATAAATGTGAACAAGAATATTGTAATTCAACTATAGCATTATCCCCCCATCATAATACTCCTTTAAGACAATTACTCAATAATTCTTTAAGGGAATTCGCTATAAAACAAATGTGTAAAGAAATGGAAGCAAAAGTATATCCTTCTTCTCTTTATGGAACTGGTGGTTTTGCTTGTTCTAAAGGACGTATAAAAGTTAAAGAATTTAAAACTTATATTAAAGATCATCCTGAATTTAAAGAAGAAGCAGAGAAAAAAGCAAAAGAGGAATACTTTTCTTTTAAAGATACAATAACTTTGTGCAAAAGATGTCATTTTGCTATAGAGCATGGTATGAAACTTTGTTATTATTGCAAAGAAAAATACCATCGTTTTAGTTTTCCATCTTGTGGAAACCCTGAATGTAGAGAGAAAGTTAAAAAAGCAAGAGAAAAAGAGGAAAAAGAATATGAACAATTTGAAAAAGAAGTTGCTGAAACAGAAAGAGAAATGCAAGAAGAGTTAGAAAAGAACGGAAATAAAATAAACTACCCCCACTAAAAACAAACAATCTACCCCTTTAAACTCCAAAATAAACAAACACTAGTTTATTTAGTAAAATCTAAAAAGAATTAATTCTTATTGTATTCATGAGAAAACACCATGTAATTAATGAAAGTTATGGGGATTATGAAAGTAAAGGAAAATATGATGTAGGGATCTTTATTTCAGTAATTGGTATTTTTGTTGCGGCGGGGTTTTTTCTTTATTATACAACTAATCCAGGGGATCTTAGTGCTTGGATTTTTATTTTAATTGGAGTTGGATTAATATATCTCGGCATAAAAATTATGAAATATTCTAACAAAAGGTTAGTAAAAAGCAGAAAACACTGAAAATGACTACCATATTGCAGTTAACAATAGATGAAGCAGAAGAGAAAGGATTACAAATTTCTAATCAAAGCGCATATATTAAATTAAATGGAGAAATTATATTGGTTCAGATTATTGATAAAAATGGAAATATTATAAATAATCAAAGAAAACCTTTTCTTTTTGGAAAAAGTAATGTGAGAAATTATACCAAAAAAGAGATTGATAAAATGAGAGTCCATAATATTATTATTAGAATCGATATTAAAAGTAAAATTAAATATGACATAAAAATGCAAAGAAAATTGCTTGGAAAACCTTTGGGTGAAATATTAGAAAATTATTGTGGACATTACAACTTCACCTATTTTTCTTCAAAAAATAAAAAGAATTTTGAATGTTTTGAAATAACTTGCTGGAATGTTAATTTTATTCCAATGGAAGGTAAAAATATATCTAAAGGTTTCAAGAAAATTTTGGAAAAGATAATAGATAATTTTAAAGAAACATTGGAGAAGAATAAAATAAAATATAAAATTAAATTTGCGGGACCATTAAAAGGAAAGTATGAAGATTATATTTGTGGCTATGATTTATTAAACTAAAATGAAAAAAGAACATACTATCAAAATAAAAAAAAGTACTATTTGGTGGACAATTGGGATTATAATATTTTTAGCATGGTTATTTTGGCCTATTTCTGAAGATTTATATGAACCTTTAGATTATAATTCTCAAAATAATTTACTTAATCAAAACATAACATTTTATTTTTATGATAATAATAGTGAATGTGAATTAAATGGGAAAGTATATATTGATAATATTTTTGTAGGCAATTCCAAAAAAGGTATATATAATTTATCTGAAGAAAATTATTTGGATTTATGGTCTAATGGTAAAATTAAAATTAAAGGAAACACAGATGATTGTTTTAAAGAAAATAAAAATTTACCTTTTATAAGATATTGGGATATTTCTAATTTGGATTATTATCTCGAGAATTCAGAAGTTGTAGAATTTATAGATGACTTTAATCCAAGGTGGCCTGAATATCCTCAAGAAATGCAAGGATTTATTCGCCCAAATGAAGCTCAAGAATATTTAAATTCTGATTTAAGAAAATATTTTAAAGAAAATATTGAAGATAATTTAGATATAATTAATGGATTTGGGATAAGGTATAGGAGTGATTCTTTATTATTTGATACAGCAGAATATTGGCAAACTCCTTTAGAGGCAATAGAAAAGGGGCATGGAGATTGCGAAGATTGGGCAGTTACAACTTTATCTTTAATGAGGGCATACAATCCTTCTTTAGAATGTTATAATGCACTTTGGGAGACACATTTAAGTGTACTTTGTTTTATTAATAATTCAATAATATTTTATGACCAAGGAGACACAAAATTTGAATCTAATATAAATTTTAATAGTTTAACAGAATCAGAAAAAAAGTATAAAATTAGATCTGTTAGAAATAATTATTTAGATTATTGGGGCATACCACCCGAAGAAACAGGCCTTCTTGCCATATTTAATGAAAAAGACTTGATTACTTTTGAAGAACCAGAAGATTTTGTTAATTGGGTTGTAAATAAAGATTAGTATATTTATGAAATTAATTAATATTTATTTACTATTTTTTGTAAGTGCCCCAAAAACTCCCTTGTATCAACAAAATAATTAGGATATGCTTTTTTCAAATCTTGAGTGGTATCTGCACCAACAAGAACAACATCATATTCTTTATTATCTTTATTTCTTTTTTCAACCCTAGAATAATCCTCCAATGCTTTTTTCTCACTTTTATCCGAGTAAGAATTTATAGATAGGGTTTCTCCTTTAATATCCAAACTTAATAGATGAAATTTCATTTTTGGATCAACCTCACTTTTTGTTAAAAATTGCATTGCCTTAGTCCACCCTTTCATTGATTTTATAACCTGTAATTTCTTTTCTTTCTCTTTAATTTTAAGAAATAATTCTTTTTCTTTAGTTGGAGTATTTTTTACTGAAGGGCAATTTTCCCATTTAGCAAAAGCAGAACTAACTAGTTTAAAAAATTCGGACCACTCTTTATCCCCCTCACTTATTTTAATTGCTTGCCTAGTAAAAAAATCGACAGTTTCAATTGCTGTAGCCCATAAATGTTGTAATTTAGATCTTATTTGAATTTCTACCAAAAGACCATTATACTCTTTCTTCCCTTTATCACTTTTATACTTGTAAACTAAATGGATGCTCCTATATCCATCTTCTTTTGGATCCAAGATATAATCTTTTACATTTACCATCTCGTGTTTTAAATCTCCTTTAAGATAATGATCTTTATACAATTTGTTAACCATATCAACAGTTGATACAACAGCCCTACATCCTGCAATATCTTGCATTTGAGATAAATTCATTGTTGGCTTGTTCCCATAGTATTCTCTTTGTAACTTCTTTATAACAGATGGGCTACGTTTAAGACGTTGAACAGATATAGCCCTTCTATCTACCCTCTCTGAACATTTTTTTAATCTTTTTTTAAATATGTGCATGGGATAACTATGAACTGCCCTCCAATTATCTAAAATTTTTGTTGCTTCTACTTTTCCATTATTTGTACTCTTAGAACTAGAGATTATCCTTCCAGCAGAATTAATTTGTGCTTTTGAGTATTCTTTTGGTTTTGCCCATCTCATAAAATATAATAAATTTTATCTTATTTAAATATATCGTTTGCGCAGTAACATATCAAATAATTAAGTATATTGCGCAGTAATATCTAAAGGAAAATTGTAAATATTCTAATTTATTTAGTTGTTTGCGCAGTAACATATCAAATAATTAAGTATATTGCGCAAAACTTATTAGAAAATCATAAAAAAATATATTTTCACATCAGAATTCTAAGTGGTACATAGTTTTGAATCACTAAGCTATGGAGGGATAAAAATTAGAATGTTAAAGAGTTTTTAAGGTTTATCTTCTAAAACTTAACAGGAAAATGGACATAAAAATGAGAAAGATGAAATAATAAAAATTGAAAAATAGATTGACTTGTCTCTGTTATAAATTCTAAATTAAATGATTTATTTCTCATTTATTCTTATGTAAAAAATAGTTTATAAGATTATTCTTGTCTTATTCTTCTTTATCTCTTTGTTCAGCTACAAAGAAAGCTTTATTTGAAGAAGATTCTTTCAAGTCTCCATCTTTTTCATATATTGCAGAGGCAGAAGGAAGTGCAAACCTCCCCATAATTCCTACCTTTGAATAAATTATATAAGATAAAATTCTAGTTTCACCTGCTTCAAGTTTTTCAAAACTCCATTCAAGTGTTCTATTTTTCTCATTAATTCTAGAAGGCCTTTCAATTCCAAACTTTTCATAAAGTTTTACCAAAGGAGGAAGTCTATCGATAACATTAACTCTCTCAACATACTTTTTAGCATTTACATGTATAGAAACTTTAAGTCCAAAATCAGCACCTTTTGCTCTTACAAATGAAACTCTTTTTTTAAGAGAAATATTTGTTGTAGTATATTGTTTAACAAAAAGAACAATTGAAACTATTAGTAATATAATTATAATGGGTAAAAACCAATTTGTTTTAACAGCTATTTCCAATGTTTCACCAGGTGCGATTTCACTTACCCAACGATAATAAACAGCAAAACCATTTCTTTCAACATTATCTGGTTGAGGACTAAAACTTGTGAATAATCTAGATATAATATTTTTCTTAATAACTGTCTCAGAAGGTGTTATTGTATTCCCTTCATTTGTTTTCTTTATTAATTGTGTATTGATAATAAATCCATATTGTTGTGGTGTTTCAATTAAAATATCTTTTTCAGCAAATTCAATTGTCCCTTCTTGAGTTATTTCATCGTCTCCAACTTTAATCTCAGCTGTCATAGTATAAAATCCAGCCATAAGCATATCAAAATCAGATTTTTCTAAATTAACTGTAAATTCTTTTTTTTCATTAGCACCAAGATCAAATGTTTCTTCAAAATCAAAAAAAGTAGAAGAAAATTGGGTTGTTATTTCACTGAAATTAAAATTAACTTTATTGTAAACATATACTGTCATAGAATTTGAATCAGGGTTTATTTCTCCAGAACCTATTTCAAAAGAATCACTTAATTCAGATATTCTAAAAACTAATCTTTCTGCTTGTTCTGTTCCATCTTGACCTTGAATGTAATATTCAAAGGTATAAGGCCCCCTTACTGTTAATTCCCCTATAGGAGATATTTGTAAGTTAACTTCTTTTGTTTGTCCATTTCCAATAAACACAGTTCCAACAGGGAACATTTCGAATCCAAGATAATTATAAAACATAAAATTATCAGAAGGGCCATGATTTGTTATTTTTAACAAGAAAGAAGTCTGACCCAAACCAGGTATTAACACTTCATTTTCACTTAATTCATCTACTGTTAGGGTTACTGCAGAAATACTAGGTAGTAATATCAATAAAACCAATAATAAAGTTATATTTTTCATGTAAAATTCAAAAGGAATTTATATTTAAGGATTTCGGTTGTAGAAGAGTATTGAATTTTTATTTTCGCCCTTCTAAATCAAGGTATGCTTTAGCTTGTTCTAAAAATTCGTTTAAGTCCCCCACAATTTTATCTTCCATTTGTTCTATTCTTGAAGGAATAACCCATTTTTCATAAATACCTCTTAAAAATTTATTAAAAGCATTACTTTCAAATTTTCCATCATAATCTCGAACAAGCGTACCAGATACAGAGATCTTAGCCTCACCCTTATTTGTTTTTATTTTAGTACCATCTTTTACTAATTCTACTGATTTTAAATTAATTATCTGGAATTTAATTTTTGAACTAAATTTGAAATAATCTGTAAGTTTTTTGTAGGCAACCCATTGAACTTCAACACTTTTTGCATCACCTTCTAATTTTTCTTTGTAAAGATTTTCTTCAACAAAAAGATCTGTTCTTTCATCTAACCAATCGTGACAAAATTTATAAAAATCTTTAAATGAGAATATTCCTGTATATTTTACAGAGCTTGAAAAAACTTTTTCTTTTTCTGGCATATTAACCTCTTAAATATAAAACAAAAAACGTATTTAAATATTCTCTTATTAAACTAAATTGAACTTTTACAAGCTTCACACAATAGAACATCATTTACACGATACAATAAATCATCTACACCGCACTCTTCACAAACACCTTCAACATCTTTTTCACCTTTTCCTCTTGATTTTTTAATCCTTTTCAACTTATTTCTTTCTTCTCTTATTTTTCTATATTCATCAACTTCAGGATAATATTCAGGGTGGAAATTTAAAATATCTTTAATTGTTACAATTCCCACAAGTTCTCCATTTTGAATAACAGGAAGTTTGTCAAACTTAGCTTTATTCATTTTTTTAAGTGTTTCTTTAATTGTTGCACTTGGTTTTATTGTTGCTATTTTCTTGGGAGAAATATCTACTGCTTTTACTTCCTTTAAACCTTTTTTAGATTTTTTTATCAATGCCCATAATATATCTCTTTCAGAAAGAAATCCAACTAATTTCTTTTTATCAACTATTAGTAAAGAACCAACACGTTTTCTAACCATTTTTCTGGCACATTCTAATAAATTTGTACTTGTTTTAATTGTTATAGGATATCTAGTCATAACATCTAAAACCCTTATATCACCCATGCCTGTAATAATAGCTTAAACCTTATAAATATTATGAAAATAAATGCCATAACAGAAACCTTTTTTAAATGCCAAATACCTATATTTGTTAAGGTCCCGTGGTCTAGTGGTTATGACGTCTCGTTTACACCGAGCAGATCGCAGGTTCGATCCCTGCCGGGACCATTCACACTTAAAAATGAAAAAAAGAAAAAACACAAACAATTTCTTAATGTTCTTATTTGCTATTACATCCCCCATAATTTTCATTTCTATAATTAATGTTGATGAAGTTCTTTCTTTCTTAATCAAAGGCATAAATAATTTAATATAATTTTAAACAATAAATATTAAAAATAGAATTATATATTATATTCCAGATGTTAAGGAAGATTCATGAAAGAAACCTTGATGTCTTTTATTGCGCTGGTAGTTTAGTGGTAGAATATGACGTTGCCAACGTTGTGACCCGGGTTCGACCCCCGGCCGGCGCATAACTTATTTAAAATGATAGAAACAATAACAACTATTATTGGTATTACTCTTATTGTAGTATCATTATTACTTATTTTCCTTATGTTTGTTCCTTGGTCTTTTGGAGCGCCCTTTCAACCAAGTTCTAAAAAAGAAACCTTAAACATAATTAAACTTGTTAATATAAAAAAAGGAGATAAAATAGCAGAACTAGGATGTGGAAATGGAACACTTGTTATTGCATTAGCTAAAAAAGGTGCAATTGTCCAAGGATATGAAATAAATCCCATTCTTGTGTGGTGGGCAAATAAAAGAATTAAAAAAGAAGGTTTAGAAAAAAAAGCAAAAATAAGTCAAGCAAACTTCTGGGAAATTAATCTAAGAAAATATAATAAAATTGTTATCTTTCAAGTATCTTATGTAATGAAAAAACTAGGAAGAAAACTAGACAAAGAATCCAAAAAAGGCACAAAAGTTATTTCAAATACATGGAAATTTCCAAAAAGAAAATATTTAAAAAAATTAGGCCATGTTTATCTCTATAAATTCTAACAAAATTCGCAGGGTAGAATTAATAAAAGAAATTTTATGAACAAAACCTTTATAAGGAAATAAGGTATTTTTTCTGTATGGCAAGAAAGAAACAGCCAAATGAACCTGAAATTCCAGAAATGGATCTTGACCACAAATATTCTTCTAAAAAAAATATAATTTCAGAAAGTCCAAATAAAATTAAAAAAAATATTCAGAAAACCCAAAAAGACTTAGATAAATTAAAATTATTTATAACAAAAAATTATCCTTATACTGTTTCACTTAGTGTTTTACCTCCTCAAGCAACTAAATTTTTTATAGATGAAGAAGAAGTTCCAAAAGAAACAGAAAAATTCATTCATTTGTATATGATTGTTCCCGAAAGAAAATTAAAAGAAATACCCAAAATTAAAAAAGAAATAGTAAAACAACTTGAAAACATAAAAGAAAAAATATGGATTCAAATTAAAACACCTGTAGATGTTTGGGAAACAGGTTTAGATAGTAAATTTGAATTAATGAGTGCAATTGCAATGTCATTCCCACTTCATGATACAGAATTTTTAGGTTCATTAAGATTAGCTGAAATACATAAATCACTTGTACTTCAAAAATTTGAAAAATATGTTGTGAGTTATATTATTGGTGGTAGTTTTGTTCGAGGAGATGTAATAAAAGGATCAGATGTAGATGTTTTTGTTATTATTAACGATACAGATGTTAAAAGAATGCCAAGATTAGAACTTAAAGAAAGACTAAGAAGTATTATTTACCAATATATTGGAGAGGCAGCTAATTTATCTGGTGTTAAAAACAAATTAGAACCACAAATATATTTATTGACCGAATTCTGGGAGGCTGTTAAAGATGCACACCCTGTTATGTTTACTTTTATTAGAGATGGAATCCCATTATATGATAGGGGAACATTCATGCCTTGGAAAGCCCTTCTTAAAATGGGTAAATTAAAACCATCTCCAGAATCAATTGATATGTTTATGTCCATGGGGAATAGTACTGTTGAAAGATCCAAAAAAGCACTTTTATCAGGCATATTTGTAGATATTTTTTGGGGGGTCACTACACCTGCCCAAGCATTACTAATGTTAACAGGATTACCACCTCCAAATGCTAAAAAAGAGTTAGTAAAAGATTTCAAAAAAGAATTTTTAGGTTCAAAAATGATTGAAAAAAAATATATTGATTTTATGGAAGAAATTGTTTTAACATGGAGAGATTATGAACATGGAAAAATAAAAGAGATTTCAGGTAAAAAAATAGATGAGTTTCTACTTAAGACAGAAGATTATTTGAAAAGATTAAAAGAATTAAGAAATCAAATTGAAAAGAAAAATCAAGAAAAAACAATAGAACAAATTTATGAAGATGTGTTCAAATTATTAGAGGCAATGGTAGGTAAAAAATCAAGAGAAAAAACAATTAATGAATTTGAAAAAAATTATGTTAAAAAAGGTATGTTTACAACATCTTCAATGAGAATTTTAGATAATATTATTACAACAAGAACCAAATTCAAAAAAGGAAAAACAGATACACATAAAATGGAAAATGCAAGGAAAAATGCATCTATTCTTATCAACGACTTAATAGAATATAATCAGAGATGTGAGATCGCTAAAAGCAGTAAGAAAAAGCAGTAGAAAACCTTTAAAAACCAATTTCTTTTAGATAAATCATGAAAGGCAAAGTTATACAATTTAGAAGGGGAAGAAAAACAGTCCATGAAAGACATTTTTTAATCGAAGTAGAAGGAACTAAAACACGAAAAGATGCTGAGAAATTTGTAGGTAAAGAAGTTGAATGGAAATCACCTGCAGGAAAAATAATCAAAGGAAAAGTTTCATCTGCCCACGGAAATAAGGGTGTTATTAGAGCTATTTTTGAAAAAGGTTTACCAGGTCAAGCTATTACAACAGAGGTAGAATTAAAATGACCATAAGTATAATGGGAACACAAGGAGATAAAAATCCTCTAATAAAAGAAAAAATGCAAAGACTTAGTCAGGATGAAGATGTTTCAGAAGAAACACCTAATAATTTCATAAAATGTGAATCCCAATCTTATTGTTCTTCAGGGCAAAAAGGAGATACACCTGCATGTTATCAAACAGGTGACAAAGAATGTGGAGAATTTTATGATTTATCAAATAAATATAGAACACAAATAGGGGCACAATAAAATGAATGGATCAGAAAATATTTCAGCAATGGATGTAGTAAGCTCTGTATTCTATTTAGGTTTAGCAATCACAGGTGTTGGAAAAATAATATCATATAGCATAAAAAAAACAATGCCTAATTATATGGATGCTGGAACAAATAATGTAATAAATACTTCAAAAGAATCTAAATTAAAACAAATAGTGGAGAAACAATAAAATGGCATCATTAAGAAAAGCAAATTCATATTCTAAAAGAAAAGTAGTACCATATACCAGAATTAGTAAGAAAAGACAAAAATCATTTATTAAAACAGTTCCACAACAAAGAATTGTTAAGTTTACAATGGGAAAAGAAGGCTTATATAACAAGGGAAAATTCCCTCATGTTTTAACTATGATTTGTGATGAACCACATAAAGTCCAAATGAGACACAATGCATTAGAAGCTTGTAGACAATATATTAACAAACAAATAGATAATAGACTTGCAGGACAATATATGTTCAAAGTTATACCATTTCCCCATCATGTTCAAAGAGAAAACAGAATGCTTACAGGTGCAGGAGCAGATCGTATGCAAACTGGAATGCAATTGTCTTTTGGAAAAGCAACAAATAAGGCAGCTATTTTAAAGCAAAATTCAAGACTTTTTGTTATCGCTGTTCCAACAGAAAAAGATGTTATTTATGCCAGAAGTATTCTAAAAAAAGTTAATCCAAAAATACCTTGTAAAACAAAGATTATTTATCAGAAAAAAGAGTGATTCTAATTTAATAAAAATGATAAACGCTATACGTACTAAAGATTTAGAACAAGCTATCAAAAAATTTCCAATAATAGAAAATTCAAAGATTTTAGAAAAATACTATCCCCAATATGTTGCATTAGTGAATGAAGATGGAACTATTATACCAAAAGGAATAATTGTTATAGCTACTTATAAACATCATGATAATACAGCCCACAAAATTCCCTTTTTCTGGAAAAAAAATTCAAATGGAAATTATCAATTTATTGGTAATTCTTTGAATTAATTACTATTATTCTAACTCTTCAGTGACAACACATAGAAAGGTTTATAAAGATTAGAGCTATTAATTTTATATGAAAAAGAATGGTATACAAACAATATATATTCCAACAATAGAGATCAATGGAATCTATGAAACAGAACTTGTAGATATTGATTTAGAAAAATACAATTCCAAAGGACAAAGGGAATTTATAATCAGTAAAGGAAAAACTTTAGATATAAAACTTTAAAATGAAAAACATAAAAAATAATTTAAAAAAAGTGGGATTAGCTGCATTAGGAACATTAGCTCTTAGCGGCAATCCAAATCATGCTCAAGACACTGGATTGATGAATTTAGTAGAAACTCAAGATTCATTAAATCCTACAGAAATTGATTCTGTAGAAAAAAATCAAAAAACATTATACCTAACCAATATTTCTCCAGATGCATCTTTGTCTCAAAAATATGCATTAGAAAAAAAAATATACCAGGGATTAGAAGGTTTATACACAGGCGAATATCAAATGATTGTTATTTCAGATTCTGCAGGAGCCTCTTTAGATACTATTAGACTAAGTGGAGATAAACAATAAAATGAAGGACATAACAAAAACAATGATAACTGAAAAAGATTTATTAAAGTCAAATGCAGAATTACTAAATACACATAATGATCATAAAATTTATGAAATTTATCCAGTATGCTATATTGTGGAAAACGAAAAAATAATTCATTCTTATGCTTCATTACATAAAAGAGGAGAAACACAATAAAATGACAAATGGACTCGAACAAAATCTATTGAATGGTTTTTACCAATCTGTAATAGGTTCATATGCTCTTAAAAAAAATCCAAATCAATTCGGTGAATTAGGTTATGCTACAGGTAAAGCAGGATATGCTTCTTCAATGCAAAGCGAAGATGCTCAAAGTTTAAGACACACAGAAGCTGAAAGAGCAACAGCATTAGGAATAGACCCTGAAAATATGTCTTATATTAATTCTGATTGGACCTTATTAAAAGTAAAAGAAATTAGAGAAGAATCTTTTAGAAATCTAACATTTGGACAATTAGAAGATGTTATGGGAAATATTGCTCCTGGATTTGAATTTAATGTTGATGATACTATTAGAGATATGTCTTACATGGATATTATGTCAGAAATATCTCAAGATGGTGATTTATTAGACGAAGAAAAATATGCAATTAATGTATTCAAATATTTCAGTAAATCTTATGATACTACTTTAGCACTTAAACATATGAATAGTTCTTATATACAAGGATTAAATGTGGAAGGCCAAAGAATAAATGAAGATTTTAGAGGAACCCCTGAAGAATAAAATGATAGAAAAAAAATTAACAAAAAAAGAAAAATCTGAAATTAGAAAAAGAAAAATAAGGGATTTTAAAATCATTGGAATTGGGGTTGGTTTACTTGCTCTTTTAACAAATCATTTAGATGGAAATCAAAAAGAAAGAATGATTAGAGAAAAAGAATATACTCCTATTGAAAGCAAAATAGATTCAACTAAAATAAACCATAGTTATCATTTACATAGGGCAGATTCAGGTGTTTACTTTATTTACAAAAATCAAGTTGGAAAGTTTTCATAAAATGAAAACATTGTTAAATAAAACAAAAAAAATAGCACTTACAGTTTTAGCGTTAAGAGTTCTTATGCCCAATTTATTAACATGCACCAAATATGTTGAACCAGAACAAAATATTCAAATTCAAGCAGATACTTCAAAATATAATCATTTTATATCAGATGATGTTCCGATTTATGATTTAGTACAAAGAGACATAGTAGAATTAGATTCAGTTAATTCTCAAATAACTTATGGTCCTTTTTAATTAACAATTTCTTTAACAATTCTTACCATTTCAGTTAAAAATTCTTCAGCTTTTTTTTGCCAATCATCTATCTCAGCTCCCTTTAAATCTGTAATATCTCCATGAACAATTTTCTTATGAAGCATTAATAAATCCCTATACCAAATAACATATTTCATTTTAAGTTTATTTGTATTAACAAAAATTTCTTTCAAATCAATAGGTATATGTTCTGGTGAAGCTGGTTCAATATTAGAAGCAATTAAAGCAGCTTGAGCACTATCCGCCATTGCCCAATACAATCCTTCTATTGCATTTAATTCAGAAACCCTACTACGTGTAATGTGCGCAGGAGCTCTTTGTAATAAACTGTAAATAGCTTCGGGAGTTGATCTTATTTTTCCAGAAACAAGAAGATATTTTAAAGGTTCAAAAAATCCCCCAAAATCAATAAGTGCTTGTCCTTCTCTAATAACATTAAGAACAACAGGGTCTCCTCTCATTAAATCTTGCCACCAAGTACTTAACTTAATTGTATTAATATGGAGATTTACTCTATATGGATTTACTTTTGTAATTTTTTCAAGTTCTTCTCTATACCACGCTATTAATTCTTGATCCCAATTCAAAGAAACATCATCTATAATCATAATAATGTCTAAATCACTTCCAGAAACAGCTTTTTTCTTAGTTGTAGAACCAAATAAAACAATTGACTTTATTATTTTATCAAATTTTTTGTAAACTTTTGTAGCAAAATCAGCTGCAATATCATGTTCTGTTTTTAATTGTAAAGAAGGTATATCCTTTTGATTTACATAATTTCTTTTTCTTTTATTTACAGGCTTTCCTTTAGACTTACTTGGTTTTTTAATTACCTTTTTCTTCACACTCTTTTTTTTCACCATTTTACTCTTTTTTATTCTTGTTTGATTAAAGATTTACTTGTACCCCATAGGGTATTAAAATCTTTACTATATACTTTACTATATACTTTAATTTATAAACTTTCTTAAATAATAATTACTCCATCGGTGTTCCACTCATTCTTCCTCTTCCTGTTGCTTGTGTTTGCCCACCTAATTCAGGAGGTAATTGAGAGAACCCACCACCAAATGTTGCATAATTTATTTGAGGGAGTGTTGGACCTAATCCTGAAAAATAACCTTCTTGCAATGTAGGTGTTTGATTCCAGTAAGGAGCCATCTTCATTGAATAAATAGGACTTCCCATTGCCTCATACGAAAGAGCCATGGGGCTTGTTTGAAAATGTTGCCACCAATTTCCAGCTTCCACAATTTTCTTTGCTTTCTCACCTTTTTTTCCAAGAGCTTCCATCATTTCTTTTAAAGGAACATTTCCCATCCCCATTGGAAGTTCTGTATTTTCCATTCCAAAATTATCTGAAAGATGGACATGTTTCAAATAAGGTGCAACTCTTTTACTTTCTTCTACTAAATCTTCATCTGTATATCCAAATTTTTTAAGTTGATTAATATGCCCAACATCCCATGTAACACCTATAAGTTTTTCAGCTTCTATTTTTGCTTGAGATTCAGACATCCCATCTGTAGTAGCTCTTTTAACAAATTGTTCACGGGAATTTTCTGAAATTTCTTTTAAATCTTTTCCACGAGAAAAAGCATTCATACCTGCTGGAGGGTTTTCAATACTTATTATGGGTGCATTTTGTTTAAATTTTTTATAAGATTCATATGCAACATTTCCAAATGTTTCACTTGTTTTATCCATAGAATAATCATTTAAAGATTGGAATAATTCTGGATTAACTTTTGTTAAATTTTCTCTAAATTCCTGTAATCCTCGAGAAAAAGCTAATGGATCTCCAGGGGATACTTTTTCAAGTTCCTGAACATATGAATGTAATCTTATTTTTTCTTCTTCAGATCCATATTGATAAGCTTTATCAAAAAGAGTTGCTAAATGAGCATATGTATCACTAAGTTGATCCATTCCACCTTGAAATCTCTGTTTTGCAGCTATTTCAGCTTGTGTAAATTCTTCAATACCTTCTTGTTGTTTTTGTAAAACATTCATAGCTATTGGAAGTGTTTCTTCAATCATATGTTGAGATCTTTCAAAATGAGGTATAAGTTCTGTTAAAGAATTACTCCAACTTGTATTATTTATATCAACTATTTGTTCCTCAGGTGTTCTAATTTTTTTAACAATTTCTTTTTGTTCTTCTCCTTTTAATCTTGGATAAAATTTTTCTTCTCTTTTTACAGGCATTATCTGCCCTGTAGATTGATCAATTGCAAATGTTTTCTCAATTTTTTCACCTTCTTTACCACTAGAATATTCAGTAGGTGGTAACATTGCAGAAGAATGGAATGTAACAGGAACATTTCCTTCAGGACTTGCTTCATGAGCTCTTCCAACAGCTTGAATCATTTGTCTTTCAGCAGCCTCCCTATTTGCTTCACTAAATCCTTCTTTTGAAAGACCTGAAGCTTCTATTAATGGTCCGTGAACAGTTACATCAACACCTGTAAGTTTACTTAATTGTCTTATTTCATTTAAGTGATGTTTAGGAATTGTATCTACTGTTTCAGGCATAATCATAGATAATTCAACTGTTTTTTGACCAGATGCAAGTTTATCTGAAAATTCTTTTAAAATATTTGCTGTTCTAGGGTCCAAAGACATACCTAATGTATCCCCTCCTGTTCTATATCCAGTAAAAATACTTCCATATTCAGGGTCTAACTGATTATATCCTCCAGGATAAGCTGTTGTTATTTTATAATTTCCTTTTTCCATCTTCCTCTTTTATATTAAAATAATAGTATTTGTATTTATTAAATTTACCTTGTTAGTTTGTAATATCTTTTTCCTTCTTCTTTTTTTTCTTCAGGTTCTAAAATTTCAGGGTGGGCCCTCTCCATCGAACCTATTCCAGAAATACTAGAAGTTCTACCTAAAAGTTCATGTCTTGGAATTTGTGAAATAGGTTGTGTATCTCTTGGTCTTAAAACAGGTGCATCCACATTTTGTGAAATTTGATTGTAAATATTTTCTTGATTAGAGGAATAAAATCTTTCATCTTCGATAATTTTATCGGAAGTAAAATCAGATTCAATTTTCTTTGTTTCAGTAATTCCTAATTCTTCTAATGAAGATACTTTTTCTTGTTCAATATTTTCATTTTTTAATACAGGTGCTTGAATTTCCTCACCAGATAAAAATCCTGTAAATTGCTTTGTAATAATTTCTTGTTCTTTTTCTTCTACTTCTTTTTCAAGATCCTCTGATTTATCTAAACCTATCTCAATTTTTCCTCTTAATTTTTTCCATTCTTTTTCAACATCAGCCATATAATTCAATGATTTAGAAATATATAAAATTAGTGATTTATATTAAAATTACAATTTGCCCTAAATTTTCCCAAAAAATTTATTTAAGTATAACTTGCCATTCCATGAGATTTTTTATAAACATCAAAAAGTTTAAAAGTTATTTCCTTAGATTTTCCAGAAGCATATTCCCTTAAATGCTCTCTTTCAATATAATCATCTGGCCTTATTTTTCCAATTTTCTTATTTTTTTCAGGATTTGATTTTTTGTCTGCTCTTTTTTCATAACCACCCACTAGAGCTACAAAAGGATTTGACCCTTCTTCTTTTTCTTCCTCTTTAACTTCATCTAAAAAAGAATTAATTTCATCTTTTAATGGACCAAGACTTTCTGTAGTCATAGCTTCAACAAGAGAAAGAACATCGTCTGATTCAGAATCTATTAATAAATCTTTTAATTTTGATAATTCATCTTCATTGAGTACATAAGAAGAAAAAGTTACATCTGCTTTTCCTCCAAAAGAATAATGGGATGATTGTGAAATCTTTTGTGGAATACCTCTAAAATTAAAATCAACCAAAGTACATTTGTAATAAGCTCTTTTTGTTTTTAATTTTTGAAACTCAATTGGTAACTCACCCTCTAAAGCAGCATCTTTAACATTAATTGGAGATTTTCCTAAAATAGTTAATTCAAGAAGAATAGTATTAAACACCTTTACTAATGAAGGCTCTCCTATTTTTTCTGTTCTTTCTAAATCATTTGCAGCTTTCAAATAAGGTTTTGCCCATCGAGTATAGAGTTTTAAACTATTAACTTGACTTTTCAAATATGTTTTCTCAAGTTCATATCTTTTACGAAGTTCTTTTTCAGAATGATCTAACCATAAATTAAATTCATTAATTCTTGGAAGTAAAATTCTTTTAATTCTATCATTTAAATCTAGCTTATGCACATCTTTTTCATTTTGAACAACCAAGAAAGCATCTATCACAGGTTGAAACCCACCTTGCATTGCAAGTGCCTTAATACTTGAATTTCCTTTTAACATATCAACCTTATCCATCCAAAGTTGTTTTAATCCAAGTATAGCTGCTCCTTTTTTTGCATCATCCTTTGCTCTAGATTCATCATAATTTTGAAGTCTGATTTTAAATTCTTTTAAATCATAAATAATATTCAGTACACTTCTTAAAACAGTATTAACATCTCCAAGTAATTTTGTTCCTTGTTGTTGCATTAAAGTTGCTCTTTGCCCCATTTCAGAAAAATGCCCACTTCCAGGAGAAGAAGAAAAATTATCAACAAGTTTAACCACATTAAATCCAAAGTCATTCATTAAATCAAGTATAAAAAAGTAAATAGGTTCTAATGTTTCAGATGTTGAATCATAACCTAGTTCATATTCTGCAAGAGGTTTTGGAACAATTTCTCCTGCAGGGATATTTTCGGAATCCTTATATTTTTTTAGTAAGCCCTTACCATTTACAGCATATAGATTAGGATTAATTTTTCCAATAAGTTGTTTAATATTAGCCATATTATTTTCCTCTTTTATTATTAAACTAAAGAAAAACCGCTTAAAAAAGATTTCCCTGCAAGAAAGACTTAAAAATAAAACACACTTGTATTTTTTATGGGAATTTTTAATAGAAAACCAAAGATAATTGATTTAACAAAAAATTATCATGAACAACAAGAAAAAATAAAAATAATGCAAGAAGAGGCTAAAGAAGAATCAAATCAAGCCCCCACAGGAAGTGCTTTTGGATTTTTAGGGAATTTAGCTTCAAGTGCAAATTCAACATCTTCTGAATCTTCAGATTATAAAGACATGTCTAATGATGTTGGTGAAAAGAAAAAACGTCTTGCAAAAAGAATAATGGATATGACAAATAAAGTGGAAGAACTAACAAATCAAATCTATCACCTTCAACAAAGAATAGAAGTCCTTGAAAAAAAATCAGGAAATAGTTATTAAAAATGTGTTTTACACCAATAATATCACTTACAACAGCAATAATTGAATTTATTATTGCAACATTTATTCTTGTTTTCTTTAGAAAATCATTAATCAATAAATTCTTTGTTACACTAATTTATGTTTTAGGAATATATCAATTTACAGAATTTATGCTATGTACTTCTAACAATCCTCTTTTATGGGCTAAATTAGGTTTCATAGCATATACATTTTTACCTGCAATAGCAATGTTTTATATTATTAAATATTATTTTCCAAAAAACAAAACATCTAAAGCTAAATTTATTTATTTAATTCCAATCATATTTACTGTAATTGCGCTTTCTCTTGGAGAATTTATTGCCAGGGCAGAATGTAGTAAATTTTTTGTGATTATACAAAGTATGATGTGGTCTATAAGTCCTATTTTGCATTATTCATATGGACTTTATTATGGGGGATCAATTATATTGACTTCCTTTTTACTTCTAAATAAAATAAAGAAAGAAAAAAATAAAATAAAAAAGAAGCTCCAAATAAATTGGTTATTAGCAATTGTTCTTAGTTTGGTTCCAGCTTTACTTTTAGTATCTATTCTTCCTTCGTTAGAAATTTATTTCCCCTCTATCTATTGTGAATTTGCAATTCTTTTTAGTATTGTAGCACTTATTGCAGCTAAGCTAGATAACAGGCTTAAGAAATAAATTTATTAACTTAGATTTCTAAATAAATATATGAAAGATTTTGAAAAAAAGGTGCTAGCATATGCATTAAAAAATGCTATTTTGCATGGTGGGAAAGCAAATCAAGGTGCAGTTATTTCTTCATTATTCCATGAGGGATTAAAAAAGGAAAATATGAAAAAACATGTTAAAGAAATTTCTAAAATTATTTCAAAAGTAAATAAATTAAATTTAATTGGGCAAAAAAAAGAATTTGAGAACTTACAAAAAGTTGTTAGTAAAAGAAAAATTCGAGAAGGATTACAAGAATTACCAAATGCTAAAAAGGGCGTAGTAATGAGATTTGCCCCCTCAGCGTCGGGACCTTGGCATATTGCACATGCAACAACAGCTGCTTTATCTTTTTTATATGTGGAAAAATATGGTGGAACATTTTATGTAAGAATAGAAGACACAAATCCAGAAAATATTTACAAACCAGCTTACAAAATGATTAAAGATGAAGCAAAATGGCTTTTCAAAAACAAAGCAAAAATAATTATTCAATCAGATAGAATAAATTTATATTATAAATATGCTAAAAAATTAATCAACGAAGGAAATTCGTATGTTTGTGAATGTTCTGGTGATGAGTTTAGAAAATATTCAAAAGAAAAAAAGAATTGTCCTTGCAGAAAATTATCTATTTCTGAAAATAAAAAAAGATGGGAAAAAATGCTAAATAAAAAAGGTTACAAAGAAGGTCAAGCTGTTTTAAGATTTAAATCCATTGGCGGAATGAAAAATAAAAATCCAGCTATGAGAGATTTTCCATTAGCAAGAATAAATTTAACAAAACACCCACTTACAGGAAATAAATATCGTGTTTGGCCTTTAATGAATTTATCTGTAACTGTCGACGACATAGAATTAAAAATGACACATGTTATAAGGGGAAAAGATCACAGAGATAATGCAGAAAGACAAAAAATGATTTACAAAGTTTTAGGAAAAAAATTTCCATGGGTGGGGTTCCTTGGGAGATTAAAATTTAAAGACTTAATTTTATCTACAACTCAATTTAGAAAAGATATTGAGGCAAAAAAATATTCAGGATGGGATGATTCAAAATTACCTACACTCGCTGCCCTGAGAAAAAAAGATTACAAACCAGAAGCATTTTACAAATTTGCAGAACAAATGGGATTGTCTGAATCAGATAAAGTTATGAATAAAAAAGAATATTTTTATCTCCTCGATTCTTTCAATAAAAAATAAAAACATTTTTATACTCTTTTTATATAATTACCATATAGTTAAACGCTATTTTGAAAGGAGGTTTACATGATAAATAACAAAAAAGGTTTGTCTGCGATTATTGGAACACTATTAATAATTCTATTAGTTGTAGTAGCTGTTGGAATTGTTTGGACAGTTGTTAGAGGAACACTTGAAGGTGGTGCTGAAGATCTTGATCTAGGTGCTAAATGTTTAGATACAAGTGTTACAATAGAAAATGCAGTTTGTGATGCTTCTGATCTAAAATGTTATGTTGCAATTCAAAGAGGAACAGGTGGAGATGCCATTGATGGAATAAAGATTATTGCAAGTGATGGTAGTGCTAGTGATTCAAACAACACTGAAATGGATTTAGGTTCATTAAATTTAGCTACATATGAAGTTTCATTAGTTAATTCAGGAACAACTGTAACATCTATAGAAGCAGCAATTTACTTTGATGATAGTTCTGGTGATGCACAAGTTTGTTCAAATACAGCAACATACACAGACATCAACAACACAGCTTAATTTTATTTTTTATTTTTTAATCTTTTTTTTATTTCTTTACATCTACTCGTAGGTAGGTTTAAAAACACAAAAATATTTCTTTTTCCATGACAAGTAAACAATGGGGGTTACCCCATCATTACACAAAATACTAATTTTTCTAGCTTGTCTAATAATAACTTTTTTATACCATATTCTACTAAACTAAATTATGGCGGATGTAGTATATTGGTAGTACGTATGGTTGTGGTCCGTAAGAAGAGAGTTCGATTCTCTCCTTCCGCCCTCATATTAAAGGAGATAAAAAAATGACAGAAAAAGTAAAAGGATTTAATGATTACACTGGAGAAGATGCTGAGAAAAGAGCATTCATAAAAAAATTATTAATTGAAACTTTCGAAAAATATGGTTTTCAACCAGCTGAAACACCTATAATAGAATATGAAAAAGTTGTGAAAGGTGATAATGTGAATGATGGAGCTATATCAGACATATTCAAATTAAGGGACAAGGGAAAAAGAAACCTTGCCTTAAGATATGAATTTACATTTCAATTAAAACGTTTAATGCAAAACAAAAAACTACCATATAAAAGATATCAAATAGGGCCTGTTTTTAGAGATGAACCTGTTTCTGCAAATAGATTTAGACAACTTACCCAATGTGATGTGGATTGTATTGGTTCTAATGAAAAATCAGAAGCAGAGATTTTGGCTATTGTAAAAACAGTTCTAAGTAGCTTAGGAATTAAATTTGAAATAAATGTAAATAATAGGGAATTATTAAATGAAATTTTTCAGGAACAAGGAATAAAAAACAAAGAGGCTGTTCTTCGTGAAATAGACAAGTTAGATAAACTTTCTGAAAAAGAAATAAAATCAAATTTAAAAAAATATAAGGCAGAAAATATTTTAAATATTTTAAAAAAACCAGAAGCTTATTTCGAAAAATATGCTATGTATACTGAAATTAAAAAACTTAAACAGTATTGTAAACTTTACAATGTTAATATTAATTTTCAAGCAAATCTTGCAAGAGGACTTTCATATTATAATGGAAATGTATTTGAAGTAAAAGTGAATGGAATGGCAGAAACACTTTGTGGTGGAGGCAGTTATATGTTTAATAAAATTCAATCAACAGGAATAAGTTTTGGTTTAGAAAGACTTTCTAGTTTAATTAAAGTTAAATCCAATAAAGAAAAATATCTTATTGCCTCATTAAATCAAGATAAGGAATCAATAAAAATAGCTAACATGTTAAGAAAACAAAACAAAGAAACAAACATATATTATGGAAAACCTTCCAAAGCACTTGAATATGCAAATGCTTACAATATAAATAATGTTATTTTTGTAGGTGCAGAAGAAATCAAGAAAAAGAAATTCAAAATTAAAGATATGGAGACAGGTAAAGAAAAATATGTTACATTTGAAAAAAGAACAAAAAAGAATGTTATTTTAAGGAAGAAAAAATAATCTTTCCCATCAATTTTGCTTAAAGATTTTCTAAATCTTTATCACTCTACTTTAATTTCCATTTTCCAAGAATTTTCTTCACCACTAATTTCTTTATCAATAACTTTTAATTCTTTATTAAACAAAGGACAATTAAGAACAAAGGTTTCAAATTCACCACCTTCACCTGCAGGATGAATTTTATACTTCTCATAGAGAACAGTTACATCTTTTACAAAGTCTTCATTTATTTCCCTACCTAACCAAGAATCATCTAAACCATATGCAGCTGTTCCAATTATAATTATTTTAAATTTATTTTCAATTAACTCATTAAGATATTCAAATTCATCTTTATGCCAAAGTGGATTCACACATTTTATTTCTAAATTATCACATATTTTTTGTATACGTGTAGCTTGGTAATTAGAATGTAATGCTCCTGTAATAATGCCTTCAATACCATATTTCTCCTTTGCTTTAGAAATTATTTCTTCTAAATCTTTTAATTCTTCTTCCTTAATTCCTTTTGTTTTACCAATTAGTATAGGGATTTCCATTACATCTGCTTGATTTTTAGTTTTTTCAATACTTGGTGTATGGAACATATAACTATCAGGGTTCTCAGAATACACTGTTATAAGGCATACAAGCTCATTTCCAGCTTGTTTTGCGACATATGCTGCATATGTTGAATCTTTTCCACCTGAAAATAATACTCCTAATTTCATAAAAAATAGAATAAGTTTTGGTTTTTAAATTTCACCCTTATCTTCTTCAAACCCTTCCCTAAGTTCTGCGTAAGGATCTGGATTATGTTCAAAATAAACATCTTTTAACCACACGTGTATTTCTTCAAAATGAGTTTCTTGGTGAAGCCAAACTTTTTTTGTATTCTCAAGATGTAATAATGGATAAAAAGCTTCTATTCTTTCTTTCTTATTCTCACCGACAAGTTTTGTGAATGGAACACTTTTATGTTCTTTATTTTTTTTAAAATATAAATGTATATTTTCATGTACTTGTTTTATTTGATGTTTAATACTTTTTTTCTTTCTTGGAAGTGAAATACCTGTTTCTCGAAGAGCATTTCTATTAACAATCTCTTTTTTAATTCTACGATTTTCAGTAACAATTGCCTTATTCAAAGCTTCCATTAATTCATTTAATGTTACTTTCTTAAACCGGGGCATAGGACTTCTTGGAACAAGTTCAGGCACATCTTCATCAAGTTCTATTCTTTCAAGAGGTGTTGATTTCTTTTCTTCATTTCCAAACAAAACTTCATCAATACTTTTAATATATTTATTAAGAAGAATCTCAGATTTAATTCTCAAAAGAAGAGCTGCTGCAAGTAAAACCTTACTTGACACAAAAAAATCAGCTTCTTCTAATTGTTCTATCTTTGAAAGATATCTATCAGATAAAATAATAATATCAATATTCCATGGATCTAATTGTTCTGTATTAATTAAATCATAAATAATTTCTTGCCACCCTAAATCTCTTGTAAATAATAAATTGTGTATTTCTTCTTGTTTTATACCAGGTAAACCCTCTTTTTCCATTGAATTTTTAGTTAAATAGATTTTATAAATATGATGTAGTGGTTAACAAAATATCTTCTTTTTTGGTGTAGTGCCTAAGTACTAAAATAACACTTAAAATAAAACAGCGGGGAAGAAAAATGAAAAAATATGTTTTTACTACTTTAAACTAATCATCTATTGTCATTAAACAAAGGTAACATTACCGAAAGCTTTAAATATAAGTGGCAACTCTATTATTTATCACCTCTTTTTCCCCAGGAGAAGCTTCAGGTCATACTTATTTGCTTGGTCTGAAGCACTCCCAGGGTTCTTACATAATATTCACAATATGACATTTAAAGAATTTCAAAAAAAGCAAGAATCAATTTATTCTAAATTTAGAAATACATCTCAAATCCAACAGGAAGGAATAGTTCCTGGACTTCTTAATCAAGGAGGGTATATTGTTCTCTTCAAACATCCCAGTCATATTACAGAAAAACTTACAGAATTTTCTGAAAAGGTTGATCAAGTTATACCTTCAATAACCTATAATGCACAAAATGCACACACCACAATATCTGATTATGGGATAGAAATAAATTTTACTCCAGATATAGAAAAATTACAAGCCTTATCAAACATTATTTGTAGGGAAATACCATTGCTAAAGCCTTGTTCTATTGACTACAAAGAATGGCTATTAAACCAAAGCACAGGAATTGCTGCAGGATATCCTAATGAACAATTTTATAATAATGTTCAACAAATAATAAATAGTGCTAAAAAACAAGGTATAGAATTAAGAATACCTTGGGGTGCACACATGGTTTCAAATCGTTTTAAAGAAAAACAGTCTCCTGAAGAAACTTCTGAATTAATTAAATTATTTCAAGATAGCAACCCTCTAGGAATAAGTAAACCTGTTTCTATAGATATAAGTTATTTTGACTTCAATCCAGAAAAATTTGATATTAAAAAATATGAAACATTTTCCCTAAGATAAGATAGGAACAAATTAAGGATTTTGACCTAATATTCGCAACATGACATCATTACATGAAACTTTAATCAAAGAAGGATTTGAACTAGATAGTGTTGCATCTACTTCCAAGATAAAAAATAGAATGCATAAAAAAATGGTAGAGGGAGGGGAAATAGAATCCTATGCATATATTCCTGTAATGTTAGTTGAAGAATACATATTAAATCCATCTCCTTATGAATATGCAATTTATATTAAAAAATTTGATAAAAAATCACAATAATTCTTATAAACTAAAAAATAAATAAAATAATATGACAAAAGTAGGACATAGTCAAAAATATAGTTCACATTGGGCTTTAAGAGAAAAAAACGTAGGAAGAATACATTACTTAAGTTTTGAAGAAATGCATAAAGTAGAACAAGAAATAAAAGATGGACTTGGTTTTGAAGTTTATTCGGGGAAAAAAATGACAATATATAATATTCAAGGTGGTAATGTAATTTTTAATCACAACCACATATATAGGAATGATTGGGGGATGTTATTAAAAGGTGATAGTAGGGAAGCTGTAAAAAATCTTCAAACAATATTAAATTTAAAATAATTTTTTAAAATGACAAAAAGTTTAATTCAAGGATTAGAAGAAAAAGGATTTAAATTTTATGGGGTTGGGATTGGTGAACCTCAAGATAATATGCAAAGTTTTGAGGAAGAAATTGCAAAAGGAAATCTTTTAACATATGAAATGGTTAGGTTAGAACAATTGACAAAAGAAGAATCTAAAAAACTTCTAAATGGGGACAAATCATATACTCATGTAATTTATACATTAGAATAATTATTATTCTTTAACTTCTTTCTTTTCTTCAGAAACTTTTTCTTTAGAACCACTTGTGCCCTTTAGGGTATTAGGTTCTTCAACAGGTGCTTCTACTTTCTTTGATTTAAATTCAACATAATGACATTTTCCACAATATGATCTATCTTTTGCCATCATTAAAAATATTCCAGGTCCACATCTTGGACAAACTCTTTCTCTAGTAACTTTGTCACCTTCTATTTTATATTTTAAATATTTCTTACTTGTCTTTTTGTTTTTATGTTCTTTCTTTCCTTGTTTTACCTTTCCTTTTTTCTTTGCCATTATTCGCTTTTCTCCTCAACTTTTTCTTCTTTAGGTTCTTCAACAACAGGAGCTTCTTCTTTTACTTCTTCTTTTGGAGCTTCAACAACAGGGGCTTCTTCTTTTACTTCTTCTTTAGGTTCTTCAACAGGTGCTTCTACCACTTCTTTTGTAGTTTCAGCAGCTTCTTCTTTTACTTCTTCTTTTGGAGCTTCAGGTTCTGCTTTGCTTGTAACCTTTAGGTTATTAGCAGCTTCTATATCTTTCTTTTTCTTAACTTCAATAGCATTTTTTTCTTCTTCTGTTTTGTAAATATTAACATTAACACTAAATTTTTTAGATCCAAAACTGCCATAAATTCCTTTTATCTTTATAACTTTAGTATCAACAGAAAATTGTTTTGCAAATTCTTTTGTAACTTCTTCTCTACTAGGTGCTATATTTGCTTCTATAGTAGATTTTATTTCTCTTCTATTAAAAAGAGTATTTTCATTGTCATTTATAATTTCGATTTTCATTAGAATTACCTAGTTTTAATTGCAAAATTTCCTTTTTCTTTTATTTCAAGTTTCTGTGCTATCTCTGATTTTTCAGGATTAAAAACATAAACTCTTCCTTTAATTGATTCTGTATATTCTTCAGAACCACATCTAGGACATTTATCTCCTGAATCAAATATTTTCTTACAGATTTTGCATGCTTTTGATTTTACCATTTTTATTTCTTTTTTCCTGCAGAAGCTTTTTCAGCAACTTTTGCAGCTTTTTTATTATCATTTATTTTCTTAAGTTGATCTTCCTTAATCCATTCTATTTTTCCAAGGCCAGGTTGTCTCATTGTTAATCCTATTTTTGGTGAATCTCCTTTATAACTTAAAGCGACAATTCTTGCAATACAATTATCTCCTGTCTTTAATCCCCTTTTAGAAGATTTTCCGAGTAATGATCCTGTTTTACTAAAACTAACATAATCATCCATTGTTTGACTAATATGAATCATTCCTTTCATAACACCCATATCTATGAATGCACCAAAATCTGTTATTTCTGAAATTGTTCCATAAATAAGTTCTTGTAATTCAGGTTTCCAAATTAAAAGTTTAAAATTTGAATTATAATAAGCAGCACCATCTCCAGGAATAATAACACCCTCTCCTACATTTAAAACTTCTATAACTTCAACAACACGACCCATGTCTTTACTGTAATAATTACTATATGTTTCATATAATTGTTCTTCCACAGCTTGAGCAGTTGGTTTTCCAAATAGCTTTGGATCTACTCTCACATAATCTTCAACTTCAGCTATATAGAACATGTTAAAATTTAGAGTAAAAATCGATTTAAAAAGGTTATCATATAACCTCTAACCTCTTTTTTTGTCGAATTACTATATTTGAATTATCTCCTTTCTTTTTTATCTCTCTATCGAGGGTAGCAATAAAAACATCTTTATTTTTTTTACCATATGCTATTAAACCTTCATCTACATTTTTTGTCTTTAAATCAATTTTCTGGAAATTTGTATTTTTAAGAATAGTTAATGCTAATTCAGCTGTTTTAATTGATTTTGCTTTTCCTTCTAATTCGACAAAAACTTGCATTGGAATTAAAATACTTAATCCCATATTTTTAAGATCCTCCATAAAATCTATCTTTTGTTTTACACAACTTAAAATAAAACTTGTATCTAAAATTACTTGCTTCATTTATAAAAAACAAAGTCAAGCTTTAAATATCTTGTTTTTTTATTATAATTATGCAAGAAAAAGAGAATATATTAAGAATTCTTTCTGGAACAAAGCAAGCTATTAAAGAAGGTAAATATGCAGAAATAAAAGATCTAAGTAATCAAACTACAAACACAGCTTCTTTAGCTCAAGACCCAGATAATATTGCTGTTGCAGTTATTGTTTATTCTTTAAGTAAAATATTACAAAGAGAAAATTATAGTCAACTTCCCGGTTGGGCTAATTTCTATAAAATTTATTTATCTGCAATAGATAAAGCTATTTTAGCTATTCAAAAAAATGATGAAAAAGCATTAAGTCAAAATTTAGAATTAATTACAAGTTCAATTGAAAAACTTTCTGGAAAATTAAAATTATATATTCAAGATGTTTTTAGAAAATCACGTATAAACAAGGCATCCAGAATTCATGAACATGGAATTTCAAAAGAAAAAACAGCTAAATTATTAGGAATTAGTTTATATGAATTGGCAAGCTATGCTGGACAAAAAAATATTGTAGAAGCACCTATTTCAAGAATTCCAGATGTAAAAACAAGAATTAAATTGGCAATGGATATGTTTCAATGAAATCTTACAAAAAACCCTATTTTATATTCAAATATGCTGGAAATAAAAATCTTAAAAAAACAATTAAAAGACTTGAAAATTTTTTTGGAAAAGGATATATATTTGACCAAAAATATCCAGATGCAGGAAAAACCATGACTAGAAAAATGATAAAAGAAACATTTACAAAAGATATGAAAAAAGGTAAATTTGACTTAATTGTTGTAGACATAACTTCTGGAAAAGGTAGATTCATGAAACAAGAGATAACACTTGCTAAAAAACTAAAAATCCCTATAATAGAGGTTAATTTCAAATGACTGAAAAAGCAATAATTTTTGATTCAGGTTGTTTGATTAGTTTTACTATGAATGGTCTTACAAATTATTTGGAAAAACTAAAGGGTATTTTCAAAGGAAAATTTTTAATCACAGAAGAAGTAAAACAAGAAATCATTGATAAGCCAATAAAAATTAAAAGATTTGAACTTGAAGCAATAAGATTGAAAAATTTATTAGATAAAGGTGTTCTTGAAATGCCATCTGCGTTAGGAATAAATACAGCTGAAATTACTACAAAAGCAAAAGAAATCACAGATACAATGAATTCTACATTTATTACACCTAAAAAACCTGTCCACTTGGTTGATATGGGTGAAACATCTTGTGTTGCATTAAGTTTAATGTTAAGTGAAAAAGGAATTACAAATGTTGTTGCTATTGATGAAAGAACATTAAGAAGTTTTATTGAAAAACCAGAAGACTTGAAAAAATATTTACAAAAAAAACTTCATTCAACCATTACCCCTAAAACTCAAAACTACAAACTATTTAACAAAGTTAAAATGATACGTTCTGCAGAATTAATTTATGTTGCTTATAAAAAAGGCCTAACAGAATTCAAACCAACTCCACAAGCCTTAGATGCATTGCTCTATGCTGTTAAATTCAAAGGATGTGCTATATCTGGTGATGAGATTAGACAAATAGAAAAACTGAGATAGACAAACTTAAAAAACAATTAATTCTTATATTTTCATGTGGGTGCGTCGTATACTGGCCTATTATATCCGGCTCCAACCCGGAAGAAGGGAGTTCAATTCTCTCCGCGCCCATATATATTAAAAAATGAAATTAATTAAAAATTTCCTAAACTTTCTTAAAATACAAAAAATAAATGTAGGAGCTAGTGCTATAATTAAAAATTCTAAAGGGGAAATTCTTTTGGGAAAAAGATCAAAAGATATGCCCTTTTATCCAAATACATGGAACCTTCCAGGGGGACTTTTAGATTATAAAGAAAAATTAGAACAATCTGTTATACGAGAAGTTAAAGAAGAACTAGGTATTAATGTAAAAATTATTAAAAAATCAGATAAGGTGTACGAGGTTTTTCCAACAAGAGCGTGCTCTTTTCATACAATAAATTTTGTATATTATTGTGAAATTATTGAGGGAAACCCAAAATCATTAGATGAAACAACTCAAGTTAAATGGTTCAAACCTTCTGAAATTAAAAAAATGAAACTAGCATATATTCATAAAAAAATTCTCAAAAAAGAAAAAATAATTTAATTTCCATTCATAACTTTGATTAAATCAGTAACTTTATCACCTTGTTGAAGATTTACAATCTTAACACCCTGTGCAGCTCTTCCCATTACTCGAATATTCTTTAGACTTGTTCTTATTACAATTCCTTTTGCAGTTGTAATAATAATACCATCATCATCATTAACAGCCACGCTTGTAACAACATCACCTGTTTTATCTGTCACCTTCATATTGATAACACCTTTTCCAGCTCTTGCTGTTTTTCTATAATCTTTAACAGATGTTCTTTTACCATATCCTTTTTCAGAAATAGTTAAAATAGCTTCTGTGTCTAATATTTCCATACTCACAACTTCATCATCTTCACTCATTTTAATACCTGTAACACCATAACTAGCTCTTCCCATTTTTCTTACATCACTACTATTAAATCTAATTGCTTTTCCCTTATGTGAAACAAGTAAAACCTCTTGTCCTGTTTTAACAAGTTGTACACAAATTAAATTATCTGAATTATTTGCAGGTAAATTTATTGCCTTAACACCAGAAGCTCTTGGTTTTGAGAAATTCTTTAGAGATATTCTTTTCACAATACCTTTTTTAGTTGCCATAAATAAACAATCTTCAAAATCTTTTACAGATATAACATTGGTGACTGTTTCATTGCTTAATTTTAATAAATTTACCAATGCCTTACCTTTACTATAACGTTCTGCACCTGGCAGGTCATATGCTTTAAGCCATAATACTCTTCCTCTTGTTGTAAAGAACATTAGATAATCATGGGTGGAACATGTAATCAATTGTTTTACAAAATCACCTGTAGCCAATCCACTTCCAATAACACCTTTTCCACCTCTCTTTTGTTCTCTATATGTTTGAACATCCATTCTTTTACAATATCCCTTATCTGTTATTGTAACTACAACTTCTTTTTTCTGAACCAAATCTTTTTCAGAAATTTCAGAAACCCTTTTCAAAACATTTGTTTTACGAGTGTCACCATATTTTGCTTTTAATTCTTTAACTTCTTTAACAATTATTTTTAACACTTCACTAATATTAGCTAAAATCTTTTCATATTCTTTTATTTTTTCATGAAGTTCTTTTTGTTCTTTCTTAAGTTTATCTTGTTCTAAAGAAGTAAGTTGTTGTAATTTTGTATCTAAAACAGCTTGAGCTTGCTTGTGTGTTAATTTAAATGTTTTAATTAATGATTCTAAAGCTTCTTTTGCATTTTTAGATTTTTTAATCATTGCAATAATCTTATCAATATTTTTTAGTGCAATTAATAATCCTTCTACTATTTCCAATCTATCTTTTGCTTTTTTAAGTTCATATTTTGTTCTCTTAGTAATAATTATTTTTCTATGTTTAACGTATTGTTCTAATGCTCTAGTTAAATTCAAAATTTTAGGTTGTCCACCTACAAGTGCTAAAAAATTAACATTAAATGAATCTTGTAATCTAGTGAATTTATACAGGGAGTTAATAACAAATTTAGGATCAGAATCTCTTTTTAATTCTAAAACAATTCTAATTTTACCTTTAGAAGATTCATCTCTTAAATCAGAAATATTTCTAATTTTTTTCTTTTGGACAAGATCAGCTATTTGAGTAATTAAAGTTGTTTTATTTAACATATAAGGTATCTCTGAAATAATAATAGCTTCTTTTTTCTTAAGTTTTTCAATAGAAGTTTTACCACGCATGATTAATCTTCCCCTACCTGTTTTGTAAAGTTCAGTCATATCTCCTGAAACACTTCCTCCTGTTGGAAAATCAGGACCTGTTACAATTTGTGAAAGTTCTTCAACAGTAATTTTAGGATTTTTAATATAACTAGTAATAGCATCACAAACTTCGGTTAAATTGTGTGGTGGAATACTTGTAGCCATTCCAACAGCAATTCCAGAGGCACCATTTATTAAAAGTGTTGGTAATTTACCTGGTAATAGCTTAGGTTCTGTTAATGAATTATCAAAATTAGGTGAAAAATCAACTGTTTCCCTATCCATATCTTGTAATAATTCAGCTGTAATTGGCATTAGCTTTGCTTCTGTATATCTATATGCAGCAGCAGGATCTCCATCAACACTTCCAAAATTACCTTGACCATAAACAAGAGGATATCTTAATGAAAAATTCTGAGCCATTCTTACCATTGCTTCATAAACAGCAGAATCACCATGTGGATGGTATTTACCAATAACATCCCCCACAATTCTAGCACTCTTCTTTGTCTGTGTGCCTGGTTTTAAGCCCATTAAAGCCATAGAATACAATATTCTACGTTGAACAGGTTTTAGTCCATCTTCAATGGAAGGAAGGGCTCTAGATACAATAACACTCATAGCATAATCTAGGTAAGATTTTTTCATCTGTCCAGATACTTCTGTGTTAATTACACCTTTCTCATTTTCTTCAGGACCGCTTGTGCCCTTTAGGGTATTAGGTTCTTCTTGTTTTACTATTTCTTCTTTATCTGTCATTTTAATATTCACTCCTTTCAGATTCTTCTTCATTTTCTTCTTCACTTGTGCCCTCTATGGTATCAGATTCTTCAAAACTTATTTGGAGTTCATTTTCATCATCTACTTCAAAATTAAAAGATTGTTTCATATGTTTTAATTCAACTAACTTAACAATTAGTTCATCTATTTCTTCTTCGTCTAAACTAAATTCAAACATTTCAACATCTTTTTCTTCTTCTTTATCTTCAGATTTATTTTGATCTTCAAAATTTTCTTCCATCACGCCACCTCCT